>Ga0182027_10004405_pt1 | contig 21819 bp, 20 predicted proteins | sample 712E1DmetaG_FD_121300 | JGI IMG/M metagenome (GOLD analysis project Ga0182027, IMG submission 121300) | Permafrost microbial communities from Stordalen Mire, Sweden - 712E1D metaG (Illumina Assembly) | ecosystem: Environmental > Terrestrial > Soil > Wetlands > Permafrost | place: Sweden... | reverse complement strand
GTCATCCAAAGCGAGCAAAACCTGGATCGACTCCGCAATAGTCCGCGGAAACGCACCCTCGTGTCCGATCAGCTCGCCCGCTCTGCCCAAGCACCGCAGCTAAGCTTAATTTAACGCCTATGGTATCCCAGGCCGATGGCCCCTACCACTTGGCCGCCCGCATGGACGGGAACGGCGTAGACGCGCAGCCCGCAGGTGGATTCGAGATCCACGGGTTGGCCGCGCTCGACGGCTTGAGCGCAGGCGTCCTTCCCGGGGGATTCGCGCCCCAGCCACTTGCCGCAGGCCCGGGGCTCGCAAACCCCGGTGGAAGCGCAAGGCTGAGTGGGACTGTCCTCCAGGAAATGGCGCCAAACGGCGGCCCTCACGCCGTAGGCGAGTTCGCCGTTGGCCTCGTGCACCGCGAAGAAAGTGCCCATCAGAGCGTGAAACGTAGCGGCGATCTCGGCCAGCAGGGTCTCGCCCGCGGCGTCCAGAATCTCACTCGCCACTTTGCTCCGGGCGAGGCTGCAAACCGAGGACTGCGGAGGCTGAGGGATGGGGTCGTCGGGCGACGGAGGAGCGAGCATCCAGCGCAAACGGTCGAGCTCGCGCTGAATGCGCTTCCGATCGGAGATGTCGCGCGAGATCCGAGACGTTCCCACTACGCGTCCGGACGGGTCCTTGAGGGGCGAGACCGAGAGCGACACGTCGATCCGCCGCCCATCCTTAGTCAGGCGGATGGCGTCATAGGATTCGCCGCGTTCCCCGGCCCGTATGCGTTCCAGGCTGACGTCCTCTTCGAGGTTCGCGCCCGCCGGCGCCAGGCGGGCGATGGGTTGTCCGATCATTTCCGCGGCGGAGTAGCCGTACAGATCTTCAGCCGCGTGGTTCCAGGCGTTCACCACGCCATCGTTGGTAGTGGCGGCGATAGCGTCGTGAGAACATTCGACCACCGCCGCCAGCCTGGCAAGGGCGGCTAATCGGGCCGCCCCGGATTCCATGAGCAGCTTGTATTGGGTCTTGGCGCGGGTTTGCCAGACGGCGAAAGAGAGCGCCGCCAGCGCCGCCATGAGCCCGGCCAGCAGGCAGCCGAGTTGAACGGAGCTGGCGCGCCAAACAGCCATGGCTTCCTCCACGTCGATCTTGGTGACGGCGAACCAGGCGGTTCCGGGCACGGCGCGGATGTCCGCGAGCACGCGCACGCCACGATAGTCCACGCCTTGCGTGAAGCCGGTCACGCCGGCGCCGGCCATCACCGAGGGAACGCCTCGGTGGGTCATGGGGACGCGCAGTTCGAGAGCGGTGTGGGACCGGTGGCGGAGATCGTTGAGGAACAGCATGGCATCGCCATCGCGCCGCACCAGCAGTGTCTCGGCAGTGCGGCTGCCGGTGGGCCAGGAGGCGATCAGCGGGTACAGGGAATAGGCGGCGGCGCAACGCAGGATTACGGCGCCGGCAAGGTTGGGCGCGCCGCGAAAGGCGGCAAACATTGGGGCGACCGCGCCGATCCGGGGCGAACCGCCGGGTTCGCGGAACAGATCGGTCAGCACGGGCCGGCGCAGGCCGATGGCCTCCACGACGGCCGCCGCCTCGTCCGGCGGAAGCGGGCCGGTTTCGCCGGACAGGCTGAACACCACGGCGCCGCGCGCGTCCGCCACGGCGGCATCCGCGTAGTCCCTGTGGTTCTTCCATGCCAGGAGGTCGGAGCGCAACGCCGCCCGGCCGGCTGGGGTGGGCGCGGAGAGGTACCGCAAGACAGGCCCGGCCAGGGAAGGATCGTCGCTCCACACCGCCGCGTCGCTGAGCCGGTTCTTCCGCCAGAGTGCGATCTGGTCGACTTTCGACACGGAGACAGCCACCAGGGATTGGCGCGCCTCGTCGCGCTGATAGCGCTCTTGAGTTCGATAGAAGCGGTAGCCGGCGGCGAGCAGCGCCAGCGCGACCACGGCAAAAACGGCCGCCAGCCAAATGGGCGGGCGCGCGAGATTCCCGGGTTGGCTCGACATTCCCATGGATTCGGCTGGTCCCGCCTAATCTCAGAAATTCTTGAAGTCCGGGCCTGGCTGCCGCAAGCCAGGAACGATGAAGCCGTCGAGTTCGGCGACCAGCGCCGTGGCGGAGGGGTAGCCGTCGGAAGTGAAGACGTTGCGCCGTACCATGGCCTGCAAAGAGACGGTTCGGCTCCCGTCGCCACTCGAAATGGCCAGCGGCTCGGAGAGCATCAGCGACAGGAACTGCCGTCCGTCGCGCGGTTCCCGGGAACTGGAGATCAGCAGCAGGGCGTCTTCCTTGGTGCGGATGAGAGCTTCGCCCTCGGAGATTCGCGAGCGCATCAGCGCTTCCATGTCGGAGTTGATAGAGTCGATGCGGCGCGCGTTGAAGTGGTTGCGGAAGGCGGCCTCGCGGTCGAGCGTCAAGGAAATCACCACGAAGGGAAGTTTGGAGGCGTACCCGGCCATCAGCAGTTCCACCACTTCGGAAGGGACGTGTTCGGACACGGGGCCCGCGGCCAGCGGGCCAGTCCGGCGGACGCCGATGGCGTAACGGATGGCCCGCTCCAGCTCGAGCGGGCAGAGACGGCCCTTTTCCAGATACCCCATGACGCCCGCCTGGGTTGCCTGTACGTCGATGGCGTGACTGCCGGCGCCGCTCACTAGCAGGAACGGACACTCGATGCCTCGCGCGCGCGATTCCGCCACCACGTCCAAGCCGGTCCGCGCGCCCAACCGGTAGTCCACCAGGCAGATGTCCCAGTCGAGTTCCCCGAGCGCTTTGATCCCTTGGTCGTAAGAGCCGGCCCAATGAACCTGACAGGCGGGGCCGGGCATCTTGCCGGCCATATGGCGAACCAGCAAGGCGTCGTCCTCGTCGTCGTCGATCATCAGAACCTGGGTTGCGGATGCCGGTTTCATTCGGGCGCCTCGACCAGACCCAGCCAGTAGCCGCGCATCAGCGCGACGGCGTTCACCAACTCGGGCAGGCCCATTGGCTTGACCACGTAGGAGGAGACTCCCAGTTCATAGGCGCGGCGGATATCCTCCTCGTCGCGCGACGTGCTGAACATCACCACCGGGACGGTAGCCAGACGGGGGTCGGCTTTCATTTCCATCAGAGTGTCCAAGCCATTCTTTCGCGGCATGTTCAAATCCATCAAGACCAGGGCCGCACGCATGCCGGGGACGCGCAGGCGTTGCAGCAGCGCGACGCCATCGGGTTCACACACCAGGGAGTGCCCCTCTCCGGCGCGCTTCCATACGGTTTCGAGCAGCAGGAAATCCGGACGGCTGTCTTCCGCCACTATCACGGGCCAACTGGGGTTTACCTTCATACGCTTCGGGTCTTGACATTAGTACTTATCGACCCGCGTGGAGATATCCGCAGCGCCATTCATGGGGCCGGCGGGCGCTCCGGGTGGGGCGGGCCTCCTGGCCTGCCTTCTTCCCGATCATTCTCGCCCGGAAGACAGGCGGACCCACGAAGGCAGTGGGTACCCCGGCCCGCCCCACTACATTCCCTTAGCTTGCAAACGGTAAAGAAACTCCGGCATCGGGCGGCTAGGGCTCCGCCGGACCCAGGGAAAAGAAAAAGGTGGCGCCCACGCCCGGTTGGCCTTCGGCCCAGACGCGCCCGCCGTGCCGGGTGACGATCCGGTTGACGATGCTGAGGCCGATCCCCGAGCCTTCAAACTCCGCCGAGGAGTGCAGCCGCTGGAAAGCGCCGAACAGCCGCCCGGCGTCTTCCGGGGCGAAGCCGGCGCCGTTGTCGCGGACGGCGATGACCGGCTCGGGGCGATCGCCGGCCACGGCAAAGACCTCAATGCGGGCGAGTTCGCGGCCGCGGGTGAACTTCAAGGCGTTGGAAAGCAGATTGGCCAGGGCCACGCGCAGCAGGCTGGGGTCGGCGTCGAGCCAAGGCAGGCTGCCAACCTGCCACTCGACGGCCCGACCCCGCGATTCGGAGGCCAGTTCTTCGATGGCCTCCCGCACCAGGAGGGTGGGATCGACGGGCTGCCTGGCAACCGGGCAGGCGGCCAACCGGGAGAATCCCAACAGGTCGTCGATCAGTTTCTGCATGCGGTCCACGGAACCGAGGATGCGGCCGAACAGCGTGCGCGCGGACGGGTTGAGGTCCGCGCCGGCTTCCTCCTCGATCATCTGCGTGAAACCCTTAATATGGCGCAAGGGGGCGCGCAAGTCGTGGGTGACGGAGCGGGTGAAGGCATCGAGTTCCGCATTGGCGGCAAGCAGGACGGCGCAATCCTCCATCCGGTCGTGCCCGAGTTGACGCTCGGCGAGGCGGTGGAGGAGGATCAGCGAGGCCGGCCCGCCGTCCCACTCGATGGGGATGGCGCGCCCCTCGACGGTGCGCGTTGCGCCGCCAGGGAGCGGGACATTCATCTCGACCGCGCAGGGCTGCACAGCGAAGCCGGGCGTCTGGCCTGCCAGATCGGCCGCAGTCAAGCCGTACATCGTCTCCGCCGCGTGGTTGACAAAGCGCACCGCGCCGGAACCGTCGAGAATCACGATGGCGTCCGCGCTGGCTTCGACGATGTCCCGCAGGGCGGCCCGGTTTCTCTCCAGACGGGCGGCGCACAGGTTCAGTTCCGCGCGCACGCCATTTGGCTCCACAGTCCATTGTCGCCCATGGCTGGGCGCTTATCGGCTTGTCCAACCGTCCCATTTCCCGACGGAGGTACGCTTAAGGGAAACCATGAAAATCGGGATCGACCTCGGCACCACCAATTCGGCGCTGGCCTACATCGACGAACGCGAGGCGGAGGACCGGGACTTTCCGCCGGTCCACGTCTTCGAGACGCCCCAGCTTGTGGCGGCGGGGCGCATCGAGGCGCGGCGGACGCTGCCCTCGTTTCTTTATCTGGAAGAGGGGCAGCCGGTGGGGGCCTATGCCCGCGACCAGGGGGCGCTGGTGCCGACGCGGCTGGTGCATTCGGCGAAGTCCTGGCTCTCCAACCCGGACGTGGACCGCACGGCCAAGATCCTGCCCTGGGATTCGCAGGAGACCGGGCGGGTGCTCTCGCCGGTGGAGGTATCGGCGCGCATCATCGGCAAGTTCCGCGAGGAGTGGGACCGGACAATGGGGGCGCCGCTGGCGGAGCAGGACATCGTTCTGACGGTCCCCGCGTCGTTCGACGAAGAGGCCCGCGAACTCACGGTGATGGCGGCGCGCGACGCGGGTCTAAAGAAGCTGACCCTGCTCGAGGAGCCGGCGGCGGCGTTCTATTCCTGGATCTCGAACAACCTGACGCTGTCGCGCAAGAAGTTGTTCGATGGGCAGACGGCGCTGGTGTGCGACGTGGGCGGCGGCACCAGCGATTTCAGCCTGATCCGCGTCTCGCGCGACGGCGACCTGGTCGACTTCACGCGCACGGCGGTAGGCAAACACCTGCTGCTGGGCGGCGACAACCTGGACCTGACGCTGGCGTGGCTGGTGGAGACCAAACTCGGCGCGAAGCTCTCCATCCGCCAGCGCAGCGCACTGCGGCGGCAATGCTCGGCGGCCAAAGAGAGGCTGCTGAACGACGCCAATCTGAAGAGCGTGGAAATCACGGTGTTGGGCACGGGGACGGCGCTGATCGGGCGGTCGCTGAAGAGCGAGATATTGCGCGAAGAGGCGCTCGAACTGGCGCTCGAAGGGTTTCTGCCGTTCACCGCTCGCGGCGAGGCGCCGAAGGAAGAGAAGCGCAGCCTGTTCCACGAACTCGGGCTGCCCTACGTTTCCGACGCGGCCATCACGCGGCACTTGAACGCGTTTCTGGAACCCACCGGGCAGACGCCGGACGCCATCCTGTTCAACGGCGGCTTCTTCATTCCGGAGATCCTGCGGACGCGCGTGGCGGATGTGATGGAGCGATGGTACGGGCGGCGTCCGGAGATCCTCGAGAACGCGGAATTGGATCTGGCCGTGGCGCGCGGGGCCGCCTATTACTCCTACGTGCGGTCGACGGGCAGCGGCGTGCTGGTGCGCGGCGGATTGCCTCGAACCTACTTCATCGGTTTGGGCGAGCCGGCCGCGGGGAAGTTTCCGGCGGTGTGCCTGGTCCCGCGCGGCGCGGAGGAGGGCGCGGCCATCGAGATCGACAACGGCGCGCTGCAACTGGTGGCGAACCGGCCCGTATCGTTCCGGCTGTATAGCTCGCTGAGCCGCAGCGGGGACAAGCTGGGCGAGGTGTTGGAATTCGCGGCGGACGACCCCGAATTGCACATGCACGCGCCGCTGAACGCGGTGATCCGCTACGGCAAGAAGGCCGAGGAGCGGCTGATTCCGGTGAAACTGGGCGCGCGGCTGACGGAAATCGGGACGCTCGAAACGTGGTGCGAGTCGAAGATCGGAGACAACCGCTGGAGCCTCCAATTCGAGCTTCGCAAGAAGGCCGCGGAGCTGGCCGAACGCAAGGCGGCGGCGGTGGTGAGCGAGCAGGCCATGCGGTCCGCCATCGAGCTGATCCAGGCGGTGTTTTCGGCCAGCGCGAAATCGCCGGTGGCGCCGGAGGAGGTTCCCGCCAAGCTGGAACAAGCCATGGGGCTGGGACGGAATTCGTGGCCGCTATCGGCCATCCGTCAGCTCGCCGATGCGTTTCTGGTTACGGCCGATGGGAGAAAGAAGAGCCCGGCCTACGAGATCCGCTGGCTCAACTTGTGCGGCTTCTGCCTGCGGCCGGGGTTTGGATATCCGGGGGACGATTTCCGCATCGAGCAGGCGCGCCGGGTGTACGCCGCCGGGCTGACGTACGGCAACCAGGCGCAGTGCGAGATCGATTGGTGGATTTTCTGGGGGCGCGTGGCGGGCGGCCTGAACCGCAATCAGCAGACGGACATTTACCAGCGGCTCTCGGCGAATCTGCTGCCGCGCGGCGCGAAGAAACCGCAGCGCATCAACGGCTCGCTGCTGCGCGAGATGTGGCGCGCGGCGGCCAGCCTGGAGCTGCTGCCCATCGGCACGAAGACCGAGCTGGGCGAGGCGCTGATCCGGCGCGTGAAGACGGGCGATTTCAAGGAGAGCGAGCTGTGGTGCCTCTCGCGGCTGGGCGCGCGGAAGCTGTTCTACGGACCCATCAACCTGGTGGTTCCGCCGGCGGCGGCGGCGCGCTGGGCCGAGGCGCTGCTGAACGCGCCGAACTCGGGCGATGCGCTGGCGGCCCTGGCGCGCCGCTCGGACGATGCCATGCGCGACCTTCCCGCGGCCACCTACGAGAGCGTCAAACGCAAGCTGCAATCCATGCCGCATGCCGAGCGGCTGCTGGCCACGCTCGAAGGCGAAGAGGGCGACGGCCGCGCGCTCGAACGGATCTTCGGGGAGGAATTGCCCTCGGGGCTGGTACTGGCCGGGTAGCGCCGCGAATTGGCGCCGCCCAATGGGTCTCTTGGGCGGGGAGGTTTTGCTCATTCGCGTCGCGCGGATTGGGGCGAGAATAGTGGGGCGCCCGTCAAGTGAGACGCTGAACTGGACTGGGTTGAGGAAAGAGAAGATGGCGCTGTCGAGCCATTCCTCGAAGAAATGCGCGATTCAGTCTGGTTCATGGAAGCATTTGGGCGCATTGACTAGAATCCTGCGTGAGAGCTGCCGGAACGGGAGTTGACCGTAGTCGCAGTTGACGACATTTGGCTTGCCTATACGGTGGGGCGGGCCGGGGTACCCACTGGGTCCGCCTGCCTTCTTCCGGCCTGTTGAGTGATTTCTTGGACACTACGCTAGGTAGTGACCCGCTCGAGGCGATACGCTTCATGAACTCCGAGCTAAAGCGCGGCTGGGTCAGCCCACTTTCGCCCTCTTCCCCAGCTTGATCGCGTTCTCGATGATCTTCAACCCATAGTTGGCGCCGGGCGTCAGGGTCAAGATCGATTCGGGGTGGAACTGCACGGCTTCGATGGGCAACTGGCGATGCCGGACGCCCATGACGACGCCGCCCTCGGTGGATTCGGCGGTGATTTCGAGGCACGCCGGGAAGGTCTCGCGGCGCGCGTACAGCGAGTGGTAGCGGCCCACCTGGAATTCCTCGGGCAGGCCCTCGAAGATGCCCAGCCCGCGGTGGCGCACCATGGAACGCTTGCCGTGCATGGGGTAATCGAGCACGCCCAGCTCGCCGCCGAACGCCTCGACGATGCCTTGCAGCCCGAGACACACGCCGAACACGGGGATGCCCAGGCGCACGGCGGTCATCACCAGGTCCGGCACGCCGAATTCGGACGGACGCCCCGGACCGGGGGAAATCAAGATCAGGTGGGGGGCGATTTCCGCAATCTGTTCCGCCGACAGGCCGGCGCGGTAGGTGACCACTTCGGCCCCGGTCTGGCGGGCGTAGTTGGCGATGGTCTGGATAAAGCAATCGTCGTTATCGACCAGCAGTAACTTGGCGCCGGCGCCCACCAACTCGTGTTTCAGCTCCACGGCGGGCGGAACCGGATCGGCATGGCCGAGAATGCGGAAAAAGCCGGTGGCTTTGAGGCGCGTTTCGCGCTCCTCCATGGCGGGCACGGAATCGTACAGCAGCGTGGCGCCGACGGGGTAGGAGGCCATGCCATCGCGCAGATAGGTGGTACGGATCAGAATGCCGGTATTGATGTCGCCGTTCAGCGAGATCATACCCACGGCGCCGCCGTACCAGCCGCGGGCGTCCTTTTCCAGCGACTCGATGGCGCGCGCGGCGGCCTTCTTGGGAGCGCCGATCAAAGTCACGGCCCACATATGGCTGAGGAAGGCGTCGAGCGAGTCGAAGCCTTCCGCGAGCATGCCTTCGACGTGGTCCACGGTGTGGAAAATGCCGGCGTAGCGTTCGATCAGGCGCCGGCCGACCACTTTGACGGTGCCCGGCTCGCAGACGCGCGACTTGTCGTTGCGGTCCACGTCGGTGCACATGGTCAGCTCGGATTCCTCTTTGGTGGAGCCGAGCAGCTCGCAGATGTTCTCGGCGTCGCGCAACGGGTCGCCGGTGCGCTGGGCGGTTCCGGCGATGGGGCAGGTTTCGACGCGCCGTCCTTCGACGCGGACGAACATTTCGGGCGAGGCGCCTACCAGTTGCTCGTCGCCGAACTGCAGCAGCAGCTCATAGGGGCTGGGGCTGGCGTCCTGAACGCGCTCGAACAACTCCGACGCTCGGCCGCTGTAGGGCGTGCTGAAAGTCTGGCGCAGCACCACTTCGTAATAATCGCCGCGGCGCATGCCTTCACGCACGGCCTCGACGCCGGCCATATACTCTTCGGGCCGGTGGTTGGAAACAATTGGCCCGGGCTCGCGTTTGGGGGGCGGCGGGATCTCGGCGGTGGAACGCTCGAGGCCGTGAGTCGAAACGCCGCCGCACTGGAAGTCGTACTCGTAGCGGTTGATGCACTGCTCCTCGCGGTCCATGAAATAGATGTCGTCGCAGAGGTACAGGTGCAGGTCCTTTTGGCCGCTGCGGGGGAGCTTCTTCTCGATCGGATCGAACTGGAAGAGCAGATCGTAGCCGAACGCGCCGACCAGGCCGAGGTGGCGGTCGCCGGCGCCCTGGAACTCGGCCACGATGGCCCGCAGCATGGAAAAGACCGAAGGCTGGCGGCTGCGCTGCTCTTCCGGGAAGCGCTCGGGCATGGGCTTGAGCCGGCCCGTGAGCACGCCCGATTCCAGGCCGAATCGCTCCCAATGGGGATGATCGGCCAGCACCGGGGCCAGAAATCCGGCGATGATGCGGCCACGCTCGTTGAGGGGGCGGAATTCGACGCGGCGGCCGTAGGAGACAATTTCGAGCGGCGGATTGACGGAGCCGATGTCCCAGCGCGCGTACCGCCCCGGCGATTCATATCCCGAGGAGAGGTAGATGCCCCGGTATTGGTCGAGATCGTGTAACAGCCGCCACAGCCCGCGGCGGAAGTTGACCTGCGATACGGTCCGCGTGATCTCTATGCCGTGGGGAGTGGTGAAGCTGTAGTCGTGCATGGGGACTGGCTTTCGGGGAAATTTAGTTTTCAGAATACCATGCGGGGACCTGCGGCTACCTTGACGCCAACGCTTCAAAGCGCGCCAGGATGTCCGCGGCCGGATTGGCGCCGCCCGCGAGGTCGTGGCCCGCGCCTTCCACCGGCAGCAAATCCGTGGGCGCGGGGATCGGCGCTATGGCTTGGCGGAGATCTTCCACGGATCCGAAGGGATCTTGGCTGCCGTGCACGAATAGCACCCGTGTGCGCAGTTCGGGGAAGAAGTTGGTGCGCTTTTGGTCCGGCTTGCCGGGCGGATGCAGCGGGTAGGAAAGCAGCAGGAGTCCATCCGCCAGGTCCGGATGCTCGGCCGCGCACATGGCGGTCTGGCGGCCGCCGTAGGAGTGCCCGCCGGCGAAGAGGCGTCCGCCGCTGAGACTTCGCGCAACCTCGGCGGCGCGCTCGATGCCTTCACGGTCCTGAGCCGCGTGCCTCGGATTGGGCGGACCCTTGGGGCGTTGCCGGCGAAACGGCAAGTCATAGCGCAACGTCAGGTATCCGGCGCCGGCGAAAGCCTCGGCCACGCGCACCAGCAGCGGCGCGCGGGCGTCCGAGCCGGCGCCGTGGGTGAGGATCAACGCGTCGCCATTGGCGTTATCGGGCCGGTGCAGAAAGCCGAGGAAGCCGCTCGACTCGAAAGCCTCCCACATGCGGGGACAGGCCTCCGCTATTCCTTCTTCTTGAGTTGCGCGTCGTTGTCCGCGATAAACTGGCGGATGGCATCCGTCATCCCCAGGAGTTTTTCCCACTGTTCCCGATACAACGTGACCGGAAAACGGCCCAGTCCATAGACCGAGAGGCCGCCTTTCTCGCTCACCTTGAGGGACAACTGCCCGCGCGCGGGCTTCTTCAAAGTCTCGTTTTCGGCTTTAAGCCGTTCGATTTCAGCTCTTAGTTCTTCTTCCGTAGGCATGGTCTTCAGTTTCAGTGATACCACATGATACCCTGAGATTTCTCGCACGATGTCCGACTTCGATGCCATCCTGTTCGATTTCGATGGCGTGCTGGCCGATACCGAACCCATCCATTTTGCCTGTTGGACGGAGGCGCTCGCGCCGTACGGCGTGACTTTGGACTGGGATTTCTTTCGCGACCACTGCATCGGGATCGAAGATCGCGCCATGGTAGTGTTGCTGGCCGCCCGCGCGAATCCGCCCCGCGACTGGGAGAGCCTGTGGCCCAGCCATCCCGAGAAAAGCGCGCTGTTCCGGCGGCGGACGCTGGCATCGCCGCCCTTCGCCCCGGAGTTGGCCGGCTTCCTGAAAAGCTTGCATGGCAAGTACAAACTGGCGGTGGTGACGGCCAGCTCGCGCCCCGAAATCGAGCCGTTGCTGGCGGCCGGCGGGATCGGCCAGTATTTCGACGCGCTGGTGTGCGGCAAGGAGGCGGGACGCCACAAGCCCGCCCCGGACCCCTATCTGCGGGCTGCCGCGCTGCTCGACGCGAAGAATCCGCTGGTGGTAGAGGATTCCGCGCCCGGCATCGCCAGCGGGCGCGCCGCTGGCTTTGAGGTTTTGGCCGTGCCGTCGGCCGCGGATACGCCGGAACTGGTGATGAAGAAGCTCTCAGCGATCGGCGGCCGTCGATGAGCGTCGGAACCGATGCCGTAGTGCGGTGCGCCTGGGCGCGCGATCCTCTGACGATCGAGTATCACGACCTCGAATGGGGCGTGCCGCTCCACGACGACCGCGCGCTTTTCGAGTTCCTTATCCTGGAAGGCGCTCAAGCGGGACTGAGCTGGTCGACGATTCTCAAGAAGCGCCCCGCCTACCGCGCGGCCTTCGACGGCTTCGACGCGCCCAAGATCGCCCGTTATGACGAGAAGAAGACTGCGGCGCTGCTGGCCAACCCAGGGATTGTGCGCAATCGGCTGAAGGTGGCGGCGGCCGTCCGCAACGCCCGTGCCTTGCTGGCGGTCCAAAAGGACTTCGGCTCCTTCGACGCCTACATTTGGCGGTTTACCGGCGGCCGGCCGCTCCGGAACGCGTGGCGCAGTGTGGCGGACGTGCCGGCCCGCAGCCCGGAATCCGATGCCATGAGCGACAGTCTCAAGAAGCGCGGCTTCACGTTCGTGGGTTCCACCATTTGCTACGCGTTCATGCAGGCCACCGGCATGGTCAACGACCACGTAATCGGATGTTTTCGGTACTAGGAGTGCTCGCCGCTAGGCAACCGACGCCGCCGAGTCGCCCGGCGATGGCCCTTGGCGTGCAAACTTTCCCTATGATTCCCGTCTGGAGGGTGCTTCTTGGCTAAAGGTTTTGTCGCCATCACGGCGGAGCGGTGCAAGGGCTGTGGGTTCTGCGTGGAGTTTTGTCCCACCCGCGTCCTGGCTCTCTCTTCCGCTTTCAATTCAAAGGGTTACCATCCACCCAATGTCGTTTCCGCGGAGAAATGCAGCGGCTGCGACCTGTGCGGTATGTATTGCCCCGACTTCGCAATCTTCGGAGGGCGCTATGCACGCTGACCCCCGCGGCGTGCTGACGGGTGTACATTTTATCGACGGCGATCACGCTTGTTGTGAGGGAACTCTCGCGGCTGGTGCGCGATTTGCCGCAGGTTATCCAATTACGCCGTCCACGGAAGTAGTGGAACGGTTCGCCTCCCGGATACCCACCGTCGGCGGTCTTTTCATCCAAATGGAGGACGAACTGGCGGCCTCGATCACCATTCAGGGGGCGGTTTGGGGCGGCGCGAAGGCGTTCACGGTCACCTCCGGTCCGGGCTTTTCGCTGATGATGGAGCACATCGGCTATGCCGCCATGACGGAGACGCCCTGCGTGTTCGTCAACGTGCAGCGCGGCGGCCCCTCGACGGGCCTTCCCACCTTGCCGGCGCAGGCGGATATGATGCAGGCGCGCTGGGGATCGCACGGCGATTACGGCATTATCGCGCTCTGTCCCAACTCCCCGCAGGAGTGCTTCGACCTGACCATCACGGCGTTCAACCTGTCGGAGGAATTCCGCGTGCCCGTCATGCTGATGCTCGACGAGTGCGTGGGCCACATGACGGAGAAGGTGGTCATCCCCGAGGCGGACAAGATTGCGGTGACGCCGCGGCGCTATACCACCCTGCCGCCCGAGGAGTTCCTCCTGTTCCAACCCAAGGGCGACGAGGTTCCCGATATGGTGAAGGCGGGCGACGGCTACCGTTTCCACGTCACCGGCCTGACCCACGACCAGCGCGGATATCCGAGCATGAACGTGGAGACGCAGGACCGCCTGGTCCGGCGCCTTTTGGACAAGCTGAAGCCGCTCGGTAACGGGCGCGCCCTGTGCGATACGGAGGACCTCGAAGACGCCGACGTGGTGGTGGTTTCTTACGGCATCACTTCGCGGGTAGCGCAGCGCGCTTTGCGGATGGCGCGGCAGCGGGGCATCCGCGCCGGCAAATTTCGGCTGATTTCGGCATGGCCGTTCCCGGCGGAGCGCATCCGCGAACTGGCGGGGCGCGTGAAGGCTTTCGTGGTACCCGAGCTCAACTTGGGCCAAATGGTATTCGAAGTGGAGCGCGCCGCCGCCGGCAAGGCCAAGGTGATTCCGGTTTCGCACGCGGGCGGCACGGTGCACAACCCGGAGACCATTCTGAAAGCCATTGTGGAGGCGGCCCAATGACCGAGACGACGCTCGAAATCCCTTACGAAATTCCCGAAGACGCCCATAACCCGGCGGAGCCGTTCCTGCGCATGGAGCGCATGCCGCACATTTGGTGCGCCGGATGCGGCATCGGCACCACGGTCAACTGCTTCACGCGCGCGCTGCTCGATTCAAAGGCGAACCTGGACAAAGTGGCCGTGGTTTCCGGAATCGGCTGCACGGGCCGCGTGGCCGGTTACGCGCGCCTGGATTCGTTTCACACCACGCACGGCCGCGCCATCCCCTTCGCCACCGGGCTGAAGCTGGCGAACCCCGAGCTGCAGGTGGTGGTTTACTCGGGCGATGGCGATTTGTTCGCCATCGGCGGCAACCATTTCATTCACGCGGCGCGCCGCAACATGGATCTCAAGGTGATCTGCGTGAACAACATGATCTACGCCATGACGGGCGGCCAGACGGCCCCCACCACGCCGGGGACTGCCATAACGGCCACGGCGCCGTACGGCGTATTCGAGCCGACCTTCAACCTGGTGGCCCTGGCCGAAGCCGCCGGCGCCTCCTACGTGGCGCGCTGGACCACCTACCACGTCAAGCAACTCGCGCGATCCATGGAAGAGATTCTCAAGAAGAAGGGATTCTGCTTCATCGAAGTCATTTCGCCGTGCCCGACGCTCTACCAGCGCCGCAACAAGATGGGCGACGGCCTGGACGCCATGAAGGATTACAAGGCCAAGAGCAAGATCCGCAACGGCGCGCCCACCGGCGAATGCGCGCTCTCGAAGACCGGCGAAATTGTGGTGGGCAAGTTCGTGGACCGCGAGCGTCCCGACTACCTCGAGTTGCTGCGCGCGCAGATGGTGCAGGCCCTGGGCGACCGTTACGTGGAACCGGAGGACGCATGCTGCAGCGAGTGCTAACCGAGATTCGGATCGCCGGATTCGGCGGTCAGGGCGTGATCCTCGCCGCGGCCGTGATCGGCAAGGCGGCCGCCATCTTTCAGGACGGCTATGCGACCATGACGCAGAGCTTCGGCCCGGAAGCGCGCGGAGGCTCTTCGAGCGCCCAGGTCATCCTTTCGACCGAGCCGATTCTCTATCCCTACATCACTCAGCCGGACGTGCTGGTGGTGATGTCGCAGGAAGCCTACGCGCGTTTCTCCCCGGAGCTGAAGCGCGGCGGCACGCTGATTGTCGAGCGCGAGATGGTGAAGGTGGGCCAGATCGCGCCCGGCGAACGGGTTTACGCGGTCCCGGCCACTCGCCTGGCCGAGGAACTGGGCCGCAAAGTGGTGTTGAACATCGTTATGGTGGGCTTCTTCGGCGCCGTGACCAACCTCCTCGACGCCGCCGCGCTGCGCCAGGCCGTGGAGGATTCGGTGCCTCCGGCCATGCGCAAGCTCAACCTGGAGGCCTTCGACAAAGGCTTCGCGTACGGCTCGAAGCTGATGGAGAAAATCGCCGGGAACGGCGAAACGGAAGGCCTGCTGACGCTCGAAGTGGAAGCGTAGTCCGCGCCCTTTGTGGCAAACTGGTAACGGACAACGTGGACAGCTCCCCCACTATGCAGGCGAACGTTCCGGGACTGGACGGCCCGGTGCTCGGCGAGATTGTGCGCCGGTTGGTCGATCTCTATCATCCGGAGCGCATCTACCTGTTTGGGTCGGCGGCGAGGGGCGAGGCCGGCCCGGACAGCGACTACGATTTCATGGTGGTCGTTCAGGACGATACCCCTCGCGAGGTTCGGGAGACCAAGGCCGTGTTTAAAGCGCTCTTGGATATCGACGCCCCGATCGACGTACTGGTGTGGACGCGGCTGGAGTTCGAGAAAAGACTCCACCTGCGGGTTTCGTTTCCATCGACGATTGTCCGAGAAGGCAAGTTGTTGTATGCCGCTTGATCCGGTTCTGGTTCTGGACACTAAGGCTTGGTTTCGAAAAGCGGCCACGGATCTGCGAAGCGCCGACGTGGATGTTGCCGCCGCCCCGCCAATCCTCGATGACGCGGTCTTTCACTGCCAGCAGGCGGTCGAGAAGGGCATCAAGGGATTTCTCACCTTCCACCAAAGACCGTTTGGGAAGACCCACGACTTGCGAGAGTTGGGAAAGGCGTGCGCGAACCTCGAACCGGAGTTGGCGCCATTGTTGGAGCGTGCAGCGCCCCTCACAACGTACGCGTGGAAGTTCAGATATCCCGGCCCGCCGGAGGATCCCTCGGAAGAAGAAGCGCGCGACGCGCTGGCGATTGCGCGGGAAGTGGTGGCGGTTCTTCTGTCCCTGTTGCCCGAGGAAACGCGCCTATAGATCATTGGGCGCCGCAGTGTTGCGCGGGTTTGCCGTGTTGACGGCGGCGCTAATTCGTGGTCGGCTTCTCGATGTGGTCCACCACCAGGACTTCCACCATGGCCCCTTGCGCCTCCAGCTTTAGGCCGAGTTGTTCCTGAACCGCAGTGAAAACGGTGATGTCGCTCAGTTGGGGATTGTTGTCGATCCTGAACCCGGGCGTGGCCTCCATTCTGTAGTCGTAGGTTCCGGCGAACCCCGTTCTGTCAACGACGGGCCGGCCCGCGTAGACCTGGAGGCCATCGGCCAGATCCTCCATGGCGCCCTTGGTCACTTTCATGTATTGGTTCCGGCCGTTGACGCCGTGATAACTTGAGGGGACCGCATCCGCGGCGCTTTCCTTCAGCTTCGGGCCGTTCTTGCCCACCACCAGCGCGTAGACCGGCACCTCCTTCATCTCGCGATGGACTTTGAGATTGAATCGGTCCGCCAACAGCGTTTGCAGCATCTGCCTGAACTCTTCCATGGTCGGAGGCGCATCGCCCTCGGCCTTGGCGAAAATGTCGTAAAACACGTCGTCACCGGAAATCGAACGCGCGAAAGATACCTGATAATTCTTCAGGTTGTACGCCCACATGACGAGGCCGTTGACCGTCTCGGCCTCCGCGGTAAGCCTTGCGCCGGAGGTGGAAATACCCATACTCTGCAGCAGTCCGTCATGCACCTTGATCGACGCAACCTCAAACGCCCGCGGTTATTGCGCCGGTTGGCCGAACAGCCCGGATGTCATCGGGACGATCAAACTCGCGTAGCCGACCGGCCGAATCATGGGCGTAATTCCTCTCTTGATAGTGTCGGACGGATAGACGTCTCGGTTCGTCGAGACCAAACGCAAGAGAGGGCTGTCCTGAATGGAGAGGCCCGGCCCCTACGCCGCGGCGGCGCGCCTCGGTTCGAAGGTATAGCCGAATCCGCGCACCGAATGAATCAGGATGGGGCTGGCGGGGTCCCGTTCCACTTTTTGGCGCAGGCGCAGGACGTAGACGTCCACGGCGCGGTCGGTAATGGCGCGGTCCTGACCCCAGACGGCGTTCAACAACTGTTCGCGGCTGAATACTACGCCGGGACGGCCCATCAGGTACTCGAGCAGGCGGAATTCGGTGGCCGTCAGGGCGATGGGGTCGCCGTGGAGACGCACTTGGCACATGCTGCGGTCGAGTTCCAGTCCGCCGCCTTCCAGCACGCGGGCGGGCGCGGTCTGGTTGCGAAACTGCAACTTGATGCGGGCGATCAACTCGCGTACGAAGAACGGCTTCACCACGTAGTCGTTGGCGCCGAGTTCCAGGCCCACGATGCGGTCGGTTTCGGAGGCTCGGGCCGTCAGGAAGATGATGGGCGTGGAGGCAAGGTCGGGGTCTTTGCGGATGCCCTTGCAGATGTCCAAGCCGTCCGAATCCGGCAGCATGATGTCCAGCAGGACCAGGTCCGGCTTGACGCGGCGGCACAGTTCCAGGGCGCCGCTTCCGGTTTGCAGGCCGCTGGCGGCGAAGCCCTCCTTCTCCAGGTTGTACTTCAAGAGCGCAAAAAGATCCGCGTCGTCCTCGATGAGAAGAATCTTTTTCATGGTCCTCAGATTAAAGCTAACAGGACGGATGTTACAGGACGGTTAAGGCGCGATGAAATCTTCGTCGGCGGGGACTACTCGCGGCCGGCGTACAACTCGTCGATATGCTCTTGAAAATTCCGCATCACGTGGGTGCGGCGCACTTTCATGGTGGCGGTGAGCTCGCCGCGCTCAATGGAGAAATCGCGCGCCAGGACGCAGTGCTTGCGCACCTGCTCGAAGGGCGCCAAGTGCTTGTTCACGCGCGCCACGGCCCGGCGGATCTCCTCGATGACGGGCGGCGCCTGCGCCGTTTCCGAGGCCGGCCGGCCCTTCCATTCCTCCATGCCCTTGAGCCCCTCGGCGACGGCGGGGTTGATGGTGAACAAGGCGGTGAGGTAGGGCAGGCGGTCGCCGATCAGCAGCACCTGGCTGACCAGCGGCTCCATCTTGAAGAGGTTCTCGACGCGCGACGGGTGGATCTTCTTGCCGGTGGACGAGACAATCAGCTCTTTCTTGCGGCCGGTGATGAAGACGTAGCCATCGCCGTCGATGAGCGCCAAATCCCCGGTGTACAGCCAGCCGTCGCGAAGGACTTCCGCGGTGGCCTCGGGGGCGTTCAGGTAGCCCGAAAAGAGGCACGGGCTCTTGACGAGGAGTTCACCCTCCGGCGAAAAACGCACCTCGACGCCGGGAAGCGCTTTGCCGATGCTGCCGGGCCTGGGCGCATCGAGCGGGTTGAGCGTGGCAACGCCACCCTCGGTGAGGCCGTAGCCTTCGATGAGCGGCATGCCGATGGCTTCGTAGAACTCGGCCAAATCCTTGCCCAAGGGGGCCGCGCCGGAGGCGGCTACGCGCAAGCGTCCGCCGAAGCGTTCGCGGACCCGCTGAAAGAAAAGCCGGTCGGCCGCTTTCAACGGGATGCGCAGGCGCCATGGAACGGGCTTGCCGGCGCGGCGATAGCGGGCGGCCGCCAGCGCCAGCGCAAGTCCTCCGTAGAACGCCTTGCGCGCCACGGCCGGGCGCTTGCGCAATTCCGTACAGACCGAGCAATAGATGCGCTCCCACATGCGCGGCGGCGCGAGCAGAAAGGTGGGCCGCAACTTGCGGATCTCCTGCGGCAGCTTGAGCAGGCTTTCCGAGAACGTGACCGGGGTTCCGCTGCCGATGGGTAGGAACTCCATGACCACGCGCTGGGTGATGTGGGCCGAAGGCAGAAATGCGATGAGGGAATCTTCCGGCCCCATGGGCAGCGCGACCGGGCCCATATCGATGTTGGAGACGATGGCTTGGTGCGTGACGAGGGCCATCTTGGGTTCGCCCGTGGCGCCGGACGTGAGATACAGCACGGCGTGGTCGCTGGGCTGGGTTTCGGCCAGCATACGCGGCAAGAACCGCGGATCGGCGGCTATGGCCTCGCGGCCCAACCGGCGCAGGTCTTCGAGGGCCATGGCGCCCTCGGCGCGGCCGGTGAGCAGAATCCAATGGCGCACGGGAGCGGCCCGCAGCGTCTCGAACTCGGCCGGACCCTGCACAAATGCGGCCTTCGCGCCGGACAATTCCAGGGTTCGTATCAAGTCCTGGGGAAGATAGCTGGGGTACAGGGCGGCCGCGATGCACCCGCCGGCGACGATGCCCATGTCGGCCTGATAGAACTCCATCCGCGTCTCGGAATTCAGGGCGGCGATATCGCCCTTCACCAAGCCCAGGCGCCGCAGCCCGGCGGCGATCTCCTGCACCGCGCACAGGTATTCGTTCCACGAACAAGTGGCGTAGCAGGCCTGTCCGGGCTTCGGCTGGCGCAGAGCGGTGGCATCCCCGTAACGCTCGGCGGCTTCCCGGAGAACTTGATAGAGGGTACGGCTCACTTCAACCTTTTTATCACGGCTGGGGTTATCGGGGCCGGGAGGGGGAAATCACCGCCGAGGCGCGGCGCGGAGGGAACCGGAAACGTGGAGATCCTAATTGGGCTTTCCTCGGCGTCTCTGCGCCTCGGCGGTGAATGCCGGCGCACGGCTACACGCTCACCACGGGGCACGGAGATTGGCGAATGATGGCGTAGGCATTGGTGCGCAGCCTTCCGAATACGCCGGCGGCCGATCCGCGGCCGATCGCCAGCGCATCGGCGCCGATACGCTGCGCGGCGGCGCACACCACTTTGGCGGGCTCGCCCGCTTCGACGATCAGTTCGGCTTCCACGTTCACGAAGCGCTCCAGCCGGAGCAGTTCGCGCTCGGCGGATTCGCGCGCGCCGATGCGCCAGTTCACCTCGGAATCGTCGCCCGGGTCCGCATCCGGCGTGGTGACGTGAATGACCGTGAGGCGGGCGCCGAATTCGCGGGCGAGCATGGCGGCCCAGCACAACGTCTTCGAGCTTTGAGATCCCAGATCCACGCCGCACAGGACGTTGCTCAGGGAATCGGCCGCGGCCACGGGGGCCTGTTCCAGATGGACGCCGGTCCAAACCGGGCAGTCGGCGTCGTGCAGCACCTTGGCGGTGTTGGAGCCGAGGATGAAGCGGCGGAAGGGGCCGTAGCCGTGGGTCGGCATGAGGATGATGTCGGCGTGTTCGCGGTGGGCGAATTCCACGATCTGCACGGCGGGTTCTCCCTCGACCACCATCCGGCGCACCTTGATGCCCTCCAACTCGGCCGCCAAAAACGCGCCCAGCTCGGCGGATGCCTGCCCGGCCCGCCCCAGATATAACTCCGTCAGCATGGAGCCGCTGATTTCGAGAGAGCCGAGTTCGTACTGGGGCGGCGTCAGGACGTGCAGCAGGAGGAGTTCCGAGCCGAAGCGCGCGGCCAGGACTTTGGCGTAACGGGCCGCCGCCACCGAGCGTTCGGAAAAGTCTACCGGCAGCAGAATCTTGGAGAGCGATTGCATGGGACCTCCTTCGGCCGGCGCGGCGCGCCAGGCCTTCCTACCCTTCGTATTTGCCGGCGACGATGATGGAGAGTTGGAGGTCGCCCACCTTCACGTTGAGCACCCAATCGTGGTCGCCCTCTTTGGTGAGGGACGGGAACTTGGCGTCGATGGGGGTTTCAAGCGAGAGGATCGCCGGATGCGGCGAGCCGGAAGCTTTGGCGCTCATTTTCACCAGGCTCTCGAAGTTCGGGGTGGCGTTGGGATCGGGGTCTCCGGCCAGAGGCGTAAGCAAGGCAAAATCGCGTTGCGGGGCCACGCCTTGATGGGCGCCATCCACCGGGTTATCGCTGTAACGCAGCGTGTAGACGCCCGCCGCAATCACTTGGCCGCGCCGGTCCGCGCCCTGCGCCGGAAAGCGCAGAATACCGAGCAAAGTTCCCTGAGCGATTCCGAAGGAAATCGAACTGTCGCCCGGCTTGGACCCGGTTGGTATGGAATTGCGCAACCAGACTTCGCACCAGGCGCCGTTGGCGCCGATCACGCGGAAGCCGGGGCGTTGAAAGACTACCGGGGCGTAAGCCGCGGGGAGCGATGGCGGAGGCGTGTCGACCGGCTCCAGTTTGAAATCCTGCGCATAAATGGAAAACGCCGCCGACAGGGCGGCGCAGGCGAGTGGCGCTAGACGCTTGATCATAGCAGCCCCTGACGGGCTATGAATCATGGAGCGGGAGACGGGATTCGAACCCGCGACATCGACCTTGGCAAGGTCGCACTCTACCAACTGAGTTACTCCCGCCCAGCGGAAAACCCTATTTTCCTTCAGAAACAATACCCGTGTCAAACGTTATGGTCAACACCATGAAAACAGAACAGTTATAATAGTGCTAGAAAGCTGTTACGCTGTGGTAGACTACTTTCCGGTTGGTCGATCCGCTTCGTCGGCAAAACCTCGCGGTGTTGATCGTAGCCCGCTGGCTGTTCCTCGTTAGTAGGCGCCGCCGGACCTCAGGCCGATTGTGGAAAACCCTGTGGAAATGGTGTGCGAGTGGTGCGTATAAAGGTCATGAATATTTGGGAAAACATCCGCGGCTACCTGCAACCCAAGATCAGCGCCGAAAGTTATAACAATTGGCTCAAGGGTACCAGTTTCGTGTCCGCGGACGGAGACGCGCTGGTGGTTGCAGCGGCGGATCGGGAAACCAAGGTCTGGCTGGAAACGGAGTTGGCCAGCATGGTGCAGAGCGCCATTCGGCAACTAGGCCTGCCTATTCGCTCGGTAAAGTATGAGGTGCAGCCGCTGCGAGGCTTGCAGAATCACACTCTGGCGGCCCTCGATTCGAGCGAGCCCGAATCCGCGGTGAATCCGCTGAACCCGAAGTTTACTTTCAGCTCGTTCGTGGTGGGCGCCTGCAACCAGTTTGCGCACGCCGCCGCGCAGTCGGTGGCTACCAAGCCCTCGCACAGCTACAATCCCCTCTTCATCTATGGCGGCGTGGGCATGGGAAAAACGCATCTCATGCACGC
>Ga0182027_10004404_pt1 | contig 21820 bp, 19 predicted proteins | sample 712E1DmetaG_FD_121300 | JGI IMG/M metagenome (GOLD analysis project Ga0182027, IMG submission 121300) | Permafrost microbial communities from Stordalen Mire, Sweden - 712E1D metaG (Illumina Assembly) | ecosystem: Environmental > Terrestrial > Soil > Wetlands > Permafrost | place: Sweden... | reverse complement strand
TGCCAAAGATAGCGTGCCTTAAATACGTCTTTATTTTCGCTTCACTAGGGATTTGTCTTAGATTGTACATGTCCATAATTATCTCCTTTGCTATGGACCTGTACCAATAGGTTTATATAACCCATTAATCTACATATTCTACGTATCAATATCTCCTACTTAATTTTAGCTAAACCTATAATCAGAGAATTATCATAAATTTCAACAGTTTTACTATAAGTTGCTAACTCCTGTTTATCTTTCTCGATCGTTAACGCTAATGTTTCCTGCTTAATTAAGCTTTCATATTCTTCGATCGAGGCTTTTATCATGGGATTATCGCTGTTAATTACAAGATTGATTCGGTCATCGACATTTAATCCGGCTTCTTTCCGAGCCTGTTGGATATGCCTGATTATCTCTCTGGCCAATCCTTCTCTCTTTAATGATTCCGTTAGTGTTGTGTTAATGCTAATGGCTGCTTTTTTACCAGTATTAATTACTATTTTTTTAATATTTAGTTCATCGGCTATAACCGTAGACAGTTCATCGTCTTTAAATTCAACGAATTGCGATGGAATTGTTATAGTAGCTTCAGAAAGCGGCTGGCGGACTCTAATTTGCTTTTCAGCCCTAATCGCCAAGCCTTGGGTTATCAGATCACGGGCAACTACCATTTCGTCTATAAGCGTCTCGTTTACATGCCCGGCTGCCGGCCAATCGCACAAATGTACCGAATCCAATCCTGTCAGCAGGCGGTATAGTTCATCTGATAAGAATGGCGTAAATGGTGCCATTACGATTGCTAATTGCACTAATAGATAGTAAAGCGTCATGTAGGCTTCATTTTTATCTGCATCATTAGTGCTCTTCCAAAATCGCTTCCGACTGCGTCTGACATACCAATTTGAAGCGTCATCAACAAATAATAGAATTGGCTTTAGGGCCTGTGGGAAGTCATATTTTTGCATTGATGAATCAACTTCTCCCATCAATTGATGTAGTCTAGAGATTATCCATTTATCTAACTTATTGCTAACTATTTCATAGGGGTCTTCAAGCTTATTTTCTGCTTCCCAATTATCTACTGAGGCATACAGTGTAAAGAAATCATACATATTCCAAATCATGCTCAGACGGCGGGAAATATCAATTACGTCTTTGTTAAGTAACACAAAATCTTCACCATTCATAACTGGCGAAGAAAGCAGTAAAAATCTCAACGAATCAGCCCCGTAAAGACTAATTAATTCTAATGGATCCGCAAAGTTACCATATGACTTACTCATTTTCCGACCATCATTGCCCATGATGGTTCCGGTCACAATAACGTTATAAAAAGCTGGCTTATCGAACAAGCCGACTGATATAGCGTGCAGTGAATAGAACCAGCCACGTATTTGCCCGATATATTCAGCCACAAAGTCACCTGGAAAATCATTTTCAAACTTCTGTTGGTTTTCAAACGGATAATGGAATTGGGCGAACGGCATTGAGCCGGATTCGAACCAACAGTCCATTACCTTGTCAATTCTGTGCATTTTCGTTCCGTCTAGATTAAAACTGATATCATCTATCCATGGGCGATGGTAATCATCAAGTCTCTTACCTGATAATTGCTCTAACTCATCAAAACTTCCAATCACTTTAACTACAGCTTTACCATCCTTGTCTTTTCCCTTCCAAACTGGCATTGGAGTGGCCCAGAAACGATCGCGCGATATGTTCCAATCAGGCGCCGTTAGTAGTGTTTTTGCAAACCTACCGTCTTTAAAATGCTCAGGAAACCAATTAATTTTACCGTTTTGCTCAAGCATCAGTTCGCGTTGACTGGCAATATTAATAAACCAGCTCGGATGAGCTCTGTACATCAACCTAGTACCGCAGCGGTAGCAATGCGGGTAACTGTGCTGGATATATTCTATCTTCCAAACTATATTTCTTTCGTGGAGTGTCTTGGCAATTATCTTGTTCACATCCCAGACGTTTTGGCCTTTCCATTCTCCTTGATTATAAAAACCATTGTCATCAACCACTGAAATGATCGGAATCGCTTGTTTTTTAGCTAATTCGTAATCCTCTTCGCCATAAGCTGGTGCTAAATGGACGATTCCAGTACCCTCGTCTAAGCTCACATAATTAGCATTGTAAATTTTGTGGGCATTTATACCACGATTTTCAAATAATGGTTCATAGTCCATTCCAAGGAGTTCTTTTCCTTTATATTTACGTATTATAGTATGATTAACAACATTACTGTTATTATCAACCATGACTTTAGTGACTAGTTTGGAAGCTATGATAAATATATCATCGCCAATTTTAACTTCAGCATATTCCTTGGTCTTATTTACGGCTAAAGCGGTATTTGCCAGTAGAGTCCATGGGGTGGTTGTCCAGGCCAGTATGTATTTATTAGGCTGACCTACCAGTTTAAATTTTACGAATACCGCTGGGTCGGTAACATTCTTATAAGAGTTATCAGCGGCGATTTCAGCCCTCGACAGTGGTGTTGCATCGCGGGTACAGTAAAGCAAAACTCGTTCGCCTTCATAAATTTTTCCATTGTCGTAAAGCTTTTTAAAGGCCCACCAGACAGATTCCATATAGTCATTGTCCATCGTCTTGTAGGCGCCCTTAAAGTTTACCCAGCGCCCGATCCGACTGACAATGTTTTCCCATTCTGATCCGGTTTGGATAGTGTTCTCGTGGCAGGTATTAATGTATTTCTCAAGGCCTATCTTATAGATATCACGTTTGTCTTTAATGCCTAGCTTCAATTCTGTATAAACTTCCGCTGGCAGTCCATGGCAATCCCAGCCCCAGACTCTTTCAACTCTTTTGCCTTTCATGGTCCAGTACCGTGGCACGGCGTCTTTAACAATACTGCTTAACAGAGTTCCATAATGAGGCACGCCGGTAATAAAAGGCGGGCCATCATAAAAAATATAGCTGTTATCAGTCGGCCTCTGGTTAACTGACTTTTCAAATATCTTATTGTCCTGCCAATACGTTACAAGCTCTGGTTCATACTGATTGAATGGACGTCGTTTCCCTTTTTGAAATTTCATATTATTTTCTCAAATTATCTATAACCAACTCGACCGGCGGTAGTAAATCCCCCAGCCAGCTATTAATCATCGATCCGTTGTCGGCAATTACTAATAAGGCCGGAAACTGCATGATACCGTATGTTTCAAGTAATGAAATGCCTTCAGGGTTATCGATGTCAATATTATCAACAGAGGCTTCCAGCATAGCACTAAGCAGTCTTTCACTGAAAGACTCCACCAGGGTTGCGTGCTCAGAATTGGGTCTATAAAGTATCACTAGCTTCATAACACATAAAAGTTATATGCCTATTATAACTTGAGTTGGTTATATTTTTACTAAGGATTATCAGATTTACGAACAACCGGTTGTTGAGCCGCAGCTAGTGCAGACGTAACAGTTACCGGATCGTTGGGTTTGGTTACCGCAGTTATAGCATATCGGTGACTCGTCATTGTTAGAGGCTTTTGTCTTATCGGGGGCATGACTGGATTTGGCTTTGGGAATTTCAATATTTTCAGTCATTTCATTCTCTTCTTTAACTTCTGTTTCAGATTTATCTTCCATAACCGGAAGGATTGTCTGGTCACTGGCAATATCGTCAAGTGATGCCAGGCCAAGTTCAACTCTGTCATCAAACGATAAATAAGTCAGCGCTAAGCGGCGGAAGATATAGTCTACAATACTCGAAGCAGTCCGAACTTCCGGGTCGTCAGTTAAACCGGACGGCGCAAAAGCCATACTAGTAAACGATCTGACATAATCCTTGAGCGGCACGCCATACTGCAACCCATGGCTGACACTGATAGCCAAGGCATCCATAAACCCAGCCAGAGTTGAGCCCTGTTTAGCAATTCTCATAAATATCTCGCCGGGCATGCCATCGTCATATTCGCCGGCCGTAATGTAGCCATGGCTGCCAGCAACTTTAAACGAGATTGTTTTGGAGTTGCGTATTCTAGGCAACGAACGCTGAACCGGTCCTCTAATAACGATCTTATCGCTTGTCATTGGTGAAGCTGAAGTAATGGCGGCTTCCGGTTCTTTTTTGGCCATTGACAAGGGTTGGGCAACTTTACAGTTATCCCGGTAAACAGCTATTGATTTTAAGCCCATCTTCCAAGCATCGATATGCAGTTGCTCGATATCTTCAACGGTTACCGTTTCCGGCATATTAACCGTTTTACTGATTGCCCCTGACAAGAATGGCTGGACAGCGGCCATCATTTTAATGTGCCCTTGGTATTCAATGGCATTATCACCCATTGAACAGGCGAAAACATCTTTATGCTGCTTCTTAAGGTGCGGCGCACCGATGATCGTCTTTTCAACGTCTATATATTTTATGATGTCCTCAATCCCCTTTGGTGAATAACCCAAGGATTTTAGGGCCCGTGGGACAGTTTGGTTAACAATACTCATATTGCCGCCGCCGACTAATTTTTTCACTTTTACTAAACCAAGGTCCGGCTCTATACCGGTAGTATCGCAATCCATCATCAGACCGATTGTGCCAGTGGGTGCCAGTAGGCTTGCCTGCGAGTTTCTGACACCGTTCAGGGTGCTTAATTCGACTGCTTCATCCCAGGCTGCTACTGCCGCATTGAGAAGCTCTTCTGAGACTGAGCTGGCGTCTATATTGGATATCTCAGCCCGATGCATTTTAATAACTTTCAGCATGTCTTCTTTGTCTTTATGATAGCCAGCAAATGGTCCAACTCGCCGGGCTAGCATGGCGCTTACCGCATAGGCCCGGCCGGTCATCAGAGCGGTGATGGCAGCAGCTTGGGCTCGTCCTTCTTCGGAGTCATACGGCAAACCTTGGGCCATTAATAAGGCCCCGAGATTGGCATAGCCGAGTCCCAGTTCCCTATAGGTTCGGGCGGTTTTAGTAATTTTCTCCGTCGGATACTCGCTATAACCAACCAGTATCTCCTGGGCAGTAAACAGAATATCGATAGTATGCTCAAAGGCTTCAATATCAAAAGTATCGTCGTCCCGCAAATACTTCAACAGATTAATGCTTGAGAGATTACAGGCTGAGTTATTGAGGTGCATATATTCACTGCAAGGGTTACTGGCTTCAATCCGACCGGCATTCGGCGTCGTGTGCCAACGGTTGATAGTCGTGTCAAATTGCATGCCCGGATCGGCACATTCCCATGACGCTTCCGCAAATTGTCGGTATAAATAGCGGGCTTTGACTTTCTTAACTGTCTTGCCGGTTGTAATTGCTTTCAGTTCCCAATCATCGTCATTTTCTACCGCTTCCATAAATTCATCTGTTACCCGTACGGAAATGTTGGCGTTCTGATACTGGACGGAAAACACATCTTTACCGTCAAGGCTCATATCATAGCCGGCTTCCTGTAAAACACGGGCTTTGCGCTCTTCTATTGCTTTGCTCCATATAAAAGCCTCAATATCTGGATGATCAATATTTAAGATAACCATTTTGGCAGCCCGACGGGTTTTCCCACCGCTTTTAATGGCTCCAGCTGAGGAGTCGGCACCGCGCATGAAACTCAGCGGCCCGGATGCCGTACCGGCGCTTCTGCCAAGCGCTTCTAATGAAGACCTAATTGGGCTAAGGTTTATCCCAGAACCGGAACCGCCTTTAAATATCATGCCTTCTTCAACGTACCAGTTAAGAATCGAGGGCATAGTATCTTCAATCCCCAATATAAAACAGGCACTGGCCTGTTGTGACCGCTCATTGGCGCCGATATTAAACCAAACCGGCGAGTTAAATGCTGCCCGTTGCGTCGCTAAAATATATTTAAGTTCTTCACGGAAGTCTTCGGCTTCGTCATCGGTGTCAAAATAGCCATTCTGGGCTCCCTCGCGAGTTATTGTGTCCGCTACCCTGTCAATTAACTGCTTTAATGATCTTTCCCTAGTAGGCGTGCCAGGTGTCCCAGTGAAATATTTCTGGGCCACAATATTAATAGCATTAAGGGACCACCCCTCTGGAAATTCAACGTTTTTTTGCTCAAAAACCGGCGTATTACTTTGTGGATTAATTATAATCGAGTCTCTTAAAACCCACTTTAATTGATCATATGCCTTCTTTTTGGGTTGAGTAAATAACCTCCGCACCCGTAAATCGGTTGTTTGTCCCATAATTTCCTCACTTTATTGTTAGTTATTAATTTTTTTATTTGTTGATACTCTACCGTGTTAGAACGTTAGAACCCTCTACCCTCTCGAGCGTCTCTTCTCGCTAACTTAGGTTATAACGTATATGATTTATTTATTCAAGCAGTATTACGAATTATCATGTTTTGACCGGAGTCTTCAGATGTTTATGAGTCCGGCGTTTTCTAATATCCAGCAGTTCTCTTTCGAAACCGTCAATGTCTTTAAATCGACGGTAAACGCTGGCAAATCGCACGTATGCTACTTCGTTTATCTGTGCCAGCCGGTTCATTACGTGGTCGCCTATTTCTGTAGAATGGACTTCGGTCTCACCGCTTGATTGCAGCTCATTTTCAACGTCGTTTACCAGATATTCCAACTGCAAGCTGGTAACTGATGTTTTTTCGCAAGCTCTATACAACCCAGATAGCAGTTTTTCCCGATGGAACATCTCACGTTTGCCGCTGTTTTTAATAACTATCAGCTGTGGACGTTCGATCCGCTCATAGGTTGTAAAACGATAATGACAATTCATGCAAACACGGCGGCGCCTGACTGATTCACCCTCTGCAACATCACGAGATTCAATGACCTTCGTATCGGCTTGTTGACATTGGTTGCACTTCATATCGCACACCTCCTTTATTCAATCTAAATGTACTGACATCTATAGTTGTATCCTATATATAGTGCCTATACTAATAATGTTAACTCTACAAGTAGCGTTTTGCAATAATGCAAATAACGTATTATTGACGACATTTAAGACGAAATCTAGTGGTCTAGATTAAACTTGTCGTCGTCCGGATTGTTTTTACGGCGTTTTTCTTTCAGGCGCCTGATGAATGAAGGTTGTTTTTCAACTTCATTTTCATCTTCTACCACACTGCTAACAACTTGTGGTGGCTCGTCATCTTCATGACGCTCATCATCTTCCTTGTCTTCTGATCCAGTTTTATCACTATCGTCTTTTTCATTATCCTCTTTGTCATCCATTGTCCAGATATTTGGTCCGTCATCTTTGTGAAAATCATTTTCAGCATCTGTGTCATCCAAATCCATATCTAGGCTACCCATAACGCTATCTTCGCTCTTCGGTCCCACAGCCCTATCATGGTCCCGGGCAGAAGTTGACGAACTAGCAGTCCGGCTGGTGGCACCAGTTGTTGCCCGGCGGTTAGTAAAGTAAGATGCATCAAAACCGGTTGCTACTACCGTAATGATTATTTCACCTTCAAGATCTGGATTTATCGTTGCGCCAAAGATAATATTGGCTTCCGGATCAGCAGCGGCAGTAATTGCTTCGGCGGCAGTATTAATTTCATGCATTGTAAGGTCATTACCGCCAATTACATTGAACAGAATTCCCCTTGCCCCATCAATTGACACTTCCAGTAGCGGTGATTCAATGGCTTGCTGGGCAGCTTGGACGGCACGGTTTTCGCCGCTGGCCCGGCCAATTCCCATCAGCGCCGAACCGGCATTGCTCATAACCGCTTTGACATCGGCAAAATCCAGATTGATTAAGCCGTGGACGGTAATCAGGTCAGATATGCCCTGTACGCCTTGTCGTAAGACGTCATCAGCGACTTTAAAGGCTTCTAGCAATGGCGTTTGGCGGTCAATTGTCTGTAATAATCTATCATTGGGCACAATAATCAACGTATCGACTGATTTGCGCAGGCTGTTAATGGCGGTTTCGGCATTGCGGCGCCGTTTCTCACCCTCAAAAGCAAACGGCTTGGTAGCAAATCCAACTACTAAAATCCCTAGGTCTTTAGCTATTTGAGCTACAATCGGCCCGGCGCCACTGCCTGTACCACCGCCAGCGCCAAGCGTTATAAAAACCATGTCTGCGCCCTCTAGGGCTTTTCGGATATCATCTTTTGATTCTTCGGCTGCCCGTTGGCCGATTACCGGATCAGCTCCGGCGCCGAGACCTTTGGTAGTATCCTTACCAATATGCAGCTTGACCTGGGCTTTTGAATTATGGATGGCTTGGGCGTCAGCATTAACAGCGACAAATTCAACACCTTCAACACCAGCTTCCACCATCCGGTTAATGGCTGCCCCACCGGCACCACCAACTCCTACGACCTTAATACTTGCAAATGTTTCAATAGGCGGCGTAACTTGTGGCATGACTCACTCTCATATTTAGTTATATGAGTGAGTATACCCTATGAACGAAGCCGGTTCAACAATTCATTTATTCAATTATTAATATTTATAAATCGGCCTTGGGTATAAAAAAAATTTGATGGTTCAGTGAAATGTTAATGTCGGATTGTGCGCCACAACCCCGACAATGAAGTGAATATTTTAGTGTTCACGGCTTTGCCCAAGCTTTTGACATTATCGTCAACTGGCAGCAGCAACATGTCTAATAGCGCTAAACCGACTGCCGTAAAGGCTGCCGGGTCAGTAACTTTTTCAATTAAACCGGTCATCATCTGTGGCTCGCCGACACGGGCTGCTAATTCCAGCTTATTACTGACGAATTCCGATAGGCCCGGCAATTTAGCCGTACCGCCGACCAATACCACTCCGCCTGGTAGTTTTCGCCAGCGCTGTATTCGGTGCAGTTCTTTGGCGACATATTCCAGTAATTCTTCAACCCTGGCTTCACTTATCATTACTACATCGACAGCGTCAAATTGATAGAACTTTTTATTATGCTCAACGCTGACTTTGTCTTTTTTGGGCTCGGAACCAATGTGGACATGATTGATTTTAACTTTTTCAGCAATATCTAGGTCGGTTTTAAGCCCAATTGCCAGATCATTAGTAATGTGGATACCGCCCATCGGAATAACTGCCACGTGCTGGATCTCACCATCTTCAATTACAACTAAATTAGTCGTGCCAGCGCCGATATCCAGCAGTATTGTGCCTGATTCCTTTTGCTGGCGGTTGAGAACAGCTTCAACGGCTGCTAAACCAGATAGTGTATGGCGATTAGGAATGACATCTGCTTTCTGTAGCGCTGTATCTAGGTTTCTCAGGCTGGGCGAAGAGGCTGTAACAATGTGGGTTTCTACTTCCAGGCGGACTCCCCGCATACCAACCGGGTCTTTAATGTTTTCCTGGCCGTCTAATCGATAATTCTTGGCAAAAACCTGGACTATTTCCCGGTTTGGGGGCAATTGGACAATAGTAGCGGCTTCCTCAACCCTTAACCGGTCTTCAGTGGTTATTTCTCGGTTAGCGGTACTGATGGCAATTACACCTTTTGAGTTCATGCCGCTGATATGCGAGCCATTGATATTAACCGTTGCCTGGTGGATTCTGACGCCCGCCAGACGCTCGGCTTCGGTAATGGCCTGGATTATGGCTTCTGAGACATCATCTGCGTAGACTACAACGCCCCGGCGCATACCGACGTTGGGTGCTTCACCAAAACCGATGATTGAGAATTTAGCAGTATCGTGTGGATCTAGCACGCCAATAATACATTTTACTGTGCTAGTGCCAATATCAATTCCCACATAATGTGGTATGGATTGGTCATGCATGATGGCAGTATAACGCTTATTCTCTACTATCGGCAAGTAGTTGTACAATAAATTGCTAATCTGTCAGCTTGGTTAGAATCTCATAGCCTTGTTCAGTAATTAAAACAGAATGTTCAAAATGGGCGGCCTTCGACCCGTCCTGGGTCAGCACCGTCCAGCCGTCATCGGCTGTGAACACTTTGTAGGAGCCCAGGGTGGCCATCGGCTCGACGGCGATAGTCATATTCTTATAAAGGCTTACGCCGCTGCCTGCCCGGCCGTAATTGGGGATGCTTGGGTCTTCGTGGAATTTATAGCCAACACCGTGGCCGACCAAGTCGCGGACTACGCCGTAATGATGTTCTTCAAGCACTGACTGGACGGCATTGCCGATATCGCCGGTTCTGATACCGTCATGGATAACGGCCAGCCCTATATATAATGATTCTTCCGTTACTTTGACCAGCTGTTGATCCGCTTGTTTGCTATTACCTAGTATGTAGCTTATTGCCGCATCAGTAATCATACCCCGGTAGGTGACGCCGAAATCTAGGCTGACAATATCGCCTTCAGCGATTATTCTGTCGGCCCGGGGTATACCATGAACCACTTCGTCATTAAGGGATATGCAGATAACTTCAGGAAAACCGTGATAACCCAGGCAGGTTGGCGCACCGCCGAGTTTTTTTAGTTCATTATCGGCAATTATTGCCAGGTCCCTGGTAGACATTCCCACTGCGGTTTTATTTTTTAAGATCTGCAGGACTGTCGCCAGCATCCGGCCGCCTTCGCGCATGGCATTTAATTCTGAAGGTGTTTTAATGGTTCGTTTGGGCATTTCAGCGATTTTAGGTTTTACCGGTTATATCATCAAGGACAGCAACGACATTCTGATGGATGGTTTGAGGGTCTTTGTCGGCATCAATTTTTATAACTTTATAGCCTTCGCTTTGAAAATGCTCAATGATCGGCATGGTAACGGAGTTATACTCTTCAAAACGCTTATTAATCGATTCTTCAGTATCATCAGGCCGGCACCTTTTAGTTAAGCGATCATGGACAACCGCTTCTGAAACATCGAATTGAATGATGGCAGTTAGCTCAAAAGCGCCGGTCCTTGACTGTTGGATCAGCCAGTCCGTTTGGACAATCGAACGCGGAAAGCCATCCAGGATTAATTGTTGTTTGAGATCAATTGATTCAAAGAATTTACCGATAATTCGTATCATTTCGTCGTCATTGATTAATTTTCCAGTCAACATATTGCGGCGTTTTTCACCCGTAATCAACGCTCTTAAAATATCCCCAGTTGAAATCCAGACATAGCCAAACTCGTCAGCCAATAATTTACCCTGCAAACTCTTGCCACTGCCCGTAACACCTAAAAAGATAATCATTGCTCTAATTTCCCCTTTACCAGACGGGCGACAGTTGCACCGTCGACAATTCCGTTTGCCGATTGGCGGACATAAGCAATCATCGGTCCGATTTGCTGCGGTTTATTATCGCCAAAATGTTCTAAGGCTTGATCAATCAGCTGACTAATTTCCGCTTCAGACAGTGATTTTGGCAGATATTCCTCAATAATAGCTTTTTCTGTAAGTTCTTTCTGGGCCCGTTCGGTTTCATAGGCTTGCTGGTACAAATCAGCGCTTTCTTGGCGTCTTTTAGCCTCCTTGGATAAAGTTTCAATCATTTCAGTATCAGATAAAGTTTTTCTTTCCTTACCCTGGCCGACCTCAGCATAAAGCAAGGCATTTTTCATGCTTCTCAAAGTCTCAACCCGCAGTGAATTTTTATTTAGGAGGGCCGCTTTTAGATCCTGCTCTATCGAATCTTTTAGCGACATAAATTACCTTTGGCCTAGTTTAATCTTCTGTAATTTTATAGCTTTTCGCTCTTGGCGGACAATTGCTTTGGCGCGCCGTTCAGTTTTGCTGATCGGCTTAGCAAAGTATTGGCCCTGCTTGGCAATTGCCAATAAACCTGATTGTTGGACTTTACGGTTAAATCTCCTTAGAAGATTTTCCATTGGTTCTTTGGGATCTTTTCTTGTAACTTGAATCATAACTATTACTATTGTAAAAAATGCATGCTTACTTAGCAAGTATCATTTATTCAGCCAACTATGGGCGATTTTGAGTTTTTTGGGCACTACGTTGTGACTTTAACACGATACTTTGCAGTTCTTTGAATATCGGGAACTGCTTATTGGTGAAATAGACTTTAGTATTGGCTTGTTTTTCGGAAATTAAAAAGCCAACTTTTTCCAAGCGCTTTAACTCGCGCTGAATATTGCCGGCATCTTCCCTGATGAGCTTAGCTAGGCCCCTGACATGGGTCTTAAAATCCGGATATTTAGCATAGATAACTATGATTTTCCGTCTGACTCTCGAAGTTATAAATACATCTAACATAAGCTATTGTTATTAGGACAACGTAATAACGCTAGGACTCAGTATAGTAGTATCTAATTGGCTTTTCAAGCTATTTTGTTTGACAATATAAATATCATGAAAAAATACTATTTGGTTTTGGTAGCCAGTATGCAGTTCCACGGCCAAGCGGGCCTTACCTACTGTTCAGATCAAACCATAGCAGTCGGATCAGTTGTTAGTGTGCCGCTGCGCAATCGTTTGGTGCTTGGAATTATTGAAAAAAAAGTTTTAAAACCAAAATTTGCTACAAAAGAAATTACCGAAATTTTCCCATTGCCTGTATTGCCTGATGAAATTATAACAACGTTGCAATGGCTCAAATCCTATTATCCGGCAACGCTAGGTTCAATCGTCCAGTTATTCATGCCTAAGTCACTTAGTCTAAAAGATATTGAAGCAATTAATGAGCCCACTGGGCCTTTGGCAATTAAAAGCCAGCGAATAAGCCTGCCACCCCTTAATAATGAGCAGTTAGCGGTCATGAAAGCGTTAGGTAAATCCGGTTCATACATACTACACGGAGATACCGGCAGCGGTAAAACCCGGATTTATCAGGAATTCAGCAAAAACTGTATCAAATTGGGCAAATCAGTTATTATTCTTACTCCCGAGATTAGCTTAACTTCCCAGTTAAGCAAGAATTTTATGGATAATTTCAATTCCCAGGTAATGCTGGTCCACTCCCAATTAACACCGAAACAAAGGCGCGAAACTTGGCTAAAAACACTGGTCAGTACTAAGCCCTTAATCATCATTGGGGCCCGGTCGGCTATTTTCTATCCGCTGAAAAACATCGGGGCGATTATTATTGACGAGGCCCATGAACCGGCTTATAAGCAAGAGCAGAGTCCCTATTACCAAACTGTCAGGGTCGCTAGCAAGCTAGTCGGTCTTCACCGGGCAACTCTAATACTGGGCTCAGCCACCCCTTCGATTGTCGACTATTTTATCGCCCAACAGAAAAAATCCCAGATTTTACGGATGCAAGAATCGGCGGCCGGGCTCAGGCAGGTTAAATTTGAAGTCATCGATTTAAAAGACCGCACCAGCTTCAACCATTCCTCCTTTATATCAGACAAGCTGTTGTCCGCCATGAATGAATCTCTTGCCAAGAAAGAACAGGTGCTGCTATTTCTTAACCGGCGCGGTACGGCCCGATCAATAATCTGCCAAAACTGCGGTTGGCAGGCTTTATGCCCAAATTGCGATATTACTCTTGTCTATCACGGCGACAGCCACACTTTCCGCTGTCATAGCTGCAGCTTCAAGATCGCTTCAATTTCCAGTTGCCCGCTCTGCAATGACACAAATATTGTGTTCAAAAGTATCGGTACGAAAGCAATTGTCAGCGAAGTTGAGCGCTTGCTGCCCAAGGCCAAGGTACAAAGGTTTGACAATGATAACCTTAAGACTGACCGCTTTGAACAACAATATAAAAAAGTCTTTCGGGGCGATGTAGATATTCTAGTCGGTACGCAGACATTGGCTAAAGGGCTCGATTTGCCGAAACTGGCCGTTGTTGGGGTGATTGTTGCCGATACCAGTTTATATACGCCGGATTACACTTCGCAGGAACGGCTTTACCAGTTAATCAATCAGGTTATCGGCCGAATCGGACGGGGCTACCGCCAAGGTCAAGCAATCATTCAGACCTACTCGCCCGCCAACCCGGTTCTGCAAGCTGCCATTAACAAGCAATGGGACAGTTTTTATGCTACTGAGTTAGAAGAACGGCGTCATTTTATGTTTCCGCCCTATTGCTATCTTTTAAAGCTAAGCATAAAACGTAGCCACCAGCAAAATGCCCAAACCAGCGCCGAGAATCTGGCAGTGCTGCTGAAAGAAAAGAACTTAAAAATCCAAGTTAACGGCCCAGCGCCGGCTTTCCATGAAAAAATCGCCAAGTTATACGAGTGGCAGCTAATCATCAAAGCCAAGCAGCGCGGTGAGCTAATTAAGGTTATAAATTTGCTGCCAAATGGGTGGACATACGACATTGATCCGATAAATCTTCTCTAAAACTGTTCTCATAAGAAAAAACAAAGTATATACTAGCTGTAATGCTCGATCAAAAATACAATATCGTGTTGCTGCCAGACCCGAAACTACGACAACACTCTCAGAGAGTTGGCCTAATTACCGACGATATTAAGACAATTATTGCCGAGATGGAAGCGGCCGTTACCGAATGGGAAAAAAGCCGACCACACGAAGTCGGTGTCGCTTTGGCAGCGATTCAGCTTGGTATACCCCTAAGAATTATTGTTATACGTAATAATTACGAGAATAAAGAGGACAAAACATTCAGTGTCTTCATTAACCCAACAATTACTAAATACGAAGGTAACATCGAGGAAGATTACGAAGGTTGCTTGAGTGTCCAGGATATCTATGGAAAAGTTCCCCGGTATAATAAAATCCGAATTAAGTCCCAAGATGTCAATGGCAAAGAATTTCGCATGACGGTGGATGGCTTTTTGGCCCGTGTCTTACAGCATGAAATCGACCACACCCACGGTTTAATGTTTGTTGATCGAATCGAGGATAATAACGATGGGTATTATCGGCTTAAAGATGATGGAAAGCTGGAAAAATTAGATTATGAAAAAGATATCAAGCCCGTTTATATTCTTCGGTAGTGGACCGGTTGCGGCTGATTGCTTAAAGTTACTGGTCCGGGATTTTACGATTGAAGCGGTCATTACCAAACCTAATTTACCGCGGATCGCCCATAAGTCTTCGGTTGCTGACATTGCCAAAAAACACAGTTTAAAGTTGTATGAATTAACTAACAAGCAAGAAGTTGAGCAATTATTCCTAAAAAAATCCGTTTCATTTAAAAGCAAAATCGGTTTAATTATCGACTATGGTATTATTCTTACGCAGAAAGTAATTGATTATTTCCCACTAGGTATAGTCAACAGCCACTTTTCACTACTTCCTGAGTGGCGGGGACCGGATCCGATAAGTTTTGCTGTATTAAGCGGCCAGCATCAGACCGGGGTCAGTTTGATGCTTATCCGTGCCGGGATTGATGAAGGCCCACTACTAGCCCAAAAGACTTTCCATCTAACCAGTACTATTACAACGCCGGAATTAACCCAGGCTTTAATTAATCTCAGCCATCAGCTGCTCAAGACAACCCTGCCGCGTTATATTGATGGCAAGTTAAAAGCTCATGAGCAAGCTAAATCGAAACCGGTTACATACTCCCGAAAATTAACTAAAGAAGACGGTTTAATCGATTGGGCAAAGCCAGCCGAACAAATTGAGCGGGAAATTCGGGCCTATGCAGAATGGCCAAAAAGCTACACCACGCTCAAACGTATTAAGCTGATAATTACTGCCGGAAATGTTGTCAACCAGTCTGGGAAATTAGGCGAAATCATTATTGATAAAAAAAGGTTGATAGTCTGTTGCGGTGAAAAAGCATTTGAGATTACCAAGTTGAAACCGGTCGGCAAAAATATTATGTCAGCCGAAGCATTTCTAGTAGGTTATAAAGACAAATTGATCAATTAGCCGGGGCTGCGCCAGGGGCTGGATTATTACTGGACAGTGCGGCGTCAGATAAGATTTGTGGTGCAACTTGCTTTATTTCTGCCATCAGTTTGTTAAGCTCTTCAGACACGACTTCTTTATAGGATGGAAAATTAGTTTCCAGCCAGTGTAAGGCGGACTGCTCTTTTTGAGCAATTGCCGCCTGGTCATCTTGCTCGGTTGGCATCAACCGCTCAAATTCATCCAACTGCTCATCTGTCATCCGGCTGGCTAGAGTCGTACCGACTCGCATCTCCAGTGTTTCTAATATATGGGTTAACATTTTCCTTTTATCTTCCACTGGCAGTGAGCCGAGGCCAAGTTCATCAAGCGTTGTAAAGTCTAATTTAAAAGCCATGATTATCTTCCTAATTAATATCACTATTGTATCGCCGCACGGATCATACGGCAATCCGACTTAGAATTTATAGCGTACGCTCTTTGGATTGACGAGTGAAAAATTCTATCTTGTCACCTTCTAACAATTCTAATCGGCTGTCGCTGTATATACTAACGCCACATAATTCTTTTTCTTGGACGGTTTGGACGTCTTGCGGACCACGTTTCAGATTCGTAATCTTTACTTCCGCCAGCTTCTTCTTGTCCCGTATGATCCTGGCCAGAGCCGGAATTGATAACGGTCCTTTAATGACTTCCCCACCGCAGATAACTTCAGTCTTAGTAGTCTTGAATATGGCTTTGACTCTCAAATAACCCTGTTCAGTTTCAATAATCTCCGGTGGTAGTAGTTTACTCAGTTCAGCTTTCACGTCATCGATTAATTCATAAATGATGTTATAGCGTCGAACGGTTACTTTATCCCTGGTTGCCAAGCGCTTAATATTGCTTGGGATATCCACGTTGAAGCTATAGATGACGGCGCCACTGGTCCTGGCAATATAGATATCGTTCTCGCCTACCATGCCGATACCAGAGTCAATAATCCGGACGGCAACTTCATCGGTATTAAGGACTTTCAGGCTATCTACTACAGAAGTTAATGAGCCGCGGACATCGGCCTTGATGATTACATTAAAGAATTGGACTTTATTAGTTCGGTTGATAAGGCTGATCAGGTCGCTACTGCTGAGGTCAAAGCGGCTGCCGCTGTCATACCGCTCGCCGACGACTTTCTGGGCCAGATTTTTAGCTATTTTTTCATCGGCAACGACTTCAAATTCATCCCCAAACTCTGGTAATGTCTTAAATCCGGTCAGGATTACCGGCATTGATGGCGTAGCAGCCATAAGCGGTTGGCCGTTAGCTGATTCAAGGTTCCTGATCCTGGCAAAAGTTGCGCCGGAAACAATATAATCACCTTTTTTTAGGGTTCCCCACTCCACCAAGGCATGGGCGACTGAACCACGACCGATTTCGGTGTGGGCTTCGATTATTAGACCTCGGGCGGGGACATTTACTTCAGCCCGCAAATCTTCAACGTCAGCTACTAACAGTATCATATCCAGTAAATTATCAATGCCCTGTTTGGTTTTAGCTGAAACTTCTACCGCTACGACATCGCCTCCCCATTCTTCGACCAACAGATCCTGGTCAGCTAATTGCTGTTTAACCCGGTTGACATCAGCGGCTTCTTTATCAACCTTATTGATAACCACGATGATCTTAACATCGGCCTGCTTGGCAAATCTGATAGCCTCGATGGTCTGTGGTTTGATGCCGTCGTCAGCAGCGATAACAATTACGGCTATATCTGTTAAACGGACGCCATGTTCGCGGATTGCTGAAAAAGCTTCATGGCCTGGCGTATCTAGAAAAGTAATCGGCCGGCCGTTATGAATAATGTAGTAGGCAGAAATATATTGGGTAATCCCGCCGGCTTCCTGTTCTACTACCTGCGAACCTTTTATAGCATCTAACAGGCTGGTTTTCCCGTGGTCAACATGACCCATAAACGTAACTACCGGTGGCCGGGGCGCGGCCTTATCGCTCAACATTCCCCTTTCCGGCCGGACGCGAAGTATTTCTATCGGTTTAGCTTCTTTTTTAACAATTTCGTAGTCTAGTCCCAATTCATGGACAATAATTTGAGCAGTATCAAAATCGACTCGCTCGTTAATAGTTGTCATGATGCCGTTTTTCATTAACTCAGTAATCAAACGGCTGACAGGTATAGACAGTTTTTCGGCTAGAGTGCCGACGGTCACATGGTCTTCGATTTGAATTTTTTGCGACATTTCGCACTCCTTTCTTTGTCTATGCCGTGTTACTACATAGGACTATTTAGTATCCTTTAAGCTAAGCGCTATTTTACGGGTTTCGGTATCGATGCCTAAAATCTTAAATTTCTTCTTCTCGTTAAGCTGAAAAATTTTTTCCGGATCAATAGCTTCGGTGTCGCTCATTTCAGAAACGTGCACCAGAGCTTCGACTGCGGGACTAAGTTGAACAAATGCCCCAAACGGCGTAATCCGGGTTATTTTACCTTCTACGACTTCGTTCTTCTTGAAGTTTTTTACTTCTTTCAACCATGGGTCTTCAGACATCTGCTTAAGGCTCAAACTTAATCTGTCCTTATCGATAGCAATGATTTTTGCCTTGACTGACTCGCCTAACTTAAGATAGTTTCGAGGATCTTCTACCCTTTCCCAAGATATTTCGGAGATATGAATCAGGCCTTCAATGCCATCTACGTTAACGAATGCCCCAAAATCTATCACGCCAGTAATAACGCCCTCTATGATGTCACCGACTTTAAGATTGCTTAACCTAGCCTGCATATCGTCACGGACGGCTTCTTTTTCCGAAAAGATCAGTTTGTTGTCCTTGCGACTGGAATCTAGAATCCGCACTCTTAGCGATTTGTTAACCAAAGCATGCAGCTTCTGCAGGATTTCATCCTTATCGGCGCCTGACACCCTTGGATAATGACCGGCTGCCAACTGTGATACCGGCAGGAACCCGCGGATTCCCTCTAATTCAATTAATAGGCCACCACGATTGGCGTCATATGGCATGACGTCGATTATTTCTTGTTCGTCATGGATCCGCTGCAGCTCATCCCAGCCCCTGTCTTTAACAGCCCGTTTCATGCTTAATAAGGCGTAGCCTTCTTCAAGCTCCGGGTCGACAACGCTAACCGTAATGCTCTGCTCGACTGCCAGGTCCTGGCCATAGCCAATCTCGCGGCGTAGTACGACGCCGATGCCATTGGGTCCTAAATCAACCCAAAGTTCGTGCTTTTTAACTGATGTGATTACTCCATTAACAACATCACCTGTGTGAAGTGAAGCGATTGCATTTTTCGCCATCAAATCATCCATTGAAATTGCTTGTTTTGACATGTATTCCATGCCTCCTTAAAATGTATTTCTAGCTAATGTAACAACCAGGTTTCTTTGCAAACCGGCTTATTAATGTTACTCCTCAGCAAGATTGCTTATTATTATAACTGTTTCTGCTTGATGGGTCAAAAGTAACCGGTAAGACCAACTTAGAAATTATGGTACACTGATAGTAATGTACCTGGGGATAGATATTGGGGGGACAAAAACCCTGATCGCAAGTCTTAATGACGCTGGCGTGATTGAAGAGGAAATCAAATTTCCGACTCCACGTTCTTATAATATGTTCCTCGACTCTTTGGAAAATAATGTTGCAAAATTATCTACACACGAATTTATGGCCACTGGAGTCGGCGTACCTGGTAGATTAGACAGGAAAAAAGGTGTTGCGATTGCTTTCGGGAACTTGCCGTGGGAAAAGATACCCATCCGGAAAGATATTAAACAGATCGTAAAATCGCCGGTTGTAATTGAGAATGACACTAAGCTGGCCGGTTTGTCCGAAGCCATGCTATTAAAGGACAAGTATCAAAAAGTCTTGTATGTCACGATAAGTACCGGCATTGGTTGCGGCTTGATCGTTAATCAAAAGATCGAACCAGATCTCATTGATTCGGAAGCCGGCGAAATGATGCTTCAACACGACGACAAATTGGTTAAATGGGAAAGCTTTGCGTCCGGTAAAGCAATCGTTGAGCAATTCAGCTTGCAGGCTCATGAAATCCATAACGTTAAAATGTGGAGGATTATTTCGGCAAACATAGCCATTGGTTTAGTTAACCTGATCGCTATCATGCAACCCGAAGTAATAGTGCTTGGCGGCGGCGTCGGACAATATTATCCACGTTATGGCCGTTTTCTAAGGGCTACCCTTAAAAAATATGATAACGCCATGATGCCAATTCCACCGATACGTGAAGCAGCCAGACCTGAAAAGGCAGTAATTTATGGGTGTTTCGACTTATCGAAGGCTACCTATGGATCAGTTCGTAAGTAAACTCAAAAAAGATTATCCGGATATTAAATTCCGGGCGGCTAAGCAGTTTAGTTGGTCACCAGTAACCCAAGAGGTGCTTTACGCCACTGGTAATAATAAAACTGGGCGATGGTCAGTCTTACATGAGCTGAGTCATGCCTTGCTTGGACATAATAGTTATATGTATGATTATGAATTAATCCAATTGGAGATGGAGGCATGGGAAAAGGCTCAGAAAATTGCCGCAAATTATCAGCAAGTTATTGGCGAGGAGCATATTCAAAACTGTCTTGACACCTATAAAGACTGGCTTTTCCGAAGATGCCGGTGCCCAGTTTGTGAAACTCAAGGGATACAGGATAAACCAACACTATACCGATGCTTTAATTGCCATGCGACTTGGCATGTCACAGCTTCCCGCTTCTGCAGACCATATAGACAGCTTGATAAACATAAAAAGACCGCCTATTATTGACGATCTTCTTATCTGATTAATTAAGTATATTAATCTTTGCGTGCGCTGTGTCGGCGGCTAATTCGGCCACCTTTAGCACCAGCAATACGAGCTAATTCACGATTGACATAAAAACCGCCAGTGTGGCCATTTTGGCCGCCCTTGGCACCAATTTTGGCGTAAAAATTTTTACCGTATTTCCTGATGTTAGTTGCAGCTGCTAATTGTCCACCTTTAGGTGTACCAGGCATATTATTCTCCTTTATTTAATCTATTGCTCGAGTGAAATGAAAAAGAGCCCCGTTTTGCGGAACCCTCTTTTACTTCTAGACGATTGTACTTATGATAACATTCCATTGCGCTAAAGTCAATGGTATTTTTAATAATTACGCTTTGCCCTATCTAGGATAAAGTCCTTCCTATTCGGAAGGACTTTATATAATTCGGCACCGTGCTATTTTCCCAGGGGTGAACCCCAAGTATTGTAACCGCTGCGAGGCTTAACTTCTGTGTTCGGTATGGGAACAGGTGTTTCCCTCGCGCCATGGGCACCGATGACGTCCTAATGATAAAGACGGATATCGATGTCCATAAGTAATTGTTAATTTAAGACAAACGGGTGCTGATAATACACCAATAACTAGTCAATTGCCCCTTCCACTAAAAACTATAAATAGTTTTAATGGAAGATCATAAAAAGTCAATGGACCTATTAGTACGCTTTGGCTCCACACGTTACCGTGCTTTCACCTTGCGCCTATCAACCTGATCGTCTTTCAGGGGTCTCATGGGGAAATCTAATCTTGAGGTTAGCTTCGCGCTTAATATGCTTTCAGCGCTTATCTAGTCCGCACATAGCTACCCAGCCATGCCCTTGGTAGAACAACTGGTACACCAGCGGTGCGTTCATTCTGGTCCTCTCGTACTAAGAATAAAGCCTCTCAAATTTCCTATCGTCCACAGCGGATATGAACCGAACTGTCTCACGCATGTTATTCCATTATTACTAGTGGCACGGACTATATCTTCACCCTTAGCCTAAGTTATTGCTAGCTAAGGGGCTGACGTTTGATGAATATCTTCATCTCACCTTACGTTTGATAACTAATCAAACCTAGGGATCAGTCTCTACGGGATCAAATCCATCATACGATGAATGCTTACCCTCGGTATTGTCCTTGAAGCGTTCGGTAGCTTCAATAGGATTTCACCGATTTTAGTCAGTCTATTTTTTATCGTATTACTACGATACAACGCAATGTTATTTACGTTCTGAACCCAGCTCGCGTACCTCTTTAACCGGCGAACAGCCGGACCCTTGGGACATGCTTCAGCCCCAGGATGAGATGAGCCGACATCGAGGTGCCAAACAGCGCCGTCTATGTGAACTATTGGGCGCTATAAGCCTGTTATCCCCGGCGTAACTTTTATCCGAAAGCGCTGCCGAT
>Ga0182027_10004403_pt1 | contig 21826 bp, 9 predicted proteins | sample 712E1DmetaG_FD_121300 | JGI IMG/M metagenome (GOLD analysis project Ga0182027, IMG submission 121300) | Permafrost microbial communities from Stordalen Mire, Sweden - 712E1D metaG (Illumina Assembly) | ecosystem: Environmental > Terrestrial > Soil > Wetlands > Permafrost | place: Sweden... | reverse complement strand
TGCGGTCGAGGCTGCAGGAGATGTGTGTGGTGGTGGAGATGCGCGGTGAAGACTTCCGCCAGAAGACAAAGCGCGCATCCTTTGCTTAGAACAAAGGGAGTCGCCGAGCCTGATTAACCGTGATTATTCGGCAAGGGTGCGAAGCATTTTTGTTCGAGAGTGGGCCCGCTGCCGGCGAGTGTACTGGTACGGTCGCACTGTCGGCGGATGCGGCGCTGGATCGAACAACAGGCTGCTACCCCACAGGCATCTTAACTCAGCGCGTGATCTCATGACCGGGTCGGGGTAGGATAATCGGATACTGCGGCGTTTTCGGGGAGTATCATCCGCCACATGGCAAGATGCACAGCACCAGTATATGGCCATCGCACAGCGAGCGGCCGAGCGGCCTGCCCTGCATGCGGTGGCGGCTACCGTGGCTACGGCGGCTACGGGTCGTACTCGTCCCCGTCGTACTCCCCGTCCTACTCCCTGTCGGCGAGCAGCGGGGGCCGGAGCAGCGGCGGCGGTTCCGGCAGCAGTGGAAGGCCGAGATGGTCGCCAGCCGGTTCGTCCGTTGCATACACGCCTGCTGAGGTAAGCGCACTCACGCCGGTCCGCGCAGCCGTCGAAAAGCTAGTACTCGTGCCTGAACGTTGGGATATCTTCCTCTGTCATGCGTGGGACGACCGGGCAGGAGCTGCTAAGGAACTGCACGATCTCCTCGTGTCGCGCGGCGTCAAAGTCTGGTTCAGCGAGAAGGACGTCGCCCTCGGTACACCGTTACTTCGCGAAATCGACAAAGGATTAGCGAAGTCGCGAGTCGGACTCGTGCTGGTGACTCCCGCGCTGCTGCGCCGTCTACAAAGCGAGAGTATTGCGGACAAAGAACTGTCGGTACTCCTAGCGCGTGACCAGCTCGTCCCCATTGTGCACGGCACGACCTACGAAGCTCTCCGCGAAGTCAGCCCCATGCTCGCCTCTCGAACCGGCCTGAGTACTGGAGAAAATCAGATGGCAGACATCGCGACCAAGCTCGTCGAGCTGGTCGCCATCTAGCTCTATAGCTGGGGTGACTGGCTACAATGAAATCAATAGACGATCCGTATGAACTTATTAGAGACGAACTCCTTAGAAAGATCGCATGTCAATTCTAGGCGATATTGCATGAACATTTCACGCGCCATCTCATTTCCGAAAGATGCAAAGGTCTGATCATCACTCGGCCCGAACTTCGCTTGTGCGAGAATGTCGCTAGGAAATGCAACACCTACCTGCGACGATTTGGGGCCAAAGAAGACATGTAGATTGTGAATGCTGAACGGACTTCGATCACCAATGGTCGTGAATCTAAAGCGCAACCGGGCATCCACGAGGTCATCCAGTCCAAACGAACCCTCAATTGATCTCGCTGTCCAATTTCCGATGAGGTCACTACGAAAAATCGTGCTGTCGAAGAGTTCGAGCCTTTTGATTTCCCTCGGCACGGTCGCTACATAACTGTGTTCAAGCGTGATGGTGGGCAATTTTGGCCATTCACTATGTCCCTTCAAGAAGAAGGCCGCTTCGACCATATACAGCATTCCATTGACCATGTAGTGATGCTCCGTCAGCTTTTTATCCAATATATTGTCTTCGAGAATGCAGTGCGACTCACGTGTATCGAATTCGATCGAATTTCGCGGCAGAACCTCACCGATCGTAGCCGTCCCCATGAGGCGAAGCATGGAAGTATTCGCAGTGCCGAAACCCCTCACATCCTGGAAGACCTTCTTCGCCGTCTCAGGCTTAATATCAAATCTGAACGTGCAGTCCATAACAACTGGAAGCAGGGGCTTAGTGCTAGCCTTGACCTCAGCTTCGATTCGACCGAGTTGGTGACGCTGCTCAAAATGCTTCGACTGGGCTTCGCGTTTCTCCGATTGTCTTTCTAAAAGCTTGTATATCTCAGCCGCTACACCGAGCACAAACGAAGAGACGGTCAATATCGCGGCGATGTGACCCCACTTAGTCAGATGTCCGTTCGCATGCGTCTCATACAAGAGCGAGAAACCTGCAACGCATGACACGACGGACAACGCGAGGACCGAAATGATGAGCTTGCCCATGAATCAGTACCTTCTGTGTCGATGAGCGGAGTATACACGACGGTATGCGACAACCGGATTAGTCCTCATAAGTCTTAGTGCAAGTCGGCCAGTGTTCAGGAATGTGACCGGAGGCCGGGATCTCAACTATCGGTAAAAGGCCGTACCAATCAAGCATTGGATTTGTCACTCCATTGACTCCAGACCTGAAGTCACTGAGTTTCCCAGATATAGGTAACACTCTGACGGAGGTTTGAGTCGATAATGCGCTCGACGACGCGCTCGGATTGCAGGTTGGCGAAGGCGTCGGAGAGCGAGCCGAGGTTCCGGGAGAAGAAGGTGGGGGCGGAGGCAACCCCGACCATTTCGTTGGGTGCGATGGCAACGGCCTTGCGAGAATCGCGGGTTTGGTTGTTGGTGCCGTCGATGAGAGAGGTAAGCCGGAGGTAGGGAGCGCGCTGGCTGGAGTGATTGAAGACGGCGATCAAGGTGGCGGGAGAAGCTGTCTTTTCCGGCGAACTGACGGCGAGATTGTGCAGGAGTTCCGAGAGCAGGGCCTGATCGTCGGCGAGAAGGACGAGGTTTCCCTGCGCCGGGGTCGTCGAGATAGCGAAGAAGAGCGGGCGCGGACCGGTGAGGGCATAGATGGCAGCGCCGGCGATGGTGGTGGGCTGGAAGTTGATGCCAATGCTGGCGGTCGTAAGCCCGCCGCGAAGAGTTTGCTGGAGGGCAGACGCCAGGGTTTGCGGGTTTGCGGGGCCGGCGGCGTGGAGGACGACTGCGGAGTGGATGGGAACCCAGAGGCCGCCTTGTTCGGCCGGGGTCTCTGCCGAGGAGACGGTGAGGACGGCGTCAACGCCGGTGGACTGGAAGACCTGAGCAAGGCCGTCGGTGGAGGCCGTAGCGGAGGCGGGAGGCAGCGTGTCGATGCGGGTTTCAAGATCGCCGGCAGAGCCTGCCTGGGGGGTCTGGAGGCTGGGATCGGGGGCGTATTCGGGGTCCGGCGGCGCGGTGTAACTACCGAGAAGCTTCTCCTGAATGGCGGTGATGGCGACGGACGGATCCTGGGTGGCAACGACACGGTAGACGCCGGTGGAGGGTGGCACGAGAACGGTGAGCGGCGCGAGGTTGCGGTTTGCAGTCGCCGCCTGGGTGGAATTCGGGAGCAGGACGCGCTCTTCGCGGAAGCGTGCGGGTTCGACGTAGAGGTCGGAGGCGGCGGCGCGGAATTGGCGAGTCCAGGTGATGTTGCGCTGAATCCAGTAGGAGCGGAAGTGAGGATCGACGGCGATGCGATCGAGGTTGAGCACCATGTGGAGGACGGGTGCGGGCTTCTCCGCGGGGAGTGCGGCGGAGACGTCGCGGAACCAGGCTTCCTGGCGAATGGAGTTTGTTGTCGAGGCTGCGGCAATGAGCTTGAGCGCGTTGGCGATGAGGTCTTCGCGGGTGGCGAGGAGGACGAGGTCGCCGGAGGGGCCGGGGACGCGAGCGAAGGCTACGGTGCCGTAGTCGGCCCCGGAGGTGCGGATGTAGAAATCAGTGTTGCCGGCGTGGCGGCGTTCGAAGGTGCTGCGCGCCTGGAAGAGCTGGGTGCGGTCGGCCTGCTCGGCGGGCATGCGGGTAATGTAGAGGAATTCGAGCTTGCCGATGTCGTACCAGGCGAAGACGGACTGCTTGCCGGCAACCTGGTTGAGGAGGTCAACGCCCGCTGGAATGCCGGCGGCCTTGGCGAAGCTGGTTTGCGCATCGCTGAGGCGGCCGAAGAGGCGCGAGTTCTGAAAGACGGAGTAGTTGTCCGAGGCGAGCCAGGATTTACTTTCGGCTGAGTTGGTCCACTGGTGGAGGAGCGAGGCGAAGTCGGGCGACTCGATGGTGAGCAGCGCATCCTGCGGGACGTAGGCGGTGAGCGATGGGGCTGCGGCTGGCTGTTGCGCGGCGCGGATCTGGTACGCGATGGCGATACCGGCAATTAGGAACAGGAGAGCGAGTGCAGCGCGGGCTTTCATTGGCTTTCCTCCTGGTAAACGGTGGAGGCCGTGAGATGCGGACGAACCTGAATGGATTGGTCCAGGGCGGCGCGTAGATTGGGGCGCCTCAGGCTGTTGCGTCGAGCGACCAGAACGGCTGTCCTCAATTCGTCGCGTCGCCGCGTCAACTCCGGTTGCCGAGAATCGTTGGCAATGCTGACTGCCAGCTCAGCGTACGCAAAGGCGGATTCGATGTTGCCGTCGCGCTCGTTGGCGGTGGCGATTTGCGTAGCGAGGCGGATGCGTGTTGCCAGGTCAAGGTCGTAGAAACCCGCCGGCACGAAAGCTGGTTGAAGAACCACATTGTCAGGTGAATCAATCGCCGCACCACGGGCGGGCGTGTCGGGTTCGTCAGAGACTTCTCCCGTTGCGATATTGGTATCCGAGCCGGCGTTCCGGTTGGCGGCAACCGAGAATATGTTCTCCGCATTCGGCCTGGAACGCAGGATGGCGAGGCTCGCGGAAGGATCGGCGGTCGCCGACTGCATGAGAAAGATGTCGATGCGCGCACGATCAGTGTCGGGGCCAACCGGGGCGATCGCAATGGCCTCGCGGAGCAGATGTTCGCGGTCGGAGGCGGAGGTTGAAGCGACGTCAGCGGCGGCGATGCGGGCTTCGGCAGAGTAAGGCTGGCGGGCAGCCACAACGGTAGTCGGGTGAGCGATGAAGGATAGTTCACCGCTGCCAAGTTCGGTGGTCTGAGATGTCAGCGGTGCGACCGCGCGGGCGGCTTGCACGCGCAGATCGTAGGGCGCGGAGGCGTCGCGGGCGACGGCGAGCAGGTCGGTGCGGGCCTGATCGCGCGCGTTGGAGGCAAATTCGGCCTGGGCGAGGCGGAGGCGATACGAAGCGTCCCATGGAACTGATTTGACCAGCGCCTGAAGAAACGGGATGGCCTCGGCAGGGTGGTGGTCTTTCTCGAGCAGCGCGGCGGCGTAGTCGGTGTTGATGTAGGGGTTGGGTGCTTCGCCGCCGCTGTAATTGATTCTGGCGGGTTGGTCAGGCTGGTACTCCAACTGTCCAGGGACGGGGAAGGTCATCGCGCCATTCTCGTAATTGGAGGGGTGCTGGAGGGTCAGTTGACGGAGCAGGTCGAGCGCGCCGGGCAGGTCGCTGGTGTCGAGACGCAGTTGCGCCAGAGCGAGGAAGTCGGTGGGAACGAGGGTGTGGCTCTGGCCTTTGCGCTCGAAGACGAACTCGTGCAACGGACGAATCGCGGCCAAATCAGGTTTATAGGCGGCCGTGGGCCTCATGAGGTGGTAAATGGCGGAGCTGAACTTGAACTGCTCCGGGACAATGTCAGGATTCGCGCGCCACTTGTCGAGCAGGGTTTGTAAGTGATTGGTGCGAGTGGCAAGGATGATGTTGTCGATGTCTCCGCCAGCATTTGTTTCCTTGTTTGAGATGGAATCAAGTACCGTCTGCGCCTTCGCCAAATGGTTTTGATCGAGATAGAGGTCGATGAGCTGGTATTGATATCCAAGCACGCCCTGGGGCCCCTGATTGCCTTCGGGATGTTCGCGGACGAGTTCGATCTGGTGAAGCAGGATGGGCTCGCGGGATTCCTCGGCAAGCCACGGCTCTCGATTGAGGTCTTCGAGTATCACGTTCGGGTCGGAGGCTGAGTTGGCGACGGCGATGATGAAGTTGGCGCCTTCCGCAGGGGTGGCCGTGGCGAGATAGATGGACTTGAGAAGTTCGTTGGAGCGGTAGTTGCCGTTCTTTGCGAGGTAGGGGCCAAGGATGGTTTCGAGCTCAGGGCGGCAAGTCGCGGTAAGGTGAACCTCGCCGAGATGCCGGGTGACGGTTTCGAGCGAGGTGAACCAGGACTCGGGGTACATGGCGTGCTGCTGCATGCGGGCGAGGATGGTGAGCGCCTGATGCCAGTGGGTGAGCGCGTCGTCGCGGCGGTTGGCGCGGTAGAGAGTGGTGGCGAGTTCGTCTTCGATGGCGGAATCGGAGGGGGAAAGTTCGAGCGCGTGGTTGTACTCAGCGACGGCAGCGTCGATGTTGTGGGCTTCCGCGTAGGTGCGGGCGAGGTTGAGGTAGCGCGCGGGCGATGCGGGCGAACCCTCGAGTTCGGCGGGGAGGAAGTCTTCGGCGCTGGGAAGGGTTTGGGCGGAATCGTGGACAGTGGCGAGGAAGATTCCGTAGCGGCTAGCGTAGTAGAAGAACGCGTCGCCGGTGAGCTGGCGCGAGGGATCGGCAGGAGCGGCGAGGCGCACGGCGATGGTGGAGTTGGCGGCGAGCGCTTGATTGAAGTCGGCGAGATTGACTGCGCCGGATGCGGGGCTGGCGAAGTAGGTTTGGACGAGCGATGCCGAGGCCGGACGCCAGACCGGATCGAGCGCCTGGCCGCGACTGGCGACGGCAGCCAGCGCCTGTGCCTCGGAGCCGTGGGCCACGGTGTAGTTGAGTGCGGCGTCGGCAAGGCTGATGTCGCTGCTTGCGGCGAGCGCGGGGAGAGCGGTGGGGTCGCGACGCAGCAAAAGATCAAAGTAGCGGCCGCGAAGATCCGAGTTGCGACCGAGGACGAGCGTGCGGGTGAGGCGGATCTCATTGGGAGTGTCGCCGGCGTCGCGGAAAGCCATCGCGGCCTGGGTGAGAGCGGAATTTCTGTCCGCCCCTAGCAACCGGGCCGCGTAGGCTTCGAGGTCATGGGCGAGTGCAGAGAACTGGAGACGGCGCTGCTGCAGGGAGACGTAGAGACCGACCTGCGCGTTGTTGCGTTCGTGAGCGAGCAGACTCTGTTTGCGCCAGTCGGCTTCGCGGTCGGCGAGGCCAGCGACGGTGGCAGCCTGGAGGGCAAGGTCGGGGTTGGCGTTGGGCTGCGCGGAGTCGTGGAGCTTGTCGATGGTGAGGGCAAAGGCTTGTTTTTGTTCGGGCGTGTAGTAGGCCTGGATGGTTTTACCGAGGGCGTCGATTGCGGCTTTGAGATTCTGGTCGGCGGCCTGACGGCGCTGCGTGGCGAAGTTCTGGCGGAAGCCCGCGGCTTCATCGCCGGTGATGTTTTCGCGGGCGAGTTCGGCCGCGAGGACGGAGGGTGAGGTGGCGGAGGCCTCGGCCGACTGCCGGGCGGCGGTGAGGGTGGCGAGGGCTTGGTCGGCCTGGCCGCAGCGCGCGAGGATGCGGGCGTAAGTGACGGCGCCGCTCTCCGGCTGCGGGTAGGTGTAGACGGGCGGCGGAGTGAGGAGGTCGGATCCGGCGAGAGCTACTCCCTGTTCGGCAAAGGTCCGGGCTTCCGCGAGCAGGTTCCAGTGTTCGAGCTGCGCGGCGACGGTGAAGAAGTCATCGGCGGCTTTGGCGTGGCCGTCGATGTAAGCGGCCTGGAGCGCTTTGACGGCGTCGGCGGGGCGCTGCTGGCGGGCGCGGAGTTCGGCGAGGCGGACCATCCAGGAGGGATCGTGGTAGGTAAGGAGGTAGAGCCGCTGGAAGTCGGCGGCGGCAAGCTCCGATTGCGCAGGATCGGACTGGCTGAGGCGTATTTCGATGTCGACGCGCGCGGCGTAGAGATCGACGCGATCCTTGCGAATGTTGATGGCAAGCGAGTAGGCGGACTCGGCTGCGGGCAGGTCGTCGAAGGTGGTTTCGGCGGCGGCGAGCAGGATCATGAAGCGGGAGTCGCGCGGGGACTGCTTGACGGTGGTGCGGAGGAAGTCGAGAAGTTGCGGCTGGCGGCTGTGCTTGAGGGCGTAGAGAGCGGCTTCCTGGTTGAGGCTCGCGTCTTCGGGAAATGCGGAGAGCAGCGCGATGTACTGGTCGATTGCGCCGGCGAAGTCGTTGAGGCGGGTGAGCGCGGGAATGAGGCCGCGGCGCAGGAGTGCAATGTCTTGCTTGCGGGCGTCGGCGGTGAGGCCGGGCGCGGCGCGGGCGGCGTCGAGTTGGGCGAGGTAGAACTGCCTGAGGCCGGCGTCGTCGTGTGCGCGGGCGTAGCTGGTTGCGATGATGTCGAGGACGCGGGCGTCGTAGGGCGTTTGGGCGAGAAGGCCGAGAGCGAGCATGCGGGCCTGCGCGGTGTCGTTCGCGTCGTTGGCGTGGGTGGCGGCTTCGAGCGTGAAGTCGCGAGCGAGCGAGGGCGTGGCGGCTTTGGCGGCGTCGAGCAGCGTGGAGATGGCGCGGGCTGGTTGGTTGGTGCGGACGTAGAAATCAGTGGTGGCGCGGACAACTCCGAGGATGCGCGGGTTGGCAGCGTGGACGGAGTCCATGATGCGGGCGGCAGCGGGGATGTCGTCGTGCGACTCGAGCGAACGGGCGAGCGAGTACTGGAGCTCGATCTTTTGCACGGGGTCGGCTGTGAGGGCGGCTTGCTTGTCGAGGGCACGTTCATACACCGGCGTGAGACTGCGGGCCTGGGCAAGAGTGCCGACTGCAGCGGCCTCGTCGAGGGTGGAGGCGCGGTCGAGGGCCTGGTTGAACAGCGTGGTCAACAGCGGAGTGAGTTCGGGGGTATGATGCTGCGCGGCAAGCACGTCGGCGCGGAGAGTCAGCGCGGCGGTGTTGGCCGGGTTTTCGGATACGGCTTTTGCTGTGGCACCGTCGACGCTCGCTTTGGTGGAGGGGCGGGTGGCGAGTTGGATCAGACGGGCGTTGGATTCCTCCGAACCCAGGAAACTCTGCGCGGTGGAGCGGAAGTTGCTGTCGCCGGCGTCGGAGGGCGGCTTGAGCCATGCATCGATGACGCCCAGGGCGGAGTCGAAATGGCGCGGGATTTCTATGGGGTGGATGACGGAGTTGGTGTACTCGGCGACAGCCGCCGGGAGGTTGTGGCGATTCTCTTCGATGGCTCCGGCCTCGTATCCGAAGAGCGCGGGCGAGTGGAAGCGGCTGCGCGCCGCGGTGACCTGGGAGAGGGCGTCGTCGAACTGGAAGTAGTCCCAGAAGATGGTGGCGCTGGTGAGGAAGCCCTGCGTCGAACCGGGGTGAAGTTCGGGGATGCGGCGCCAGTAAGGCGCGGCGGAGACGAGATCTTCGCCCCCAGTGCTGGTGGCCTCGGCGTAAAGGTCTCCGAGCGTGGCCAGGCGGTCTGGGCTGTCAGGTGAGGCGGCGAGAAGCTTCTTCTCAACGGCCACTGCGCGAAGAGTGGAGGCCGGCTGGGGGTCAAGATAGGCGAGTGAGCGATAGAGCGAGACGGTCTGGTCGCCGGTGTCGGGATCCGCGGGGTAGAGGTCCGAGACGGAGCCGAGCAGTGGAGCAGCCTGCTCAAAGTGGGAGGTGAAGATGTCGATCTCAGCCTGTTCGTGGAGGGCGGCCGGGTTGGAGGCCGGCTGGGACGCGGAGGACTGGCTGTTCAGGGACTCGAGCTGGGCGAGCTCGGACTGGAGTTTTCCGGTGCGGCTGAGGTAGGTAAGAAATTCGTCGCGGAGATGGTCGGACTCCCACCACTGGCTGCGCAGCAGAGCTTCGTACGCGGAGGTGTTGCTGGTTCCTGTTGCCTGATAGGCGTTGAGCAGGTTTTGGGTGAAGACGAGGTCGTGCGGAAAGCGTTTGGCGGCGTAGAGGTTCAACTGTAGCGCGAGCTGCGGGCCGATAGGCTCGCCGGTATTGACGTTGGCAAAGAAGTTGTCGAGGTCCGTTCCCGAGAATATCCCGATGACGCGGACGGTGAGATCGGAGAAGGCTTCGCGCTTGCGCTCGCGCAGGTAAAGGCGGGCGAGCTTGTCGTAGTACGAGGAATTCTGGAACTTCGAGAGAGCCTGCTGGTAGATCTGCTCCTCCTGCGCGGAGAGGTTGTTCTGCTGAAAGAATGTGGCGAGACGCTCATAGAGAAGCGGGTCGTTGGGATTGCGGTCGAGCTGTGCGCGCAGGACGGTCAGCGCGCGGGGGAGCTGACCGGTTGCGGTAAGGCGGCCGAGATAGCGGTCGAGGACAGCGGCGTAGGCGGTGCCTTCGGGGAGCGATTTGCGGGTGGGGAGCTGCGCGAGAGGCTGAGACTTGAGCTTCTGCGCGGCGGCGGCGTCACTGTCGACGGAGTCGGGGTCCTGCACGCGGACGTAGAAATTGACGGTGCCGGGTCGAGGAGCGGGCGGCGGCGCGGTTGAGGCGGAGGTCAGGGGAAGGCCGGCGGTCTTGGCAGCGAGTTCGGTGAGTTGGGATTCGTAGAGGGCGAACTCGTCGGCGGTATCGTTCTCGCGGGCGTAGGCGTCTGCCATCAGGCTCGCGACATCGAGACGTTCGGAGGCAGCGGGAAACGAGGCGAGGTATTGCTTGCCAGCGGAGATGACGGTCACCGGCTCGCCGTATTGGGAGAGCGCGTGGATGAGCTGCGCGTGGAGTGCGGGGCGTTCAGGCGCGGCGGGAAAACGGCGGTCGAGATCGGCGAGCAGTTCCATGGCTTTTGAGCGATGGAAGTAACTTTGCGCCCGTGATGTTTCAGACTGGTACTCAGACTCCGGGCGTTCGCCGTTGAGCCAGAGCGAGAGGATACCGTTCCAGTAGCCGGGGCCCTGGTCGACGGTGGCGATATCGCGGTACAGCGTGAGGTTCTGGGCACCGATCGCGAGCGGTTGCTCGGGGGCTTCGAGAAGGATGTCGATGAGGCCGGCGAGACCAGCCTGCGCGGCGGGTTCGCCGTTGGAGACGGTCCCGTCCGAGGATGCGAGCGCGTAATTGTAGCGTGCGGCCTCAGCGTAAGAGTGGATGGTGAGGCTGAGGGACGCGAGCGTGGAGAGATCGGCGGGCGTCCAGGCTCCATTGCGAGCATCGCGTGCTATGCGGAAGGTGTCGAGGGTTTGCTGCGCGGAGTTGATGTGCCCCGCCTGCTGGTCGTAGTAGAAGATGCGGGCGAGCGCATTGAGAGCTTCGGGGCCGTCGGGGTGGGTGGCGAGTTGTTCGCGGGCCGCGGCGACAAAGGCGCGCTGGCGGTGAGTCTGGTCGAGCAGGGCGAAGTAGGACTGAATCAGCTCGGCAGGCCAGAGCGGCTGGAAGGCATGATCGTAGACAGCGAGGGCGGCGTCGATGTTGCCACGCTGAAACTCAAGCAGAGCGTGGGCGCGGATGGGGAAGATTTTGTCCTGGGGGAACTGTCGGCCGTATCGCTCGATGACAGATTGGGCAGCTGGCCAATCCTGCTGTTCGAGCTGAAACTGCAAGAAGGCGGCGTAAAGAACGGGCTGGTCGGGATAACGGGCGATGAAGGCGTTGAAGGTGGATGCCGTTTGCGCCGGCGGCAGGCCCTGGAGGTAGATAGTGCCGAGAATGCGCTCGAAGGCCACCCACGAGCGCTGCTCAGTGGGGTCGATGTAGGTTTCGGATGGGACTGGAGGAGCAGCTGCCACTTCGCTCAGCACCGCAATCTCCTGTGGCGCCATAAGCCGGCGCCCATAGAAGTCGGCGAGTTCCAATTTGGCAGCGATGGGATCGGGCGCGTGAGCGACGTAGAGCTTCCAATCGGATTCGGCGGCAGCTTCGTCGAGCGCTTGCTCGTCGGCCTGGGCGCGAAGCTGGTAGAGCTCGGCGTTGGCGGGATTGGTGGCAATAAGCTGCGAGAGTTGGGTGGCAGCTTCCTTCGGCGGACGCGGGTAAAGGGCCTGGGCCGCGGGAAGCTGCATGACGCGGTAGAGAGCAGACTCGACGGTGGAAGCACCGACGATGTGTTGCATCCAGGCAGGGAACGTCGCGTTGGCCGCCGACGGAACGATGAGCGCGCCCAGGACGATGCCGGCGCAGAGGAGGATTCGCCTGTCTGGTTGCCGCCATGAGAGCCACAGCATGCGCGCTGCTTTACGGGACGACATCGATGGAAACCTCCTGGCTGCCCAGATTGTGGGCGATGTCTTCAGCGGTGACGGTGAGGGTGTAACGCCCGATAGGAAGATCTTTGGGGATGGCGAGGAGGCCGGTGTTGGTCTGGGCGCGCGGGTTCCAGCGCAGGGTAGCCGGGGCAATGCCGTCGATTTGGGCCGTGAGGGTGCGCGTGGAAGCGGACGCCGATGCGCGAATCTCGAGCGTCCCGCCGCGGTGCGCACTGGCCAGCGGAAGCTGGAGCTTGACCACGGGTGGGGTGCTGGCAATCACGAAGGTCTTCGCCTCGCGATAGGTGTTGCCATGCACATCGCGCAGGATCAGGCGCACGCTGTAGGTGCCGTCTTTCATCTCGGGTGGGGCGAGGAAGCGAGTCTCCCAGAGGCGGTTGGCCTCATCGCCGGGCGCCTGCAGGTCTTCGCTGGCGAGGTGCCGGAGCGGCTTGGTGAGCCCGAAGGGAAAGAGCGCGATCACGGAGGTGATCTCCTCGTCGGTGCGGACGCGGAGTACGGGATCGCCGGGGCGGATGACGCGCGGGCGGAGCAGCGAACGGGGGACGGCGAGGAAACTGGTGTACGGGGTGACGAACTTGTAGCGGCGCGACAGGCGAATGATCTCGTCGATAGCGGCTTCCGTTTCGCCTTCGCTGTCGATCTGGGCGAGCAGCGCGTTGACGCGGGCCTGTGCCCAGATGCGCGGAAGCTGGGGATGCGAGAGATCGCTGGCCGGGAGCGGGGTTTGAGCGGTCGCGCTGAGCGGGATCCCGCCCCGGGTAGCGCGCACTGTGAGGGTGAGAGGTTGCGCAGAGGGTTGATATTGACCGACCCACTGTGCGATGGAGCCGGGGTAGACTGCGTCGTCGAGTGGGTAGATGAGCGACGTCTGGACGGCAGGCGACGCAATCAGAACCGCACCGGCGATGGGACTGCGCGTGAGCTTGGAAGTCCACGACTGAAGATGGAACTCGACTGACTCGGTGGAGAGCACCGGCTCCAGAAAGCCGTTGTTCTGGGCGAGCTTGCGGAGGAGCGGAATATCGGCGTCGTCGCCAACGGCGAAGACATCAGTCTGCGGTGGATGCGGAGACTGCTTCCAGAGAGCGGCGTACCGGGCGGCGATCTTGCTGCCGACGATGGTCTGGCCGCGATCGGAGCCGCCGTCGGAGAAGAGAGCGATGGATGTGTTGGGCTGGGTGGACTGGGCGAGTGCGGCCGTGAGGCCTTTGAGCAGGTCGGTGCCTCCGCGAAGGTTACTGGAGCGAACGAAGTCGAGCCCCTGCCGGATCGACTCCGGGGTGGCGGCGACGGGCTGCGGTCGTAAGGTGGTTACGTTCTGATTGAAGAGAAGGACGTTGAAGCGGTCCGACGGTTTGAGGGAATGCAGCGTGGCTTCGAGCGCCGCGTAACTGCGTTCCAGCTTCTCCCACTGCATGGAGAGGGAGTTGTCGAAGAGCAGGATGACCGTGCGGGATGGGACGGTGACAGACGAATTCGGCTGACTCTTGCTCCCGGGATCGGCGAGCAGGATTTGCGCCTCGAAAAAGCCTGGTTCCGGGGCGGACGAGCGCTGCGCCGCGACCGGTTCGCCGGCGGTGGGCAGCGGCGCGTGGGGATCGCGGTGCATGATGATAGCGAGTTTGTCCGCGTCTGCCTGCGAGAGTAGCCAGGCGGCGGTAAAGTCGTCGTCGAGTGAGAGATTATCGGCGCGCAGCGTGCCTTCGATGGTATGCGCATCGTTGGTGGTGAGCGTGAGGGGGAAACGCGTCGATGGCGCGGTGAAAGATTCGACGGGATGGGCAGAGTGAAGGACAAAGTGGAGGGTAAAACTGCCGGCGCTTTGCTGCTGGCCGGCATCGGGCTTGAGCGAGAGCGCGAAGTATTGTTTGAAGTCGGAGGTGGAAAGGCGCTGGTGATACTCGATCTCGAGGCGTTTGGTGCCGTAAGCGGGAATGGGAACGATCTTTGCCGTGAAGAGCGACGTGGTGCGGGGGTCCTTATTGTCGCGCTCGCCGGCTTCGAGCAGTCCGGGGTCGACGGCCTGGAGCCGCGCCTGATCGTAGACCTGCTCGGCGCGCTTGCGCTCGAGGATGACGGCGGGGATGCGCACCGGTCCGTCCCAGACGGCGAAGTCGGAGACGGTGGCGGTGGCGGGAAGCGCGAAGCGGTAGGTGCCCTCTTGAATGTCTTTGGTGTGGTTGGTGAAGATCTGGACGATGGAGACGTGGGCGTCGCCGTTGTCGATGGCGATGTCGACGCGCATCTCGTCGAGCGAAAGAATGGACGGGTCGGGGGTTTCGTGGTCGCGGGGAGTGAGCGTGCCGGAGTCGGCTCTCGCCGCAAGCGTGCAGCAAATGAGCAACAAGAGGAGAGGAAGCGTCTTCATGGGAGATTTGCCTCGGGAATGCGGACGAGGCCGTTTTCTGTGCCAATGTAGATCTCACCGCTGCGGGCAGCGAAGGCCGTGACGTTGAGCGAAGGAAGTCCCGTGGTGACCGCGTACCATCGTCCGGTAGAGATGGAGTAGACCAGCATCCCGTTGCCGAGGGTTCCGGCGTAAATGTGTGAAGAGGTTGCGTAAAGGGCGTTGGGGTTGATAACCAGATCGCGCGGCGTCCCGGAAGGCAGCTCGACGGGGGCGAAGTGACCCTGGCTATCCAGCGTTTCGAGTCCCGCGCCGTACGTGCCAACCAGCACGGAGTTGTCCGGCATGGGGAGCAGGGCGGTGATCCAGTTGTGCTTGAGCGTGGAGTTAGAGACGGTGAGATTGCGCTCGACGACGTTGGATCGGAGGATGGAGATGCCGCCGAGGGTTCCGGCGATCAGTTGGCCAGATCCGCCCGTGGAAGCGAGCGCGTAGACGTGGTTGTTGACGAGCCCCTGGAAGGCGTAGAGGCTTTCGGCCCCGGAAGGCCCCAGGAAGGTGATGCCGGCGGGTGTGGCCAAAGCGGTGCCCGAACGGGTGAAGGTGACGTCGGTGACGTGATCGGAGATGAGGCCGTCGCGATGGGTGAGTGTCTGGCGCGGTCTGCCCTGTGCGTCGAAGAGCACGAGACCGTCGGCGGTCGCGGCGTCGACGGTATGGCGCTGGGGGTCAAGCACCAGGCGGTTGATGCAGAAGAGGTGATCGTCCTCGAGGTGGCGAATGGCGCCTTCCGGGCTGAGAAGGTCAATCCCGTGATCGAAGAAGCCTATATATAGAGTGCCGTCCGGCGCAAAGGCGAGGGCGGAGATGTTGGCGTCTGAGAGGGCTGCGGGTTCGAGCGGGAGTGCGGATGTCCAGGCTGCGCCAGCTCGCCGCAGGAGAGTTCCGTCGGCAAGGGCGTAGAGCGCATCGGGAGCGCTGAGGAAAGCGTCGACCCGCTGCAACGACAGGTCAGCGGGGCCGGCCGAGATAGAGACGCGGCGAAAAGTCGGGCCACCTTCGAGTGTGACCTGCTGGATGCCCTGATCGAGGGTCCCGATGATGAGGTTGTGTTCGTCGAGTGTGAGGGTATGGCTGAAGATCCCTTGCGCGAGGGTGCGTACGGGACGGAACGACGGGGCGGCGAGGTCGAACTCGGCGGTTCCGACAGGGGTGCCAACGAAGGCGTGTGAGGAAGAGACGGCGATTGACTCGACCTGGTCGTCGGGCAGGCCGGAGCTAGAGTTGGCGTGATCGACCGTGCCGGCATGGACGTAGAAGACGCCTGAGTCGCGCGTGCCGATGAGGAACGATGCGGAGTCGACGGCGGCGAGCGATGTGATCTGCAGCAATGCCGGGTTTACCCCGGGAAGAGTAAACCGAAGAGGCGCGAGCGTGGCGCCGTTATAGATGAGAACGCCGCGACGGCTCGTGCCAAGCAGTACGTCCCCGGTTGACAGGGGGAGCAGCGCGGTCAAGTCGCGGGCCTCGGCGTCGGCAGGCAGGAGTTGTTGGATCGTCGGGTTCGCGCCGGAGCCAGGTTCAAGCAGCAGCAGACCTGCTCCGCCGGTTGCAAGCAGAAGTTGCGGCTCGCGGCTTCCACGGAGACGGCCGCTGGCAATGCTGTTGATGGGAGCGACGGGGAGTTCGAAACCGGAGCGGAGGTTGAGACGCGAAGTGCCATCGGTGCGGAGGACGATGAGGCCGGACTGCCCGCCGAGGTACAGGTTGCCGAGGAAGAACGCCCCGGTGGTGTAGCTGGGTGCCGAGGCAATGGTCTCAGACCCGAAGCTTCGAGCCAGATTGGAAGATGCGTCCAGGGTGCGCAGACTGAAGGCGAGGTTGCCTTCGCTTGCAGCGGCTTGAGTAGCGTGGTTGAGAGCCCGGCGGGCGCTGAAAACAACAGTGAGCGCAACCGTCAGCAAAAGCGCAACGGGGATTGACAACCATAGGAGGCGTTTCGGTTTTCCCAGGCCGCGGATACGCGGGGATTCCATCGCGAGCTCGAACTCCCGCTTCGCCTAAGATTCTGATGGCGAAGTGGACACAGCATAGCATGGTTCCCGGACGCGAACGTCAATATGATCGAACGATCTGCGATATCCCCACATAACGCAACGGGATCAGATCCACGATCAGTTCAGGATCATGCCTGGCTCCAGTAAGTCGGAACCTTCTATCGCTAGAGCCTGTTATGAACTTGGGCTGAGTAATTTGAATAGGTTGGCGAGCATGAGCCATGCGAAGGCGAGGTAGTGGTATCCGGCGAGCGTCTCGGACAGGCGTTCGTAGTCTCTGGCGAGTCTGCGGAAGCGTGCGGCCCAGGCGAAGCTTCTTTCCACTACCCAGCGTCGCGGCAACAGGACAAAGCCACGCTTTGCCTCAGTATGCTTGATGACCTCCAACTGGATGCCGTGACTGGCTGCGGCATCTTCAGCAGCCTGGCCGGTGTAGCCTTGATCGACATAAGCAAGCTCCACATGGTCTCCGGTAATCTGCTGCACCTCGGCGGCGAGCCGTTCCACCTGCGCCCGATCCTGCTCGTCGGCTGCGGTCACATGCAGCGCCAGCAGATGGCCTAGCGTATCCACGGCGGCATGCACCTTGGAGCCTTTGCGGCGTTTGGCCCCATCGTATCCAGCGCGTGCGCCCGACTCCGGCGTGGACTGGAGGGTGCGGCTGTCGAGGATTATGGCGGTTGGCTTCGCGTTGCGCCCGGCGAACTCGCGCAACAGGCTGCGCAGGTCTTCCACCATGATCTCGAAGACTCCGGCCCGCAGCCAACGCTGCATCTGCTGATAGACCACGGGCCACGGCGGCAGATCGTGCGGCATCATCCGCCACTGATTGCCCGTTCGCACGATGTAACGCAGACCGTTGAACACGGCCCGCAGCGAGTGCTCCCGCTGCAACGCGTCCTCTCGGCACAACGCCAGATACGGCGCTACAAACCCCCACTCTTCATCGCTTACGTCACTCGGATAGCCAATCTGTCGCTTGTTCCCCATCCCTCCATGCTGGAGAGAAATCAGCTATTCGCAAAGAATCTACCTTGGTGCAAGTTCATAACAGGCTCTAGAACACATGGTTGACCTGAAGTCCGCGCCAACCGGTATCGTGCTGACGCACGACGGCAAACTGCTGATCGCAGCAGCAAGGCAAGAGGCCTTATTTATTGATACCGGAAAACTGATAAAAGGCGACGCAGACGCCGTCGTCGGCTCGATCGGCGGCGGCCGCGGTGCCATTTACGCCAATGTAACACCTGACGACAAGACGCTTTTTGTCAGCCAGGAAGGTGAAGCATCCATCACGGTGATCGATCTTGAGCGCGCGCGCCGGGAGGGATTCAAGGATGACGCCTTAATTGGCCAGATACCGGTGGGCCTCGCACCGATTGCGCTGACATTTTCGCCCGACGCGAAGGTTCTCTATACCACCAGCGAGTTGGCTGCGCCAGATTGGAAATGGCCGATAGCATGCAAGCGCGAAGGCTCGCCGGTCCCAGATACGGCGCTGGCAGATCCCGAGGGCGCGGTGGTCGTCATCGACGTGGCGAGAGCCCTCTCTGATCCGGCGCATGCTGTTCTGGCGCGCGTGCCAACGGGGTGCAGCGCGGTGCGGCTGGCGATGTCACCCTCTGGCGACCGCATTTATGTGACCGCACGTAACAGCAATGCCGTGGTCAGCTTCGACACGTCGAAGCTGATCTCCGATGCGGCGCACGCCCAAGTTGCGAAGGTGCCGACTGGCGATGCGCCAGTGCCTGTCGCTGTCGTAGATCAAGGTCGAAAAGTTATTGCCGGCAACTCGAACCGCTTCGCTGCGGCGAATGCACCGCAGAGCCTGGTCGTTCTGGGCGCAGCCAACTTCGACAAGGGCGCTGGGGCCGTGCTAGGCATCATTGCAGCGGGCGCGTTCCCACGTGAAATGCGGGTATCGGCCGATGAGCGGACGCTGTTCCTGACTAACTTCGGTTCGAATTCACTGCAAATGTTGGATATCAGTCGGCTCCCTATCGAAAGTAAACCTCGGCAATGATTAGGACTAAGCTGATCGTCGAGTGCCTGACTCACTGCGCTTGACCGAGCACCACGGAGAACGAGATTAGGCAGAAGCCATCCATCTGATACGCACACATCACCAGATTCAGAAGATCGTTATTTGAGCGTTTTTAGCCGGTCCATCGCATGCTGGGCCGAGATGGTGGCCGATGCGGCATTTGCGACAGCCGCCGCCCCAATCTCTACGGCCCCCGCATAAGGATTTCCAGGTCCGTCCGCGGTTGCCCCGGCGGTCGCCGCCGCAGCCGCTGCGGATGCGCTCCCCGCCGCCGCAGCCGTAGCGGCGGATTGTGCCTCTGCCTCCGCTTTGGCCACGGCCTTGAAGGCCGGGGCTCTGGAGCGATCAAGACCTGCGATGGTATTGGCATCTTTTATAGCGGTCGTCTCATTGGCTGCAGCCGCGCTATATCCCGCAGTCCCGCCTTTCGTGGCTACGGACAGAAGGTTAGAAGCGGCAGCACAATCCCGAGCCCCCATATCGTTGATTGCTGCGTTCACGGGGTTTGCGGCATAGAAAGCGACGTTATCCGCCGTTGCGGCGGCTAAAGCCTTTGCAGCCGTTGTCAGTTGATCGTCCGCCGCCAGCAATGCCGAATAGTCCGCCGCTGCCTTGTCACGCGCATTGTTCACCGACGCTCTGTCACCGGCGGCCGAAGCCGCGGTGGCCTGAGAAGCGTCCGACTCCACGGCGGCCGCCGCCGTTTCCGCCACCGCCGCTGCCGTTTCCGCCGTCATTGCCGCGCGACTTACCGCCAGCCTCGTTGCCCCCACATCGCCCATTCCAGCTAATTGCGTCACATACTCCGATGCGACGTATGCATCTCTCGTATCCTCGGCAGCGACCGCCGTGTTCTTGATGATGGGATCGGGACTGTTGAGCGCGTCCTCGATCTGCTTTGTCCGTTGCTCCGGAGATCTCGAAGCGGAAGCGGTCATCAACTGGATATACCGTTCCTTGCCTGGGTTCACCATGTCCACAAGCGCCTTGTACGCTCTCCAGTCGCTGACCGAAACCTTCTTCGCCAGCACCACGATCTTCCGGTCCGCGTACACCGTGCCATTCTCCAGGCGGTAGGTCATGTCGTAGGTCGCATAGTTGCATTTCGCGTGGACCGCCGGCGGCAGGATCGCGCTCCATCCCTCCGGCAGCTTCATCGCCGAAGTCGAAGTCTCCGTGCCCGGCTCCCCCAATTGAATCGCATGAACCGGCGGCTCCATCTCCGTCACTTGGGGAAACCTCGTCGGCACCACCTCCGGAAGTGTCCTCAGATGCTCCCAGTCGCCCGCCTTCTCGCGCTTGTAGTCGAACGACAGCTTGAACGGCTGCGTCATGTCCGTCGGCCGCGTAATCTCCGGGTTGCTCGTTGTCCCCGCAAACCCGATGCCTTTCGCTATCAGTTGCACGACCTGGTCGTACTTATCCGGCGGTAGCATCCGGAATGCCGCCCGCGCCGTAATCTCGCTATCGCCGCGGAACGTGATCGCAATGCGCGACGTCGATACCCCATTCGCGTCCAGCGACCCCGCTGCTTCCACCGTCACCACATTCGGGAACAGCGGGTCGACCGGGGTGCGGACGATGGTGGCGACAGCTGACGGAGCCGAAGGAATCACCAGCGCCTGCTTGTCGCGGGTGGGGGAGACGAGCATGCCAAAGGGGGCGACCTCGGCGGTGGTGTCGAGCCAGACAGGTTTGCCGGCCAGGGTCAGGTGGGTGATGACGTGGTTGAAGGATGCGGGTGAGGGGACAGCCTCGTTGAAGCGGATGCCCGCGCCGATGAGGACGGCGTCGGACTGGATGCCCACGGCGGAGAGCATGGCGGCCAGCAGCGTGTGCTTGTCCTTACAGTCGCCGTACTGGTTCGAGAGGATCTCGGCGGCGGTGTGGGGCTGGTAGCGGCCGATGCCGAAGGCGACGCCGATGTAGCGGATGTTGGTGGCGACGTAGTCATAGAGCGCGCGGGTTTTGGCCTCGTCGGTGGACATGCCCGCGGTGAGTTCGGCGGCCTTGGCCTTTACCGTGTCGTCGGGGATGATGCGGTCGGCCTCGAGCACGCGGTACCACTCGCCCACCTCTTCCCAGGATTTGAAGGTGGACCAGGCGATGGTGGGCAGCTTGCCCTGTTCGAGGTCGAGCTCCTGATCGGCGGTCCAGAGAATCTTCTTCTTCGCGGCGGCTTCGGCTTCGGCTTCCTTGCCGACCGTGGGCTTCAGTTGGGAGTAGCTCCAGAGGTAGATGTGCTGCCCCGGGGCATCGGCGGTAGCGGCGGTGGAGGTTTCGACAGGCTTAATGCCGGGACTCCAGACGTTGACGTACATGCCGGTGGGGACACGCAGCTCGGCGGTCTGGGAGAGGACGACGGCGGCAGCGCTGAATACCTCCTGGCCCCAGCACTGTCCGGGAACTAGGGCCTTGCTGCGGATGATGCGGTACTTGAGCTCGAGCGTGTCGCCGACGCGCAGGCTGCGGATGGGCAGTTGCAACTCCTTCTGATCGCTGTAGAACGGGGCCTGCTGCGTAACCGGAGTGGGCATGTCCATCGCGTCCGTGGTCTGGGTTTCGACGATGGTGCTGTCGGCATGGCGCACACGAGCGTAGAGCAGCTCCACATGTTCCGTGTTGCTGGCGTAAGGCACAGTCAGGACGCCATAACTCTTCACCGTGGCATCGGATTGCAACCGCGCGACGAGGGTGTGCTCTATCCATCCAGTGCCGTCGGCGTTCATGCTGTAGATGCTGTCGGCATGCTCGATGACGATGGGTTCAGCTGCATAGCCTGAGTCATTCGCTGCCTGGGATGGGACAGCAGCCTGTTGTGTGGAGCTCGTCGACGTGGACGAGTTGGCTGGGGAGGTCGTCTGAGCGAGGGAGCGGGGAGGAAGTATGAACGCAATCATTGCTGCGACCGCGGTGACGAAAACACAGGACTTCAGGGCTTGGGGACGCATGGGTGTACCCGATATAGCAGAGGCCATTATGGGAGTCTAGCAATACTGCGCCATATGAGCGAATTGGCCTCGCATAGGCCCACACCGTTTCAATGCCTCATTCTTCCGGGACAGGCAAAAGTCTAGTGAAAACAGTGAACGTGTCAATCCGGCTGAAAACTGGGTGAATGAGCGCGTTGGCCTGCTATCACCAGCCGACATTTGTAGTTTACGAAAAGAGGACATTGCAGGCAGTTCGAATAGAAGCGGCCAGAAGAGGCGATATAGCAGCAGGCGCATCCAGAACAGTACGGAACCACCCGGATTTCCGTTCCGCTGCGCCTCAAACCTCTACTTCTATGCCGCAACCCGTCGACGCGCAGTCTTCGGACTGGCCTGACGCGCCGGGATGCTTAAGGTTCGCACCCGCGTCGGCCTCACCCTTATGTCAATCCCGATTCCGGCCGCCGCAAGCATTGCAACCAAAGTATCGATCGAGAACATCCCAATCTTGCCTCGCATCAGGTCGGAGATGCGCGGCTGCGAGACGGCAAAGAGCCTTGCCGCTTCGGTCTGGTTGAGGCCCTTGGCCTTGATGTGC
>Ga0182027_10004402_pt1 | contig 21830 bp, 21 predicted proteins | sample 712E1DmetaG_FD_121300 | JGI IMG/M metagenome (GOLD analysis project Ga0182027, IMG submission 121300) | Permafrost microbial communities from Stordalen Mire, Sweden - 712E1D metaG (Illumina Assembly) | ecosystem: Environmental > Terrestrial > Soil > Wetlands > Permafrost | place: Sweden... | reverse complement strand
AATTACTTTAAATGACGAATCCTTATAAAAATAGATTATACCGGTACCCAGCAATAAAACCGGAAGCGTGTTTGACATAAGATGTGTAATATTTGCATGGATCATAGGGCCGAATATAATACCAGGAAGCCCTTTAACAGATCCGGGAAAGATACCTAACCAGGTAAAGTCAAAATGAAAGATTATTTCACTTAATTTAATAAGCCAAAGAAGGATTATGAATCCAGCGGGGAAAAGCAAACTTGAATAGAATTTCTTTTTATCATCCATTTAAGGAATTAACCATAGAATCAGGTTTTTTAGTTTTCTTTCTGTAATAACGCCATGATACATACCAGCATAATGATGCCCATGCCAGCCCCAATGACCAACCGGCCAGAACATCGGTGGGATAATGGGCTCCGAGGTAAATCCTGCTAATACCAATAATGAATGTTAGAAAAAGAGCAACAGATATAACATAGATTTTATAAAGTCTGTGCCCCTGAACCCGTATCATTAATGAGGCCAGTGAAAGATAAACAATAGTTGACATCATTGAGTGACCGCTTGGAAAACCGTATGTTTTAACCTCAATAAGTTTTGGAAAAATAGATGGTCTTACGCGGCCATAGAAATCCTTAAGTCCTAAATCCAGAAATGCACCGCCAATTGTTGCTACGAGTATAAGAATTAATAAAGTATACTCTTTCTTAATCAGAAAATAACCCGATGCAATTAAAGTTATAATGAATACAATTGTTGCTCCCCCAAGAGAAGTAATATCTCTCATACTTTCAAATAGCCAATCGGGACCAATAGGTTTCCACGGATGAAGGGGATTTCTTAGTGAACGAAGTATTTGCAAGTCGATATTATCTGTTGCTCCCTTCATAACTATCCCCGCAATAATTAAAAATCCCGTTATTCCCAATATCATTGCAATAAAGGCAAGAAGGACTTTTGTATCAACTCCCGTAAAATATTTAGTACTCGGTTTTAAACTATCCATTTACTCAATTCATTAATTAAACATATAAATCTAATTAAAAATCCGGTATAATATTATATTAAATGTATCACACTTCACTTAAGTGCCAATTGACATTTATTTTAAGTATGCTTAAGTTAAAAGGAAAAACGCGCTGAATATGAACAATATATCCAAGGAAGATTACCTGAGTACAATTTATAAATTCCAGGATGCTGCCGGTGAAATTAAGCCGAATGTTATCGCTGAGAAACTGCAGATTTCCCAGGCAGCCGTAACAGACATGATAAAAAAACTAGCTAAAGATAAATATATATTTTATGAAAGATATAAGAGTATACGGTTAACGGTGCGCGGCGGAGACTATGCCCTCAATGTGGTCCGAAGGCACAGGATATGGGAAGTTTTCCTGATGAAAATTATTGGTATGCCATGGGACAAGGTGCACGATGAAGCTAACAGACTTGAGCATTCCTGTTCAGATGATCTTGTGGACAGAATAGAAAAACTTCTCGGCTTTCCTGAATTCGATCCGCATGGTGACCCGATTCCTTCCAAAGAAGGTAAACTGCCAAAAGTTAAAAAACATATCCCGTTAGCCAATCTTAATGAGGGTGAATCAGGTGTTGTAATTCGCGTGAATGATTTCGATGAACAATTCCTTTCATATATTTCCGGACTTGGCATCGGACTGAATGAATTGATCCACGTAAAGGAAAAAAGAGATTTTGACAATTCCCTGTTAATAATTATTAAAGGTAAACAATGGAATATAAGCCAGAAACTTGCGGAAAATATTTTTGTTGAACTCAAAAAGGGGAAAAGAATATAATATGAGTACTTCACTTTCTGAAATAAATTCTACTGTGGCAATTAAACCCTATTCAAATTTCTGGAAAAGACTTCTTACTTTTTCGGGACCTGCTTTTATGGTTTCCGTCGGTTATATGGATCCCGGGAACTGGGCTACAGACCTTGCGGGAGGTGCACGATTTGGGTATAAACTCATCTGGGTAATCCTTGCCGCCAACCTGATGGCTGTTCTTTTCCAGGCTTTATCAGCACGTCTCGGGATAGTTTACGGAAGGGATCTTGCCCAGGCTTGCAGGGATCATTATTCAAAAACATTAAATTATATTCTTTGGATAATATGTGAGGGGGCTATAGCCGCTTGCGACCTTGCTGAAGTACTGGGTTCCGCAATAGGGCTTTATTTGTTATTTAAGATCCCCCTTTTCTATGGCGTACTAATCACAACCTTTGATGTTTTGATATTAATGATGCTCATGTCATTAGGTATACGTAAAATGGAAGCATTTATTCTTGCGTTAGTCGCAACTATAGGCTTATGCTTTGGAGTTGAAGTATTCTTTTCCAGTCCGGATTTCTACCAGGCGGCCAGAGGATTAATTCCCGGTTCTTTAAATCCTGAAGAACTTTATATTACACTCGGAATAATAGGGGCCACTGTAATGCCCCATAATCTTTATCTTCATTCAGCGCTTGTACAATCAAGGAATGTGGAAAGAACAACTTCCGGACTTAAAGAAGCGAATAAATTTAATCTGATCGATTCAATTGTCGCGCTGAATGCAGCTTTCTTTGTTAATGCAGCAATTCTTATTGTTGCAGCCGCTGTCTTTTTTAAGTTCGGATACAACCACATAGCATCAATTATTGATGCTCATGCTCTACTGAGGCCGCTGCTTGGATCAACTGTTGCCCCGGTAATATTCGGAATTGCTCTTCTGGCTGCAGGTCAGTCTTCAACAATCACCGGAACTTTTGCAGGGCAAATTGTTATGGAAGGGTTTATTGGTTTGAAGATGCAGCCGTGGTTAAGAAGATTGATAACACGAGTAATAGCAATTGTTCCCGCTGCAATAGTAATTAAGGTTTCAGGTGATAATTCCGTCGATTCACTGTTAATTATTTCTCAGGTGATTTTATCACTTCAGCTTCCTTTCGCATTAATTCCTCTTCTTCATTTTACATCGAACAAAAAGAAAATGGGAGAATTCGCTTCATCGATGTGGGTAATGATACTGGCATGGATTGCAACCTCATTTATAACAATTCTTAACCTAAAATATATTTACGATATTTCAGTCGAAAGCATTCATTTAAATAATATGCAGGGTATTCTTGTTAAATTTGTACTTATGCCTGTTTCCGCTGTCCTAATTCCTTTGTTATTCTGGATATTAGTTGAACCCCTTGTCAGCAAGGAAAAAATATCAACCATTGTTCATAAAGCAGTTATTGGTTTTGCACATATAACAGAAAAACCTCCTATAGGTTACAAAAAAATTGGTATGGCCCTTGAAGGGAAAAAAGAAAAAGATGAACAGATTTATAACGGATCCATCAATCTTATTCTGGCAATGAAAGCTGAGGTTTATCTTATTAACATTGTACAGTCTGTAACCGGAAGATTCATGGGAGAACTGGTTGCCGATAAAGACGCTATCGAGATGAATGAGTATCTAAACACTTTTGCTGATAAATTAAAAGAAGAGGGAATCCCTTCACGGATAATCATAAGCGGCGGTGAACCAAAAGAGGAAATAATAAAGATAGCTAAGAGAGAAAATCTTGAGCTGATTATTGCCGGAAGTCATGGACATAAATTTATTAGTGATATTATTTATGGATCAACAATAGATGGAGTAAGACACGGGGTTCAGATTCCTGTCCTTGCTATGCCGGTAATGAAATAAACATTAATGAAAGAGAATTTGCATTATCTTTTATGTTTCTATGCAGGTTATAATTAAATAACTTACATTTATGGAATAGGTCTGCTTATTTTATTAGCGGCAGTTTTGTTGCCATTGATTATGAAAGATTAAAAAGTAAAAGGAAAAAGATTTTTATGATTAGGTGTTTTTTAACTCTGGTATTATTCTGTTCTACTATAATATTTCCTCAGCAGGGATTGGTTAAAACATTTTATAAAGACGGTAAAGTTGAATCGGAAATAAATTATTCCAACAATATAAGAGAAGGTGACGCTAAGTTTTATTACGAGAACGGAAGCATTAAAAGAGACCTTACTTATGTAAACGGCAGAGTTGACGGGCTTGTAAAGGAATATTATGAAAATGGAAAACTGAAATTATCATACACAATAACAAACGGAAAAAAGGAAGGTCCTGTTTCCTTTTTCAAAGAAGACGGTTCATTTATTACCGATATTACTTATGAAAAAGGGAAAAGGATTTTTGACAGTACAATTCCTGCAGAGGAAACAACTGCATCTGATTCCACAAATAAGGCTAAGGTAAATAACATTGCGTCTAATCATCCGGCTATTGAAGAAGAACAGGTTAATCCTGATTCGGTTTATTCTAAACCTGACGTAATGCCTGAGCCTAAAGGAGGGTTTGACGGAATATCAAGAAGACTCTTTTGGCCCAAGGAAGCCAGAGAAAATAAGGTGTCAGGAATTGTTGATATTGAAGCTGTAATTAATGAGCACGGAGATGTTGAAGAAGATAAAATTCTTGGGGATATAGGCTTCAACTGCGGTGAGGCTGCAAAAATAACTGTATTCTATACTAAATTTAAACCGGGACTCAAACATGGGATCCCTGTAAAGGTCAGGATGATAATTCCTGTTGAGTTTAAATCAATTAAATAGTAAAGATAGTATATAATTCTTAAGAAGCATTTTTATTGTTTCCTCAGAGTGACAAGCACAGATTCTTCGCTTCGCTCAGAATGACAAGGAGGAGATTCTTCACTCCACTTTGTTCCGTTCAGAATGACAACGATAATGTCATTTCATTTCCACTCAGAATGACATGATAATGTGCTCAAAAATGTAGTTTACTTATACTTTAAACCGGAAACTTCTGAAGATGTTAGCCAGTTCTTCATTATTAGGGTTAATATCAACACGATAATTCTGGAATTCCCTTCTTAATTTATACTTCTTCCTCAAGGTATCGAAATATTTACTATGATTATCTGAATTGCATATACCTCTTAAGGTTTTATCATCTTCAGATATGCTATACACATGTTCAGCGGCATTAAAGAAAGCTGTTTCAGGATCCATATTACCCGGAACATTTATAAGGGGATGGTCAGCTGCAGGAATTACCGGCATCCAGGAAGGTTTTTTATTTAAGAATCCGCAAAGTGCATTATATAAAATAACTGTTCCATTTACTTTCCCTTCGAATGAATATCCGGCAATGTGTGGGGTACCAAATTTTATTTTCCTTAGAAGCTCAGTATTTATATTGGGTTCTTCTTCCCAGACATCAAGGACTGCCGTGAATTTTTTCTTCTCTATAAAATTATTAAGCGCCTTATTTTCAATTACCGGACCCCTTGATGCATTTATAATTATTGTTCCATCTTTCAAAGAGTTTAATTTTTCAGAATCGAAAAGATGATATGTCCTGTCAACCCCATCCATATTCAGTGGAACGTGGAACGTAATAATATCGGCATTCATTAGCTCACTCAATTCAAGAAAACGGTTATCCCCGGTCCTTCTTTTCAGAGGAGGATCGTTTTGCAGAGCATTCATTCCGAGCACTTTTGTATATCTTACAATTCTGCTTCCGATATTGCCCACACCTACGACGCCGATACTTTTACCTTTTAGTGTGAGTCCTTTTTCGTGTGCAATATTAAGTAATGCTATAAAGACATATTCGGCAACCGCATCGGAATTGCATCCCTTTGCATCAGAAAAGGTAATATTTTTACTGTCCAGATAATCGATATCAATATGGTCTGTTCCAATTGTTGCTGTTCCCACAAACTTTACATTTGTCCCTTCAAGAAGACCGGCATTCACTTTAGTTATTGATCTTACAAGGAGCACATCAGTGTTTTTCAGAACTGAATTGGTGATATCTCTTCCGTTATAAAGATGAACGTCGCCTATTCCGGAAAAAGCTTCTTTTGCGAATATTATATTTTCGTCTGCTGTTATATTCATTTTAAGTATTAAATCACCTTATGTAAAAGAATTAACTGTTTGTCAGAATGATAATCAAACTTGTCATTCTGAGCGCCTGCCCACCTTTGGCGTGGTAGCGAAGAATCTCTAAGTTATTGTAAATAACGAGATTCTTCAGTCGCTTCGCTCCTTCCTAATGACAAGGTAAGAAATTGTAAGGGGATGAATCCCCTTAAATTACATTTTATATTTATATTTAATGATCCCAGGCATAAATGCCTGGGCTAAAACAGGTCATTTCATTTTCAATAAAGCATAGCTTTATTTTTACCTCAGAATGACATACGGAGTGTTGTTGTTTATTAATAATGTATTAAAGATAATAATTTCACCGATCTTATTAAATTATAATTTTAATTGCTTCGCTGTTGTTTAATTTCTGATATACAATGTCGCGCACAGTTTCATTGGGAACTGAAACCTTAAGATTAAGGCTAACATATTTCCCTTTCAGGCTGATATTGGAAGGAGTAATATCGTGTTTCATATCGCTGACAGCATTTTCAATTGCTTCCAGTATCTCATTAACGTTTGTACCGATTATTTTAAAATCCCACTCGCATGGGTATTCAATTTCCGGACGCTTACCTTCATCAAGAGTCATTATTATATCCGATAATTAATTATTTACTATGAGAAAATAATAAAAATATTACATTAAATATGTGAGAACGTATTACTCATAGACTTAGGTTTGAAACCTTATTTAATTGAATAAGGATTATTATATTTAAATGAACAAAGAAAATAATTATGAAAAAATTAGACTTAAATAAATTAAAGAGGGTTCTTCCTGAAATTCCCGGAATACTAAGGAAGAAAGAATACTTTAATTCAGCGGTACTTATAACGCTGGTTAAACAAAACGATGAATATTATTTCCTTTTTGAAAAGAGGAACGCAAAGATAAGACAAGGAAGTGAGATCTGTTTTCCCGGGGGTGAACATGAGCATGAATCAGACATTTCTTTTCTCGATACTGCAATCAGGGAAACTATTGAAGAGTTGGGAATAAAGAAAGAAGATATTACAATAGTCGGCAATATTGATGTGCTTGTTGGAAATATGGGAGTTACAGTTGATCCGTTTCTTGCCGAAGTAAGGATAAATAGTATAGAAGAGATTCCATTTGACAAGGAAGAAGTTGAAAAAGTGTTTCTGATACCATTATCTTATTTTTATGAAACTCCACCGGAAACTTATTACCTGAAGATTGAAGTACATCCGTATTATATGACTGAAAACGCTGAAAGGATAGATTTATTTCCAGCAAAAGAACTTGAACTTCCTGAAAGGTACTTAAAACCATGGGGAGGCGGAAAGCATAAAGTAATTGCATGGAGAACAAAGGAAGGGACTATCTGGGGAATGACGGCTGCGTTAATTGAAGAGGTAGTCTCTAAAATTAAAATGTCCGAGATATAATTTCCCTTATGTCATTAAGGATGGGAACATTACAGACAAGCAGGCGTTCACGGTTCTGGTGACCGTTTGCTATTAAGATACTTTTTATCTCAAGATCATTTGCCACATCATAATCATGGATAGTATCACCTATCAGAACTATCTCATCTTTAGAACAATTTAATTTTGCAATAAGTTCTTTACCTATTTCCAGTTTACTTGTAGCATAAATATGGTCAAGCCCGGTTATATGTGTAAAATATTGCCCAAGTCTATGGTAGTCAACAATTTCAACAAGAGTATGATATGAATAAGCAGAAAGTATTGACTGATCAATACCTGAAGATTTTATATAACTGAGGACTTCCCTTACTCCATCAAATAAAGTTATTTCTCTTTTTCTCCTTTCATATTCATCCATCCACTGTTTGCCGACTACTTCGAATGAATACTTAGAAAAATCAAAACCGGCTTTTTCATAATAATCCTTAACGGGAAAATCAAATATTAAACGGTATTCTTCAAGAGTGAGCGGATTCAGATTATTGCTTTTGAGAACACCATTTATAAGATCTACACTAAGTGCGGTATCATTTAAAAGAGTTCCGTTCCAATCCCAGATAACATGTTTATAATTTTGAATCATTTAATCAACTTAAAATTCATTCCTCAGAATTAAATTCTTCATCAGTAATACCTGTATTGAGTTTAATACTGGTTACATCAAACTCCATTTCCTGTTTCCCGAGTTTCTGTTTTATTTTGAACGGGAATAATATTCCATCCACAGGTCTGTAATCAGAATACCATGTATCCTGAGAGTAAACACCCGTTGCGGCTTTAACGGGTTTCTCATCCATAACTTTTAAGAAGGATTTTGTATCATAATAATGAATCCAGTTTAAGGAAGAGTTTTTAAGAAGTATCTTATATGCGGGATTTCCATTAATAGTATCAATCCCAAGATATGTAAGATGGATATTATTTGTATCGAGGTGAACCAGGAGGTTGAGTGTTGCATCATTTTTAAGCTTTGCTAGTTCATCCCCGGTGATATCGGAAACCTTTCCATTTATTTTAACATATCCTTTGTCCTGGCTGTAAAGAATTTCCTGTTCAACCTCACCGGCATGAATGACCTGTTTGAACTTATCGGGTTGTTTCTGGTAAATGACCATAGAAACCTTAACTTTCTGAACAGTTCCCTCCATTTCAGTCCTGCGATCCTGTACACTGCTTAATTTATCAATACCTCCAATAGTGTTAAGGTATTTTTGAATAATGCCATAAGCAGAGAGTGAGTCCGACGCCTGAATTGTTATGAAATTAACTATTATGAAAATAAATGTTAATACTGATGATTTAAGTGCAATTCTTTTTTGAGTCATATAGTAAAATAACAAATCCATGAACTGAAAAAAAATTATACTTAGTAACATTTATCACTAAGAAGAAGCACAGATTCTTCGCTTCGCTCAGAATGACATTCGAGAGTTCAGAATGACATTCGAGAACTCAGAATGACATTCGAGAGCTCAGAATGAAAGAAATTTCTTATTTTAGTGAAACAAATTACCGGTTTTATGAAAATAACTTACTTAATCCTTTATTTATTTGTACTTACAGCCGCGGCTAATTCGCAGACATTTTCCGTTTCAGGAAAGGTAACCGATAAAAATTCGGGTGACCCCTTGGCATTCGCAAACATCAGGGTGTTGAATTCATCTACCGGTACGACTTCAAACAGGACTGGGGATTATGAATTAAAATTAAAGAAAGGAGATTACCATCTTGCAGTAACATTTATAGGATATATATCAGATACAATTTTAATAAACGTTGATAGGAATTACAAAAACATAAATTTGCAACTTGAAGGGACTAAAGTTTTACTTTCAGAAATTGTGATACGGCCGGGAGAAAATCCTGCTGTTCCGATAATAAGAAAAGCGATACTAAGAAAAAAAGAAAGAAACCGGAAATTGAATAGTTATGAGTTTGAAGCTTACACAAAGGGAATTATAAAAACACAGGGAGATATTTCAGCAAAGAATAGGCAAGCAAATCTGGGTGTCGGAATAAATGATACTATTCCATTAAGAATTTCCGGAATACTTGAAAATCAAAGTAACGGGTTTTATAAAAAGCCGGATAATTATAAAGAAATTATACTTGCCAGAAAGCAGAGCGCTAATTTCCCTTCCTCAGTAAATATGTTAACAGGAGGAAGACTGATACAAAACTTCTACGAAAATAATGTAAACTTCTTTGGAAGATCAATGCCGGGACCGTTGTCTGACAATGCCCTAAGCTATTATTATTTCAATCTTGAAAAACAAATGACAATGGACAAGAGGATTGTGTACCAGATATACATGACTCCCGATAACCACAGCGACCCGGGATTCAGCGGCAGGATATTTATAACCGACAGCACTTATGATTTGATAAAAGTTGAACTGCAGCTTAACCGTTCAGCCAATACCGGCGGCCTTTTTGATACGATAAGCATATATCAACAGTTTGCGGGTTACCAGGATGATATATTTATGCCAGTTGATTACCGCCTGGTTATTGGATCTAATTTATTGGGACTCGCTAAAATCGGTTTCGAGTTAAATACGATTCTTTATGATTACAAAATCAACCCTGATATTAGTGATGATTTCTTTAATAAGGCGATAATTACTGTACTGCCTGATGCTGATAAAAAAGATTCTTTATTCTGGGGCGGAATTCAAAATATTCCCAATACATCAGAAGAGCAGTCGGCTTACAAAAGAATTGACAGCACTGAAAGTGTGCCAAGGAAATTCCTTGATAACTTTTCTCTGCTCTCCTCGCGGATAGAACTGATGAACAATTTGTCAGTTTCCGCACCGTTGGGAATGTATCATTTCAACAGAGTTGAGGGACATGCTTTAGATTTCGGAATCTTTCTGAATAATTCACTTGAGGATAGACTCAGTTCTTCACTAAATCTATCTTATGGTTTTTCAGATAAGAAATTCAAGAAAAGTATTTGGGGTGAATATCTTTTGGGGGATTACCGGACTACCAAAATAAACCTCAATGCATTTGACAGAACAGAGATACTTTTCGGAAGCACTGATGATTATAACGATCTGACTTCAACACTCCTGGCGCTTCTTTCAAAGTATGAATACCGGGACTATTTTTATTCAAAAGGGATGAACATAAATATTTCCGGCGAAGTATTCCCTATTCTTACACTTGAGGCAGGATTTATTAATCAGACAGACAATAGCGCTGTGAACAGATCCGATTTTTCATTCTTTGCCAAAAGCAGGAAGTACAGGATCAATCCTGTTATAAACGAAGTTAAGATAAATGCTTTTACAGGTGGGTTTACATTTGATTTCAGGGATTATATTGAGGATGGTTTAACAAGAAGAAGGATTACAAGAGATAATACTTACATAACTTTATCAGGCAATTTAACATACTCGAATAAAAGCATTCTTAACAGCGGAATTGATTTCAAGAAATATCAGTTTGATATTGCCGGAGGGTTGAACACTTTCAGGACAGCCGGATTCAGTTTTAGACTTGAAGGAATTTATAATGACGGTACACTTCCCTATCAATGGCTGTACTCTGTCCCGGGAAATATTGATCTGGCCTCTAAACGATTCACATTCAGGACTCTAAATGTAAATGAAATAATCGGTGAAAATGTTGCTGTTTTTACTTTAGAACATAATTTCCATGATGAACTCTTTAAATTGCTGAGGGTACCAGGATTAAAGGATTGGGAAATTCAACTTAACACATATTTTGATGCGGTTTATACTAATGTGGGAAGTAAAACATTAAACTATTTATCTTCCATAAACTATACGCCCAAAATGCTGAAGCATCCGTTTTATGAAATGGGGTTTGGAATAGGGCATGTGTTGTTCCCAATACAGCTTGAATTTACCTGGAGACTTAATTACCGGGATGAAAACACATTCCGGGTGAGCATGAATTCGTTTATATTCTAAACTTAATCTCCGTACTTTTCTTTGAAGAAAAGGTACCAAAAGAACTTTGGCTCCAAATTCTTCGCTATAAATTCAGCGCTCCGTTTGGCCAATCTACCAATTCAAGTATGGGAAATAAAGTCGCTTCGCTCCTATTTCCCCAATCTCCTTCACCATATGGTTCACATATCAAACTATGCTGAATTTATTTAACGCTCATAATTTGAGGCCGTTAAATAATGAATGGGAATTGGGTAACTTATATGAATTGAATTTTCTTAACGCCAATAATTTAAGGCCGTTAAATATGGAAAAGAATTTGAATAGTGTATACGAAAAGAAATTATTAAGACAAATAATATTAGGTCGGGAATAAGGAAATGTAATGAATACTGATTTTATACTCATTCAATACTAAATGAATACTCAAACAATACTCCAGGAATACTTAAACAATACTTTTTATATACATCTGATAAGGATCTGAACCGCTGTAAACAAACTCATACAATACTTGGGAAGAAATGGAAGGAAAGACTAATGTTTTTTTAAGTCTTGCCGAAAACGAGATGTGGTTATTAAAACGAAGGGGGTACTTTAGTAGACAAAAATCGTCGTGGTGGCAAAAATATTAGTCGGGGGTACATTTGTACCGGTTTTTGAGAGATCGCCGTTTATAGGGGCTCTAATTGATTATTTTATGGTTTATCATTATAACACTTAATATTAAGAAACGCGCTGGGCAAATAAACTTTACTTTATTGCAGACGGTGAAAAGGCGGCAACCGGACGGATTTGGGAAGAATCTGGGAAGGAACATGGTAAGTGCCCAAGTCCAGAATTGACGGTGACAAGGTTAAGAACAGACGGTCGGCAAGTACAGAAATGACGGTGGCCAAGTTAAGAACAGACGGTCGGCAAGTACAGAAACGACGGTGACAAGGTTAAGAACAGACGGTAAACAATTTAAAATAAATGTTCAGATTTTATTATTTTTCGCATACAAAAGAGAAAAACCTATGAAACATAAAATTCGCATTTCACTTTTAATTTTAGATTGTTTTTTGGCACTTACTGCTTTGAGCGGTGGAATTGGTCTCATTTTCGGATCCAACGCTCCGCCTATATACTTTTTGAAGAATTCACTTTTCAATAGTTATTTAATTCCCGGATTAGCTTTGTTTGTTTTAGTAGGCGGCTTTTCTGCCTATGCTTTTTTTACTTTAAAGCACAGGAATAGTCACGCTGTATTTATCAATTTTTGCGCAGCGGCAAGCATTATCATTTTTGAAACTGTTGAAGTAAGTAGTATCGGCTCGCCGGCGGCAATTGCAAGAACTTTACAAATATTCTATTTTGCTATTGGCGCGGCAATAGGATTGCTTACATTTTTTTATAAAAAACATAATGATTAACACATAAAGATTAAACATTAAGGGAATAAATACTTTCCCTGGCTGGCCGGAATTGGTCACCTCCCCCTAACCTCTTATAAAATAATACGTTATCAAAATTAGCTGCTTATTTGCTGCTTAACCACACCTTATAAGCATCAATTAAGGAGCGAATAAGCATTATCTGAGCGTTATGAGGTAAGTAACCGACCAGCTCCCGAAATTATGAAGATGGGGGTGATTAAAAACCAAAAAGTGGAGGTACTATCATTAGAGGGGGGGTAAATGCTTGACTTTGACGATATTTTCTCTTAAAATTGTTCATAATTATAATTTATTATCTTTATTACACGTTTTATAACGAATCTTTCTCTTAATCTAAGGATATTTAACAATGCTAATACGATTTGTAGTTAATAATTTTTTATCGTTTCGGGAAGAAACAGAGTTTAGTATGATTGCCGGCAATTATAAAACTCATGCGGAACATGTATATAGTAATAATGGGAAATTAAATATTCTAAAGTCTGCAGCTATTTATGGTGCCAATGGGGCCGGGAAATCTAATCTGGTGAAAGCGATTCATTTTCTTCAGGAAGTGGTTTTTTCTGGTGAAATCAAAGAACCGATTGATAACAAAAAATTTAAACTGGATATATCAAATGCAGAAAAACCAATTTCATTTGAAATTGAGTTTTCTATTGGGAAAAAGATTTATTCCTATGGAGTAAGTTTAATAGATTTCAGTATTTCCGAAGAATGGCTTTATGAATCAGGTGTTACAAAAAAAGATAAACTAATTTTTGAAAGAACCCAGACCAAAGAGGGGAAATCCTCTATTAAAATGGCTTCTAAATATCAGAAAACTCCAAAAGATAGATTACTTATTAAGTTGATGGAAGAAAATTTACTTAAAAATAATGAACTGTTTCTCGGGAAAAATGATACTCTTAAAATTCTGGAAATAAAACATGTTTGGGACTGGATAGTTGATAGCTTAATTATCATTTATCCTGGAAGTAAATTCGATGGTTTGGTACCAAGTATTTCTTCAAAACGATTTAATAATTTTACAAATGAATTATTAAAAACCCTTGATACAGGAGTAAATGGACTAGGAATTGATATTATTGATTTTGATATGTTTTTCGCAAAATATGATGATTCTATAAAAAAAGATGTCTTACAAAAACTTAACAATGAAAAAACATTATTATTTCGCAGCGATATTGGGACAGTATTTGTCGTCAAAAAAGATGAAAAAATTTCTGTTTTAAAAGTAATCTCCTTACATAATAGCCCCTTAAATAAGGATATTATTTTTGATATATCTGATGAATCTGATGGAACTCAGCGTCTTTTGGATTTAATTCCAGCCTTTGATCGTATCATACAATATGATCAAACCTTTATTGTTGATGAAATCGATCGAAGCCTGCATCCGGCTTTGTTAAAATCCTTAGTAAGGAAAATAATGGAAGACAACACAACTAAAGGTCAATTAGTTTTTACAACCCATGAATCAAATTTATTGGACATGGATATTTTTCGACAGGATGAGATCTGGTTTGTAGAAAAGGACCGTAAAACATGCGGAACTCAATTATATTCATTGAGCGAATATAAACCACGTTACGATTTGGATATTCGAAAGGGATATTTAAACGGAAGATTTGGAGCTATTCCTTTTTTAGCTAATTTGGAAGATTTAAACTGGCATACGCAGAATGCATAAAAAAAGAGGCTATAACCGAGAAACACCTATTCAATTAGTTAGAGATTATAAATTATTTGCAATTGCTTAACTTTCTACTCAACCCGAACAAATTTCTGCCCCTAAATGCTGTTATGGGTAGATCAAAAGTTATCTTCTACCTAAAAGGGAAGAGTGTTGTAAAAATAATTATAATCTCGAGTGACTCCAGGGTTACAAATACTAATGAATAGGCAGCAATGCCCAATTTCCTAGGGATTTTGGGCATAGATTCTTGTTTAGTGAGACTAACTGATTAGCGACATTTAGAATTACAAAAACAACTTAAGCCTGAAATACTAGATTATATATTTATGCCTTTATGTGCCCGCATATAATTTCATACTAAATTTTTTGTTTCTCTCATTTCCTCTTAGAAAATTAAACAGTCCGTATAACAGGTTTGGCTTCTTTCCCAGGTGTTTTTGTGGGCTACATGGCAGAACAGTAATTCATTATGGAGGGACAACCATTTAGACTTAAGGTTTGATTTGACAAATTTTGTTATAAATTATTCAGACAATTCTACAACCTGTAGATTATTTTTTTCTTTAGGCTAGATTCAACCTGATATTATTTATAAACCTCGTTGAATATCCCCATTCTATTATTTAACTTTAATAAGTGGCAATATAAATTGATCGGGATAAAGATAACAATAACATCGACTCGGTAATTCAATATTAAGACTTCTTCCCTAATAAAATCGTTTTTAGCTCAGCTATTAATCTTTATTGTTTATTTCTGTAAGTAAGGAATATTTTTCAACCGGATAACATTTCTACAATAGGATAATTGGATGAAAAAATTTGATCTAAACATCGAGAAAATTTTAGAAAATTGGGAAATATATCATGGTATTCGGGAGATAATTGCAAATGCTCTGGATGAACAAAAGTTAACAAATACAGCCGAAATTAAAATATTTAAGGATAACAATAATAATTGGCATATTAGAGATTATGGTCGCGGAATTACTATCGAACATTTTACACAAAACGAAAACGAAGAAAAATTAAAGGTTGAGGGGATAATTGGAAAATTTGGGATAGGGTTAAAAGATGCCTTAGCGACCTTTGACAGAAAAAATATTGATGTCAAGATTATATCTAAATACGGCGAATTTACAATCGGTAAATCTATTAAAATCGGTTTTGACGATATTATCACTCTTCATATTTATATTAATCAAACTCCTGACCCTTCTTTTGTTGGAACGGAATTCATATTATCCAAAATTGAAGAAAATGAAATTATTAAAGCTAAAGATATGTTCCTCAATTTTTCTGGTGAAAAAGCAATTGAATTGTCAACTCTTGGAATGGTTCTATCTAAAAAATATGATGTTGGTAGGATATATATTAATGGAGTAAAGGTTGCTGAAGAAGAGAATTTTCTTTTTAGTTATAATATAACTACTCTTAATGCGTCTATAAGGAAAGCATTAAATAGAGAGCGGACAAATGTTGGACGGACCGCATACACTAATACTATTAAATCTATACTGCTGAATTGCAAAAGTCACGAGGTTGCAACAACGCTAGTAAATGATTTTAAAAATTATTCAGCGGGTATTACTCATGATGAACTTAAATGGATTGACGTCCAAGAACACGCGGTAAAAATGTTAAATAATTATGAGAAGGTTGTATTTGTTACTACGGAAGAAATTGCTTCTTCACCAGATTTAATAGATGAGATTAAAAATGGTGGCTATACAATGGTAAATATCCCTGGTAATTTAAAGGATAAAATACAGGGCCAATCAGATGTTGGTGGAAATGTTATCCGAGAGTTTAATCAATTTAAAATCGAGCGGAGTGAAAATTTTGAATTTAAATTTGTTTCGGCTGATAAATTAAATCAACAAGAAAAGCAGAACTATGATCTTATAAATGTAATTCTTGATTTAATAGGGGGTAAGCCTTCAAAAATTCGTAAGATACTAATTTCTGAAACTATGCAAAGGGATGATTTCTCTTTTAATCCGGCAGATGGGTTATGTCAAGCTGACCAGATAATAATAAAGCGAAGTGTTCTTAGAGTTAAAGAAAGATTTATCGCAGTTTTGTTGCATGAAATAGCACATGCTAAAAGTGGAGCTACTGATGCCACAAGAGTTTTCGAAAATGAATTAACAAATATGCTAGGGGTTATCGGCTTAAAAGCAATCGAGTCAAAAACGGTTGCTAAAAAAGGCTTTCTAGCATCAATATTCAATTAAATTGCAACTTTGACCAAAAAGGAATGTAATCATGGATACATTTTTTATAATGGACGTTCAAAGGGCAGCAGTCCAAACTATGGAAACCCTTTATATCATTGCCACTTCTAAAAATATTGCAACCATTAAAGGTAGATATGACTTCCTTTTGACTCTTATCCCTACCTTGAAATCAGCGAGTAGAAATTTACAATATTCAACTATCATAAAAGGTGCAATTGACCAGTTCAAAACCATGTATCCTACTGGTGTGCCGCAAGATTATCAATTATCGGTCCTGTCCAATCCTGATTCTTTTGATGTGAATGAATTTTATTGCAATTCACTCATAAATGCAATAAAAAGGTTTTGTGATAAACAATCTGAAGAGATTAAAGAATTAAAAAAAGAAGGCGCAAAAGCTAAACGAAATTCTAAAGTAATCGAAACCATCAAGTTAACGCAAGTGGAATTAGAAACAAAATGCTCAACTGCGCTTACTTATTCTATTGGTTTAGCTAATCTTAATGAATTAGCTGATACATTTAAAGAAACCGTTTTATAACTTTTCCCCGGTCTTATTGAGAGAACTATTATGGGTTTTATAAGTTCGTTATTTTGGATAAAGAAACGACGAGAAAAGCAATACCTCGATGCTGGTCTTTCTTTGATTCAAAAGTTGGTAACCTCACTCAACCTGCCGGGTTGGGAGAATCTACTTCCGGTCTATAGTCCCCAAGAAATGGAGGCAATTGATAAAAGATTCTCTAATTTTCAGGCAATAGCGAATAAAGAAGTTGGCGGAGAAGCCAAATTTAATCCAGATGCTGCCCAAACGCTTAAAAGAATTTTGGCCGCAGAAGCGCTTGCCGAACATGCTAGAAATTCTTGGACATACGCTGAGGAAATTCCTAAGAGTTGGAAAAATATTGTTGCAACTTATTTAAAATCTTGGGCTAGCCGGGCGGATCCATTTATATTGTTAAATTTGGCAGAATTTCTTGTAAAATCCGGTTCTATAATTGAGGCCAAGGAAACGCTTAGAGTGATTCTTTATTTCCCACCCTATGCCGACATATATTATTCAGGTAATCCGGACAATGAAATGGTTGACAAAATAATAAAGTTAACTAAAGAATCATTAGAAGATCTAAAATAATATTTGAGGCATAAAAATGGAAGAAAGAATAATTAAAAGACTGAAATTACGTTTAAGAAAAGGTGTGATTGCTTGGGAAACTGGGGAATTAACTCTTTATAAAGAAAGATAGAGTTTTTAGGTACAAATAAAATTATTATTCCCATTGAACTTATAGAAAATGTTTCGGTGAATGATAAAATTGGACAAGAAGAAATAATTATTTCTACAAATAATGTCGATTATAAGTTTTACAAAAAAAATAATGATTTCGGTATTGCCACTTTATTTTTGTCTTTAAATGCTGCTGTAATGGGAGATAAAAAGATTAGTGACTTAGAGTCTTGGAGACAAACTATTGAAAACCTGAGATTCCCTAAAGAAGAAAGCAATAATAAAAATAATCCCTTAAGTTTACTAAAGGAAAAATTGGCAAAGGGAGAGATTATATTGTCTGAATATAAAGAATTAAAAACCGAGCTTTTATAATAACATATTGCATGTTACATCACATTTGATTATCTCCTCGAAGTTTTTTAAGTTTGAAAAGTGGCATTAAATATTGATCGGGAATTATGACTACAAACAAATTGATCCGATGCTTATACTTAGATGAATTCCCATGGTAATCACCATTAAAATACAATAATTATTGATAGCCGGACGCATTAGGCATTTTACTATATAATAGCGGCGGCTTAAAACAACGCCGTTATACTACAAGGAGTGTAAATGGAAACTGAACAAATTGGAAAATATCTATTTGTCGATGAAGTGGAATTCCCCAAAATACTTCAGCGCGAGTTATCCTTTTATTTTTTAGGCATTGAAATAGACGCCGATAAAATTGATGAGATAGAAAATCAACTGTCCTCAACATTAGTCGCCTTTAAAGAGAAAGGTTTTCATGCCAGAGATGTTTATAAACCCGAACAAAATCAAGATATTATGATAATGCTAAATAAAATAATCCTGGACAATAAGTTAAAAATATTTTGTTTCCCCTTCGTCAAAGAATGGTTGAAAAGAATTGAATTTTCTACTATCAAAGACTATGATTTTGGAAGTTGGGTAAATTTTCCCAGAGATAATTATAGAGCACTTAGTCTTTTTTTCTTTTTACATACATTGAATTATCATTTAACGGTTAAAGAAAATCAAAAAACATTGTCGAGAATTATATTTGATGCAGATTGGCAAAATCGAAATAGTATATTAGAAAACGGCGGAGAAGTCTTCAAAACGATTGGAAATGTTTATTTTACTAAACAGAATCAGGCTATTGTACTTGCATTAGCTGATCATATAGCCTATTTATTTCATTGTATTAAAGATAATATGGTAATGGTTGATTCAAAGTTAATATTTCAACCAGATGGAAAAAAGAAAGAAGATATCTATATACAAGCCAAGAATTATTATTCAATCTTTGCAAAGAATAACCTCTTTAAGTATTTAGATGTATTTGACTGGATTAATTATGAGAATCATAAAGCGGTATAGCCTGTTTTTCAATCCGACCGCGTTGCGTGGTTCGAAAGAGTTTAATTAAAAATGCGGCGATTTAAACCATTGTCGTTATGTTGAAGACAAATGAGCCAAATAAAAACGTTTGAAATCTCTTTACCTTTAAGTAAAAAGGATTACTTGTTTTTAAAAGATTATATCGATAATCCTGGAGTTGAGATTAGTAATGATATTCGAGATGCTTTCTATATATATAAATCTCATTTTTCTGAATCCGATGATAATATTATCCTTGAAAAAAAAGATTATTCAAAATTCATTAGTAAAGATAAATATAAACCAAATAAGGCTTCGATAACAGAAAGTAATCTATCAGATAAAGCGAGTAGGATTGTGAGAAAAAATGATTTGTCTTTTGACGTTGCAAAAAGAATTGATGTGGCTTTAGATTACAGCCATACAACTATAAAATGTTTAACTAAAAAGCAATTAATAAAATTAAGGAAAATTATTATTGAAGAAGATTTAATTAATAATTTACCAACTTATAAACTTATTGATAAAATTTATGATATTATACCAAATAATGATGTTTTCTTATTAAATGTGGATTGGAGTTCAGTTTTACATAATGAAATTAATTTTATAGCTAATGAAGCAAGATTAAGATCAAAACCATCAAATAGCTATGTTGTTTGTTTAAGTTTCAAAGGATGTTGTGAGAATTGCTCAAAGGATATTGTCGGAAAGGTATATAAAATATCACAAGCACCCCAAATACCATATGAAAAATGTTCTTCTCACATATGTTTATGTAATCTACTACCTTTTAATCCTGATTATCAATATGTCTCACAGGATGGGCAAACAAAACTAAAATTAGATAATGAAAAAGAATGGAAGTTATGGTATTTAAATAATATTTCGTTAGAGAATACAACATAACCCTATCTGTCCCGATTTCTCTTCAGCCTACTATTGACAATCTATAAATTTTATTTTACCATTATCTGGTTCCTTCTTACTTTGGTGAAATTTTTTGAATTCCTCTGATTGGTCAAGAAACCTAATATTAATTATTTCCGGATTTTGCTTAAAAACTTCAATCCCTCTATTTGTAATATTAAAACATCCCCGTTCGACTATTTTTCAGAGCCCGGTTTCCTGGAGATCATCAAAATTGCATTTCAAGTTGAGGTATTTCAGTTTTAGGAAGATTTAATTCACTTAATTGCAGACCTATAGACGAATTATCCAGATCTGAATATTTTTTATTTATATTCACTTCTTCGCAATAAGGTAATTTCAGAAAAAGGGATATTATTTCATCAAAATATTGGCCGTAATTATAAGGAAGAATCTTACCGGTGATGAATCCATAATTTCTGATTATACTCCATATCTCAACCAACTCTTCATAATAAATAAAAATAGTGTTATTAGATATATCCTTAATTTCAATCCCCATTCTATTGTCTTCATGCTCTGTACTTAAAAGATATTCCGCTTCTTTTTTAGATATGGTTGTTTTTATTTTTAATCCTGACCCGACAATTTCTCTTAAATCATCCCATACTTCACCGAATCCCAATGATTTGGGTTCAGACCGTAACCATTTTTTTATCTCTTTAATGTTTGTATGCTCGGGTTCTTCATCCCCGTCACTATACAAATAAATAAAAACATCTATAGGTAATTTTTTAAGATATTTCTCCATTAGCGGCTGAACTTGTTCTTTCCAATTGAGAGATCCATTCCCGCAGCCTAAAGGGGGAAAGGCAATACTAGTTATTCCTAAATCAGCATAGTTATCAACAAAGGCCTGTAATCCAGATTCCACGTATTCAATTTTTGATGCTTCTTTCCAATGAATCTTGGTTGGGAAATTAAGTATCCATTTATTAGGGGTTTTAAATAACCAGAGCTTACCCGTAACAATTTTCTTTTCCTCACAAAGCTGTTGATATTTACTAAACATATCGGGGTAAATGCTCTTAAATGTTTTTGCGATCCCTTTACCCATAATACCTACAGTATTAACAGTGTTTACAAGAACATGGGCTGGTGATTCAAAAAGATTTCCTTTCACGTATAAAAGCATACAAACCTTCAAATTTTATATGATTATAATAAATAATAATTTAATTAATGCCAATATAATTCAACTAAACTTAATTAAAAACATAGTAGAAAACATATAATATTCAGGAAACTTTTGGGTTTTATTGGGGCATCGCAGTTTGTGATCTCTAAGAATCATGGAATGGATCCCCGCCTTCCCTCCATGGCCGGCAAACGCAAAAGTGCGTGTCTCTTCTGCACGGGTGGATTATCGGACGAGAAATCTTTTCCCTATTAATTTATAAGATTTCTCAGTCGAAGACTCCTTCGAAATGACAAATAAGGAAGACCTCACAGTCATAATGGCATTTTTTAATTATATTGAAAGGAAATATTTATTTAATAAATAATTAATGGGAAAATATCATGAAGAGTAATTTTATGCTCATTGCACTGTTATTTTCAATATTATT
>Ga0182027_10004401_pt1 | contig 21831 bp, 13 predicted proteins | sample 712E1DmetaG_FD_121300 | JGI IMG/M metagenome (GOLD analysis project Ga0182027, IMG submission 121300) | Permafrost microbial communities from Stordalen Mire, Sweden - 712E1D metaG (Illumina Assembly) | ecosystem: Environmental > Terrestrial > Soil > Wetlands > Permafrost | place: Sweden... | reverse complement strand
CCTGAACACTCAGGTTACGATCGATAACGGTTCGGTGGAACAATCTAACAATGCCTTCTATGGGAAAGAGGGGAAGTGGCTCGTAGAAAACCATGGCGTCGATCCGACGATCTTCATCGACAACGATCCTGCGTCGGTCATGGCTGGAAAGGATCCGCAATTGGACAAAGCAATCGAAACGATCCTCGAGAGCATCAAAAATAATCCGCTCTCCTTCCCTGCGACTCCTCCATACCCGAAGAAATAACTCTACCAACTTTCCAAAGGGCATTCGGAATTATCCCGGATGCCCTTTCATTCTAAAAATCTTAAGTCGAATAGAGAGAATCCGCTTTTCTCTTCTCAGTAAATCAAGCTTCTATATACATCGATTAATTTGTTCGATGACTCGTTCTGCAACTTTACGAACAAAGCTGAACCTTTTTGAATCATAATCCTTGATATATTGATCGCGTTTTGGTTCAAGCGATTGAAGGATGGACAGGGAGTCCACTCCCCTACTCACAAACCACAATAATGACCGCAGTTCTCGAAGCTGAAAACAAATTGCGGACTGAATTGCGTACAAACGAAAAAGGGTATCTGAAATTATCAGACACCCTTAAAGTGGACAGGGAGGGAATTGAACCCCCGACACATGGATTTTCAGTCCAGCATAATTTATCATTCTTCTTAAGCTTTTCCATCGTTACGCTCCTTTTGTTGACACAAATGTTGACAAATACAAGGAGTCATTTATGGATCCCAATACCAATTTTTATCTAACGAAACGTTCAAACGGTATCTACTACGTTGGATGGTATCAAGATGGAAAGCGTAGATGGAAAACGACAAGCTGCAAGACAAAAATAAAGGCATTCCAATTCTTAAAATCATTTGATCACAAAGAACAAGATTCAAACCAAACGCTCTGTATGTCTCAATTATTTGAAAAGTATACAAAAGTCAAATCCATTTCAGTGCGACCTTCAACCATGTATTCGTATCGATTTGCTGTTCGAAGATTCATCGAGATTTGTGGCTATAAAAATGTCAACTCGTTTACCATCGCGGATGTTGGTTTATTCCAGACACAATTGATTTCAGAGTATAAAATACACAAAACAACAGCCAACATTTTATTCCGAAGTGTAAAGACAATTCTTAATTATGGCGTTCGAAATAGTTTTCTTGAAAAGAACCCTTTTATCTCGTGCAAACAATTAGCTATTCCACAAACTGCACCAATATTTTTATTATTAACACAGCTAAATCAACTTTCAACATCAGTGAAGGATCCAACCATTCGCGATCTTTTTTTATTGGCGGCATTAACTGGAATGAGACTTGACGAAATAAGAGATCTAACCTGGGAAAGTATCTGTTTTATAAAAAGGACCATAACCGTTACAAACACTATTTCTCATCTAACAAAAAACGAAAAGTCGAGAATTATCCCAATGCACGTGGAGATCGAACGAATGCTTAGACTGCGAAAGGATGCTTCCATCGGCGAATATGTTTTCACCGATCGGAATAACCGCCCTTTTCGTATTGGATTCATTTCCTTTAAATTTAAGAAGTGTATTCGTCGATTAGGATTTGATGAAAATCTCCATTTCCATTCCTTACGTCACACATTCGCAAGCTGGCTTGTTCAAGACGGTGCTTCTTTATACGAAGTGCAAAAATTGTTAAGTCATAGTAGCCCAAGCGTTACTCAAATATACAGCCATCTGGCACCGGAACAAATGCATTCTACCGTGAACAGAACGGAAAGCCTGGATCTTCAAAGTTGGAGTTGTCGTTGGTGAGTCCTTCTTTACTACAACCCCACACAGACAATCTCAAGGAGACAATGCAGCAATGCTTGGCTGAGGCAATCGATATTACATGGAGCTTCACAGATGTGCCTTTCCAAAATGACGATGTAAGGGCGATTTGTTCGAGTTTGTTTATTGCTCGAACGAGATGAAGTCAGAAAGCGGCGATGAAAGTTGCCGCTTTTTTTATAGTTGAAATTGATAACAATTAAATGTAGGGTTATGGTGATTCTATTAAGAGGTACTCACCGATGCACCATCTTTCTTGAAGAAGTGGGAATAAAAAAAATAATAATCTCACCAAATTCTATTAAATCAAAATATCTGTAAGGAGAAATTATGGGATCAGTTAGATTTACTCTTATCTTTGTTATGACAATGTGCGTTTTTACCCTGCAGGTAATTTTTGCACAATGGTCAAAAGATCCAAATATTAATAACACTATCTGCACTGCAATCAATGATCAACAATATCAAACTATTGTGAGTGATGGAGCAGGAGGTGCAATTATTTCTTGGATGGATTTTCGTAATAGTTCTTGGACTTACAATCCAATGAATAATATCAGCTCTGGGGATATATACGCACAGCACATTAGTTCTGATGGCACCATTCGATGGACTACCAACGGAATTGCTGCCTGCACTACAACAGTTGATCGAATTCATCCAATGGTCGATATTGCTAGCACAACTGACGGAGCAGGAGGTGTAATTATTGTATGGCGGAATGATTATCCTAACACTTCAATTTGCGACATTTATGCACAGCGCATCAATTCTGCAGGTGTAGTTCAATGGACTACTAGCGGAGTCGCGATTAGCTCTGATGTGGAGGAAGTTCCACCATCTATCGCGAGCGATGGACGAGGAGGAGTAATCATTTCCTGGAGGAAGATCCTAAGTCCTGGCATTTATGCACAACGTATCAATTCTGAAGGTGCCGTTCAATGGACAACGGGTGGAGTTGTTATTGTTTCTAACAACGCAGCTGATCCGAGTATTACCAGCGATGGAGCAGGAGGTGCAATTATTACTTGGCAAGATTTTCGTAGCGGTATGGATATTTACGCACAACGTATAAGTGCTGACGGAACTGTCCAATGGATGACAGACGGAGTTGCTATCTGTACAGCAGCTGGTGATCAAGCTCCACCGGCAATAGTAAATGATGGAGCAGGAAGTGCTATTATTGCTTGGGTGGACAAGCGCAGCGGCTCTAATTATGATATTTACGCACAACGTATAAGTGCTGGCGGAACTGTCCAATGGACGACAGACGGAGTTGCTATCTGTACAGCAACTGGTGATCAACTAAATCTATCCATCACAAACGATGGAGCAAAAGGTGTTATCATTACATGGTTTGATTATCGCGGTGGTTCTAAGTCTGATATATACGCACAGCGCATCAATTCTGCAGGTGTAGTTCAATGGACAACTGATGGAGTCGCTATCTGTACTGCAACCGATAATCAATATAATCCAACCATCACAAGCGATGGAACTGATGGTGCAATCATTACATGGGAAGATCATCGTAATGTCTATAGCAAAACTTACGCACAACGCATCAATTCTGCAGGAACTGTTCAATGGGCGATAGATGGAATTGCTATCAGCACTGCAACATCCTATGGTCAATCTGGACAAGTTATTGTAAGTGATGGTCAAGAAGGCGCGATTGTTGCATGGAAGGAAGATCGCAATTATGGTTCTTATTTGGACATTTATGCACAAAGGATTAATCGTTATGGATGTCTTGGTAATATGTATCCGGACATCCATCTAGTCAAAGATATTCCAAATGATCAAGGTGGGAAAGTTGCTGTCCTCTGGGATCCGCCGTCCTTAGATGTATCACCTTATACTGTTATTACCTCGTATACTATTTATCGTGGATTGAAAGAGTCGATGTTTGCAAAGTCAATGATCTCTCATAAATTTGCGAAAACGACACAGTCAGCAACCGGCAGTGAAACAATCTATTGGGAAAACTATGCGACGGCTCCTTCACACTGGCTTTCCGGTTATTCGTCTGCCGTATCAACACTCTCAGATTCCACGGCGAGTGGAAATCCTATGTACTATTTTATGGTCACGGCAAATACCTCGGATGCAACAGTATTTTGGGATTCACCGATCGATAGTGGCTACTCAGTAGATAATTTATCACCATCATCACCCGGGTTTCCCAAAATTGTCACATTATTAGATGGAGCAATTCAACTTAGCTGGAAGGAAAATACCATTGATTCTGATGTCGGCGGATATGTTGTGTACCGTTCTGAATCAGGAGGTTTCCCGTTAACAAATGAAAACAAACTTGCTATAACGAAAGACACTCTCTATGTTGACGCTTCAGTTCACGTTGGAAAACAGTATTACTATAGCATCACAACGGAAGATATTCACGGTAATCAGAGTACGCCTACAATAGAGCTTTCTGACATCGCTATCGCAGTGGAACTCACCGCGTTTACGGTTTCTTTAAACGGATTAGATGCCGAGCTTCGTTGGAACACCGCTACAGAAGTAAACAACTATGGCTTCGAGGTGGAACGCAGAACAGTGAACAACAGCCTATCATCGACAGCCGACTGGATAAAAATTGGATTTGTTCAAGGTGCAGGTACAAGTAACGCTCCGCACAATTATTCTTTTACTGATCAAAATATTTCTGATGGAATATATACATACCGATTAAAGCAAATAGATAACAACGGTGCATTCAAGTATTCACAAGAGATGGAAATATCAATTGTAGTACCGAATATATTTTCATTGAACCAAAACTATCCCAACCCTTTTAACCCCTCAACAACCATCCAATATAGTTTGCCGGCACGAAGCACTGTGCGTCTTGTTATATATAATACTTTGGGGCAAGTAGTGAAAGAACTAATCAACACCGAGCAACAAGCTGGTGTTCAATCGGTGATCTGGAATGCAAACGTTGCTTCAGGACTATATTTCTATCGACTCGAAGCAACATCAATAGACGATCCTTCAAAACGATTTGTCGAGACCAAGAAGATGTTACTGCTTAAATAATATCACATTATACTATATTAAGTCTAACAAGCCCCGTCATCGATGGGGCTTGTTGTTTCAGCTCGGACCAGAGCGGCGATTATTGCCGCTTTTTTAAAGTTCAAAATTTCAATGAATAAAGTGTAAAGTTCTTTGGTTAAATATTGCAGTGGCCATTGCAGCAGCTTAATACCGATTCGTTATCCCGCAAAAGAACAGGGACTATTATGAGTAAAAACATTTTTCTTTTTATAATGTTTCAACTGTCCATATGCGGATGGAGTTCGGATAAAACATCATTAAATCAAAAAGACATTTTTAGTATATATCTTGTAAAGAATTCCAACCTAACTTATGCCACTAAGAAACCTGAGCTGAAAGATTTTGTTTTGGAGAATACACCGTTACTAACAGTGGATTCGATTGCAAGTTATAATTGGCACTCTCGTGCAGACGTCTTCCGCTTCGTCCATGTTGTGCGTCGAGAAGAAAATCGTTGTCCCAAATTTATCATGAAGCTCCAGCAGGTGATCCCAGACGCTTTGTTTCGCAACTGGGTCAAGACCCGGTGGTGGGTTCGTCAAGAAATAGAATACGTGGATGATGGAGCATCGTTTGCCCGATCTCCAGTTTCCTAATCATCCCTCCTGAATACGTCCGTACCAGAGCATAGGCATGATCCTCCAAATCCAGAAATGTTAAAATATCCTGTATGCGCTCCTTACGCTCGCGGAAAGGAATATCATAGAGCCGGGTCATGAGCATCAGGTTTTCATATGCCGTCAATGATCCGTCAACAGAAATCATTTGCGGTACGTATCCAATAAGTCTCCGGACTTCGGCGGGATGGTGGACTACATCATATCCTTCGATCTTTGCTTCTCCACTCGTTGGCGCAAGCAGTGATCAGCATTCTGATGGTTGTTGTCTTGCCGGCACCGTTTGGCCCAAGGAATGCAAAGATTTCACCGTGCGCGACATTGAACGAGATGGCATCGACTGCAGTAAAATCGTCGAATCGCTTGGTAAGGTTTGTTACGGTCAGGATTGTCGACACTATTTTACAATCCTAAGTTCTCGCAGATCCTTGATTCGATCGTAAACTCCTGCGTTTTTAAGAATGTTATCCACCGCCGCTTGATCAAGATGCGGTGTTATCACCTGAGATTGTTCGGCAAGCCAGTAAGCGGTGACAGCGACAATAGCCGCTCCAGCGGCAAGATTATGAGAATCGACTTTGTCAAATGTATCCCCCGGTTTGTTATGAATATCCCAATAGTTCGTCACATCCGTCCAGAGATCTAAGGTTGGAATACCAGCAAGAAAGAATGTTTCCCAACTTGACAATTCTTCGAATTTCACTTCTGTTTTTAACCCATCACCGCCCAGGCCGATTAAGGACTGATCAAGAGGCCGCACTGCTTTAATCAAATCTTCGTTTCCTCTGATGATCCACCCTTGCGGAAGACCTGTGCCCAGACCCGTAGCAATGGTCGCAATGCAGCGTCTTCAGCGTCTAATCCTTTTCTATGTTTTTCTGCGGTTTCAAATATTATTTCATCAATATTTTTGATGCTCATTTTATCATCCCTTTTAATAGCTTCTCGTCCTTATCTACTATCTTTTCTGCGACCCTATTTGTAGCATCACGCTACCCTTACAATACAAATCGAACACCATTCTCCCACGACAAGCTTTCCAATCTCATACTTCAATCAAGGGCTGAATATCCTGTTCTGACTCAACCATCATTTTGATACTTCCCCCGCCGCCTTCTTCTTCATCTCTGCAAGCTTCTTTTCAAGATCTGGTGGCAACTTGGCCAAAAGCGTCTTAATGTGCTTTGGGAATCGGCCATTTTCCTTTTCTTGCTTGATAAGCTCGACCATTGATTTATCCGTAAATGCAAACACAATTTCCTGCGGTTTTTCACTGAGGGAGCCTGCCCAAAAAGCATTATCCCGGATTTTCGCAATCACAACCGTGTCAGGTTTTTCATCGGCTGTCTTGCTTGAGCTTGTGGAGATAAAGCAGACTATTTTACCATCTTCCGAAACTGCGTCGCATTCAAATTCTCCACCGGATTGTACGCCCAATTTGCGTTTTGCAAAAGCTTGGTGATATTTCTTGGGAAGGAATTCGTTCCGTATCCAATTTTCAACATCATTTGTAGCTATAGTTGAGTCTGCCATAATCCTTCAATTGTCTGAATCGCTGATGGACACTGATTTATGGATTGCACATAAAAGTTTTATCTGCGCAATCTGTGTAATCATTTTAATCTGTGATTCTGATATTATTTTTTTTCCTTCCACAATCTTTATCTCTTCTTCCATAGGACCATAAAGGATTCCTCGTAGAGACGTTCAATTGAACGTCTCTACAAAAAATTAAACACCGACCATTGCGTATTTCTTCCACCCTTCTTCCATTTCTCCATTTCATGCCCGCGTACGCGGAGTCTGAGGCCACAAAATGTCACAGGCAACGCCTGTGCCTAATTTTATTTTGCCGGTAATTTCACAAGAAGCGTCTTAATGTGCTTTGGGAAACGTCCATTCTCTTTTTCTTGCTTGATAAGCTCGACCATTGATTTATCTGTAAACGCAAACACGATGGTCTCCGGTTTCTCGTTGAGCGACACTGCCCAAAGAGCTTTCTCCCGAATTTTACCAAGCACATCTGCGTCGGGTTTTCCGTCCGCTGTCTTGCTTGGACTTGTTGAAATAAAACAGACTATCTTTCCATCATCAGAAACAGCGTCGCATTCAAATTCACCGCCGGACTGTACGCCTAATTTACGTTTTGCAAATGCCTGGTGATATTTCTTTGGAAGGAATTCGCTTCTTATCCAATTTTCAACATCTTTTGTTGCTGCAGTTGAGTCTGCCATAACTCTCCAATTGTCTGAATCGCTGATGGACACTGATTTATGGATTGCACAGAAAAGTTTTATCTGCGCAATCTGTGTAATCATTTTAATCTGTGATTCTGATATTATTTTTTTTCCTTCCACAATCTTTATCTCTTCCTCCATATGACCATAAAGTATTCCTCGTAGGGACGTTCAATTAAACGTCCCTACAAAAAATTAAACACCGACCATTGCATATTTCTTCCATTCTTCTTCCGTTTCTCCTTGTCATGCCCGCGGATTTTAAGCGGGCATCCAGAAACAAGTTTTCCTCATCTCTGGATTCCCTCCAACAACATGAGGGAATGACAATAAAGGCTTAGGTCTTCTTCCATTCTTCTTCCGTTACCGTGGGATCGATGATTCGCACCTCTTCCAGCGTGAGATTGTATAAATGATACACCAGCAGATCGATCTCGCGCTCAAGCTCTGTTACCTTCGGAAGGTTACTCTGTTTATCTTCGGAAACCTTCCGAAGGTTTCTAAGATGTAGGATTTTCCCAACAAGCTCTTCTATTTCCCGCTGCTGACTCTCTGTTGGTTTGGCGATGGGAAGTTTTGATAAATATTGAATATGAACTTGTGAATAGCTTTGTTGTACTTGATTTGTCAATCTGGAAAGAACCCACCATCCAAGTTTTGAGTTGAGTATCGCTGCCAGAAAAGGTGATTCTGTTGGAAGGATATAACAAGCGTCATTGGTAAAGCGATCATCCTTATCGTACCCAAATAACGGTTCGATCATAAATCTTGCCGATATTATCTTAGGTTTCTCAAACTCTGCCAAATACTTGCACGGACGCATCTCCCACCAATAGACGCCTTGGTCATCTCTTGCTTTTAGCTGTGTTTCAAATTGTTTCAGATGATTATGGATGGCGGGATATGCTTTTTTGAAGAATTTCTCCGGCTCCATTTTCTCACGATTGGAATCTGTCCATTGGTTTGACACATAAATCAGCCATAGTCCCGGATTCTCAATCGCGTAACGTTTAATATCCCGACCGCGAAGAAACGGCTTTATCACCTCGGTAGAATTTTTATCCTCTTTAATCAAACTCTTTTTTGTTTTATCATCTATCACAAATGCGTCGTTAAATCCAGTTGTTATACCTCTATAAATTTTACCGTTAACATATTCTTCTAACGGCATACCGGTTTTTCTGATTTTCTCCAATAGCGTAATAACACTTTGGCCTTCAATCCGCCACCCACTCGTCGAAAGATCGTTCTGGCGCATTTTTATAGAACTTGTTTGTACTACTTGCTCAAAGCGTTCAAGCTCATTAACGGTCTCAATCGTTCTTGCGCTCACAATGTTTTCTTGCGGATTTACAATCGGCGATCGTGATACAACCATCACACAAGGATATGTAGTTGCTTCAAACACAGGCCTATCGCCAAAATCTATCATACGGCGAATGATCGTATTCGATGTGAGGAACGATCTCAATTTCTCACCATATCCCGCGCGGAAGAATTTATTGGAGGAAATGTACGTCAACGTTCCGGTCGGCGCGAGAAGGTTTATTCCTTTTTCATAAAAGTACACATACAGGTCGCATACTCCGGTGTAACAGGAATATTGGGCTTCCAGCATCGGTTTGATCTCTTTGATTTCTTCCTGTCTCACATACGGCGGATTTCCAATCACAATATCAAATCCTTCAGAGTTACCAAACATCCATTCCTTATCAAAGAAATCAGCATGAGCATTTTGGTCATACGGATCCCAGTCGGCAAGGCGCATGGCGTTGGTTTCAACAATATGCCTATCCAATAGCTTCGTTTGCAGTTCTTCCACCTGCTTATCAATTTTTTTTATTGCTTCCTCGGTTTGTTTGCGCACACCTGTTCGCAGGTCTTTCTCCTTTAACTTTTTCTCACTTATCGTTTTTTGGCTTTGGAGCGTCGCTATCTGCCGCTCAAGCACTTTTTGCGCTTCCAGCGTTTTCTGCTCCAGCAAAGCGCCTAACTGTTTACGGAGTTGTTCATCCTGCTTCTGTAATTCCTTTTTATTGCGGTACGAGCGTGCATTAAAAATCTGTTTTCGCACATCGTGCAATTTCCCAACCAACTGCTGTATATCGGCGTTGTGCAAAGAACCTTGTATGCTTTCATCAATACCGATCAGTGTGTTGGCGGCAACAAATTTAGTCTCAAGGTTCGGCAAAGAAAGCACGCCGCGGTTTTCTTTTGTGTCGCTGTATTTTTGGTCCACTAACAGCGAGATGAAGAATCGCAGTTTGGAAATTTGTACGGCAACAGGCTGTATATCTATTCCATAAATGCAGTTTTGTATCAGCACAAGCTTTCTGCCGTAATCGGCATAATTGTTTTCCGGGCTGAACGCCTCTTCAATTCTTTCCAGCGTTTCCCGCTGTATTTCGGGATCGGGTATGGTACGCGCGGCATCTTCCTGCACTTGCTGCCATTTTGCATTATTCGGGTCGAGCTTATGGAGGATGTGGACTGTTTTCAATAGCATTCCCATCGGGAACGCGCCTGAGCCGCACGCAGGATCGAGAATTTTACAGCGGCCTATTGCAGAAATAAGTCTATCTGTATCAGTGATGTTCAATGGATTGGGTTTCTCAGAATAGGATAAAAGACCGCGCAGATGATTTTCTAACTCCTCTTCCTTCTCTTTCCACGGATTACGCTCAACTTTATCCTCAATTTTCAATTGCCCCTTTCGAGCGTCATTTCCAAAAGCATCAACCTGTTCATGTCCGATTAAAACTGCTCCCACTGCTTCATCCAGCATGACATTTTTCAAATATGCCAGAAGCGATTCATCTACCATGTAGTTCACAATCTCGCGCGGGGTGTAGAAACTGCCGGTTGCTTTGCGGGCAGTAGTTCCGGTTTCAGGATTGTACGCCGCAAGCAGGTTTTCGAATATTCTTCCCAATAATTCAGGGTCAAGCGCGACTTCTTCTTCAATCGGTGTATTTTCAGCTATGGTGAATTTATAGTCATTGAGAATATGAATGAGTCCCTTGACTTCTTCTTTGCTCCATTTTTTGTCTTCGAATACTTTGCTTAAATCAACTTTTCGCTTTTCTCCGAAAAACAACATATTGGGGACTTTTGGCTGTGGCTTTATATGACGGGTAAAACCGTCAATAAAAATATCCCCTTTTTGTTTATTGCCTCTTCTGTCAAGGCAATCGAACAGTCCGCCATTAAGAAAAGGTATTGTCGAAAAAAGCTGGAGAGCCTGTTCTGGATTTTTAAATAACTCAGGAAAGCGGTACTTATTTGCAATGGTATAATCTTCGTTATAACCGGAAGATGCTCTTTTTTCGCTCACCCATTCACGGTTCTTTGGCTCTTTTTCTGTGTTCATCTTCTGGTTGAGTGTAGCAAAAAATAAATTCTGCAAAATGCCGCGATAGTAATTCCACTTCTTCTCAGATTGCAGGTCGTCATCTTTAAGGATTGCGGTTATTTTTTTCTCATCAAAAAGATCGTCCGGCACGAGATTTTTTTCTTTCAGGAACCAGACGAATATAATACGTGTCAGCAGGCGAATAACATTGATAGATGCATTTTCCCGCTCGTTTGTAATATTTGGCGCCAGCGGATATTCGACATTGGAAACAGCCCAATAGAACCAGTCCGCAATCTGGCGATAGAATTTCTTGTTCAGCTCGGAGATATTGAGCGTCTTGCGCCAGGCGTTGTGAAGAGCAATAAAATTAGTAATTGGTTCTTTGCTGTTCTCTTTCAATTCATCAAGTGAAAGATCAAAGAGTATTTCGATATGGGCACGATGCGGAGAAATGATTGAAATGTCTTTAATCAGCGTTACTTTTTCCAAAACATCTTTACTTTCATCCCGTCTATGTAACCGGCGATCTATCACAGCAAGTGTCAAAAATGAACCATACTTAAAAAGTATCATTGCTGGCATAGGAAACAAGCGATTGATCTCGCGCGTTATGTGCGATAACTGTGTCCGTGAATAACTTTGGCTCTCAAGTCCTACAACGAAAAATAAATATGATTCGATGGCTATTTTATTTCCATCGTCCTTTGTAACAACCACTTTGGAGTCAAACATGTCTGTTGTCTTAATCAATTCATTGCCGGATAGCTGGAACAACAGATCAACATGCTTCCATTGTTTTACTTGCGCCTTTTCTTCATTGAAGTGTGAATCCACAGGTATGAAAGAATTCTTGAACTGCAAAAATGTGGGTCTATCTAAGGATGCCCGCCTATCTGTTGCATACCCCAATGCTTCAAACAAGGCAAGTGAGTTCTTTGTCAAATTGCCTGTTACAAACGCGGTAAGGGATGTCTGAATCGCAGATTTTACTGATTCCATGATTTCACAGATTTATTCTTGAGTTAGTGAGTGCTTCATTTAGTAGATAGTACTGTTTCTATCATTTTATGAATTGTTTTTGGGAGTTAAAATAAACCGTTTCCATTCTAAACTCTTTGCACCAAAATTAACGAGTAAACCAACTTCGTAATGGTACGCTTTCAAATAATTGAGTGTTTGAGCCCAGTGGACTTCTTCTAATTTTATCAATGCTTTCAACTCAAGCAACACCTTTCCTTCAACAATAAAATCAGCTCTTCTTTCGCCGATTGGTTCCGGGATGTCTTTATAAAATATTGCCTGTGCTATCTCCCTTTGATATGTAAGTCCGGCGTTGCTTAATTCAATAGCAAGCGCTCTTTGGTAAATAACTTCTTGAAACCCGTTGCCTAAGAATTTATGAACCTCCATCGCCGCGCCAATACACGTATGCGTTATATCCCGGTATTTATACTCTTCTTTTTCCATTGACATCTCAGCGGAATCACTTAATCCGTTTAATCGGTGATTCAGACAATTTTCTGCCGATCAACGATTTCATTTGCGTAATAGCGATGGCATTCAACTGCTTTAACCGTTCGCTTTGCGGAAGGCCTTGTTGAATGAAGACGGCATTTAGGCTTTCCAGGTTGGAAAGTACAACCAATTGCTCTATCTGTGCATGGTCACGGATGTTCCCATCCAGCGCCGGGTTAGCATTGCGCCATTCTTTTGCCGTCATGCCGAAAAGCGCGACATTCAGCATATCCGCTTCATTTGCATAGGTAAGGTTGATTTGCGTTTTCGTAAGAGCCTGAGGTATGAGTTTTTCTTTAATCGCGTCTGTGTGAATGTGGTAATTTACTTTTGCAAGAGTGCGCTGCAAGTTCCATTCGAGTTTCAGCCGGTTGTTTTCATCGTTTTTGAGACGCTGAAATTCTTTAATAAGGTAGATTTTAAATTCGGCGCTGATCCACATTCCAAATTCAAAAGCGATATCGGGATGTGCGTACGTTCCTCCATACCGCCCTGTTTCTGCTTTTAACCCGATTGCGTTGGTTTTTTCAGTCCATTCCTTGGCGCTTATCTTGTAATTGTTCAATCCCGCTTTACTTTTAATTATGGCAAATTCGCCATAATTAAAATCAGGATTATAAACACTCTCCCAAATTCCAAGAAACTCTACCGTATTTCTATTCCTTAACCAATCGGAAATAAAAAAATCACCATCCTTTGCCTTGAGCATATCTGTCAATGAAATAAAATCATCATTCTTTTGCCTGATGATAGAAATTTCTATCCCTTTTACGGTTATAATCTTTTTTGCCATAACTCACCCCCTATTGAATAACAAGCCACGTTACTAATTCAAAGTTGTTCATTTCTTTTACTTGTTTTGAAATTGGAACAATTAACCCCGAGCGGTCGGTTATAATTCTTTGATTTTGTCGTTTGGAAAATACGCGCACAATTTCTTCCACAGCTTTTTTCAATAACTCTGCATAGGGTTCCATACGAGAGCCATGCTCCGTTTCTGTATTGAAAAGATCGCACAGCTGCTGAAATGCTGTTATATTCCCTTGGCAGAGCAATCGATAAATTTCTAAAATCTGTTTTGCATTGGTGTAGTTGAACCGCACCTGTCCATCTTCCCATATATAAATCAGAAAATATGGCTGTAATGGATTCACCTCTTCGTTGCCATCGGTGTCGCCTTTTTGTTTTAGGCAATAGACAACTCCCGGTTTGATGATCTTTCGTTCAACCTCGGAGAATTTATCAAGATGAAGATACTGTGTATTACTGCCGGATGGAGAGGGAACAACTGCATACAAGCCAAACGGTGCATCCTTTAATTTCTTGCGGTTATTTTCAAGGTAATTCGAGAGTTCAACTCGGAAGTCGTCTAACGTAAAATCTGTTAACGAAATGCTTTCGTTCATATCTTCCAAATCAAGAACTTCATCACGCAATCGCTTTAATTGTTGGTTTCTATATTTCAGATCTTCTTCGATCAAGTCTTCCAATTGTTCTGTATTTAATATATTATCTTCGCCTGTTGCTGTTACATCAACCAATGCCATTCGTGCTTCAACACGTTCTTTTAGGTTTATATAATTGTCCAAATCCTTAGTCGGCCAGAAATTGACCAATTGGATTTTTGCGTTCTTACTTCCTATCCGGTCGATACGACCAAACCGCTGGATGATGCGGACTGGATTCCAGTGAATATCATAGTTAATCAGGTAATCACAATCCTGCAAGTTTTGTCCTTCACTGATACAATCCGTTGCAATGAGGATACTGATCTCATCATCCTGAGGCATTTTTTCCAGTCTTGCTCTATTCTTTGAAAAAGGTGAAAAGTTTGTGAGAATGTTTGAAAAATCGTTTCTCCCAAATGTTGTCTTGGTAAAGCTTCCCGCTACTAATGCACATTGAAGGCCAAGATCATTCTTGATCCATTGATGGAGATTCTCATATAAATATGAAGCGGTATCTGCGAATGCTGTGAAGATAATAATCTTTTTATTATTGCCGTTAAGTGGATGCTGTAACTTGCTCGTTATTTGTTCTTTCAATTCTTTGAGCTTGGCATCTCTATCAGGTGTAACCGCAACTGCGTTATTGTAGATATCTGAAAGTGCTTCACGGTCTTTTTGAAGGTCTTTGAGCCAGTCATTTAATTTGAGATCTGCAAAATCATATTTTAGTTTCTTACCAACCTGCCACTGTTCAACATCATCAGCATCTTCAGCCAATTCATCTTCATCAGGTTCGACAGATGATAGATTTTCTTCCTGCTTTATAGTTTTTAGTTTTTGAAATTCTATGATTCTTTTCTCAAGGTTTTCGATTTTCTTGATTGTCCGGTCTAACGAGATTTCAAACGACTCAATTGAACTTTCTAATCGCTTGAGATAATTTACCTTCATCATACCGATCAAAAAGTTTTCACGATCTTTCTGTGTAAATGCCAGTATCCCTTGTCCTGCTTTTAATTCATATTTATGTCTAATGGCCTCATCATCTTTAAGATACGCCGTTGGATTGAACACCGATAATTTGTAATCGAGTATTTTCTTATTCAATGCATCGTAAGTAAAAAATCGGTTCATAATATCAATTGAAGGATAAATAGAATGCGGCTTTAAACGCTCAGAAAATTGACCTATTGCTTTGATATCATAAAATTTCTTAATGTGCTTTCTGCTGCGTGCAATTGTCAATTCATCCAGAAGTTTGAAAAACGAAGAATCGAGTCTTTCTAGCAATTGTTTTACAGTTCTCTCCGGATTTTTTTTGGGATCTGCCCAATTAGTAAAATGTGTCTGAGCATTTTTAAGGGACTGCTCAATATCTTTAATTTGGGTATCCTTAAAAAGAGCGTCTTTTTCTCCCTTGGTAATAAGCAGCATCTGATTTCTAAGATCGCGCAGGTTGTTATTTACCGGCGTTGCCGATAACATAAGAACTTTCGTGCTCACACCCTCCTTAATGACTTTTTCCATCAGCCACTTGGCGCGGTTCATTTTTAGTTCGCCATCATCCGTAACTTTTTCCATTGGGTTGCCGCGGAAGTTATGGCTTTCATCAATCACTACTAAATCATACGCTCCCCAATTGAATGTATCCGCCGAAAATTCGTGTCCATCTGCATCTGATATTCCTGACGTCCTGCCCATATCCGTATGATAAAGAATATGATAGTTGTACTTATCTTTTCTAAATGGATTGAGTTTGTTATTCTTACTCGCCTGGTAGATAGTCCAGTTGTCTTTCAATTTCTTAGGACATAAGACTAAGGTTCTATAATTCAATTTTTCAAAGTATTGAATGACTGCAAGTGCTTCAAAAGTTTTACCAAGTCCGACACTATCAGCAATAATACATCCATTGTGCTTAAGGATTTTGTTAATAGCTCCTTTAACGCCATCTTGCTGGAAGTCGTACAGCATATTCCAGATTTCACTCTCGAAGAAACCGGTCTGCTTATTCAGCAAGCCACCTTTTTCCTGTTCATCCAGAAATTTCTCGAAAATATGATAGAGCGTTTTGTAATAAATAAATTCGGGTTCATTCTCCACATAGAATTGATCTAAATATTTTAATACTTCCAATTTTACATCTTCCACTAGTCCGGTGGTATCTTTCCAAAGACTCTCAAACCATTTTTCGAGATCCTCCAAATCTCTACGGTCCTGAATAACCATATTGAGCTCAATATTGTTGCTCCCTGCTAAACCAAGCCCGTTGACAGTGAAATTTGAACTTCCCATGACTGCTTCTTTTACACCGTTTGGATTCTCTATGTGATACATTTTGCCATGGAGGAAGTTCGGCTTTACCATTGATTTGATTTCAACTTTGTTGGTTATCCATTCAGCACAATCCTTCGCAACGGCCTTCTGTGACATTCTGTTTTCGATGGGTATGACAAGCTGATCGTCTTCGATCTTAAATTCTCTTGAATTGGTTTTCGATGGATCAATGGATTTAATAAAGGTCGGCTCACCAAATAAAAACCTAAGATGATCGATAGAATCTAGCTGCGCCTTTAGCTGGTTATATGCATAAATGGTAAAATATGCAGAAACAAAGGAAAGCTTTGATTTCGGTTGAATGACTTCTATTAGGAAATCAGCAACTTTGCCTTGGTTGTAATTGTCTCGAAGAGAACTCATAGCAATACTTTCATTTTTACTTTTCTCTTTTATTTGTGAAATCAAATACAAATAGTAGAAAGCCTTCTTTGTGTTTCTTTCATTTTATTCACTTTCATTGTTGAAATAGACGGATATAATCCATAAAAACAAATATCCGATTCCTTTGTCTGCCCGTAACTTCAATTAAAATGCCAAGTCGAACAAAATCACGAATCAGTGCATTTGCTGTCGCGTGTGTTACATGAATCCGCTCTGTTACTTCTGCTGCTGTGAGACTTGGTTTACTATACAGAACGTTCATAAGCTCTTTTGCCTTTGGGAGTTTTTTCCCAAGTGTGATAAGCTTTTCGCCTTCGATTTTCTCACGTAGCTTCACAATACGTTCAAATGTTTTGACACCATTCTTCGATGTCTCAATGACCGCGATGAGGAAAAACTTTATCCACTGTGCCAGGTCGCTGGATGTTCGGGCTATAGAAAGCTTATCATAGTACAGGCTTCTATTTTTTTCAAAATAATCCGATAGGTATAATGTCGGTTTTGCAAGCAATCCTTCACTGACAAGATACAGTGCTATCATCAGGCGTCCGATACGTCCATTGCCATCCAGGAACGGATGGATAGTCTCAAATTGATAGTGTGCAAGCGCAATTCTGATTAATTGCGGCACATCAATTCTATCATTATGAAGAAAGTTTTCTAAATCACCCATAAGACTATCAACCTCTCCGTATGGAGGAGGAACAAATACTGCATCCTGAATTGTAGCACCGCCAATCCAATTCTGGCTCGTGCGATATTCACCCGGTTGTTTTGCAACACCACGCCCTTTGCTGAGAAGAATTTTATGCGTTTCCTTGAGCAAGCGAGTTGAGAGCGGCAGTGATTTTAGTTTTGCAATGGCATAATTCATTGCCTTTACATAATTCTGCACTTCCTGCCAATCGTCCCTTTTTTCAGGATCGATATCTTGTTTGGTGAGCAGTGCATCACCAATCTCCGTTCGTGTTCCTTCGATCTTACTGGAAGTGGTTGCCTCTTTTATAACGTGCATCTCAATAAAATAATCGACATCGGGAATGCGAAGCGAGTATGCATTCAACTCTCCTAATTTATGATTCGCTTCGGAGAGTAGTGTATTGATTTTCGGATCAGACCATGTCCAAATTAAATTGATGCTTGTTGGAAAGAATGCCTGATAGAGTCTTTGCTGTTGGTATCTGCCTGCTTTGTAGTCTTTTATATCCATTTGTCTTTCAAGAGTACCTTAAAATAACGGGAAGTCTTATTTTAACTTTGACCACTATCCTAAAATAAGGATTTTCTTGTTTTAAGCAAGAAAAATTATTCAATGCAACGCTACAAGCATAAGTTAATACTAGAGAGGACGTTTTGTGTGAAAAATAATAGCTCTGACGCACTACCAACACTGGGGATTAGGGAGGCTAACTTTGCCATCGGGGAGATGGCGATACAACATACAAATCGTCTATGATTTAGTCAACTTGTCTATGCGACCCTTTCGCTATCCCGTCACAACCCTTTAGGCATCTGGCGAGATTGCAAAATAATCCTTTAGAATGCTTGTGGAATATTTTTTATGCCTCTGGCTTTTTTCAAAATTGTTAAGTTGCAATTGCACATTATTTCATCAATACTAGTTTCTTTATCTGTACACTCCCGTTATTTTCCAACCGCGAAAAATACACGCCGCTGGATAAATTCGATGCATCAAAATTCACTCTGTTCTGTAATCCAGCTTTCATTTCTCCGTTCACTAACGTTGCAACTTCTTTTCCAAGAATGTCATAAATCTTCAGCGTTGTAAATCCATTCTGAGCAAGCGTAAAGGAAAATGTCGTAGTTGGATTAAACGGATTCGGATAATTCTGATTTAGCATAAATAATTTCTGTATACTGATGCTAATCTCCGCTTCGCTGGAATATTTATACGTTCCATCATTATCAATTTGTTTTAAGCGATAGGCATATGTTCCTGACGAAACACTCGCATCCGTGTAGCTGTATGAATGCGCACTATTGCTCGTTCCACTTCCTTTCACAAATCCAATCTTCTCCCAACTATTAAGTGTTGTCGATTGATTATTGACCAACCTACGTTCGACATCAAAACCATAATTGTTGACTTCCGTGGCTGTTTTCCATGTGAGCGTTGCAGCATTGCTTGCCACTGTCGCTGTAAACGATACTAGTTCTACCGGTAAAGGTCCCTCTGAATTTGCCATACCAATAGCATAAAATCCAGCAGCATTTGTTCCTTGATAATACATTCTCCACAATCCATCATCAATCATTATGTAGCCATTGTAATTTCTAACATTTCTCCATGCGACGCCATTGTCTATGCTAAATATAGGATTTGAGCTTGACTTCGTAAAATTTATTCCATCAACAGAATATGCAATACCTATTCCTTGATTGTTGTCTGTTTTGCCAGAGCTATAAGTCATCACATAAGTATTATTCACTTTGAAAACATAAGGACTTATTTCTCCAGGATATTGTGGCCCAGGGCCGATTTCCCAAGGCTGTAATAAATTAGGATTACGATCATTTAATATATCCCATGCTTGTACTGTCCAAGCCATTCCATCAGTTGAAGTATAATATTGGATCCATGCCTGTCCTTGGTCGCCATAAGCTTTCCAAATATTATTTCCTTCATATAACACAGATAATCTATAAACGTTGGAAACCTCAGCAGGTGCACCAGCAATCACACCACTAGTCCGCCCCACATATGTCCAGTTTATTCCATCATTAGAGACTGCAACTTGCGGATTTGTAGTAAAGCCGTCTGCAGCATCAGTGTAATAGGCAACTAATGTTTGGGAATAACGAGTTCCACCAAGAGTCCATCCAGCAGGATTATAATATACCGTGAACTTGTAAGGCTGAGTTGCATTTGGCACAGTAATTATAGTTCCAGGAAATGTTACATCATGGAAATCAGGATATGCACTACTGACATATCTAGCATTAATATGATCCCCGTACCACATATTGTACACTGCACCTATTTTTAATACATACGCTTGATAAGCGCGATCCACTGCTTCTGTAGCTCCGCTAAATAAAGGATTGCCGGCATATTCTACAAAATTGATTCCTATCATAGGGTCTGCAACAGGTGTTAAAACAGCCCTTCCGAGTTTCCACCATATCCAACTTCCGTCACTTACATCTGCTGATCCAAGGAAAAATAGTTCGTAATTGTCTCCCGCCTTTACAACTGATGGCATCCATACACTCTGGTTTCTCCAAGCCACCGGATCATTTGTTGTGAAGAGTGTTTGCCTGTGTGTCCAGTGTATGCCATCGGTCGATGTTGCATAGCCTATCCCATTCAACACTTGGTACGTCGTCCCTTTACCGCTGGAGTAGAACGCTTGCCAGTCTGTCGGACTGTTTTTTATGACCTTGAACCATCCTATGTGATCGCAGTCAAACCGACTTGTGTCCAGCGTTCCTGCAAATATTGGCGTTGCATAACCCGCCGATGTCGGATCATAGCCGGTCCAGTCATATCCATTTGCTGAAAAAGCCATGACTACGAGTTCCTTACCACCGTATTGACCGAGTTCCCATTGGACGTTTGCATATATTCTGAATGTCCAATCTATCCCTGTGTTGGATGCTCCCGGTGTATAAATTACATCAGCTATTCCATAGGTTACTCCTATGGCGGGACTATATAATGGTACCCCGAACTGGGAAACGGGTATGTGATTGTACCAGTTTATTCCATCCGGCGATTCAGCATATCTCCATCCTTCTATGCTATTCTGGTTTAACCCTTGATACCAAATACGATAGTTCATTGTCAATGAGCTTGGATTCGTACCGCTATTTGCTCCGGCGAATCCTGTACTATAGTATTTTACGTTTGAATGATATTGTGCATCTGATATTATAGGATTACCAGTATTATATGGAGTCCACGTTATACCGTCAGGTGATTGAGCGAGATTAATCGATGTAAAGTCATTCCCTGCATAGTAGAGTTTGTAATTTACATTGTCCTTTATGACATAGGCTTGATCTGGGGTGAGTGTGGAAAATACGGGTGCTGAATTTTCGCTGATTGTATAATAAATTTGAGAATTGGCAATGACTGGTACCATAAAAACAAGCATCAGTCCTGCATGTAAAGGTACTCCAAGAAATCCCAGAATCATTCGGGGCAAGCGTATCCATCTTCTAAAGATAGTCGTTAAATTTTTTGTATTGGTTTTCATAAAAATCCTAATAGAGTTATTGAAAATCAGTTACACCCTGTTTTATTGCGTAAATATTTGTATGGTTTTGTAAATAACGTTTCTCATCTTGAAGCACGATATAGTGAAAATATTTAAGCTTAATTGATCAATATTAAATTTCAATTCTATATTCTAGTTACATAATGTCAATCAGCGTGCCAGTAAAAAATCCATTGTTCTTAAAGGATTTTAGCTGTTTTATAGATTTTAAGAATTTTTGTGTATTATATCGAGAATAGTGACCAATAGTGAGAATTTACGGATTACAGGTTAATAAAAGCAATATATATAGAGAATTGGACTTTGAAATTCAAATGCGTATCATAATAATACATATTTGCGATACTACGTATTTTATTATGTCATTTACTGATTATTAATGGGATCTTTGAAAGAATCATGCTGATACATAGATTGAATATTATCAACTTTCTTCATTTCATCTTTATAGAACCTATGCTCGCCATGCTTAACGTACTAACGCTCAGCCGGTCAGCTTGAGCGCCTGGTTAGGCGCACTGTGCAGGCGGCGCAATCCTAACGAATAAGATTCAGCGACGTCGTAAGACGTTCCATGTAGTCGAGAGTTAGAAACCATTTGGAATTTTGGATACCATCATTTTTTTTCGGCTTAGCTTGCGCCCATCTACGATAAATGTGCCATCACCAACTGCGTGAATAGTGCGTTTCTCTTTGCGTAAGGAGTCAAAGTATGCTGCAACGGCCTCCAGAACGACAATATTGTGTTTTTTGACTATGTCGATGACGTTACACTCGATATTAGCTATACATTCTTTTATCAATGGCGCTTTGACTTTTT
>Ga0182027_10004400_pt1 | contig 21834 bp, 37 predicted proteins | sample 712E1DmetaG_FD_121300 | JGI IMG/M metagenome (GOLD analysis project Ga0182027, IMG submission 121300) | Permafrost microbial communities from Stordalen Mire, Sweden - 712E1D metaG (Illumina Assembly) | ecosystem: Environmental > Terrestrial > Soil > Wetlands > Permafrost | place: Sweden... | reverse complement strand
CTATTCAGACTTAGAAACTCAATTAGCAAGTTACTTTAGAACAACTAACCAGCCAATTTCAGAATCAGATTTAATGACTTATTTAAGGTCTATTAATAAAAATCTAGCACAGTCAATATCTTATTCAGACTTAGAAACTCAATTAGCAAGTTACTTTAGAACAACTAACCAGCCAATTTCAGAATCAGATATAATTGCCTACTTAAGAAGTATAAATCTTAATACTAATCAACAGATAACTTATGCAGATATTGAGATATCTTTGGATAATTACTTTAGAACAACAAACCAGCAAGTCTCTTATTCGGACTTATTAACCTCATTAAGAAATTTCTTTAGAAGCTCAAACCAGCAAATATCAGATTATAATATAGTAACCTCCCCAGGTATTGTAAGAGGATTAATAAGTATCTCACAAGGAATAGGTTTTTCTGATATAGCTCAATCTTTAGCAGGTATTTTCAGGAATACAAACCAGCCAATTTCAGAATCAGATATCATTATATATTTAAGGTCTTTTAATAAAAATCCAACAGATTCAGTATCTTATTCGGATTTACAAACAGAATTAGCAAGTTATTTCAGAACAACTAGTCAACCAATAGCTTATTCTGATTTGATTATATCATTAAGAAATTACTTTAAAACATCAAATCAAGAGATAGTTGTAGGAAATACAGTTACAAATTCAAATCTATTCAATTACCTTATTAATGCTGTGCAAGGAATAAGTTTCTCAGATATAGCTCAATCTTTAGCGAGTATTTTTAGAACAACAAATCAAGCAGTATCTTACTCAGATTTGATTACTTACTTAAAAAGTGTTAGTGTTTCCTCAAATCAACAAATAACTTATTCAGACTTAGAAACTCAATTAGCAAGTTACTTTAGAACAACTAACCAACCGATAAATGAAAGTTCTATTATAAACTACTTAAAAAATATGAATAGAAATCCAACAGATTCAATATCTTACTCAGACTTAGAAACTCAATTAGCAAGTTACTTTAGAAATTCAAATGAACAAATATCAGAAGCAGAATTATCAAATTCACTGAACAGCTTCTTTAGAAATACAAATCAAAGTTTCTCTATTTTAGATTCGGTTTTAAGAGAAAGAAGTGTGCCAGGAGTAAGTATAAATGAGGGAATAACATTCTATGATGTGGTCTATAGAAATAACTTGTTTATTAGGACATTATATGATACATTAGAAATGTTTGATGGAGGATTTGTAAAGATATGGCTTGGAACAACTTATGGATTTGGAAGTACAACAAACTTCACAAATGTAACTAATGGAAGCATTAATTTTGGAGGTGGAGGTGGTGGAATTAATCCTGCTGAGGGGGTAATTACAAATGGAGAAGGAGCAATTATTGCTAAATGTGGTGTTGATTCATTGGGAAATCTAATGGTTTGTAGTTATGTTCTTGGGGATTTAATATGGCCTTCAGCTCCAAATGCAGGATTTTCATTATTTGTTATAGCAGCTTCAGGAATATTCATATTCGGATTTATAGCTATAAAGAATAGAAAAGATAAGTATAAGAAAAAATACTCAGAGAAAAAGGGGATGAAAGATGAAACATGAAAAAAATAAATATGCTCGTATTAGTAATTTATTTTACTTGTCTTGTTTCTGCTTTTAGTGGTTCTGGCTCTGGGACAATCACTAACCCTTATCAAATAACTAATTGTGCTCAAATGCAGGAAATTAATAACAGTTTATCTTCAAATTATATATTAATGAATAATATAGATTGCACTGCTACATCAACTTGGGAAAGTGGTAAGGGATGGTATCCTGTGGGTCAGGCAGCAGGAAGTTCATTTAGCGGAACTTTATATGGAAATGGATACATAGTTTCTAATTTATACATAAATAGGGGAGATGTAGCATATTACGGTTTATTTGGTTATGCAACTACGATAGCAATAATAACAGATTTAGGATTAATAAATATTAGTTATTTAGCTAATCCTTCAGTAAAGTATGGTGCAGTCTATGTTGGGGGTATTGCTGGATTTAGTAGAGGGCAAATTAATAATTCGTATTCAACTGGGATAATAAATTTTACTTCATCTATTGGACAAGCTAGTTACACAGGGGGTTTAGCGGGATATACTCAAGGAACAGTTACAGATTGTTATTCTACAGCTAATGTAAGCACAGCAGATGGAAGTGTAGCATTTACAAATATAGGGGGATTAATTGGGGAAAATCAAGCTACTGTAAAGTTTTCATATGCTAATGGAACTGTAACAGGAAATAATAGTGCTGATATGAGAGGGGGATTAGTAGGGAATGATTATCAAGGAGCAATTTTTGATTGTTATTCAACAGGAATTGTCAATCCAACAGGAGGAAGTTTCGGTGGAGGATTAGTAGGGGTACATTCAACAGGAGGGTTGTATGCAGATACTAATAATTTTTATGATAATCAAACATCTGGCTGGGTTACTTCAGATATGGGTACTGGGAAGAATACAACACAGATGAAATCGCTGGCAACTTTCACAAGTATCAATTGGGATATAAGCAATATAAGCAATTATTCCGGACAACCAATGTTTATCGATGATATGAATGACTATCCTAAATGCTTTTTTGAATATTTGGATAAATATAATATGATAAGCCCAGCCTATTTTAAAATAACTGCTAATAATACACAGGCTACTGTAATTACTAAATTTTCTATATTCTTTTTAGGGGTTCATGACCTATATCCCTTTGGAACATATATCTTTTCAACAAATAATACTGGAAGTTGGGTTAATGATTCTCCAGTTATATTTAGTTCAATAAACCCTTCTTATGCAAATGTTACAAAAATTTTGGGTGGAACAGTAGGAACAACTGTTAATTATATGTGGTATTTTAATGATAGTACTAATAATACAAATTCAAGTTTAATATATTCTTTAACAACTGAAAACCAATTTGTAAATATCTCTATAACAAATCCTTTTTTATTCATGTCGTCTACTACTCAACAGAGGAATGTTAATGCTGCAACAACCCAACAAATTTCATATTTAGATTTTATTCCTTATTTAGGAAACGCTACTGATATAGATATAAATCAAGAAATCTCCTATTTAGATTTTATTCCTTATTTAGGAAACGCTGCTGATATAGATATAAATCAAGAAATCTCCTATTTAGATGTAGGGAATAATCTGCCAATTAATTTTTCTTTATCTACATTAATAAATAATGAAAATTTAACAAATGTAACTAACGAAACAACTCAAACAATATTACCTTCATTGATATTTCAGCAGAATTGTTCCTTCCAGTATTTTAAGACTACTAAATTTTTAAAGATACCTTTTTCCCAATTGTATTACTGCATCTTAGGGAAAAATTTGCAAAGTATGGGAAAGAGGGTATGGCCAGAAGAAGCAGACGCAGGAACAGTCATATTTGTTATTTTAATATTACTTTTAATAATACTTGTAGTATATATAATTAAGCGGTATAAGAAAGATTCAAAAGACAAGAATAAGAATAAAAAACAGAAAGATTTAAATAGTATTACTATTTAATTAATATATGAAGATACAAATAGATATTCCAGAAGATTTAAATAAAAAGCTAAAGTTCTATAAAGATATAGAAGGACTTGGAACCTTACAAGAAGCGGTTATAAAACTTATAAGAGATTATTTTAAGATTATGAACGCTAAATTAAAAGAGAGGATAGTATTTGATGATTAAAATGCAAAGATTGTGCTCTTGTGGTTGTGGACAGATATTAAAAGATAAACTAAATGTGAAAACGAAGTTGCCTATAAATTATATTCATGGGCATAATACTAAAGGTAAAAAGATGATTTATAGTGAAGAGGGGTTAGAAACTAAAAAAGAAAATGGTAAAACTCTTTTGCAATGGCATAAAGACCATCCAAAAGAGAGTAAAGATATAATGGAAAGTAATTGGAATAAGACTGTGAGAACTTGGAAAGGTAGCAATCACCCATTGTGTAATAAAGAAGTTCCAAAAGAAAGAGTTGCAAAAAGAATTAATACAATAATAAGAAGGTATGGAAAATTTAAATCAAATGAAGGGTCTAAATGGGGCCATAAGGCTAGAATTAACTTCTCTAATAAACAAAGAAAAGAGTATAAAGAAGGGAACAGAACTATTTGGAATAAAGGTATTACAGGAGAAGAATTTTTCAAGCACTATTCACTCTCAAGAGAAGAATTATTAAAACTGCATTTGGAAGGGTTGTTAAAAAGACCAACATCATTTGAAAAAATTATCTCTAAAATTTGTATAGAGAATAATTTACCCTTTGTATATACAGGAAATGGAACTTTTCTTATTGGATATAAAAATCCAGATTTTATTAATCAATCTAAAAAGGTAGTAATAGAAGTGTATCATCCCTACTTTAAAATAAGAGACTTTGGAAGTTGTGAAAAATATGAAAAGCAAAGGGGAGAGCATTTTGCAAAATATGGTTGGAAAACTATATTTATCAATGGAGACATCTTTAGAAATAATCCTGACTGGAAATCAGTATGTTTAAATAAAATAAAAGGAGGTATATAGAATGGAAAGAAGAAGAGAAGATGATGTCGGTGCACAAAAGATGAATGAGAGGCTTAACTGGGGTGTTGAAATGGTTACTGAGATTGCTAAGAAGCATAATATGACTTTTAATGAGGCACTATTCTTAAAAGGACTAGAAGCTGGAATAAGCATGTTTATACAATCTGAAAGAAGAAAGGATTAAAATAGATAAATTTAAATACTTTAACGATTTAATATTTAATGTTTTGGAGACTATCGATTACCTCTCTGCACTACTAATAATGGTGCAGTCATATTCATAGCGGGAGAATAGCTAACTGGAATATTCTCAAGGTTAGGGGGAAAATTAATGGAAATAAAACTAAAAAATAACAAATTAGTTATAACGCATAAGCTTAAAAGAAATGAAACTTATAAGATAAATAGTAAAGGAAAATTTAATACCATTAGTATATATAAAAAACCTCAAGTTTTGAAGGGGGTTGCTTCTTATTGTTTTGATGGACAACATGTTATATTCTTAGATTATGACAATGTCCCATTATGGTTAGTTAAGCAAGACTTTAAAAGAATACAAGAAGATTTTAATCTCCCCCCCGCTTATTTATTTACAACAGGAGAAAAAAAGGAAGGAAAAGAAATATTTGGTTCTTATCATATAATATGTTTAGCAAAATTCACTCCTTCAAAAGTTTATGAAATAATTTCTAAGACTCATTGTGATTCTAATTTTATGTCTATGCCATTGCGTAATAAGTATAGAAATTGGATACTTAGAACTTCGGATAAAAAGACAAAAGGCAGACCTACTTATTTAAGAGTAATTGGAGAGAATACAAATTTAGATAAAGAAGTATCATTTGCTCATTTTGTTTTTCTTAGTAAGATATACCTTTTAAAAGATAAAATAGATTATCAAAACTTTGATAAGGGTAAAGAGATATTTACCCAGATATACGAGGCTTCCTAATGGCAGGAACAGATGTTGATGCAATTTATGACAGATTACAGGAGAGATTCTCTTTAGAAGATTTAGATGATGATGAAATTGCAGGAGCTTTACTTGCTAATTTTACTGAGAGAAAAACAAAACATTCTGGAACAGTTGACTTAACTTCTAAGCATACAGTAGAAGAATGGAAAGACCATGTTGGAGGAACTCTTAGACCTAAAGAAGTAAAAGGATTTACGCCTAGATTAAGTAAAGTTGTAGATAAAATTAAAGAACTTAGGGATAAAGCTGTGGCCAAAGAGATTAGCCCATTAACTAAACCATTAGATGCATTTGAACCAGGAACGTCAAAGATTTTAGAAGACAGAGAAGAAGAATTAGAAAAATGGAGAAAAGTTAGGACAGACGTTGATGATTTGATAAGAGATAACGTTACAAGATATAGAGATGAAATAAGTAGAGCAGAAGAAGAAGCAAGAGAAGTAGAAAAAGAATTAAAAAGAGCACAAGATGAAGAAGAAAAAAATGAAATAGCTGAAAGAAAAGTATTAGCTCAAGAATTTAAAGAAGCACAAACAAGAGCAGAAAGGGAAGAAGCTGAAGAAGAATTAAGGTCAACAAGAAAAGGGGCCCAATCTCTCGGAGGAATTCGTTCAGGAGAAAAAAGAAGAGTTCCTGCCGCAGCAAGGTCTATCTTTGATTTAGAACCATAAAATGAAAAAGAAACAAAAAACGCTTAAAAATGAAAAACAAAATTGAAGAAGATAAAACTTATTGGTTACAAACTTCTGAAGATTGTGATACAAAAAGTTTAGGAGACATATTAACAAGACTTAGATGGAAATCAAGGGCAAGATGTTCCTGCGGAATTAGAAGATTATGTTTTATGCATCTCTGTTTTGGAGAGGTATTTCATAAAGATTTATTAAAATTAAATCAACAAGAGAGTACTCAATGAAAAAAGAAAAGAAGTATATTGTAATTCTAGTGATTTTTATATTGGCAATCCTAGCTTCAGGAATCTTATCTTTTGTTTCAATAGAACAAGCTTGTGGAGGAACACAAACAGGATGTTATGCTGTGAATACCTCGCAATATGAAAAAACACTTGGGATAAAAAATGGGTATATAGGATTAGTTGTGTTTTCTATTTTAGCTATAATTACATCTTTACATATAAGAAATCCTTCTAAAAGTAAAAAAAGAATAATTATTACTGGAATAATTCTGGGAACATTGTTTGCATTATACTTCCTTTATATCCAATTCTTTGTTCTAAAAGCTATATGTAAATATTGCATGGTTATAGATTTAGGGATGTTAATTAACCTTGGAATTATAATGTTTTGGAAAGATACAGAAGATTTAAATAGTTTAAAATGGACAAATTAAGATGAAGAAACAGCTTTGGTGTAATCATAAGATGGAGTGTGTTTATGATTACAAACTAATTGGTTCTGAATTAAATTTATGTAAAGAATGTGAGAAGAAATTAAGAAAACAAATCCTTGAACAAGATAAAATTGAAAAAGAAATGGATGTGACAATAAAGAAGTGGAAACATTTTTCTAAATTAAATAAGAATAGGAGGAAAAAAATTTATGGCAAAACGAAAACCAAGTGCGTGGAATAAAGAAGTTAAGTCTTATACAGATAAAGGCATGCCCTTTCCAAAAGCTTTAAAGGCAGCATCTGCAGCACGTAATAAAGCTAAAAAGAAGTAAATTTATACTTTAGAGAAAAAGCCCTCCATTAATCGGAAGAAAGTATCAATGGAGGGGTTTAGATTGTCATATCTTTTGTTTATCTCCTTTTTTAATTATTATTTTTAAGTTTCTACCTTATAAATGACTTGTGAAAGATAGTTCCTGAGTTATCCTCTAAAATAGAAAGGTTTAAATATTTCATCAAACTTAATATTTAACTTTCAGGGAGGAAGTCTTCAGATTGTAATCTTCGGATTACATTCTTAGGATTGCCTCCTTGGACTTGCTTTATATTCAAGGTCGGGTGCCTAAGCTAAGCTACTCCAGGTAAGTTTTTTAATAATTTCTTGCCTGGAGCTTATATTCTTAAAAGTAGAAAGATTTAAATATTATAATCTCTTTAATTTAATAACGGCTGGGTGCTTATAAAATGGAAATTATATATAAAATACTTTTCTCATTAATTATTGGAATAATTGCAGGGGTAATAGCAAAACTTGTTCATCCAGCTTGGAATCAAAATCAGCTACTTTTATTTGGGTTTATAGTATTTGCTGTTACAGCAGTACTTGCTCTTGTAATCAAAAAATAGAAAGATTTAAATATTCTAACTTCTTCAACTTATTGGGTTCATAACTTCCTTTTCACCCACGAGGGTGATTATAATATAAAAAATGAAAAAATTTGTTGTAAGAAATACTGAATTGAATTTGTTACAGCAACAGCTATATCTCATCTAATTCTCGGTAGTTTAACAAAAACGGGTAAACTGCCAATCTTGGTGAATCCAAGCCGAGAACATTTTTATCTTCTAAAAATAAAATAAATAAAGTCCTGTAGTGCAGCGGTCAAGCACGCAAGGTTCTGAACCTTGAAACACGGATTCAAATTCTGTCAGGACTATAAAGGACTATCGTACAGAGGTCAAGTATGTTTGGTTTTGAACCAAAAGACATCGGTCCGAATCCGGTTAGTCCTATAACTGACCTTTGTATAAAAGTATTACGTCGAGCTGTAGCCTCGAAGAACCAGGTGCGATTCCTGGAGGTCAGATACGGGAGTGGAGAGAGCGGGGAAACTCAAGAGGTTTAGACCCTCTGCACAAGTTGCTGGCTGGGTTCGAGTCCTGGCGCTCCCATTGAGAGATGACCGAGTTGGAAAACGGAACTGACTCAAAATCAGTGACTTTGTGTCTAAAGAGGTCCGATTCCTCTATCTCTCATAAGGCAGTGTAGGGAATTGGAAAACCCAAAGGATTTAAACTCCTTGCACAAGTTGCTTAGCAGGTTCGACCCCTGCCATTGCCATAATAGTAAATTATTTAAATAGGAGAAATATTAATTTTAAGTAGACTAGGTTGGCGGTTTAGCCCCCCGCCTTTTGCAAATGGGCTTTATGGCAGACTACGAGTGGGGCGTGACAAGTATGTTAGGAAACCTTTATTCCAACGTTGATACTTTGTCCGCTTTGATTTTGTAGATGCGAAATGGGTCAGGCCTTGACCGGAGCAGCCCTAAACACCTATTAGAATGCTTAGCGGGTTGCAAGGTTGAGGAGGAATAAAGATTATTTCTTAGTATTCTTTGAGCAAACCACTTGTCTACACTTTTGAACCGAAAAGTATATATATAAGTGGCTCTTATATAAAAGGCAGTAGAAAGCTTAAAGCTTTGGCGGAATGTCGCCCATGCTACTGTTGGTGTAAGTTGGAGAGAGAACGTAATCAATGATTATGGCTCATTGGCTTACAAGTATCCCGCAGGATTAAGAGGCTCGCAAAAAAAAGATATAAGTGTATACTTGGCCGGACTGCACAAATGGGGCATGTTAAAACTGGGAGCAATTTGCTCCCAATATACCCTATTTTATAAAACCGAAAGATTTAAATACTTTAAATAATTTAAATAAACATGGCAGAATCACAAAGCAGATATAGTATTGTAGCGGATTTGACTAAAACCAAATTGGATATAATTACTGCTAAGTCTAATCTTGACAATGATGTTAAGATTTCAAAGCAAGAAGTAGAGCAATTAAAAGAAGGATTAATTGACTGGGAAGCAGGTCAAAAAGATGAAGCTGCAAGACAAAAAAGGGAAATACAAAGAAAAATTAAACAAGCAGAAAGAGATGCAAAAAATGCAGAAGAAAGAAAAAAAGCAAAAGAAGAATCATATAATTTAAAGATTAAAGCGATTGAGGATGCATTAAAAGATATCAAATCAATCAGTGATTCAGCTGCTAAGCAGGAAGCACAATAATACTCATTACATAACTTAAAATGTTAGATAGGTTGATGAGCGTCGTTCAACCCCAGAAAATATAAAATGCCATGTGCAAAAAGGGTTTAATACTATAAAAAAAATATGCAAGGCCATGTTGCCGCATTTATTTATATTCTATTTAAAATAAGTAAATTTCCAAATTACAAATAACTATGAAATGTCCAAAATGTCATAAACAAATGAAAGCAGACGTGAAGTCTAATAAGTATATTTGTGAATGTGGAAATGAGATTCCTTGGAGCAAAGAGAAGGATAATAGTATAAAGGTATCTGGCTTCTATTTTTAATTATATTCTCAAAAAGCGAAACATTTAAATAATCTAAGTACCTTAAATAAAACATGATAATGGTTGTAAATAATCGAACGTCGGAAGAGAAAAAGAATTCTATAGTGGGCGGGAGATTAACCTGGAATATTACAGCCATACCCTTTAATTGTCACAGCGACGATTAATTCCCTGATAGTTTAATAACACAACAACAAAACAGGAAAACATTTTTCTTATGACGGTTTCAATCCATCTCAGGGTTATTGTTTCTTCAAAAATATAAAGTCTATGTTTCAATAGTTTAGTGGTAAAACACTTCCCTGTCACGGAGGAGTCCGGCGTCCGATTCACCGTTGGAACGTTTGACCGAGTGGCACAATGGCACTGCATACGGTCGCAACCCGTAATAATCGTGGGTTCGATTCCCTCCTCGGTCTTTATATGATTTCTTAAAATAATTAATGTTTAAGGAGGATGTACTTTTTGGGGTATTGTTGTAGTGGTAGCCTCTGCGGCCTGGAACCGTATGGCAAAGGTCCGATTCCTTTGTACCCCATTTGCCAGTATAGTGTCAATAATAGCATTCTTCTCCTGTAAAGAAGGGGAGCAAGTGTAATTCTTGCTACTGGCTTATGCCGCTATGGTAGAATAGTATTACAATAGACCACTAATCTATGGCTTCGGCTTTGCAGGTGCAATTCCTGCTGGCGGCGTTTCAAAGGACCATTGGTCTAACGGAAGGATATCTGTTTTACACGCAGAAGGAAAAGGTCCAATTCCTTTATGGTCCATTTGCTGCTATGTGCAGAATGGTATTGCGCCGAGCCTGAGACTCGGGACTTCGGTCATCCCCGTTCAATTCGGGGTAGCAGCGTAGGCGTTCAAAGTGTTTTGGCAGCACATCTCGCTTCCAACGAGGGAGGTTGGGTTCAATTCCCAATGAGCGCATTTCAACAGACAGAGGATGGAAACTCTAAGGCGAAATCTTTCATACCATCTGGAGATATTAGCTCTGTTGATAAAATATTAGTTGTAGCATATGTAGTAATGTGTGAGGCTGTGAACCTTAAGAAATGGATGCAAATTCCGTCAACTAATCTACGGGCTCTGAGTATAAAAGTGGTATTTTTCGTTTGCAACGAAAAGGACCGGGAGCATTACCCGGAGAGTCCATTCATATTCGCTGCTATCGTCCAGAGGTCAAGGATATTACCTTCTCAAGGTGAAGACTTGAGTTCAAATCTCAATAGCAGCATTGAGCATATAGCTTAGCCTGGTGGAGCATTGTCCTGATACGGCAAAGGTCATAGGTTCAAATCCTATTATGCTCATTGCTCCCATAGTTTAGAGACCAAGAATATGAGGTTTTCAACCTTATGACGTGAGTTTAAATCTCGCTGGGAGCATGCGGGCATATAGCTTAATCTGGTGGAGCGTTGGCCTTATACACCAAAGGTTAGAGGTTCAAATCCTCTTATGCCCATTTTGGGATTGTCGTATAATGATTATTATATTTGGCTCCAAACTAAAAGATTAAGGTTTAATTCCTTACTATCCCATAGACCTCATAGCTTAGTGTTAAAGCACTCGGTTCTTGCCCGAGACACTTGGGTTAAATTCCCAATGAGGTCATTGTCATTGTAGCTCAGCCTGGCTAGAGCATCGAGCCGTTAACTCGGGGGTCGTTGGTTCAAATCCAATCAGTGGCGTTTAGGTCTATAGTTCAGTGGACAGAATAATTGACTTCTAAGCAAAAGACGTGGGTCCGATTCCCTCTAGACCTGTAAGACTTCGTAGCTCAATTGGACTAGAGCACCAACCTTTTAAGTTGGGCGTTGGGAGTTCGAGTCTCCTCGAGGTCATTGGGAGTAAAGTATACTAGGTGTACATTCGACTGAAGCTCGAAAGGTAAGGGGTGCAATTCCCCTTATTCCCATTATGCACTTGTAGTTCAACAGATTAGAACGTCAGGTCTCGACCCTGAAAATTTGGATGCAATTTCCAACAGGTGTTTTAAAACGAAACATTTAAATATTTATAACTCTTGAATAAAATACTAAATTATGGGATTAGTTTACCGGCTAGAATTCAAGCCTCATGAGCTTGGGAAAATGGTTCGACTCCATTATTCCATATTTTTCTTTAAAAATAACAAAGTTTAAATACTTTAAACATTTAAAATATTAATCACCTCTTTTTACAAAAGGGAAGGGTTGAGTAATAAAAGAGATTCACGACGGTGGTCTACTTTTGTGAAGTAATTCTTCCCCTTTGTTTTAATACTTTTTCTTTTTTCTTAAAATAGAAAGATTTAAATACTTTAAACAATTTAAATAATTATGAAAAAAAGTAATTTAACTTTTATGCTTCTGTTTTCTTTTATGTTTTTGATAAGTTTATTATTAATAAGTGCTTCAAGCGAATATGTTTCTTTTAATGGTAGTTGGGCCAATGGAACAGCATTATACAGTCAAGCTTATCCTTTAGGAAATTATACCTTATATAGTAAAGATATTTATCCTAACATGAATACAGTTCTAGTTCAAACAATATGTAAGAATAATACAATTAATTATACAGAGCCAGTTTGTATTTTAACTACAATTCATTACACAAGATTAATAAAAGTTAGACATGGAAATAATGTTACTTATGAGAATATAACTTCTTCAAGAATAACAAGAGAGTGCCATTTAGAAAGCAAAACTAAAATAGTAAAATCTTGTAATGCAGTTAGAACTAAAATTGGATGTACTAATCCTATAACTGGAGTGTATACAAATCAGCTATCGTTGCAATCATATAAATATAGCTTAGATGGAAATATATGGAATATTGTGCCTTATAATAAGTTAGTTATAACAAATTCACAAGTTAAGTTTAAATTAGATATACCTGCTGTTTGTTCACCAGAGTATTATATAAACAGGTCAATATTAATAACTAATTAAAAACCGAAAGATTTAAATACTTTAAATAATTAATTTAATTAATGATGACAATAAATACTTCTGAAAAAACAAAAGAGAGGTTTAAATACTTAAAATTAAAAGTGGAATTTAAAGAGGGAGAATCTCTTTCTGAAGATGATTTTTTAATAATATTAATGAATAAGTTTGAGGGTAAAAGAGATGATAAAAAATCAAAAGAAAAATAACCAATTTCTTGGGGTAATAAGAGAGATTAAGGAGATGTTAAAAGAATGATATTGGAAATATGTATCTATTTGTTTTTACTGATTTCTATAATCTCGTTTATAATTGGAATTATGGATATTAGTCCAGGTGATGGTCATATTAGTCTCATCTCTGCAGGTATGCTGATACTTATTATTTTAATGCTATCTCCAATAACTACAAAACAACCATATGATAATATTAACCGCTCAATAGCAAGTTTAGAAAGAGATACTTCTTTAAGTGGGAGATATTATGTTTATTTTGTTAATGCAGACGGAGGATATGAAATAGGAACTTTAAGCGGAGTAATATTATATGAAAATAGTTCTGTAACTCCACATTATGAAGAATATCAAGCCTGTTTAGACAAGATTAATTGGCTTAATTGGAATGGAAACTGCACAGTTTATAAAAAGTTATTCGTTCCAGAAGGGACGATAATGAAGGAGTATAAAGGATGAATATTGTTATTGTAATTTTAGGGTTTCTTATAGGAATATTTTTTCTCTTTACAGGGATAATAATATCCTCATTAATAATACTACTCACTAGCTTTTTATTAATTATAGTTTCTTTAATTCTTCTTGCAATTAGTGTAGGAGGAAAAAGATGAAGAATGCAATAATTGTTGGTGTAACAGATTTAGCCTCTATTCATAAAAAAGCATTATGCATTTCATGTGGAGAATGTGGTAATTTGTTTCATATTCTTAAGGGAGATAAAGGGGAAATTATTAAATGCCCTCTTTGTAAAAAGGAGATACAAATAATATGATAGAAGATAGAGATGATTTAAAAGATAATCCTATAAATAGCAGGGATGATTTAATGAAGAAGTCTGCTATAAAAGACAAATTTAAGGTTCATCATAAAAAAGATAAAGAAGAAGAGGATGAAGAAGATGAGAAATCTTCTGGAACTCCTATTTTTGGTGTTTTTATATGGGTTATTGCTGCTATAGTTGCAGGATTTTTTCTTCTTGGAGGACACATACCCGGATTGTCTATCAATAGTAATGATGTACCTACTACACAGATGGTGGAACCAACAACAGTAGAATTTTGCAATAATACTCATATCCTGTTTGAAGATAGCAATGGTGAAGAAATAAAAGGACAAGTTTGGTATATTCAAGAGATTCAAGGTAATCAGATATGGGAAAAAGGTCTTCCAGATAAATATCAAAAGGGAATAACTTATGGTTTATGGATTAATAGCTCAACACATTTTGTTAATCCTGTAATGTTTACACCAGATTGCATAAACGAGAACGATACTACAATACAATACATAAAATTTGAAGCATTTAAAAGAGATTCTTTAAGCGTTAAGATGTATAACCCTACAGATGTTATTGAAAATGAATTAAAGTTTTATGATGGGGCTGCAGACATTGAATTAAAAGTTACATCATCTTTCTACGGGAAATTTATGCCTTTTGGGGGGATTATGATTGTGGAGTATCCAAATAGAATTACTTATGTTTCTTGTAATGATTGGGAAGGGAATAGTGTTATTGAAGGATATCATTTAGCTCCATTTATGTATGTATATCAAAATGATAATGATACATCTAAGGTATTTGATATTACCAAAGATTTTGAGGTAAATGGCGGGGTTAGGACTATAAATTGCAAGTTTTCATTTTATAATCCAGATAATACTTTAAATATAATAGGTAAAGATTTAATCATAACAATGATACCTGCAGATTACTATTTGACTAAAACTAATGAACTTAAGTTGGACACTACAAAAGAGAGAGATGAAGTATTTGAGTATGTAACAAACCAATCAATAATATTAAAGGAAAAATTTGAATAGAAAGATTTAAATACTTTAAATAATTTAAATTAATATGGTTGAACTAGACGAAGAGATGATAGATGTGATAAAGAAGGTTAAAGATGCCTTAAAGCAAACTACCTTTGATATTAATAGATTTGAAATTGGAGAAACTGGAGTTGGAGGTGCTATGATTAGTATTGATATAAGGAGGCATAAAGAATAAAAATGGAAATTAAGGTGTATAGAAAAATAAATAATTTTGAAAAAGTAGGTAGCCTGACTGCTGGCCTTTTACTTGTAGCATGTGGTATTTATGGAGATATTAAATATAAATCCTTATTTATAGGTCTACTGCTCTTAATTGCAGGAATACTTGTATCTTCTCGGTTCTTTGTTAGAAAAGAATATGATGAAGAAGTGTTAAAAGTAGATAAATTTGAGGAAATAAAATGAGTCTAGATGAGTTTAAATACCATGAAGAGGTATTAGAAATATTAAAGAGGAACATTGGTGAAGATATAGAAATAAGTGCAGGATATAAAGATGTTGAAGGGAAACTTCTAAAGATAACTAAAAATTTTGCTAGATTAAAATTAGACAAGAAAAAAGTTGTGAATATTAGGCTAGATAAGATTTATTCCATAACGGAGACAATGATAAAATGAAAGTAAGAGATGTAAGGGATGTAAGGAATGATTCAGAATATAAATTACTGATAAAAGAAAGGGAAATTAGTTCATTGAAGACTTTTGTAATAGTCTTAATATTATTTTTAATTATGTTTGTTGTTATTAGTGCAACCAATGGGGATAAATCAGATAAAATTATAAAATCATTAAATGAAACTTGCAATTCTTCTCAATTAGATTATTCAGGTGCAATAAAGAGTTTAGATGTTGGGAGCATTACAGTCATAAGCAAGAATGGAACAATATTTAAAATGACAAACTTTTCAATGGAGTATAATATAACAAGAATTGATGACATTCTTCTAGATATAAACAAACTGGATAGCAAATGAAATATAAACTTCTTTATATGTTCTTATTTTTCATAATCTCATTTAGTTTAGTTAGTGCAATATACGTAACAAATAACATAAGCAATGTAAGCAATGCATCTACAAATAGTACTATTAATAATACTTCTCAAAATATAACTGTGTATGTTCATGATGATATTAATTTTTCAACAACTACTGGAAAATGCAGTGGTAAGAAATGCCTGTCAATTACTGTAAACAATGAGACAATTCTTGTTAACCCAAAGAATATAAAAGCTAATTCAACTTTTCAAAGGATAGCTGGGCCAGCAATAATTGCCCTTGTCGTTTTAGCTATACTTGGTGTACCGCTCTACTTATCAAGAAAGAAAAAAGTTAAAGAAATAAAAGAAAAAGAAGGGAGCATTAAAAAATGAGTGCTATTAGTGTTATTATAAATATTTGTTCAATAATATTTTTTGTTCTTGGTTTTGCTGCATTTTTCTATTTTTGTTATTTTGTTTACATAAAATTATTTAAAGAAAAAAATAAGGAGGTAGCAAAATGAATGACTTAAAAAATAAAACATTTAAATGTCCTCAATGTCACAAGAAAGCAGTTAAGAAACAAACAGCTATTAAAGATTGCGGTAAAGGTCTGCATTATCAACAATGTAAAAACTGTGGGTGGGAGCTATGGTCTAAATGATTATAAAAGAAGAAAGTCATACCAAAGCGAATTAACTCCAGAAATGATTTCAAATATGACTTCTTTGGAGATTTATAATTTTGTAAGATGGAGAAAGAAAAAGAATAATATGAAAAAAAGAACATTAACAATAATTTTATTATTAATCTTAATAATCCTACTTATTGGGGCTGCAAGTTTGAATGGATATCTTAAGGGATATTCCAACAAAAGTTTGAATATGGACAATGCAAAAGACTTTTGTAAATCTAGAGGAGATGAATTTTATCTTACTCACCAGACATATCCAAATCCAGAATGGATTTTATGTTCATATAGTTCAAAGGAGATACTATGTGGGGTAGGTTCATGTTCTAATAACTCAGATGAATATGCATATGAAAATCCAACTACCAAATTAGAATACTATACAAAAGGGATAAAATAAGGATAAATTAGGAATAGATAACTTAATAAAAAGAAGTTACCTTATAAAACAAAGAAGATGAGCAGGAAAAGTAGGGAGTACAAGAAATTAGTTGATAAAATGTTCGAGACCTTACAAGGGAAGGCAGAACTTAATGAGAATAAAGGTAGATATGAGAATACATTAACGCCTAGGGTAAGCTCAAAAACTAGAAGGCATTCAGGGAGAGTTTATCCAAAGATATTCGGACCTCAAAGAGTCTTAGATGAAGATGGAGTGTCAGTTGATTGTTATTATGATGATTGGGTAGACTATAGAGATGGATTTAGAGATTGTAGTGATAGAACTAAATTAAGAAAGAAAAAGGGAGGATATTATTTGTTTGATAAAGAGGAAGTTGAAGATATAAATAAGAAGATAATAAAACAAACTCAAATAAGGAAGATAAGAAGGGAAATTATAAAATGACAAACATTGCAATAATAGGAAGCAGAGAGTATGGAAATAAAGGAAGATTTGACTTTGTAGTTAATAATTTGTTAAGATTAAAAGAATTGACTATTATAACTGGAGGGGCAATTGGGGTAGACACTTGGGCAATGGAATTTTGTAGAAAGCACAATATAAGATGCGAAGTAATTAGGCCAATAAATAAAAATATTAAGATTTCCTATTTATTTAGGAATATTGAAATTATAACTAAAGCAGATTTAATTCTAGCTTTTTGGGATGAAAAATCCAAAGGAACTAAATTTGTGATAGATTACGCAATTGCTAGAAATAAGAAAATACAAGTTATAAAAGAAAATGGAGAAGATGATATTCAATCAATTTTATTAAAATGATAAACAAAAAAGCAAAAGGGGGAGGAATTATAGCAATTGTTTTAATACTTCTTGCAGTAGGTATTTATTTTTTCTATTTTGCCCCAAAAAACGATTTCCAAGATAACCCAATAGCCAATCAGATTAATAAAACAATAAGTCAAGTAATTAATAATCAAACTAACCAGTCTATAACAAATCAGACTAGTTATCATAGTATCCTTCCTTCAGTTTCAGGAGATGTATTAACTGATAACTTATCAATAATTTGCGTTACCGGATATACAACTACAGTAAGAGATGTTCCCCAGAGTTTAAGAGAAGCAGTATTTGCTAGAGATAATGTTCCTTATCCTCAACCTACAGGGACAACAGAATTAGACCATATTATACCTTTAGAGATTGGGGGTTCAAATGCTGAAAATAATTTATTTGTTGAATTTGCAGAACCAATACCAGGATTCCACGAAAAGGATAAGTTAGAGAACTATCTTCATGACCACGTTTGTAATGGGGAAATTAATATAGACTACGCTCAGCAGAGAATAGCTCAAGATTGGTATTCTTACTATTTAGAGATTTATGGACAGCCTTCTTCTTAAAACCGAAAGACTTAAATAGTAATCATTATTTATAATAATGCTTAGAAGTAATTAAGATGAAAATAAAAATAAAAAAGCAATTAAAATGTAAAAGATGTGGCCATGAATGGAATCCACGAACTGATGAAGTCTTTAGTTGTCCAAAATGTCATTCTCCAAAATGGAATTTAGGAAAAAATGAAGCAAGGAGGTTATAAAATGAATAGACAAAAAAAGGTTTTGAAAACAAGAAGAACTAATTTATGTGTTATTTGTCACAAAAGACTAAGAAGAGATGAATCAAGAACATGTGACCAGCATTGCGCAGGAAAGTTAGCTTGGAAAACAAGAAGGTATAACAATTAAGAAATTATAAAATGAAAAATAAGATTCTTTATTTAATAAGCGTAGCTTTAGTATTTATCTTAATTCTTTCTATGCCAGTTAGTGCTGGGTGGTGGAATAATCTATTTAAGGTAGCTGAGGATAATAAACAAGTAATTAAAGCAGAAGTAAAAGTTGAGCCCAAATTAACTAATTATGAAAAGGGTATGCAATGGGAGAGAACTGCAGAGACAGGTATATGTGAAGCTGCAGGAGGATGCGCTAATACATTTGCTGCTGCAGAAAAGATGTTAAGAGCATCTAAAGGAATAGAAGAAACGTTTACAATCTATGGAGGAAAAGCTACAAACAAGTTTATTAATGAAAATAAATTATACAAAACTTGGACATTCACACAATTTACAAGAGAACCAGATTTCTTAGAAGTGAAACAGATTAATGGAAGGATTACAGGAATTAAGATAATAGATGCAAAAGTAAGTCAACAGGCAGCAAGAGCGGAACAAGAAGCAGCATTCATAGATTTATGTGCCAAGTCAAATATTCCTTGTAGTGTAGAATATGTAGTTCCTAAATCATCTTTAAGTCAATCAGATTCATCATTCTTATGTTTGATGACAATACCTTTAGCTTTAACTGGACCAGCAGGTGTTGGACTAGAAGCTTTATGCTTTTTAGCTACTTCTTAGAAAGGTTTTAATACTTTAAATAATTTAAATTAAAATGGAAGAGATACAAATAGAGGAGATAAAAAAGGAGAGTTTTCTTAAGAAAAAGTTATGGGGTTTTCCAGTAATTGCATTAATAATATGTGGAATAATCCTAGTTGTATTTTTATTAGTTTATTATGGGCATCCCAAGGAGGTTATAAATCAACCAAATCAACCAAATTTAGATGTAATAGTTTTCAATGCAACAAACTTTACGACAAATATAACAGAGGCATTTAATTTTGGTTCAATTGTGATACCCCAGGCAAAGATGAACTTGTCAGGACCTTTTAAAGGAGAAACTATCGATATTGGAGATTCTGTGGAAGTTTCAATTGTAAGAATGCAAACAAACTTCACAATAGATATCACTGACTCATTTGGTGTTGGAGATAATTCTAGTTAGATATAAGGCAATAGAAAGTTTTATATAATTAGACTTCCTTAGATATAAAGCTCTAAAATGGCAAAAAAGAAAAGCAATACTATTTGGTGGATTATAGGGTTTGGCGTCGTTATTATTATTCTTCCTCAACTTAATATGGGTTTCTTTTCAGTTATATTAGGAAGTAATCTTGTTCAAAATCCAAGCATGGAAAATTCAAATGGTTGGTTAGCAAGTGGTGCAGATTCTAGTCATTTATTAATTTGGGATAATATTTCTAATTCAGGAAGTAAAAGTTTAGAATTAAGTGTTTTAAATTCAACTAAGTCTTGGTATAATTGGCAAGGAGATAAAATTAATGTAGAGAATAATACTTGGTATTATGTTGAATATTGGTATAAAACTGAAGATATACCTGCTCAAGATACTTTAGTAGATGTATATGCTAACGGCCCAGACAAGTCGTATACTAATGCTCCGGCAAGAGCAATGATGGAGTGGAGTGAATATGATGGAATTAATCCAAATAGATATACAACTAGAGGATTAACAATTCCTTGGACAGAAGGAAATACTGGGTGGACTAAGATGTCAGCTTATCTTAAAACAGGAGTAAATACAACTTACATTTATCCAAGATTCTTTTTTTATTCTTATTCTGGTAAAGTTTGGTTTGACGATTTAGTAATTAAGAAAGCAACAGATGTACCTGAGAATATAACTCTTGATGATTATTACTGGAATGGAATAAAAGGTGTAGGTATTCATGGTAGCCATTATGGAGATGTAGCAGGAATGAAAGAATTAGGAGTTACAATGGCAAGGGATGATATTGCTTGGTCAAGTGTAGAAACAGCAGCCAATGGAAAAGGTGTTTATGATTTTTCTGCTTATGACACAAAAGTTAGTCAGCTTTCAGCAGTTGGAATTATTCCTTTATTTATCATTGATTATTCAAATTGTTTGTATAATAGTATGCCTGCAGGACAAGGTTATTCTTGTGATTTATATGTTCCAAGAAATGAAACAGAGTTTGAGGCATTTAAAGTAGCATATGGTAATTATTGTTATCAGGTAGTAAATCACTTTAAAGGTAAAGTAAATTACTTTGAAGTATGGAATGAACCTAATGGATTCTGGCAACCAAGATTAAATGATGCACTTCAAGTAAGTGAATATGTAGACCTTATGAAAGAATGTTATACCAGAGCAAAACAAGCAAATCCTGATTCAGTTATAGTTTCTGCAGGAATTGATGGCAGCCTTCTTCTTAATCAATATGCTCCAGCTTATTATGCTCAAGGTGCAAAAGATTATTTTGATAAACTTGGAGTTCATCCTTATTGTGATTATTCATCTGGATTTCCATCATCAGAACAAGGAACAACATGTAGTTCAATTGAGAATATGGCTAAGGTAAGAAATATTATGGTAGCTAATGGAGATTCTAATAAGTCAATGTGGATTACAGAATTTGGGTATCCTACAGCAGGATGTTATAAGACTAATAGTAGTTCTATTGGAACTATAACTAGTTGTGAAGCTACGCTTAGTGAAGAGAATCAAAATATAAGAATAAAGAATATAATTCCAACATTAAGAGAGAAGTATCCTTATGTAACAGCATTCTTCTGGTATGATTATAAAGATGATTGTGCTTTATCTCAGAATTATACAGAATGTAACTTTGGATTAGTAAGACAAGACTTGTCAAGAAAGCCGGCCTATTTAACTTATCAAAGTTTATCAAAACAAGTATGTAGTGCTGATGAATGCAATGGAACAACTTCTTATTTATGTTTGAATACTTCTTTAGTATCTCAAGGGCAAGTTCCAGGGAAGTGTGGAGTTTTAAATCCTTCAGTAGAACAAAATATAACCCAAAATACTACAACAACTAATGGGGGAGATACTGAAAATGAAACAAATCTCACTGAAGAAAGTATCCCAATAGGTAATCCTGTGGATAATACTGATTATGGTCCTATTTATGGTATAGGAATTGCAGCTGCAGTAGTTGGAGCATTTGTATTTCTTGTAAAGGTTCATATTATACCTTGGTAAATAAAAATAATTATAATTTTATTATTATTAAATAACAAATAATTCTATTAAATCTAATTCTATTTTCATTTAAATTCAGTGACACCTATCCGTCCTATCGG
>Ga0182027_10004398_pt1 | contig 21839 bp, 16 predicted proteins | sample 712E1DmetaG_FD_121300 | JGI IMG/M metagenome (GOLD analysis project Ga0182027, IMG submission 121300) | Permafrost microbial communities from Stordalen Mire, Sweden - 712E1D metaG (Illumina Assembly) | ecosystem: Environmental > Terrestrial > Soil > Wetlands > Permafrost | place: Sweden... | reverse complement strand
CCGGAACACGCCGTGCACCACAGCCCACACCGGGACGCAGGCTTTCACCACATCCTCCAGCACCTGGTTCACGATATTCTCCTGGAAAATCCCCAGGTTGCGGTAGCTGAACAGATACTCCTTCAGGGACTTCAGTTCCAGGCAGCGCTCGCGGGGCATGTAGCGGATGGTGAGGACGCCGAAGTCCGGCAGACCGGTTTTGGGGCAAACGGAGGTCAACTCCGGGTCGTCGATCAGAATCTCGTAACCGGGGAACTGGTTTTGCCAGGTTTCTATAGCGGGGAAGGCGAAATCGAGGCCGGCCTTGGCGTGTTCGTCTGTATAACGTGGGGCGTTGCTGGTATCTGGAGCCATGACAGTATTGTACGAGTGCCGGGGTTTGTCCCGTTTGCTGAGATTGACGCATTTTTTCTGCTTCTCCGGGCATGTTATTGAGTCCTATATACTGACTCTGGTTAGGTAAATGGCAGAAGACAGAAAGCAATCGAACCGGTTCAGGCTCTGGATATGGAGAAGTCTGGCGGTCATTCTCGTCCTTGTGTTCTTCGCGACTCGATACATGCTTCGAGGACAGTTGGTGGTGCGGGAATCGCAGGTTGACCGCGAAGTTCTCCTGAACACCCTAAGCACCAACGGCAAAGTGGAGCCGGAGGTTAACTACCAGTTCTACAGCCCCATCTCCACAACGGTAAGAGCCGTTTATGTGCAGGCCGGTGACAAGGTTCCGGCGGGCAAGCTGATCATGCTGCTTGACGACACCGATGCGCGAGCACGTGCGGCTACGTCGGAGAGTGGCGTAAAGGCGGCCCAGGCCGCGCTGGATGCGGCTACCCACAATGGGACCCAGGAGCAGCGCCAAATGGCGGCCGGTGACATTGCCCGCGCTCGGCTGGAGCGCGACCAGGCACAACACGATCTTGAGGCGCTGACCAAATTGAATTCCACCGGAGCAGCTTCGGCCAGCGAAGTCAGCGCGGCAAAGTCGCGGCTGCAATCGGCGGAAGCCACAATGCACGCATCCGAGGAGAGCGCCAACAACCGCTATTCGCCCGCGGAAGTAGCGCGCTCCCAGGCAGCTCTGGCCGATGCGCAGGCCAGCCTGGCCGCGGCACGAAAAGTCTTGGCGGAGTCGGCGATTCATGCTCCGATGGCTGGAACGGTCTATAGCGTGGACGCCGCGCGCACCGAATATGCCGAACAAGGCAAGCTGTTGATGCAGATGGCCGATCTCGGCAATGAAAGGGTTCGGGCCTACTTTGACGAACCTGACATCGGCCGGCTCCAGGCGGGCCAGAAAATCCAAATCAAATGGGATGCCAGGCCGGGCCAGGAGTGGCATGGACACATCGAGCGCGCGCCCGTCACCGTAGTCACCTACGGCACGCGCAACGTCGGCGTGGTGCTGGTGGGAATCGACGATGAGGACGGCACCCTCCTTCCAGATACGAACGTGAACGTAACCGTCACCACCTCCAGCGAACCGAACTCCCTCAGCATTCCGCGCGAAGCTCTCTACTCATCCAACGGCAAGGCTTACGTCTACAAGGTCGTGAACAATAACCTGGTGCGCACTCCGGTTACCACGGGAATCGTAAACCTCACCCGTGTAGCGATTCTTAGCGGGTTGAATGAGGGAGAATGGGTCGCAACCGGAACACTCAGCGGACAGCCGTTGCAGGAAGGTGTTCCCATCAAGGCAGTGCGGTGAAGCACTCTACCGCAGCGTATAGGAACGCGGTGGCCCGCGGGGTTGTCCTTGCGCTGCTCGCGGTGGCCCCGGTCACGTCAACCGCGCAGGCAGCAGGGTCACAAGCGCTGGCCCAGATCAATCAGGCTTTGCAGGCTGGCGAGGCGGACAAGGCTCTGGGCCTGATCGGTTCTCTTCCCCAGGCAGACGCCCAGTCGGCAGAGGCACAGAATCTTGAGTGCCGGGTGCGCTACTCGCTCGAGCAGTGGGACACGGCCGTACAGAAGTGCGAACAGGCTGTGCGGCTCGATGGTCAAAACTCCAACGATCACTGGTGGCTGGCCCGCGCACTGGGCGAAAAGGCGGACCGTGCCTCGTTCATGAACGCGTTTTCACTGGCCAAACGGGTACGGGCGGAGTTTGAAACCGCGACCCGTTTGAATCCCCGGAATGCCGAGGCTCTCTCAGATCTTGGCGATTTCTACCAGCAGGCGCCTGGAGTTGTCGGCGGCGGCATCGACAAGGCGGAAGGCGTAGCCGCGCAACTGGACAAACTCGACCAGGCGCGTGCCCACCAGTTGCGAGCCCGGATCGCAGAGGCCCGCAAGGATTATGGCACGGCCGAGCGCGAATTCAAGCAGGCTGTTGCGGTCGCCGCGCATCCTGCGGATTATTGGACGACCCTGGCTAGCTTCTACCGGCGTAGACAGCGGTGGCAGGACGTGGACTCGGCAATTCACAGCTGCCAAACCGCGGCAGCCCGCGACAAGCAAGCGAGTGTATCCCTCTATGACGCCGCGGGTGTGCTCACCGAATCCAACCGCGATCCGGCGCTGGCGGTCAAAATGCTCGAGGATTACCTGGGCGGTACGTCAAAATCCGAAGACGCGCCTGCCTTTGAAGCGCACCTGCGGCTGGCGCGTCTTGAGAAGCAGCTTGGCGACACAGCGGCCGCACAACGCGAGCGGGTAGCGGCGCTTCAATTGGCACACGACTATAAACCCGCACTGGATTTCGAGCTTTGATAGGAAACAAGCACGTGAAGACCGGAAACAATACGCGCAGGACCTGGACGCCGCTCATCGTTGGCCTTGCGTTCTCGCTCGTGCCTGTTCTCTCGTCTGCCCAGGTTTCCCTGCGTACCGTTGTCGAAATGGCGCAGCAAAACTCGAGCTCGGTGAAAATCGCCGAGGCCGACGTGCAAAAAGCACAGGCGGCCCTCGCCCAGACGAATGATGCCTATATTCCCAACTTCGTCATAGGCTCTCAGATTGGCTACTCTCACGGCTTCCCTACCGGCCAACCCTCGGTGGGAAGCGCCACCATGCAGTCCCTGGTACTGAGCTTCTCCCAGCGCCAATACACCAAAGCTGCAAGGACCGGTGTGGAGGCCGCCAACTTGAGCCTCAAGGATGCAAAAGAGCAGGTGGCTCTCGACGCCGGTACCGCATATCTTGAACTGGACACCGTGAACCGCGAGATCGAGGCGGCACACCAGCAGCAATCATTCGCAGGCGATCTGCTTCACATTGAGGAGCAACGCGCCGAGGCAGGCGTCGACTCCAACCTTGACCTGTTGCAGACGCGCCTGAGAGTCGCCGAGCTCAAGCTGCAATCCAGTCATCTCGAAACCCGTGCCGCAACGCTGGCCAAGCAGCTTTCCGTCCTCACCGGCCTGCCTGTCGGCTCCATTCTCCCCGACCATGCAAGCATCCCTGAGATTCCCGCGCTCACCGCCGACCAGGCGCCGCGCACCCTCCCCGGGATTGAATCCTCCGCCGCGCTAGCCCGCTCCAAGCAACTCCAGGCCCACGGTGACGATCTGGCATGGCGACGCCCGCAGATCGGCTTCGGAGCAGTCTACAACTACGACTCCAATGAGCTGAACAGCTACAGCACCTATTTCAGAAATTTCACGCCCAACAACGTCAGTTTTGGATTCCAGATTTCTGTCCCCTTCTTCGACTTCTCCCTGCGCGCCAAGGCCAAGGTATCCGCGGCGGAAGCTCTGCGCGCCAAGGTCGAGGCCGAGCAGGCCCAGCGCCAGAACGACGTGCAAATCGCCACGCTCACCACCAGCCTGCGGGAGTTGGATGCACAGGCCGAGATTGCCAGCCTGAAACAGCAGATTGCCGGCGAGCAACTGAAGGCCGTACTGACCCAGATGGAACTCGGAACCGGAGCCGGGACCGGACCGGGAGCGCCCGCGCAAATCACTCCCAAAGCCGAGCAGTTGGCGCGCATCGATGAGCGCCAGAAGATTGAAGACGCCCTGGAGGCCGGCTTCGACCTCAGCAAGGCGCGGCTTAGCCTGCTCAGGGCCCTGGGACACATGGACGACTGGCTGAACGAACTGAAGGGCAAATAGCGGCGCGCTGCGGTTCCGGAAAACCGAATTTGCGCCGGCCAAAGCGCTTCGGGGACCTCTATCCGCGCATAACCCCCGCAGAATCAATGCGTGTACCAGGGCATTTTCACAATTTCTGTAAGGTTGATTTCGTGGTTTCCCACCCATTTCACAAAGAACGTGAAATGGATGGGGCACGGAGCTTCCTTACACTATCAGTGAAAATGTACTAGCCTGCGACCTTCCTGAGATAAACCTACGGAAATCGGCCCAAAAACCGCCGCAATGTTAGAATTAGAGAGATGCCTATGCCCCTGAAAACCCTTCTCCTGAACCCGCCCTCGTTTGAGAACTTCGACGGAGGCGCGAGCTCGCGCTGGCCCGCTACGCGCGAGATTGAGTCTTACTGGTACCCGGTCTGGCTGACCTATCCAGCCGGCCTGCTTGAGGGCTCGCGTGTGCTCGACGCGTCTCCCCACCACGTCTCCGCGGAAGAAACCATCAAGATCTGCAAGGACTATGAGTTCCTGGTGCTTTTCACCTCGACGATGGGCTGGGAAAGCGATCAGCACCTGGCCAAAGCTATCAAAGAGGCCAATCCCTCGATCAAGATTTGCTTTGTCGGTCCGCCGGTAACCACCGACCCGGACCGCGCTCTGAACGAGTGCTCCGCTCTCGACTTCATCTGCCGCCGCGAGTTTGACTTCTCCGTGGTCGAGTACGCGCAGGGCAAGCCGCTCAACGAGATTCTCGGCATCAGCTACAAGCAGGACGGCAAGGTCCTCCACAACCCCGACCGCCCACAGGTCGAAGACCTCGACGCCATGCCCTGGGCCACCAAGATCTACAAGCGCGATCTGGACGTTACGCGTTACACCGTGCCGTTCCTGTTGCATCCTTTCATCGCGCTCTACTCCACGCGCGGCTGCCCGGCGCAGTGCACCTTCTGCCTCTGGCCGCAGACGCTGAGCGGACATGCGTGGCGCAAGCGATCTACAGACGATGTGGCCGCCGAGCTGGCGTGGGCCAAGCAGAACTTCCCCGAAGTCAAAGAGTTCTTTTTCGACGACGACACCTTCAACATCCAGAAGGCACGCACTGTCGAGCTTTGCGCAAAGCTGAAGCCTCTCGGCCTTACTTGGAGCTGCACCTCGCGCGTCACCACCGACTACGACACGCTGAAGGCCATGAAGGAAGCCGGCTGCCGCCTGCTCATCGTCGGTTTCGAGTCCGGCGACCCGCAGATCCTCAAGAACATCAAAAAGGGCGCAACCGTCGAGCGCGCGCGTCAGTTCGCAAAGGATTGCCACGACCTCGGCCTCACCATTCACGCCGACTTCATCCTCGGCCTGCCCGGCGAAACCAAAGAGTCGATCCGCAACACCATCAACTTCGCCAAGACGCTCGATTGCGAAACCATCCAGGTCAGCATCGCGCACGCCTTTCCGGGCACGGAGTTTTACGAGTACGCGGCCAAGAACGGTTTCATCACCAACGAGAAGATGGAGGACGGCGGCGGCCACCAGATGGCGCATATCGAGTACCCCGGCCTGCCCACCGACTACGTCATGGAGATGGTGCACAAATTCTACGACGAGTATTACTTCCGTCCCAAGGCTGCTTTCCGCGTGGTTTGGAAGGCAGTCATGAATCGCGATATTCCCCGGCTCTATGTCGAGGCAAAGGCGTTCATGAAGCTGCGGGCGCAGCGCAACAAGGCTTACAAGATTGCGCGCAACCAGAAAGCCGGACCATCGACCCCGGTAAGCGCCGGCGCGTAGCCAAACCCGATTGCAATGAATCGAGGGCGGCGCGTCAGCGTCCGCCCTCATTCTCTTCAGGCCGTCTACATCGAGACTGCAAGACACTGGACTGATGGCGCATCACAAACTTCTTCCGCGGCAATACCTGATCCTGGGACTCGTAGCTCTCTGCGCCCCTCTTGGCGACACCTGCCTTTCGCGCGGCATGACGGCGCTGCCGCCCGTCACGCTGGCCCATCCCCTCTCGCTCATCGCCGCGGTCTTTACGCCCTGGATTGGCATCGGCATCGCTCTGCTCATCGGCTTTTTCGCCAGCTATCTAACGGCGCTCTCGTGGGCCGACCTCACCTTCGTGTTGCCGGCCACGGCCTTCGGCAACGTCATCGTCGCCCTGTTCGCCCGCTTCTGGCTCCACGAGGCAATCTCGCCGGAGCGCTGGGCGGGCATTGTGCTGATCACGGTCGGGGTTGGATTCGTCGCCAACGGCCCATCGCTCACCGAGAGACCGGCGCCAGTCACCGAGTTGCCGGCCATTCCAGCGCACCAGGAAGTTGAGGAGGGGCAAGTACGATGAACATTCCTTCTACTGCTTCGCCGGTCGGTTTCTGGGCCGCCGCCGCCATGATCGCGGCCATCATTCTCTTGTCGACAACGGGCGAAGTGCTCACCGCCGCCGCCATGAAATCCATCGGCGACCTCGATGAAATTCGCGCCCACTCCGGAATGAAGGGCGCAATTCGCGCCGTCGTCACCTGCCCGCTCTTCTTTGCCGGCGTAAGCTTTCTGGCGTTCGCATTCTTTGCGCTGCTTCTGGCCTTGAACTACCTGCCGCTCAGCTTGGTTGCCCCCGCCTCTGCCTCGCTAACGCTGGTCACAAACGCAGTCGCCGGCAAAATCTTCCTCAAGGAAAACGTAGACCGCCGCCGCTGGACATCCGCAGTCCTCGTCTGCATCGGCGTCTATCTGCTGGCACATTAGAGCGATCCTACCGATGGTGTACCCATCGACCTCATAGCATTCCGAACGGGAGTGCGGGCGAGGACGCCCGCGCGACAGCCGGACTGGAGTCCGGCGCTACAAAAAGCGGCGACAATTGAGAACGGACCTTAGGTACGGCAACGTTGGAATCGCCCTAGTACCTCGGCTGTATCATTCGGTAATTGCTCGTGGACGAACGCGGGCGTGGACGCCCGCGCGACAGCCGGTCTGGAGACCGGCGCTACAACCCGGCGATTACATTATCACGCGGTCATGGTACAAGTACTACCGATGAGTGATTTCCTATTCGCGTACGGAACCTTGCAGCCTGGCTTTGCGCCTGCTGAAATCGCGTCGGCAGTTTCGCAGCTGCTGCCCGTCGGCGAGGCGTTCGTCCACGGAGTCCTCTACGATCTGGGCGGTCATCCGGGCGCAGTGCTCGACTCCTCTTCGCAAGAGAGAATCATCGGCGCGGTCTACCAATTGCCTGAAGACGCGAGTGTCCTGGCTGAGCTCGACGCTTACGAAGAATTCGACCCCGCCGCGCCAGAGAGCAGTGCCTACCTGCGCATCCTCCACCACGTCACTTTAGCCGCGGGCGGCGCGCTGCGATGCTGGGTCTATGTCTACAATCGAGACCCCGCTTCCGCACCCGTCATACCAGGCGGGAGGTTCCGGAGATGCAGCTAGCGATTTCTGCAAGGTTGAATTCGTGGTTTCCCACCCATTTCACAAAGAACGTGAAATGGATGGGGCACGGGGCTTCCTTACACTATCAGTGAAAATGTTCCAGGACATCTTCAACGAAGGAACCGCATCAATCCTTGCGGCTTCAGATCCTGATCGAGAAAAGTCCGCACCTCGCCCATCGTCAGGCAGAGCGCCTCCGCAGCCAGATGCCCCGACCGTGCCGCGCTCTCCATCGTCGACGGCCACCCCGTCGCAGTCCAGTCCCCGGCAAGAAAGCAATGCGGCCAAGGAGAAACGGCTGCCGGCCGCGAAGCATCGATCCCCGGCGGCACGCCAAAGGTAGCCCGCACCTCTTTCACCAGCGCAACCTTCTCCAGCTTCGCCTCTTTCAAGCGCGGAAAGAATTCCGCCAACTCCGCCAGCGCCTGCTTGATTGCTTCGTCTCTCGGCAACGCCGCAAATGCCCGCGTCGCGCTCACAACCAGCTCGATGTAATGGCCGCCACGCCCAGTCTGCAGCCGCGACTGGTTATACATCCAGTGAATCTCGCGATCCAGCAACACGGCATGGTCCAGATCTGTAATCTCTCGGTCAAACCATAGATGCACGCTGCAAATCGGCCAGTGCTCGTGCTGTTCAATCTTCGCCGCCAGTTCCTGCCGACCCTCCACCGCGGGCAGATGCGGCAGCAACTGCGCAGTCGCTTCAAACGGCAACGCCACCACCAGAAAATCCGAAGTCAGTTCCCCGCTCCGCGTTTTAAGCGACCATTGCGCACAATCCTCATCCCACGACGCACCCTCAAGAAATGCATTCAGATGTACGCCTCCGCCACGCTCCTCCAAATAGGGCGTCACACCCGCATACAACTCGCTCAGCGGCACCGTGCTCATCCCCATGCTTCCCGCAAACGCCGAGTTCATGAACAGTTCGCGGATCACCTTCGCCGCGTAGGGCATCGCGATCGAGTCAATGTCAGCATTCAACGCGCTTGCGATTACCAGCCGCCAAAACCGCTCCAAAGCTCCCCTTGTTTGCCCGTGACGCTTCAGCCACGCAGCGAGCGATTCCCTGGAATACGCCGGCACCGGCCGCATCAGCGCAGCGAACGCGCGCGCAAGAGCGAACTTGTCGGCAATCGTGAACGCATGAGCCGCCATCAGCTTCGGCAGTCCATGCAATGGCGCAGGCAACCACGACGGCCCCAGCGGCGACCGCCGTCCACCCGGCTCGATCATTGTCATCTCGCTGGTCCAGTAGATGCGATCCGCAACACCGATACGTTTGTAAAAACCAACCAGATTTGTGCAGCATCCAAACAGCACATGCTGGCAGTTGTCGATAACCTCATTCACGCCCGGATGCAGATACGAACTCGCCCGTCCGCCCAGATAACCTCGCCGCTCCACCAGTTGGACGCGCAGCCCGGCCTCAGCCAGCGCGCACGCCGCACTCATCCCAGCCACGCCCCCGCCAACCACGGTGACGCTCTTCGATTCGGTGTTTGGCAATTGGTTCAACGAAAACCTTTCATCAATAAGGGTAGGATTCCGGGGCTAAAGCCCTGCTTGATTTTGCTGGCTTTATGCGGGGGTTGAAACCCCCGCCTCCCTCCGACCACCCGCCAAACTGAGTTTTTCCGCAGGCTTTATGCGGGGGTTGAAACCCCCGCCTCCCTCCGACCACCCGCCAAACTGAGTTTTTCCGCAGGCTATAAAGCCCGAACCTATTTTGAGCAACTTACGGCACGGCTGAAGCCGTGCCCTTTCAAAACAGTTTAGGCGGGTGGCCCAGGTCTGACCAACCACAAAGCTGGGTGGCCCATGTCTCGATTTTGAGAAATGGGATGTAGGATGTTGGCATGAGGAAGGGTTCAGGTTCACTTGATTCAAATCTCGGGTCTGAGAATCCAGACCTGAGGCACCCGGCCAACAGGTTTTTCAAGCGCATTTTTCTGATTCCGATTCTGGAAATGTTGCGTCAAGGCATCACCCCGGAGAAGATCGCTCTCAGTATCGCGTTGGGAATCATCCTCGGCGTAACTCCGATGCTGGGCTCGACTACTCTTCTCTGCTTTCTTGCGGCTGCGCTGCTGCGACTGAACTTGCCGGCGATCCAACTGATCAACTTCATTGTTTACCCATTTCAGATCGCGCTCCTGATTCCATTTGCCAGGATGGGGCAGTGGCTTTTCCGAGCCAAGTCGACCACACCAACCCTGGCTCAGATCGTGAGTCTGACCCGGCAAAATGTCTGGACCGCAATTGGCGCCCTGTGGACTGTCACGATGCACGCGGTGGTTGCGTGGCTGATTCTCGGCTCGCTTGCATTGCCGCTTCTCTACTGGGTGCTGGCCAACTCCCTGAGTCGGCTAGGTAGTTCGCCAGAAGCGGAAACCGCATGACTGAACTATAGAATTTCTCCTATTACCGTAGAGTTGGTTTGTTCGATTCCACGTTCCCAGGTCCCCAAATGCGAGGGACCTCCACCCCACGGACGAAGACCTGTCCGTGGGGACCCCGGACCTGGGGCACCCAAAACTCTATATCAAAGGGAGAAATGCTTTAGCTTCGCTCCGAGTAATTCTGCGCGATCCAGTCGCGATAGGCGCCGGTCCGCACACTGTCTACCCATGTTGTGTTGTCCAGATACCAGCGAACTGTCTTGCGAAGGCCGCTTTCAAACTCTTCGGCGGGCTTCCAGCCCAACTCACGCGAAATCTTGGTCGCATCGATGGCATACCGGCGGTCGTGTCCGGGCCGGTCTTTGACAAAGGCGATCAGCCTTCTCCGCGAAGCCCCCGCGCTGGATTCAGGGCGCATCTCATCCACAAGATCGCAAATCGTCGACACAACGTCGATATTCGTGCGTTCGCTGTTGCCGCCGATGTTGTACGTCTCACCGACTCGGCCACTCCGCAGGACCGTCCTGATCGCCGCGCAATGGTCTTCGACAAAGAGCCAGTCGCGCACGTTCATTCCGTCGCCATAGACGGGCAACGGCTTGCCTTCGAGGGCGTTCAAGATTACAAGGGGAATCAGTTTTTCGGGAAACTGAAACGGCCCGTAGTTGTTCGAGCAGTTTGTGGTCAGGACCGGGAGCCCGAAGGTGTGACAATATGCCCTTGCCAAGTGGTCCGAGGCCGCTTTCGATGCCGCATACGGGCTGTTGGGGGCATAGGCGGTTGTCTCTGAAAAGGCCGGATCGTCTTTGCCAAGCGAACCATAGACCTCGTCTGTCGAGACGTGCAGGAAGCGGAATCCGGCCCGCTCCGCCTCATCGAGCTCAGTCCAGTAGCTTCTTGCCCGCTCAAGGAGAGTGAATGTTCCCTGAACGTTGGTCCGTATGAACGCCTCGGGGGAAACAATTGAGCGGTCAACGTGGCTCTCAGCCGCGAAGTGGACGATGGCTCGCGGCCGATGTTTCTCAAGGATCGCCCCCACCGTTGCGGAGTCGCAAATATCGCCACGCACAAACCGATAGCGCGGGTCCGGTTGCAAGGAAGCCAGGTTGGCTGGATTGCCGGCGTAGGTGAGCAGGTCAAGATTGACGACGGACGAACCCGTGGCCTGAAGCCAACTCAAAACGAAGTTCGAGCCGATAAACCCGGCTCCGCCAGTCACAAGTACCGTGTCGTGTGCGCATTGTTTCACGGCCCTCAGTATATGATACAAAACAAGCAACATTTGAGCCTTGAACCAGTTACTTGGGGTCTTTTCGCACCCTTTCGCACAAGGAAGTTCACCCGTCCGGGAAATTTTTGGTTATATTAAAGTCAGTGCAGTTCCGTACGCGGCGGCACCTGCTCACGCAACCCATTTGTTCAAGGTTTTAGGCGATTTCGCATTTATGGAATCGCACGGTGGTTGTGTCTTTCAGAACATTGACAGCAATCTGCAAGCAAAACGGTCACACGAAAAGGCTGCCATGGATACTTTCAATCGTCACCGCATTCCCCAGCCGCAAGGGCTCTATCATTCGCGCAATGAGCACGATGCCTGCGGCATGGGGCTGGTCGCCAGCATTCGCGGCGAGAAGAGCCATGAGATTATCCGCAAGGGCCTCGAGGTGCTCATCAACCTCACCCATCGCGGCGCAGCCGGCTGCGACCCAGAGACCGGCGATGGCGCCGGCATCCTCATCCAGATTCCCCACGCCTTCTTTGTGCGCGAGTGTGGCCAGCTTGGCATTCAACTGCCGGAGCCAGGAACGTACGGCGTTGCCATGTGCTTCCTTCCAGTTGAGAAGCACAGCCGTCTCCAGTGCGAAGGCGTTTTCGAGCGCATCGCCCAGGAGGAGGGACTGACTTTACTCGGCTGGCGCGATACGCCGATCAACGGCGACGCGGTGGGCCGCGAAGCCCGCGCCTCCCAACCCTACATTGAGCAGCTCTTCGTTGGCCGGCCCGCCGGGCTCGACGAAGACGTCTTCGAGCGCCTTCTCTACAGGATCCGCCGCCGCACAGAAAACGAAATTCTCGCTTCCGAGATTGAGGACAAGGAGACCTTTTACGTTCCTTCCTTCTCCTGCCGCACGATCGTTTACAAGGGGCTGATGCTGGCTCCGCAGATCGAAAAGTTTTACATAGAGCTGGCCAATCCCCTGGTCACTAGCGCTCTGTGCCTGGTTCACCAGCGCTTCTCCACCAACACCTTCCCAAGTTGGAAACTGGCGCATCCCTATCGCTATGTTGCGCACAATGGAGAGATCAACACGATTCGCGGCAATGTAAGTTGGATGACCGCGCGCCAGTCGGTGTTGCGGAGTCCGTTGCACGGAGAAAACATCGACAAGCTTTTCCCTGTGATCATGCCCGAAGGCAGCGACTCGGCTTCGCTCGATAACGCCGTCGAATTTCTCTTCCAGTCCGGCCGTTCCCTGCCCCACGTGATGGCGATGCTGATTCCAGAGGCATGGTCCGGCAACCCGGACATGGACGAAGAGAAGCGCGCCTTCTACGAGTACCACGCCTCTCTGATGGAACCATGGGACGGCCCGGCCGCTATCGCCTTCACTGACGGACGCGTGATCGGAGCCACACTTGACCGTAATGGCCTTCGCCCCGGACGCTACATCGTCACCAAAGACGACCTGGTCGTTCTTGCTTCGGAGGCCGGAGTGCTCGAGGTTCCAGCCGAAGACATCCGCAAGAAGGGCCGCCTCCGGCCCGGCCGCATGTTCCTGGTCGACACGGTGCAGCAGCGCATTGTGTCCGACGATGAAATCAAGAAACAATTGGCTGAACGTCAGCCCTACGCAGAATGGCTTCAGAAGCAGCAGGTCACCATCGACATGCTGCCCGAGCCCCCGCGCGTCATTGCCTCCAATCCCGAGACTCTGCTTCGCCGCCAGCGTGCCTCAGGCTATAGCGAAGAGGACTTGCGCATTTTGCTGGCTCCCATGGGCGCCAAGGGCGAAGAGCCGACCGGATCGATGGGCACCGATGTTCCACTCGCCTGTCTCTCCGACCGGCCGCAATCGTTGTTCAACTACTTCAAGCAGTTGTTCGCGCAGGTCACCAATCCGCCCATCGACCCCATCCGTGAAGAGATGGTGATGTCGCTGATCAGCTATATCGGGACCGAACGCAACATCCTGAATGAGGCGCCGGAGAACTGTCACACCCTCAAACTGCCTCATCCGATCTTGACGAATCGAGATCTCGAAAAACTGCGCCGTGTCTCTTCTGGCGATCTGCTTGCGACCACACTGCCGGCTCTATTTCGCGCCGCCGATGGCGAGGCGGGTCTGCGCCACTCGCTCGAAGATCTCAGCGCCAGGGCTGCTCATGCCACCCACTCCGGCTATACGCTCCTGATCCTTTCAGACCGCGGAGTCGATCCGACCTACGCGCCGATTCCCAGCCTTTTAGCCATGGCTGCCGTGCACAATCGCCTGGTGCGCGAAAAAACCCGCACCCAGGTTGCGCTCATCATTGAAAGCGGAGAGCCGCGCGAGGTGATGCACTTCGCCCTGCTGATTGGATACGGCGCCAGCGCGATCAATCCCTATCTTGCCATCGAGACCTTGCACGACCTGAAACGCCGCGGCTTGCTGCCGGACGATGTCAGCGCTGAATATGCCGAGAAGAACTTCATCAAGGCCATCAACAAGGGTCTGTTGAAGACCTTCTCCAAGATGGGGATCAGCACCCTGCAAAGCTATCGCGGCGCACAGGTGTTTGAGGCGGTCGGTCTCAACCAGTTCCTCATCGATGCATACTTCTCCGGCACTGCGTCTCGCATTGAGGGCGTCGGGCTCGACGTACTGGCCCGCGAGGCCCAGATGAAGCATGCCTATGCCTTTCAGCCGCTCACGGAATCTGAAACAGATCTCGTTGTTGGCGGTCAGTATCAATACCGCGAAGGTGGCGAATACCACTTGTTGAACCCGCTCACAATCAGCAAGGTTCAGCATGCGGTACGCAACAACAACCCGGCCACCTTCCAGGAGTACACCGACCTTCTCGATGCGCAGAATCACGAACTGTGTACACTGCGCGGCCTGCTCAAGCTCAGGTATTCCGAGCGGCCTATTCCCATCGAAGAGGTCGAGCCGGCCAAAGAGATCGTGAAGCGCTTCACGACCGGGGCCATGAGCTACGGCTCAATCAGCAAGGAAGCCCACGAGACTCTGGCGATTGCGATGAACCGGATCGGCGGCATGTCGAATACCGGTGAAGGCGGCGAAGACGAAGAACGCTTCAAGCGTGACCCAAACGGCGATTTGCGCCGCAGCGCCGTCAAGCAGGTTGCCAGTGGGCGCTTTGGCGTGACCACGAACTACCTGGTCAATGCCGACGAGCTCCAAATCAAGATGGCGCAGGGCGCCAAGCCCGGTGAAGGCGGTCAGTTGCCTGGCCACAAGGTAGACGAGGTAATCGCCAAGACTCGCCACTCGATTCCAGGCGTCACTCTGATTTCGCCGCCGCCCCACCACGACATTTATTCGATTGAGGATCTGGCGCAGCTCATCTACGACCTGAAAAACGTCAACCCGCAGGCTCGCATTGCGGTCAAGCTGGTCTCCGAGGCGGGCGTCGGCACGGTTGCCGCCGGCGTGTCAAAGGCTCATGCCGATGTGGTGCTGATCTCTGGAGACAGCGGAGGCACCGGCGCTTCGCCGCTGAGTTCGATCAAACACGCAGGACTGCCGTGGGAACTCGGCCTTGCGGAAACGCAGCAAGTGCTGCTGCTGAACGATCTCCGCAGCCGCATCAGAGTGCAGACCGACGGCAAGCTCCAAACCGGCCGCGATGTCGTGATCGCTGCCCTGCTTGGCGCTGAAGAGTACGGCTTTGCCACCATGCCCCTGATCACGATGGGTTGCATCATGATGCGCAAATGCCACCTGAATACATGCGCGGTTGGCATTGCAACTCAGGACCCAGTGTTGCGCGCCCGGTTCACCGGCCAGCCCGAGCACGTGGTCAACTTCTTCTTCTTTATCGCCGAACAGATGCGCGAGCACATGGCCAAGCTTGGCTTCCGCACCGTGGATGAGATGGTTGGCCGCGTCGACAAGATCGACGCAGTGGTCGCGAACGCGCACTGGAAGGCCAAGGGCATCGATCTTTCCTCAATTCTCTACGCGCCTACACTGCCCTCGCGCGTTGCGCGCCGCCGCATGCAGGCTCAGGATCACGGCCTTAACCAGGCGCTCGATCACATCCTCATCGAGAAGGCTGCGCCCGCACTCGAGTCAAAGTCCAAGGTCACTGGCAGCTTTGCGATTCGAAACGTCCATCGCACCGTGGGCGCTATGCTGGGCGGCCAAATCGCACGCAAGTACGGTTCGGCGGGTTTGCCGGACGGCACCATCCACTTCCGCTTCGAGGGATCGGCAGGCCAGAGCTTTGGCGCATTCGTCCCCTCCGGAGTCACGCTCGAACTTGAGGGCGACGCCAACGACTATCTTGGCAAGGGCCTCTCCGGCGGACGCATCATCGCCTATCCGCCAAAAACATCGAGCTTCCTGCCCGAGGAGAGCATCCTGGTCGGAAATGTCGTCCTCTATGGCGCGACTTCCGGTGAAGTCTTCCTCAATGGCATCGCCGGCGAACGCTTTGCCGTCCGCAACTCCGGCGCTACGGCCGTGGTTGAAGGCGTTGGCGACCACGGCTGCGAGTACATGACCAATGGAACCGTCATCGTCCTCGGCAAGACTGGCCGCAACTTCGCCGCGGGAATGAGCGGGGGCATTGCCTATGTTTACGACGGCCGGGGCGACTTTGCAGCCAGACGATGTAACAAAGCCAGCGTCGATCTCGAACCACTGGTAGCGGAAGCGGATGTCGAGCGCGTCCGCGCCCTCCTCGAACGTCACCGTGACTTGACGGGAAGCCCGCGCGCGGCTTGGGTCCTCGAACACTGGGCCGATGCGCAACCGAGGTTCATCAAGGTGTTCCCGCACGAGTACAAGCGAGTCCTGGGCGCCACCCGTGTCGAAACTGTCTACTCTCCGCCAACAACATCGTCGCCTCAGGTGACGTCTACCGCAGAGGTGCTTCATGGGTAAGGTCACGGGTTTTCTCGAATTTCAGCGCGAACAGCCCACACGCCGCAAGGCCGACGAGCGCATCCGGGACTGGTTCGAGATCTACGAGCCCTTCCCTGAAGAGAAACAGCGCGAACAGGGCGCTCGCTGCATGGACTGTGGCGTTCCTTTCTGCCATACGGGATGCCCGGTGAATAACCTCATCCCCGACTGGAACGACCTTGTCTACAACAACCGCTGGGAAGCAGCCATACGCCGTCTGCACTCCACAAACAACTTCCCCGAGTTTACCGGCCGGATTTGCCCGGCGCCATGCGAGGCCGCGTGCGTCCTCGGCATCAATCAGCCGCCTGTTTCCATCAAGCTCATTGAGCGCTCGATCGTCGAGCGCGGCTGGGACGAGGGCTGGATTCATCCAGAGCCGCCCGAGCAAGCAACCGGCAAGCGCGTCGCAGTGGTCGGCAGCGGACCGGCGGGACTTGCGGCAGCCCAACAGTTGCGCCGCGCCGGCCACTCCGTGACGGTCTACGAGAAGAACGACCGTATTGGCGGCCTCTTGCGTTACGGGATCCCTAACTTCAAGCTGGAAAAGCATGTCATCGACCGCCGCATCGACCAGATGCGCGCCGAGGGCGTTCAGTTCATCACCAACGCGCATGTCGGCGTCAACATGCCTGTCGAAGACCTCACGGCCCACTTCGAGGCCATCGTGCTTTGCGGCGGCTCGGAACACCCACGCGACCTGAATATCCCTGGACGCGAGCTGAAGGGTGTCCATTTCGCAATGGAGTTTCTGCCTCAACAGAATCGCCGCAACGCAGGCGATGTCGTGGACCCCGCGATCGCTATTCTTGCCACAGGCAAGCGCGTTCTGATCATTGGCGGCGGCGACACGGGCGCAGACTGCCTTGGCACCAGCCATCGACAGGGCGCAATCGGCGTCCACCAGTTTGAAATCATGCCCAAGCCGCCCGAGCAGCGAGCGGCCTCCACTCCATGGCCGCTCTGGCCCATGCAATTGCGCACGGAGAGCTCTCACGAAGAGGGCGGAATTCGTGACTGGAGCATTAACAGTGTCAAGTTCACCGGCGACGAGAACGGCAACGTCAAGCAGTTGCACGCCGTCCGCGTTGGTCCCGCACCGAAGTTCGAACCGATCGCCGGCTCCGAGTTCACCCTCGATGTGGACCTGGTCTTGCTCGCTATGGGTTTCCTTGGCCCTGTTCGCTCGGGGATGATCGAACAGCTTGGCCTGGCTCTCGACAACCGGGGCAACATTGCGACCACAAATTACATGAGCTCCGTCGACGGCATCTTTGCAGCCGGAGACATGCGCCGTGGACAGTCGCTCGTGGTCTGGGCCATCGCCGAAGGGCGCAAGGCCGCGGCGGCGGTTGACGCCTACCTCAGCCAGCAAGCCGATGCTGTCCCGCTGCTTCGCCGTGCCACAGCGTAGGAATCTGGAAGGGCTTCTGGCTTCGAACTTCAAGACCGGAACGGGAGCCGATTCCAGCCGCTGTTCCGCGTAGCGATTAGCCCGAATTTCTCACAGACGGCGCGAGAGTCTATAAATCAACATCCGGCAAAGGCTCCGAGGGCCGGGAGGCCCTCAGGACAGCCGGTCTGGAGACCGGCGCTACGATTTCAGGCGACGTGTGAGAAATGCGGATTAGGGCGTGTCCACTCGTTTAGGGACCAATCGATGGATCAAAATCTGCAAGCAGGAACCGCACTCAGCCGCGGAATTGCGATCGGCGCTTTCAAAACTACAAGATCCTCGATCCCAACTTCCAGCGAGAAGCATTGTTCGACAGCGGCAAGGGTGATGACGACCCTGCATTGCTTACGTAATTCCGTTACATTGCCCTCGACACCTGCGAAGACGCCGGCGCATACCCTAACTCGTGTTCCCACGGTGATTCCCGGATGCGGCCGCAGCGGCATTCCGATTGCCAATCCACTGCGAATCTTGGCTAGATCCTCATCTCGCACCATATCCGAATCGTGATCGCCAAGCAGGCGAAGCACACCTGGCGTTGAGATTACAGCGATCCTGCTTTGCGGTGCGAAACGCACAAAGACATATCCTGAGAAAAGTGGCCGCTCCGCAACCACCGTTCTATCGGTCCATTTCACGCGTTGTGAGTAGAGGGGAAGGTAATGCTCGAGGGAACGCACTTCAAGGTGCTGGGCAACCCGTTTCTCATGGTTGGAAAGCACGTGGAGAACATGCCACGAACCGCTATGCATTGCTCGCTCCTTGGGGGACAAATGTGCCAGGGCACAAAAGAAAGGCGCATCAATTGCTCACTGTTGAATTCGAACTTGTTCTCGCTGGTGTCCTCGCGAATCAGGCACGGGAACCTCTAAGGGCTCGCCCAATAGACATCCATTCTCGTCTCGGAGAGTCTTTTGCTCCCTGCAGCTTAAAGTACGTCTCTCCTTCATAATACAACGTTCCCAATCCCGCTGAGAACAGGCCTCGCAGGCACAGGTTACCGAAGCAATGTGTGGAAAGCCGGAGAGAACTCTCGATTCTCCCGGTGCTGAGCGCCCTCGACGATCCGCGCCCTCTTGTTCCGCCGTGCGAAGTGAATAGGCTTTGCGTGGAACTCCCTTATGATATTTTTGATCAGCGGAGGAGGCCAATGCGGATCACTACAACCGGGAGTTCGGAGACCACGCCAATTTCGCTTGGACGAAAGGCAATGCTCTGGTTGCTTTTTTTTCTTATCTGCATGGGCCTCGGCTACCCCACGCTTAACCGCTACGATCCACGATCGGTTGCCGGGCTCTACGATACCAGTGCCTATTCTCGCCTTGTGACGGCCGAGCCCATGCAGAGCGACCAAACGGATCTGGCTCACCGCGTCCTGGTTCCATACCTTGCCAAGCCGGTCTATTGGCTGGTCAATGGTCATCTGAAAACATGGAATCCGGTCTTCTTTGCACTCCTGGCGGTCAATTCTTTCTTTATCGCGACCACCACCTGCCTGTTGGTCAGCATCGGTTATCGGATCGTTGGGGATTTCCCCGTAGCTCTCGTTGCTGGATTCATCTATTTGGCGGACTTTGCTGTCGCGAATTTCAACCTCTCCGGCTATGTCGACTCCGCCGTAAACTGCATGATCGTTGCCATAGCGTGGTCCCTGCTTGCGGAACGCTGGTGGCTATTGCCGCTTTGGGGCCTCCTGGGGGCGCTCGCCAAAGAGACTTTCGTGCCCCTTGCCGGCGTTCTTGCGTTCGCATGGTGGCTCACCGCCTATCGGCGAGGCGCACTCAAGCTCTCTCATCTGGTGTGGACCGGAGCAATGCTGGCGGTTGGCTTCGTTACCCTTTTCTTCACCATGTCACGAAGTTCACCACCGTACAATCCTTTCAGCTTTGCGGTCTCACGGCTGGGCGGCTCCGGCATAGGTTATGTATTCCTGGCAAGCCTCTTCAGATGTCTTCGCGCGCGGGAATTCCTTTTTACGTTCTCATGGCTTCTGCCTTTGGGCATGTTTCGTCTCCGGCGTCTGCCAAGGGCATGGGTTGTGGGAACCGCGTGCGCTGCGATCGCGGCCCTTGCGATGGGGGCCTACGACGATGCACTTGGCAACACTACCCGGGCAGTTTTCAGTGCTTGCGGGCCTTTGCTCAGCTTGTCTGCCGCAGTCTTTCTGGCAGAGACTGCAAAACCGAAAGCATGACGATGAAACCAGCAGGTCTTGAGTTCGAATCTCCGCGGTCGCACCATTGAGATCGGTAAACAGAAGAGGCTCCCTGGCGGGAGCCTCTCTTGCATTAGCGGCTGTTCAGGAATATATAGCTTGCCGCGCTAATAGGATTGCCACTTATGGGCCCAGGCACGCCGGGGAGGCGGGGGGGGCGATAAGAAGCATTCGTAACTGGATGTCCAATTTCGCAAATGCGCGATTGAGAATGTTTAGAGCATTTTCACAATTTCTGTAAGGTTGATTTCGTGGTCTCCCACCCATTTCACAAAGAACGTGAAATGGATGGGGCACGGAGCTTTACACTCAAAGTGAAAATGTTTAGACCTCATGGATTCGCGTTTGGAAGCTGTTTTCAAGCGTATAAAGCTGGACTACTGAGGCACACCCGCGGCCTTGCAGTCATCCTGCCGGATGCGCTCCCACTCCTCGTGGTTGGGCTCATCCTTGGCTTGGGTGAAGGCAGAGGCGACGAGTCCAGCCTGGACACATCTGTCGTTTTTGGAGCCGGCTTTAACGGCAAAGTTGTACTGGGCGACCTGATCCTGGACGACTTTTGTTGGAACGGTCTGAGCTTTGGAGCCGATTGCCGCAGTGCCGAGGAAGGTCAAAGTTGTATAGCCAACCAAGACCAGGCCCACGATCAGGGCCATCGTTCTGAACTTCTTCACATCCATCTCCTTTTAAACCAGCCACATGGGCCGCTGGAAACGTTACGCGCACACGATTCGCGATGCATTCCAGCCCTCTGGACGAGAGGCGACTGGCGCCACAACCTCAGCAATTGCCGCGTAATGGAACAGTAGGGGAGATACGAACTTGGCTCAATCCCACTTGAGTGGGATGGTCAGGAGATTCGGATCTTCCCTACCCCTGCGGTCTGGAGTTGGGGCCGAAAAGACTTTTATCGGACTATTTGAGGTCGTCGATCAGTCTTGGCGGCTCGAATTCCAGAGGGGGCAGGTGGTGGGCCATTTGGGATGGGAGGTGGTTGGATTCGTCAAAGGAAGTACCCCAGGGTTCCGCTTCGCTTCACCCGTGGCTACTCTCGCCCCACCCCTGCGGGGAAGCGCAAATGGACGGCCAGCGGTACGACCGATGGGCTCAGGGGGTTAACCCGCATTTGTCACAGGCGGAGCGTCAACCCAAAATTCAGCGTCTTGCGGAGTTTCCGAGGGCCGGGAGGCCCTCGGGACAGCCGGTCTGGAGACCGGCGCTACGATTTTCGGCGACTGGTGAGAAATGCGGGCTAAACAGGTTGCGGAAAAAGGGCTGTATTTGATTTTGGCGCGGCCAGGAGTATTGCAGGGGCTAAAGGCCGCCCTTTATTTTCAGCGTCTTGCGGCACGGCTGAAGCCGTGCCCTGTTACAAAGCCTTGAGGTTTTTTGCCATGAACGAGTTTTTCCGCAGCCTGTAAAGCCGCATTTGTCACAGGCGGAGCGTCAACCCAAATTTCAGCGTCTTGCGGAGTCTCCGAGGGCCGGGAGGCCCTCAGGACAGCCGGTCTGGAGACCGGCGCTACGATTTTCGGCGACCTGTGAGAGATGCGGGTTAAAGCGGGGGCGAGCGTGGCGTTTGGACAAAAACTGCACGTCCGCTTCTCCCTGGCGGACCGGGAAAGTCTATTGCGCAGGGAGAAGCAAAAAGATCAGTAAAGGCGGAAGTTGACCTCGACGTTGACCTGGACTGGGACGGGCGTCTTGCCATCGCGCATGGCGGGCTTGAATTTGTATTTGCGGACGGCTTCCATGGCTTTCTCGTCCAGGCCCATGCCGAGCGCGCGGACGATGTGGACGTTTTGCGGGTTTCCCTGTGCATCGACGATGAGGCCTACGAGGCAAACGCCCTGGTACTTGGCACGGCGGGCTTCATCGGAGAACTCGGCTTCGGGCTGGAAGAGGGGAACGGGCGCCGAGACGCGGCCGCCAACCTGGGCGAGGCCGCCGCCGGTATTCCAACCGGAGCCAGGTCCGTAGCCGATGCCGTTGCCTGAACCAAGACCGCCACCACTGCCAGACCCCATTCCGCCGCCAGAGCCCGTGCCGTTGGAGAGGACAACGTTGACGCCGCTCTTCATGCCGATGGTGGGCAGGTCGGGATTGTCGGGGAGCTTGATGTCCTTTTGTATGTCGATGGCCGAGGGCATTGCGATCTTGGGCTT
>Ga0182027_10004397_pt1 | contig 21844 bp, 19 predicted proteins | sample 712E1DmetaG_FD_121300 | JGI IMG/M metagenome (GOLD analysis project Ga0182027, IMG submission 121300) | Permafrost microbial communities from Stordalen Mire, Sweden - 712E1D metaG (Illumina Assembly) | ecosystem: Environmental > Terrestrial > Soil > Wetlands > Permafrost | place: Sweden... | reverse complement strand
GTTGGTTGACGAGTTTCCTTTATCGCAGGTATAATTTGCCCGCTAATTTTCAGGAGGCACATTCATGACTAAGTTTCTGGATATCGCGCTGATTATAATCGCCGTAGGGCTGATTCTCAGCGTCATTTTGCAAAGCAAGGGCGCCGGGTTGGGCAACTTGACCGGCTCCGATGCCAGTTCCATCTTCACAGCCCGGCGCGGCATCGAACGCGTTCTGTTTTGGGTTACGATTGTTTTGAGCGTCTTGTTCTTCGGGTTGGCGATCACCGTCATTTTCCTCGCACGCTAAAACCGGCTTCTGGAAAGGCCGCCCGTTCGCGTTTCTTTGACGCGTCCCGGTATGCGGCCTTTCTTTTTTGCCCGATCATTGAACCTTTATGAAACGATTACGCTGGCAAATCCTGGTGGTTACGCTCACGCTGGTGGTGGTTGCGGTTCTTTTGCTTAGCCAGCAGCCGGTCCTTTCCCCGACTTCGTCCCAGCCTACCAGCGGTGGAATTTATAGCGAAGCGTTGATCGGTTCGCTGGGCCGCCTAAACCCGCTTTTGGATTGGAATAATCCTCCCGATCGCGACGTTGACCGTTTGGTCTTCAGTGGATTGATCAAGTTCGATTCGCGCGGGCTGCCCCAGCCGGACCTGGCTGAATCGTGGGGGGCTACGCCTGATGGAACGGTTTATAACTTTACCTTGCGTTCGAGTGCAGTCTGGCAGGACGGTACGCCTGTCACCAGTGACGATGTGATTTTTACCATCGGTCTCATCAAGTCCGGTTCTTTTTTTCCCCAGGATATCAAGGACTTATGGAATCAGATCACGGTCACAAGGTTGGATGATGAAAATCTTAAATTTACCCTGCCTGAGCCCTTTGCCCCCTTCCTGGATTATTTGACGTTTGGCGTGCTTCCCAAACATCTGCTCGCCTCCACGCCCTCCAATCTGCTTGCCAGCGCCAATTTTAATATCAGCCCGGTGGGTTCCGGCCCCTATAAATTTGATCACTTTGTTGTGGAGAACGGCCATGTTGCGGGCTTGGTGCTCACGCGCAGCGATAATTATTACGGCCAGAAGCCTTATATCCAGCAGGTGGTTCTTCGTTATTATTCCGATTCAAAGTCTGCCTATGATGCGTTCAAGCAGGGGGATGTGCTGGGCGTCAGTCAATTGACTTCCGATGTATTACCCCAGGCTTTGGATGATCCAAACCTTATGGTTTATACCAGCAGTTTGCCCCAGATGTCCATCGTCATGCTGAACTTGAACAATAATCAAGTGGCCTTCCTTCAAAACGCGAATGTCCGCCGGGCATTGATGCTCGGACTGAACCGTGATTACCTGATCTCCTCTTTGTTGAAGGGCGAAGGCATTATTGCCGATAGCCCCATCCTCCCCGGTTCGTGGGCGCATTATGATGGCATCGAGCGTATTGGATATGATCCTGATGCGGCGGTTGCTTTGCTCAAGCAGGAAGGGTATGTGATTCCGTCCACCGGCGGGACCGTTCGCTCCAAGGATAGCCAGTCTTTGAGCCTGACCCTTTTGTATCCTCAGGATGCCTTACATGCTCAGATTGCCAAAGTGATCCAGCAGGATTGGGCGCAGATCGGCGTGCAGGCCAGTATTCAAGGCATGCCTTACGACCAACTGATTTCCAATGCGCTTACACCGCGCACATATCAAGCCGCGCTGGTGGATCTTAACCTGGCCCGCACTCCCGATCCTGACCCGTACCCATTTTGGCACCAGGCAGAGGCGACCGGCGGGCAGAACTACTCGCAATGGAATAATCAGGCGGCCAGTGAATATCTAGAACAGGCCCGTACCGAAACCGACTTCACGGTTCGAGCGCGCCTTTATCGTAATTTTCAGGTGGTCTTTGCCAAGGATTTGCCTTCGCTGCCGCTGTACTATCCCGTCTATAATTATGGCGTGAGTGCACAAGTGCATGGAGTCCAATTGGCGCTGCCGATGTATGATACCAGTGACCGCCTGGCTTTCATTGCAGATTGGTATCTGGTGACGCGCCGGACCATCGAACAGACCCCGCTGCCTGCCACCCCGTAAAAAACAAAGGCGATGAGAATGCGGCAATCACTGAAGGAACGTTTAGTTATAATTTGGTTTTGCCTGATTATAGTTCTCTCAATTTTTACTATTGAACGACTCATCAATCTGGTTTATGGCATAATCGCGTTAATACTATTATTGGGACTAGGCTTCTTAGTCTGGCTGAATAATCGGATCTCGAAAGATTAGAGGAAATAAAGCTGATTATCCCATAATGTGTTTTTTTATGATTTGGGTTTGCAACGTATATTATTCCCAAACAAATATGTGAATCCGAGAGGAGATGATTATGCTCGAACAAGCTTTGCAATACGCAAGCCAAAACCGCGAACGCTTCTTGAATGAACTAAAGGATTTTCTGGCGATCCCGTCCATTTCCACCGACCCCGAACATGTTGCCGATATGCACGCAGCCGCAGAGTGGGCCGCCGCTCAGTTGCGTTCCATCGGCATGGAGCATGTGCAGATTATGCCCACCGGCGGCCATCCTGCCGTCTATGGTGACTGGCTTAATGCAGGCAAGCACGCGCCGACCGTAATGATCTATGGTCATTACGATGTCCAGCCGCCTGATCCGCTCGAACTATGGACAACGCCGCCGTTCGAGGCTTCGGTGCGCGGCGATAACCTTTATGCGCGCGGTTCCGCGGATATGAAAGGGCAGGTGATCATCTCCTTGAAGGCTGTCGAAGCCGTCATGAAGTCGGGTGATATGCCGATTAATCTAAAGTGGTTGATCGAAGGCGAAGAGGAGATCGGCTCCGAACATCTCGATGACTTTATCAAAAATCATAAGGATTTGCTGGGGTGCGCTTTCTGCTTGAACATGGATGCGGGCATCCTTGGCGAAGACATGCCTTCCATCACCACCGGATTGCGCGGCCTGGCTTATTTTGAACTGCGCGTGGACGGCCCGGTCAAGGACTTGCATTCCGGTTTGTATGGCGGGACGGTTCACAACCCCGCTCAAGCCCTGGCGGAATTGATCGCGGGCATGCACGATAAAAATTCCAAGGTTACCCTGCCGGGCTTTTACGATAAAGTCCGCAAAATAAGCAAGAAGGAACATAAAGAGTTTGGGCGCCTGCCGATTAAAGGAAAGATCATCAAGGAGCAGACCGGCGTTCCTGCATTGTGGGGTGAACCGGCTTTCACACCTGCTGAGCGCCTGGGTGCGCGTCCCACGCTGGAAGTCAATGGCTTGCTTTCGGGTTTCACCGGGGTCGGTTCGAAAACGGTGCTGCCTGCCTGGGCGATGGCCAAGATTTCGTGCCGCCTCGTCCCCGATCAAACGCCGGAGGAAACCATCAAGCAGATGCGCAAGTATCTCAAAAAGAACGCCCCCAAGGATATTAAATGGAAACTTACCTATCTGCATGGTGCGGGCGCCGCACTGACCGGCAAGGATAACATCGGCGTCAAGGCCATGGCCAAGGCCCTGGAAACCGTTTGGGGTAAGAAACCGTATTTCCCGCGTGAAGGCGGCTCCATCGGTGTGGTTGTACAGCTTCAGGATCACCTTGGCGTTGAGTCGGTTCTATCCGGCTTCGGGCTTCCTGATTGCGATGCTCATTCCCCGAACGAGAAGCTTCATCTGCCCACCTGGAATAAAGGCATTGATGCCTTGATCCACTTTATCTATAACCTGAAATAGAAAAGACCTTCGTCAATTTTTAAATCTATTTAATCGTAGTAACGACTTAAGTCGTTACTACGATTGCAGAAATTGGAAATATAAGAATATGGAAGATCGGATGATTACGTATGGCGGTCAGGCTGTGATTGAGGGCGTGATGATGCGCGGGCAGAAAGCGTTTGCGATTGCCATGCGCGCCCCCGATGGCGGGATCGTGGTTCATCAGGAAAAACTGGACGCGATTTATCGCTCCAGGATAGCCAAAATCCCATTCTTACGCGGTGTGATTTTGTTGTGGGATGCCCTTGGCTTGGGGATGCGCGCCTTGACCATTGCCGCCAATACGCAAACCGGGGAGGATGTAAAACTCGAAGGTCCGGCTCTTTACCTGACCTTGGGCTTTTCTCTCGTCTTTGGGATCGGTCTCTTCTTTTTGCTTCCAGCAGGCATCGGTGGGCTGGCCGGAAAATACCTCGGCTGGAATGTGTGGTGGAATAACCTGCTGGAAGGCGCCATCCGGCTTTTGTTGTTGGTCGCTTATATTTGGAGCATCGGCTTCATGCCCGATATCAAGCGCTTGTTTGCCTATCACGGTGCGGAACACAAAACCATCAATGCCTTTGAAGCCGGCGCCGAATTGACCCCTGAATCGGTTGCGAGATTTTCATTACAGCATCCGCGCTGCGGCACGGCTTTCCTCCTGACCCTTGTCCTGCTGTCCATCATACTCTTCGCGCTCCTTGGTCCACTGCCGATCTTCTGGCGCCTGGTGAGCCGCATCTTATTCATCCCCGTTTTGGCAGGCATCGCCCTGGAGTATACCCGCTGGACTGCAAATCATTTGAAGTATCCGATCGTCCGCTGGTTGATCAAGCCGAACTTGGCTTTGCAATCGCTGACCACGCGTGAGCCGGATCTGTCCATGCTCGAAGTCGCCATTCGTTCCTTCCAAACGATGCGACAGGCCGAGCAGGAGATGACCCTGTAAGGATGAGGGATGAAGGATGAAGGATGAAGGATGGAGGAAGAAGTGAGAAGGAAAAAGGAAGAAGAGTGAAGGATTGAAACTCTAAAATTTAAGCAGAGACCCTGAACCCTGACCCTGACCCTGACCCTGACCCTGACCCTGAAGAACACAGGGCAGGCGAACACAGGGCAGGCGAACACAGGGCAGGCGAACACAGGGCAGGCGAACACACCGAATAACGCAGTGCAGGCAGGGCAAGCGGGCGCAGGGCGTTGAACGGAGATAAATGTCAGACCCTGTTTTCTCTTTCGATCATATACCAGGTTGCGACCTCTATTTAGCTCGTGGGTGGGAAACCAAAAAAATGATTGCTTTTTTAGACAGCCTTCCATTATCTGAACGTGCATTGATCCCTTTTGACTTTTCAGACTTTTCAGACTTTTGACCTTTTAGACTTTTCAGACTTGTAAGACTTTTTAGACCTGTTAGACTGCTTGGACTTCTTGATGAACTATTCGCTTTACTTTCATATCCCCTTTTGTGTGCATCGTTGTGCTTATTGTGATTTCAACACCTATGCCGGCCAGGAAGCTAGCATTCCGGCTTATGTAAACGCCTTATGCCGGGAAGTGGAATTTGTGGGAAAGAAATTTCCCGATGGAAACAAAGTTCATACCATTTTCTTCGGCGGTGGCACTCCCTCTTTGCTTTCTCCAGCTCAATTTGAGTCGATCTTTCATTCAATTCATAAGTCCTTTTCCTTAATCGAAGATGCCGAAATTACCATCGAAGCGAATCCTGGCACGGTAAACCTTGAGGATTTGCAGGGATTACGTTCCATTGGGATTAATCGCCTGAGTTTCGGTGTTCAATCCGCCAACGGTGAGGAATTGCGGATGCTGGAGCGTGCCCACGATTTTTCCGATGTGCTGGATGCGGTCAGTTGGGCGCGCCAGGCTGGTTTCGAGAATTTCAATTTGGATTTGATCTATGGCTTGCCGGAACAAACCCTCGGAACATGGCAGACTACTGTTGGACGAATTCTCGATCTGCACCCGAATCATATTTCGGCTTATGCGTTAACCCTTGAACACGGCACACCTTTCGGCCGCTGGACCGCACGCGGCCTCATGCCCTTGCCCGATCCCGACCTTGCCGCCGAGATGTATGAATGGGCGGATGAAGCCCTTGAAGCCGCAGGCTATCTTCAATATGAGATTTCCAATTGGGCTTTAGATCATCCATTATCCATCGTCCCCCGTCAATCATCCATCGTCAATCGTCCATCCTCAATCTCTCCCTCCTTTGCCTGTCTCCACAATCTTCAATATTGGCGCGGACTTCCCTATCTCGGCTTTGGCGCGGGCGCACATGGATATGCCAATGGCTATCGCTATTCGAATGTGCTGCGGATCAAAACATATATTGACCGCATTTTGGATAGCGCGGGTCGAATTTCGAATCTCGATTTTCCTCTCTCGCCTGCCACGATCAATCAGCATCACCAAACCTTGCAGAACGATATGTCCGAGTACATGCTGACCGGTTTGAGATTAACGCGAGAGGGCGTTTTCACCACTGCCTTCCTGCATAGATTTGGACGGGATTTGTGGGAAGTCTATGGAAATGAGATTGATGAATTGATTCACCTGGGTCTACTGGAGTGGCATAAAGAGACTTCCGAAGTTAAGGAAACTCCGGAAGTCTTGCGGCTTACCTCGCGCGGACGCCTGCTCGGCAATCAGGTTTTCATTCGGTTTGTAGAGTAATGGTGGTCACGGATATGATAGCGTGCTCCCAATCAAGATTCCATTTGCCCAGTAATATCCGGTATCTCCGGCGGGCAGGATATCATACGTGGCAGGCTGATCGGAAGATACGATCTCAACTTTTGTAATGAGAGCGCCATCCAAATATTCGCCTGCCACCAGGTCGCCCATTCTTCTTCCGTCTGCCGTTGGATGACCGGGAGAAGCCCAAAGCTCACGCCCATCCTGGAGAATGACGTGAATGAGAAGATGACCGGCTGGAACAGGTACAACTGACGTTCTTAGAAGGGTAGATGCAACCCGCGAGCCGCTTGCATCCACCGTCCATACCGCGTCGCCGACCTTCAATACCTGGACGGCTATAGATCCGTTTGGTGTGTCAATTAACGTACCTGCCGGTAAACATATATACGTTGGTACAGGAGTGGGTGCTTTTGTAGGTGCAGGCCCGCTGATGGGTGGACACAGCGAAGGCTCGTAGCCATTAGGCTTGAAACCATAGGCTGCGCGGCAGGTATTATCCACTGCATAAATTGCGTTGATAGGGTAGAACGGACTGCCTGCAATCGGTGAGCCTGCCTGTGCGTTCGTGAAGCGGTCGTTGTAATTGAACTTGGACGGATCCTTCAAGCCCGCGTCGGCCCAGACACCCCACATGAATGAATTTCCGGGGAGTGTGCGCTTGAAGGCAAAGTCAATCACTCGTGCGTCCTTGGGATCGCTGCGCACCCAGGCCAAATCCGGGTCATCTCCCTGACCCTGGTTGAAGATCACGGTTTCGTAGCCGTCGCCCGGATAAGGCGCAACCGTGGTTGCATTGGCATCAGATTTTTCCGGTGAAGCACCTCCGGTATCGTGATTCGGGTCGGTGAAAACCTTGACGCCGTTGGTGCTCCATTGGTTTGTGTAGGGAGGCTGTGCCCAGACCAGGATATCGCCAAACCCATCGTGATCCCTATCCATCTCGACCCCGTAGTCTATATTAGCCGGATCGTTGGGATTGTTCCCGACCAGGGTGATGAACACATAGTACCAACTATCATCCGAGGTGATTTGGAAAGTGTTGATATCCAGGCTGGGTATATAGGTCATGTCTTTTTGGGTGAACGGCCGCTCGAAAAGGTTGATATTATACGAATCGCCATAGGGCGCGCGGTGCTGGGATGCTGTTCCCGATGAATCGACATCGTAATTCAATGTGCCCTTGGGATTGACATCCGCCGGTGTCATCAAATGGGAGACGGTCGGGGTTGGCTTGACCGTCGCTGTATCTGTTGGTGCGAAAGTCGCTGTCTGCGGAACAGAGGTTGAACTTGGGTTAGGCTGGGGTGTTTGCTGTGGAGTTTGCTGCGGAATCTGTCCTGCGCCTGGCGTACCGGAAGAAAGGTTGCAAGCCAGTGCGGCCATCAACAGGATAAAGACAAGGCGAAGTAAAGGTGGCGGTGATCTGAATTTCATAGGTTACCTTCTTTCATTCATGAGCAAATCCTGAAGCCGCGCCATGTCGTCAGGAGTAGGTTCCTGCTGGATTGATTTTGCGATCCGGTTTTCCATGCACATGTTATCCATCATTCCATGATGGCTTACAAGGAACCTTTAGGGGATAGGGTATTGAGTATCCGTTGATGGATTCCCACCAGATCATTTAGCCCGGATGCGAAGGCCGTACGCGCCTCTGCCGGGCCGATCAGCAAACCCGGCACTTTTGCCTCGGTGTGCCGCCGTGTGGACAAGTCTTCCATGTTGCCGTGATCGGATGTGATCAGGATTAATCCGCGCTCATCGTTCCATATATCAAGTAAGCCGCTTAATACCTCGTCGAATATTTTGAACTGTTCGCAGGCCCAGTTCATATCCTGCTTGTGACCGGCATAATCGCTTGCCCAGTATTCGAAGAGCGAGAAGTCATATTGGTTGGCGAGTTCGCCTAATTTGCCGCCTGCTTCATGCGTTCCGTAAACGTGCGCATCGGGAAAACCCAGCATCTCGCGCCAGCCGTTGCCCGTAAAGTCAGCCGATAGCGCCTGTCCTGCATAATAATCATCCTTGTTGAACAATCTTAATCCCGCCGAGGTCACTGCCATGGGCATTGCAGAATAGATCCGTTTACCAGAATCCACACCGTCAAAGTAGCGCGGCGGGTAGGCGTTGAGCAAAGCCGCAGATTTTCCATGCTTGATCACTTGTGAAAATAAATTGCCATTGAGCAGATATTTTGCAACCGCCGGGTTTGGCTTAGGCCCGTAATGTTCGCCGATTTCCTTTGGGATGTTGATGCCGGTCAATAAAACCGCCTGTCCGGTAGCCGATTGCGGTAAGCCGTTCACGCCCAGACCCGCGTCCAGAGCCAGCAGGGTGGCGCGTTCTCCAATATGGGGTGCGGAGCTCGCCAATAATTTTTTCCCGCCCAGCAGGCTTTGCAGGAACGGCATTTCGATGCGGGCAAATGGATTGACATTTGGGTCGTCAAGGCCCAGGCCAACGCCGTCAAGAAAAATGAATAATATACGCATAGGGTTCACCAATAATTTTATAGGACCAGACCCTAAGGGTTTTCACAACCCTTAGGGTCTATATTGATACAAAAACCATGAAGACGGCCGCTCGCGCGTGTCTATACCGTCTTTTCTCCAGAGCAGGCGGAAACCCTGGTTTTCAATCAACTCGATATCGGCTGCGGCCAGGCCGGACCCGAATTGGGGCGTTCTGAAAATTCCGTACAAGAGCCAATGTCTGTCTGGTGCCAGCACCCGTTTCATCTGAGCCAGATATTCCGTCTTCTGCTGGATGCCATGAAAACAACCCATATCCAATGCCAGGTCAAATGGGCCGGCGATCCCGTTGAGCTTTGTCACATCGCCCACGCGCAGATCGGCACTCACGCCTGCATTTTTTGTTTTACGTTTTGCGATCTGGATCGCGCGCCGTGCAAAATCAATGCCTGTGACTTTCCATCCATTTTGAGCCAGGGTAATGACATTGGTGCCTGTGCCGCATCCCAGGTCAATGGCGCGCCCTGCCGGATGTTTGGAGATGAAGTCGAAAAGTTCGGGTGGCGAAATGCCCCGATCCCACGGCGGACGCCTGAAATACCAAAGATTAAAGTTGATTCTACGAAGGAGATTCATGCGGATGACAGTTTTGAATTTGGATCATGACCCGGTGCTTTAATCATGGGATGCCGGGGGCGATCTGATTTCTGATAAAGTCACCTAAAGGTTGTGACAAGTCACACTTTGACAATTCAACCTTATTCTTTTACAATCACGCCGCTGGCATCATTTCATTTTCAGGAAAGGTTGTCATGAAAGAGTATACCACTGAGTTTATCCGCAATATCGCGCTGGTTTCGCACGGCAGCGCGGGCAAGACCATGTTGGCAGAAGCGTTTCTGCACCTATCGGGGGCAACCACCCGCCTCGGTAAGATCGAGGACGGGACCACGATCTCGGATTACGATGAAGAAGAGATCCGCCGCAAGATTTCCATTTACACCACCGTCCTTCCGGTGGAGTACCGCGATCATAAAATCAACGTGTTGGATGCGCCCGGCTTCACCGATTTCGTCGGTGAAGTGGTTTCAGCTCTCAGCGTAGCCGATGGCGCAGTCGTGCTGGTTGATTCTGTGGCCGGCGTGGAAGTCGGCACGGAAATTGCGTGGCGTTATGTGGACGATTTCAAACTGCCGCGCTTTGTGGTGATCAACAAACTCGACCGCGACAACGCCGACTTTGCAAAAGCGTATGCCTCCATTGAAGAATTTGCTCATGCACGCGGCGAACGATTGGTCAAAGTGCAGCTGCCGATCGGCGAGAAGCACGAGTTCAAAGGCGTGATTGATTTGATCTCCATGAAAGCTTTCATGGCAGATGGCAAAACCGTGACCGATATTCCTGCCGATATGCTGGCTGCCGCAAAGGAAGCGCATGGGGTTTTGGTCGAAGCCGCCGCGGAAGGTGAAGACACCCTGCTCGAGAAATATCTCGAGGCCGGTTCTCTCTCGGACACGGAGTTGATCGTCGGTTTAAAAGACGTTGTTCGGTCTGGTGCTTTTATCCCGGTCTATTGCGCGGCAGGCGGACGCGAGATAGGCATCCTGCCTCTGCTCAATGGCTTCGTTGATCTCATGCCTTCTCCCGCACAGGCGCCTGCTCGTGTGGCGTCTGGCAAAGCCGGGGAAGAAACATTGAACGCCTCTGATACCGGCCCTCTTGCCGCTTATGTTTGGAAGACGACCGCCGATCCGTTTGTCGGCAAAATGACTTATTTCCGTGTTGCCTCCGGCACGATCCAGGCGGATGCACATGTTTGGAATCAGGTCAAGAACGCGGAAGAACGATTGTCCGGTTTGCACGTTCAGCGCGGCAAGGAACAGATCGCGGTCAAAGTGGTTCATGCCGGTGACCTTGGTTCGGTCGCGAAGCTAAGCGTCACAGCGACCAGTGATACGTTATGCGATAAGAATCATCCGTTGACGATTGCTCCGCCCAAATTTCCGGCAGCGTTATTCCGCGTCGCCATTTCTCCCAAGACCCAGGCGGATGCCGCCAAGATCACACCGACTCTGGGGCGCTTGTGCGAAGAGGATATGACGCTCTCCTGGTATAACGAACATGCCACGGGCGAGACCGTACTACAGGGCATGGGCGATCAGCATATTGATGTCGCCATGCATCGCGCCCAGATAAAATTCCAGGTGGGCCTTCTGGCTCACGATCCCAAGGTCCCTTATCGCGAAGGAATCACCAGGAAGGCCTCTGCCCAGTATCGTCACAAGAAACAATCCGGTGGATCAGGGCAATTTGGTGAAGTGCATTTGCGCATCGAACCATTGCCCACTGCCGATTTTGAATTTGCCGATGAACTGGTCGGTATGAATCTTTCCAAATCCTATCTGCCTCCCATCGAAAAAGGCATTGTGGCGACCATGGCGCATGGCGCCTTTGCAGGTTACCCGATGAGCAACGTCAAAGTCATTGTGTATGACGGCAAGGAACATCCGGTCGACTCGAAGCCGGTGGCCTTTGAAATTGCCGGGCGTGAAGCCTTCAAGCTGGCCGTGCAGGATGCCGGTCCGGTGCTCTTCGAGCCGATCATGAATGTACGCGTAGTGGTGCCGGATGCGAACATGGGTGACGTGATGGGCGATCTCAATACGCGTAGAGGCCGCGTGCAAGGCACGGAGTCGGAGCGTGGCAGCACTGTCGTCGTGGCGCACGTCCCGCTGGCGGAAATGCTGCGTTATACTTCCCAGCTTCGCTCCATCACCGGCGGACGCGGATACTACACGATGGAACTGGATCATTACGATATCGTTCCTTCGCAGATTGCGGCCACTATCGTTGAGGCGCACAAGAAGGAAATGGAAGCGAAGAAGGAAGAATAGCGAAAAGTAAAAAGTAAAAAGTAAAAGGAAAAAAGTGAAAAGCCGGAGTCTGATGACTTCGGCTTTTTTCATCCTATCGCGCTGATTTGTTTTGAATTCAAGTAAAATAGGTGCATGCCTGTTTTAAAGGTCAGCCCTCCCATGCGTTATTACACGGATAATCAGACTGAGACCGCTGTGCAGGGTGCGACGGTGATCGAGGCCTTGATGGATGCGGTGGAAAAATACCCGGCCTTGAAGGTCCACATCTTTGATTCCGATGGCAAACTGCGGCGGCATATCAATGTCTTTGTCAACGATGAGAACATCCGCGATCTTAAAGGCCTGGAAACCGAATTGAAGGAAGAAGATCGCGTCACTTTGCTGGCTTCCATTTCAGGGGGATAAGAGATCGTTTGATGGAAGTGGCTAATTTTGTGGGCTTCTGAATCACTCACAATGGAGCGCACTTGCGCTTTGCGTGCTTCGCGAAGAACACAGAGTTTTTCCCCGAGTTTTCTCGGTGGGTTCTGTGATCTCTGTGGTGAGAAATTAGTTAACTCACTACCTGCTGGTTGAATTTAAGCAGGTTGAAGGATAGAATAAATATACTTACCTTTCCCCTCTCCCGTTTTGGGAAAGGGGTAGGGGTGAGGGTAAAGGATGATGATGGCAACTTTGAAGATCCCTACTCCCTTGCGGAGTTATACCGATGGGCAAACCGAGGTCTCTGTGGATGGCGCCAACATTGCCCAGGCAATGGATGATTTGATCGGAAAATTCCCGACCTTGAAACCACAGCTATATGACGGCGATGGAAACTTGCGTCCGTTCGTGAATCTCTTCGTCGGCGAAAACAATATCAAGGATTTGCAGGGACTCGAGACCCCGCTGGATGAACATGCGCGCGTGATCCTGATCCCCTCGATCGCAGGCGGAAAAGGAATTTAAACACAAAGGACACAACGTACACAAAGGTTAAAAAAGTTTTACTTACTTACTTTCTTCCTTCGTGGCCTTTGTGTCCTTCGTGTTTGAAAAAGAATTGAGACCAATATATGTTACCCGGTTTGACTCGTGATGAAATTTTGCGCTACTCGCGCCATCTTCTGATCCCGGAAGTTGGCCTCGAAGGTCAACGCAAACTGAAAGGTTCCTCCGCGCTGATTATCGGCACGGGCGGGCTTGGCTCGCCTGTTGCCTTGTACCTGGCCGCGGCAGGCATCGGCCGGATCGGCCTCGTGGATTACGATGTGGTGGATTCTTCGAATCTCCAGCGCCAGGTAATCCATGGCACCTCGACGGTCGGAAAATTGAAGGTTGAAAGCGCAAAAGCGAGAATGCTCGATTTGAACCCCAACATTGAAGTGGATGTGTACAACGAGCCGTACACTTCCGAAAACGCTATGCGCATAGCCATTGATTACGACATCCTGCTTGATGGCACCGACAATTTCCCCACCCGTTATTTGACCAATGATGTGGCTGTCTTTCTCGGCAAGCCAAATGTATATGCCTCCATCTATCGTTTCGATGGGCAGGTCAGCGTCTTTTATGCCAAGGAAGGTCCCTGCTATCGCTGTCTCTTCCCCGAACCGCCTCTGCCCGGACTCGTCCCTTCCTGTGCGGAAGGCGGTGTGCTAGGCGTTCTGCCCGGCACGATTGGCACGCTTCAAGCCACCGAGGCCCTGAAAGTTCTTCTTGGCATCGGCCAGCCGTTGATAGGAAAGCTCCTGTTGTATAACGCCCTCGACATGTCGTTTGATTTTGTCAAGCTAAAGAAGAATCCGAACTGCCGCGTGTGTGGACCGAACGCCGACATCAAAGAGTTGATTGACTACGAAGAGTTTTGCGGCGTGCCGAGTCACGACCACGACGAAGGTTCGGCAGGTGCGCGCTGGGATATTTCCGCCCTGGAACTATCCTCGCGTCTCAAGCAGAATCATTTGAAATTACTGGATGTGCGCGAACCGCATGAATTGCAGATTTCGGCCTTGCCAAATGCAGTGAATATTCCGCTGGGAACATTAGCCGCGCGACTCTCCGAACTGGATTCTGCCGAGGAGATGGTCGTGTTCTGCAAATCCGGTACGCGTTCCACGCGCGCCCTAGAGTTGTTGACGAGCGCCGGATTTAAGAAGGTCAAGAACCTCAAAGGCGGGATCAACGCCTGGGCAAAGGAAGTGGACAACAATTTACCCATCTATTAACCAAACCATTGCAGGCCGCTGTGTATCCCCAGACTTCGGAAGTCTCTTAAGACTTCCGAAGTCTTTGTTATAGCGGGGTATAATTTCATTTGATTGGATGGCCTCCGGCATGGGACATATATTCATCAGCTATAGCCACAAAGACAAGGATTACGTTCATAGGCTTCAAGACGCTCTTCAAGCTGAAGGCTTTGAAGTTTGGATTGACGACCGCATTGATTACGGCGACGAATGGCCGATGGTGATCCAGGATCGATTGGATGCCTGCGATGCTTTTATCCTGGTGGCAACCGAAGACTCATATAAATCAAAGTGGGTTCAAAAAGAAGTCACCCGTGCACAGCGAATCAATAAACCTTTCTTCCCGCTTTTACTGAATGGAAATCCCTGGCTATCCATTGAGTCGACTCAATATGCAGATGTTAGGGATAAATCACTGCCTCCCGAAAAATTTTACAAACGCTTGGCAGGTGCAACGCCTCGTAATAAGCCTCTTCTTTTTCTACCGCGCGAAGAATCAAAAGTAGAGAAACCCATTGTAAAACCCGCGCCGTTTTCCCCTCTCCTACAGGGAGATGGTAGGGTGAGGGTAAAGCCCGCGTCGAAATTTGATTTTCGTTGGCTAATTATTGGCGGCCTTGTGGTGCTTGTCCTGATCTTTGGTGTGTATGGTCTTTCTCACTTGCCTGCAGCACCACAGCCATCTCCAACCGCACAAGTTACCTCTACTTTTGAATTACCAGCTTCAACTGAACTGCCAACTTCAACACTCGAACTTCCCACTGAAACTTCAACAGCTATATTTGTGCCACCAACACCCACTCCTGGCAATGGCTCGACCATCATTTTTGACAAAGATGGCATGACTTTGCTCTACGTGCCTGCCGGAAATTTCCTGATGGGTTCAACAGATGCAGATACCCTTGCATCTCCTGACGAAAAACCGCAACATACTGTATATCTGGAAGCCTTTTGGATTGACCAGACCGATGTGACCAACGCTATGTATGCCAAATGTGTGAGCGCGGCCGCCTGTAATCAACCAACAAACTTGACCTCTTACACTCGTTCAAGTTATTATGGCAATTCTCAATTTGACAATTATCCTGTAATTTATGTGAATTGGAACATGGCCGATACGTATTGTAAATGGGCTGGGCGCCAATTGCCTAACGAAGCCCAGTGGGAAAAAGCCGCGCGCGGGCCAAACGGGAATATTTATCCTTGGGGTAATGACGCACCAAGTACCATATTGTTAAATTACAATCAAAACGTTGGCGATACATCAGATGTTGGTAAGTATCCAAATGGGGCGAGCCCTTATGGCGCTCTGGATATGGCAGGTAATGTGTGGCAATGGGTGGCGGACTGGTATCAGAGTGGCTACTATGCCATGCTTGGTAATAATGCTTCCAATCCTCAGGGTCCTGCCAGCGGTGATGGTCGAGTGTTGCGGGGCAGCGCGTGGAGCGACTTCAATATCGTCGTGCGCTCTGCCTACCGCGGGTGGAGCGATCCTACGAATACGAACGGCTACATTGGTTTTCGTTGCTCGCGCTCACAATAATACGAAACGCAGACTTCCGAGTTCTTCAAGAATTTGGAAATCTGCAATTGATTTGTGAACTTTGATTTATAATCTGCTAAAGAGGTTTTAAGAAATCGTAATGGTGGAGGATATGTATGGCTGACCTGACCGGCAAAACCATCGCAAATCGCTACCGCGTCGACTCCCTGATTGGGCACGGCGGAATGGGAGACGTGTACAAAGTATGGGATCGCCGCCGCGCCGTATTCCTGGCGATGAAAGTCCTTCATTCCGATTTGGCGGAGGATAAGATTTTCCTGCGCCGCTTTGCGCGTGAGGCGGAGACGCTTTCCGCTTTACAGCATCCTCACATAGTCCGCTTCTATGGCCTGGAGCAGGACGGCGATCTGACCTTTATGCTGATGGATTACGTGGAGGGGACGACGTTGCGCAAGTTGATCTTCGATGCGCGCCAACCCTTTTCTGCGGAACGCGTCCTGCAAATCATGCGGCCCGTCTGTTCGGCATTGCATTATGCCCACGATATGGGACGCGTGCATTGTGACATTAAACCTGCTAACATCATGGTGAAAACCAACGGCGAGGTTTTGGTAGCGGACTTTGGCATTGCTCGTATGATGGAGAGCAGTACCACCACAACCATGGTTGGTGCGGGAACACCGGCTTACATGGCGCCGGAGCAGGCCTTGGGGAAAAAGCCTCAGCCGCAGACGGACATTTACGCCTTGGGAATTGTATTGTACGAAATGCTTACGGGAGGGGAACGCCCGTTTACCGGCGAGCAGGCGAAGATCGAGGGGAGCACATCGGATAAGGTTCGTTGGGAACAGGTTGAATCCAGGCCGCCATCCCCGCGCAAATACAATCCGGCAATTTCCATCGCTATGGAAACGGTCATTATGAAATGCCTGCGAAAAGACCCGGCACAGCGTTATGCCAGCGCGTTGGAATTTCTGCAGGCGGCTGAACTTGCCATTGGCGGTGTGGAAGAGGCGCGCGCCTTTGTGAAACAACCACTCCAAATGGAACAGCCTGCCGCTAAACCCGTGCCTGTGGTTGAGAAGAAGGAGGAAAAACAAAAGAAACCTGCACCGCTTTCCCCTCTCCCGATTCCTGAGCTTGTCGAAGGATTGGGAGAGCGCAGGGTGAGGGCAAAGCTTACCTCGAATTCTATTTTTCTTTGGCTTGGCATTGGCGGCATCGTTGTACTTGTTCTAATCCTAGCCACGTATGGTCTTACTCATTTACCCGCGACGCCAAAACTATCTCCAACCGCACAAACCACATCCACTTTTGAATTGCCAACTGCGACGCTCGAACTTCCCACTGGAACTTCAACTGCCACGCTCGTGCCAACGCCAGCTTTTGGAATTGGTTCGACTATGGTTTCCGAAAAAGATGGTATGACCTTGCTTTATGTTCCCGCAGGCAATTTTCTGATGGGCTCAACAAACTCAGATCCCAATGCACAAGCTAATGAGGAACCGCAACGTACTGTTTATCTGGATGCCTTCTGGATTGACCAGACCGATGTGACCAACGCCATGTACGCTAAATGTGTGAGCGCGAGCAAATGTGAACAACCGACCAACCTAAGTTCTCAAACTCGTTCAAGTCATTCCGGGAATTCTCAATTTGACGATTACCCTGTGATCAATGTGAATTGGAATATGGCAGATGCCTATTGCAAATGGGCCGGGCGCCAATTGCCCACCGAAGCCCAATGGGAAAAAGCCGCGCGCGGCGCCGATGGAAGTACTTATCCCTGGGGGAATGAGGCACCGGACAGTACTTTGCTGAATTACTACATTTCAAACATTGGCGATACCACCGAGGTTGGCAGATATCCAAAAGGAGCCAGCCCGTATGGCGCTCTCGATATGGCCGGAAATGTCTGGCAATGGGTGGCGGATTGGTATGCCCCTTATCCCGGAAATACCGTTAGTGATTCATCGTATGGCACGACCTATCGAGTGTTGCGGGGCGGCTCGTGGTACAGCAACGATAGTGACGTGCGCTCTGCTAACCGCTACAGGTTCGATCCAGTGCCTATCTACAGCAACATTGGTTTTCGTTGCGCTCGTCCAGCAACTTCACCTGTAGCTCTCTCATCAACAAATTTACCAATCCCAGCCTCAACTCCATCCTCTGCCGCACTTGGCATTGGCTCAACCATGATCTCTGATAAGGATGGCATGACCTTGCTTTATGTGCCTGCAGGACCGTTCACAATGGGTAATGATAATGGCCAACCTGACGAAAAACCAGCTCATATGGTTTATCTGGATGCTTTCTGGATCGACCAAACCGATGTGACCAATAAAATGTATGCCTTATGTGTTTCTGCCGGAGCGTGCACTTCACCATCCCAAACAGGTTCTTTCAGGCACTCCAGCTATTACGGCAACTCCGAATTTGATGACTATCCGAAGATCTACGTTTCATGGAATGATGCTACGGCCTTTTGCAAGTGGGCTGATAGAAGATTGCCAAGCGAGGCTGAATGGGAGAAGGTCGCGCGCGGCACCGATGGCCGTATTTATCCCTGGGGCAACGATGCGCCGAATGACACTTTACTGAATTACAATCAAAACGTTGGCGATACGACCGCAGTTGGCACATATCCAAAAGGAGCCAGCCCGTATGGCGCTTTGGACATGGCTGGCAATGTCTGGGAATGGGTAAACGACTTGTACAGTAGTACCTATTATCAAAGTTCACCCTCATCGAATCCGCCAGGTCCAGCCTCCGGCCAATATAGAGTGTTGCGTGGCGGCGCATGGGGCAATAATCACGATTGGATTTGGCATTATATGGCGGAGTATTATAGCAATTACTACGTCCTCTCCGCCGCCCGGTATTACGAGGGGCTTCTTCCGGCGGAGGCCGTCAGCTTTGCCGGCTTTCGTTGCGCCCGCTCACAATAATACGAACGCGCCTGATCGCTTCGCTTGTCTTTTTAATCGGATATATCCCAGCCGTTACGTGCGACGCACCCTCTCGTGCGGGATTCTTCATCGTTTCGCCCCTCAAATTGTTTTATAATCTGCTGAAGAGTTTTTAAGAAACATACTGGCGTAGGAAAATTATGGCTGACCTGACCGGCAAAACCATTGCAAATCGCTACCGCGTAGACTCCCTGCTTGGACACGGCGGAATGGGAGATGTATACAAGGTGTGGGATCGGCAGCGCGCCGCCTTCCTGGCGATGAAAGTCCTGCACGCAGATATGGCGGAAGACAGGGTCTTTCTGCGCCGCTTTGCGCGTGAAGCCGAGACACTTTCCACCCTACAGCATCCCCAAATCGTTCGCTTTTATGGATTGGAGCAGGAAGGTCGGATCACTTTCATGTTGATGGATTACGTGGAAGGGACCACCTTGCGGGGCCAAATATTTGACCTTCACCGACCTTTTACAGCGGAGCAGGTATTGCAGATCATGCGTCCCGTGTGTTCCGCCTTGTATTACGCCCATCAAATGGGGCGCGTGCACTGTGACGTTAAACCCGCCAATATCATGCTGAAATCGAATGGTGAAGTGGTGGTCGCGGATTTTGGCATTGCGCGTATGATGGAGAGCAGTACCACCACAACCATGGCGGGTGCGGGAACGCCCGCTTACATGGCGCCGGAGCAGGTATTGAGGAAAAAGCATCAGCCGCAAACGGATATTTACGCCTTGGGAATTGTATTGTTTGAAATGCTTACGGGAGGGGAACGCCCGTTTACCGGCGAGCAGGCGAAGATCGAAGGGAGCACATCGGATAAGGTTCGTTGGGAACAGGTTGAAGCCAGGCCTCCACCTCCGCGCAAATACAATCCGGTAATATCCAGCGGGATGGAAGCGGTCATTATGAAATGCCTGCAAAAAGATCCCGCACAGCGTTATGCCAGCGCATTGGAATTGTTGCAGGCGGTTGAACTTGCCCTTGGAAATGCAGAAGGTGTGCGCGATTATGTAATGAAGCGTGCCCCGATAGAACAGCCTGCCGCTAAACCGAGGCCGCCGCATCAGCAAGCCAGATCCGCGCCATCTGTTGAAAGGAAAGTTGAAAAACAAAAGAAACCCGCACCGCTTTCCCCTCTCCCGATTCCTGAGCTTGTCGAAGGATTGGGAGAGGGCAGGATGAGGGCAAAGCTTGCCTCGAAATCTACTTTTCGCTGGCTTGCCATTGGTGGCATCGTTGTACTTGTCATGATCCTCGGCGCGTATGGTCTTACTCATTTGCCTGCAGTACCAACGCCATTTCCAACAGCGCAAGCCACATCCACGTTTGAATTGCCAACTGAAACACCTCAACCTCCAACGGAAACTTCAACTGCAACGCTTGTGCCAACTCCAACTCTTGGCATTGGCTCAATTATGATCTCTGATAAAGATGGCATGAACTTGGTTTATGTGCCCGCTGGCAATTTTCTGATGGGATCGGCAGATTCAGATTCGATGGCCCAAAGTGACGAAAAACCACAACATATTGTATATCTGGATGCCTTCTGGATTGACCAGACCGATATCACCAATGGGATGTATGCCAAATGTGTAAGCGCTGGCGCTTGTAATCAACCAACAAACTTAAGTTCTTCCGCTCGCTCAAGCTATTACGGCAATTCTCAATTTGATAATTATCCCGTGATCTATGTGAATTGGAATATGGCAGATACCTATTGCAAATGGGCGGGACGCCAATTGCCCACCGAGGCGGAATGGGAAAAGGCTGCGCGAGGCACGGATGGCCGCACCTATCCTTGGGGAAATGACCCACCGGACAATACCCTGGTCAATTTCAATGGCAATGTTGGTGATACCTCAGCGGTTGGCAGTTATCCGAAAGGGGCGAGCTTTTATGGCGCTATGGATATGGCTGGCAATGTCTGGCAATGGGTGGTGGATTGGTACAGCGCTTCGTATTATCAGGGCTCTCAACCTTCCGATCCTTTAGGTCCGGCTTCCGGTCAATATCGAGTGCTGCGGGGCGGCGCGTGGCTCAACCTCGTTAGCGACGTGCGCTCTGCCAACCGCTACAGGTTCAGTCCCTCGAGTTCGTACTACTACCTCGGCTTTCGTTGCTCCCGCTCACAATAGTGCCGCGACCGACGGGAGTGCTGGTTTCTGGAATTCTGCGGCCGAAGGGAGTACTGAACCGGGGGTCTGTCCCTTGCACTACGTTCCAGGGATGCTTCGCAAGGGGCCGAAGGCGGAAGGATGAAGGATGAAATTCGTACACGGATTGGACGGATTTTACGGATAAGCACGGATTTTTTTCGATTCTGATGGATTTTGTGGTTTTGGAGACCATCCACGAATAAGACCACGAATGCTCGAATGAGCAACTAAAATTCGTGTATTCGTGACAAATTCGTGGATGGTTTCTCGGCGTAATAGGCAACTTTGCGCTGTAATATTAACCACCAATAATAAACTGGCAGGTTTTTGGAGACCCGTCAGATTTTTCTTTTAAGCATATAATTTAACTATCACTTTCACAAGCAGGTCGAAATGAAACATACAATACTATTTCTACTTGTTGCTCTTTTCTTGGCTTCTTGCGCTTCGCCTGCAACGCCAACCCCCACGCAAACTTTCACGCCCGCGCCGCCAACACTCACCCCAACATTCACCCCAACGTTCACATTCACACCTGAGCCTCCAACCTTCACTCCAACCCCGACACTTGGCATTGGCAGTACAGAAATTTCTCCCAAAGATGGCATGATGCTCCTATACGTGCCTGCCGGTAATTTCACAATGGGCGATAAAGCGGAGGATGCTTTGGCTGAGTGTCAAAAGTATCGTTTTGATTGTCAGTTGGAATGGTTTGGGAGTGAAGATCCTCTGCACTTTGGGAGTGAACAACCTCCGCACGAAGTTTATTTGGATGCCTTTTGGATTGACCAAACTGATGTAACCAATGCCATGTATGCTAAATGCGTGGCAGATAAAGGCGCTTGTCAACAACCAACAAGCCTAAGTTCCGCTACTCATTCTAGTTATTACAGTAATCGTCAATTTGACGATTATCCTGTGATCAATGTGAATTGGAATATGGCAGATACCTATTGCAAATGGGCTGGTCGCCAACTCCCCACCGAAGCACAATGGGAAAAAGCCGCCAGTTGGGATGCCGATAAAGAACAAAAGCGCGTCTATCCGTGGGGCGATTCACTAAGAACCTATCTCTAAACCTAAGATTTGGGCAGTAAAATAGAGGAATGGACAAAACGAAGAAAACACGATATGCAGATGTAGCGAGTTGGGAACTGTCGGATAGCATGTGGGAACGG
>Ga0182027_10004396_pt1 | contig 21846 bp, 20 predicted proteins | sample 712E1DmetaG_FD_121300 | JGI IMG/M metagenome (GOLD analysis project Ga0182027, IMG submission 121300) | Permafrost microbial communities from Stordalen Mire, Sweden - 712E1D metaG (Illumina Assembly) | ecosystem: Environmental > Terrestrial > Soil > Wetlands > Permafrost | place: Sweden... | reverse complement strand
GTTACGGAAGCAAGGGCTAACAGACCTAGAACGGAATAAATGATCCTGCGAATTCGCCGTTGTCGTTTTGCAGACTCACGTGGAATGTCCATAGATACTCTCCGAGGATATTCAGGGCACGAACGCTGCCAACCCCTTTGTTGATCGAGGCATGTATTTTCAAGGGGTTAGAGGGAAGAGCGAGTGAAGCTCCCGGCTCAGGTGTTCGATTTTGGGATAGCTCGTCCCGAGTTCGGACAACGATACGTTAGCTTTCAGCCTTCAGCCGCCAGCTATAAACCTCTTGTTGCTGGACCTCTGTGTCCTTTCCTTCTGGTCGATCGTCACTGGCCCGGTCGGAAATGGTTTCGCTGAATCCCGAATGCAGTAGGCAGCCGGCAGTAAGCAGAAGGCAGTCGGCGGTGGCCAGAAGTGGGAAGGCGGATCACAATCCGTAATTGACAATCCAGAATTCAGCATTGCTCTATCGCCTGCCCCAGCACCCAGTCCCCAGCCCCTGTTACCTGACACCTGATACCTGGAACCTGCTCTTTCGCTTCCCGACTCTCCGATCGCTGGAGTCCGATGGTCCGATCCGCATCGGACCTGAAATCGGACCCGAATCCCGACTCCCGAATCCCCAATCCCGACTTAGCACCTTACACCTAACTACCTGTATTTTCACCAACATTCCCGCTGCCAACGCGTAACTACCTTTGTTTTCTATAACATTCCCGATTCGTGCCGGGCTACTGAAAGCCGGTCCTTTGTTTTCATAGACGTTCCCGCGTCGGTCCTTCACTTTTTAAAGTTACTAGTTCTTTCTTTCCCGGTCGGCGGTGACATCTTGTCATAGACTGCGGTACGGGCCAGGAGTCCCGCCAACTCGAATTCCCCTCACATGGAGTAGGCAGTCGGCACTAAGCAGAAGGCGGAGAGCAGATGCCCTTCATTCTGACTCCCGACTCCTGACCCCTGACTTGGCGCCTGGCACCTACTCTTCCCCACCTACGATGTATCACATACCTAGCCTCGTGTCAAGAGCAAAAACACCGGATTCACAAGAGCAGGAGCGTGGAGGCGGGGGCGATCCCAGGTGCTCTTCCCCACCTACCGCCTGCGACTGCTGTAGGCAGTAAGCAGAAGGCAGTCGGCGGTGGCCAGAAGTGGGAAGGCGGCTCACAATCCGCAATTGACAGCTCAGAATTCAGCATTGCTCTAGCGCCTGCCCCAGCACCCAGTCCCCTAGCCCCTGTTACCTGACACCCGACACCTGCTCTTCTGACTCCTGAATCCCGAATCCTGAATGCAGGAGGCGGTCGGCAGTAAGCAGAAGGCAGAAAGCGGAGGGCAGAAAGCAGAAGACAGCCGGCGAAAAGCAGATGCCCTTCATTCTGACTCCTGACACCTGGAACCTGACACCTGGCACCTGAAACCTGTTCTTCCCTCAGCCTCGGGATACACAGGAAGGGGCCTTCAGGGTCTTTGACGGCGTCCACGATGTCATAGCGGAAGGTTGGGAACCCAGGTTCGCATCCAAAATATCGGTAGGTATCCCGGAGTTGGCGGCCTTCCAGCGCCTTCGGGTTTTCCCTGCCTAGCTTATCAATGTCAATGTTTTTCAAGTACGCCTTCGGTGTAGCCGTGAGGCCGATGCGAGTGGCTTGGAAGAACTGCACAACTTCGCGTGCGTCGCCGTAGATCGAACGATGGGCTTCGTCATTGATGACCAGATCGAAATGGAAGGGCGTGAATTCCTCGCGGTAACGCCGATCCACCATCAACGACTGGATCGTGGCGACAACAACGCAGGAACCTAGAAGTTCGGAAGGGTGGCGACGGGCCGTCTTGAAAATGACCGGGCTGTATTCGCGCAAGACGACGTTGAAGTCTTCCATTGTCTGCTTGGCGAGTTCGATACGATCCACGATGAAGAGAACACGCTCGGCGTTTCGCGTGGACAAAAAGCGGCGAATCAGGGCCGCGCAGAGAAGCGTCTTGCCCGTGCCAGTGGCCATCTCAAGGAGGAATTTCCGCTTGCTCTCGCGGTCGAACTGCTTCGACACCTCCTCGATGGCTTGGATTTGGTAACCGTGGAGCTTGATTTCCGGCTTGAATGGCTTCAAGTAATCCGGCCCGACGTGCTCCGTCACAAGCGGGCGGGGAGGCTGTAGGTTTTTGAAGCGTTGCCGTTCGAGGTCCCGCCTGGAGGGGAGACGCTCGACGCGGTAGGCGTCCTGTTGGTCGGCGCGCAGGTAGTTCCAAAACCAGTGCTCACGCCCGTTGGACAAGAGAATGAAGGGGGCCCGGAGATTCTCTGCATACCCGCGGGCCTGCTCCTTGGCTTCGTAGGGGTCGGCGTCTTCTCGCTTGGCTTCGAGAACACAAAGGGCGTGACCATGTTGGTCGAGGAGAACGTAATCGGCGCGACCATCGCGTCCACTCATCTCAAAGCGAACTTGTTGGGTGTCCAGCAGGTCCCAGTCGCTGTCTTTGAGCGCTTGGTCAATCAGGACTCTGGAGAATGCTTCTGGCAGGACGGACAACGGATTCCTCGATATCGCCGCGTTCTAGTTCTGCGGACTCTCACTGCGCAGGGTTAGTAAAAGCACTTAGCCAACCCATCCGCCAGGACCCGTGCCCGGCATTGATAGGTACCACACAGGCGAGCCCAAGTCAATAATGGGCTTCGAGTCGTGACAAATGATACCGATGAGGCGAGCCCAAGCCATTTAGGGGTGCGACCGCTCAAGCTGTTCACAATGTAGCCCAGCGGAGCAGTTTTGAAAAGGGGGTTAGCATGGTGCGAGCGATTCAAGGGATGGCGTACGTCGTGATGCCAGATGACTTCGCCGTTTGTCGAGTAGAGAAATGGAACCTGAAAGCCGTTGAAGTCAAACGCACTTGGTGTCAGCCCCCCTGAGTATCGTTCGGCTTGCGTCAGGGCTTCCTGGGGGCCCAGCGTGAGCTTCTTTGCCTCGATGACGCCAAGGATTTGACCGCCAGCGCAGAGAGCGTAATCCGCAGGCCCGCTTTCCGTTGGAAACTCCTCAATGGCGCACTTGTCGTATGTGCTGAGCGGCCGGTTCGGTTTGAACGCGACGACGCGCCAGCCGGCGGCGCGGAGTTTGGAATCCACGATCTGCTTTCGCGTCAGGTATTCGGATTTACTTGGTGAAGGCCTGGGCATCGTCGGAGCGCGTTTAGATTTTCGTCGACGCATCAAATTAATGAACCGTTGTTCCGCCTATGATACCCCGAATTGGGGGAGTAATCGCAAGGTAAAGGCAAGCATAGCGCGGCCCTGTTTTGCAGGTCCGCGGCTTTTCGCCAACCAGCGCTCGCCGGTTCACCATCGCCTCCGCACGGCATCACGCGTAGATTGATCGCATGTCCAGGTTGCGTTGCCGGTTCCTTTATAACCGCTACTCCTTCGTGAGCGTGAATTTGGTAAGCTGCTGTACCGCAGAGCGGCCTAAAGGCCGCAACCAAATTCGTAGGGGCCAGCGGCGCTGGCCCGGGGGCCGAACGCCGTTCGGCCCTACGAGCTGCGCAAAATGTTTGCTAAGAAAACAAGAATTTACGGCCTTGCAATGCAGGGCTCGCGGTCCGGCCCCTTCGCTCGGCTCAGAGCTTGCCCTGAGCGCAGATATCATGAGCCTTCGGCTCGCCACTGTGCATGAAAATGCTCTGGGTGATTCCCCTCCTTGATAAGGAGGGGGTAGGGGTGGTTGACTGGTTCGGTTTGTCCCGTACCCACCACCCCCTAACCCCCTCCTCAGCCGAGGAGGGGAGCCATTTTCATGGCAGCGAATTGGGCAGGCGCTGCGGCTTTTCCAGCGGTGCGGGTTCTTGCCGCGCCGCCGTAGCGCTGATCTTTAGCCCGGATTTCTCACCACGGGTCCGGGGGAGCTTCACAGGTTGCGGAAAAACGCTTCCCTCCTGGCATTCGGTGCGGAGCTTTGGAGTGCGGTCCCGCGTTGCGGGACCGCACTCCAAAGCTCCGCACGCGCAAACAGGCTGTTTGGAGTAAGGGACACGGGAATGATCACGAAGGCCCTGTGAGGGCGGAAGCCCCGCCCTACCAGACCCATGGTGAGAAATGCGGGTTAGGTCAGCAGCAGATGAGATTGCACAAATGCCGACCCCGCAAGGCGGGGTCGGCGCTACGCTTGCTTGGCGCACCGCGCCGGAGGTATCACTGTTTCAGATACTTGTCGTACCACGCCAGGAGGCGCGTGAGCACATCCACCTGATGGGCGCGCTCTTGGAAGGCGTGGTGTTCGCGCGGATAGGTCACCATCTCAGCCGGAGCGCCCAGCATCCGCAGGCCGTTATAAAACTCCCATCCCTGGATGGTAGGGACGCGCTCATCCGCCTCACCGTGCAGAATCAGCGAAGGTGTCTTGCAGTTTTTCAAGAAGCTCATGGCCGAGTGCTGGTCGTAGTCGGCGCGCCGCGTGAAGGGAAGGTCCAGGAAGTAGTTGCGCAGAAAACTCGGCGTGATGTCGGTGGTGCCGTCAAAGCTGAAGAGATCGGTCACGGCGGCCCCCACCACCGCCGCTTTGAAGCGGTTGGTCTGGGTGACCGCCCAGGAAGTCATGAACCCCCCGTAGCTCCACCCGCCGATGCCCAGGCGATTGGGGTCGGCGATCTTCTGGCCGATCAAATAATCCACTCCATCCATGATGTCGCGGAAGTCCCCACCGCCCCAGTCATCGCGATTCGCTTCTGTAAACTTCCACCCCTGCCCGAGGGAGCCGCGTGGATTGGGCAGCAAAACGACGTAGCCGTTCGAGGCCAGCAACTGCGCCCACTCGTGCCACGAACCCAACCAGCCACTCCACCACGCCCACGCGGGGCCGCCGTGAACGTCCACGATGGTGGGATACGCTTGGCCCGGCTTGAAGTCCGGCGGCGTCACTAACACACCATAGATGGTGGCGCCGTCTTTCCGGTTTTTCCAACTGATTTCCTTCACCGCGCCCAGCCGCCAATTCTTGGCCTGGGGATTCAAACCCGTCAGCCTTCCGGGCGTGCCGCCGGCCGTATACGCCCAGACGTCCGGCGGCGAATCCGCAGCCCCGCGCGCGTAGGCAAGAGTCCGCCCGTCCGGGCTGCTGGCGAAATCCGCCGCCGGCAAAGCCGTCTGCGCGGGGATTTCGGTAACCGAGCCGTCCCAGGAATCCACGCGCAGGAACTGGTCGTGAGTCCGCTGATTGAATTCCGCCACCAGATGCTTTGAATCCGCCTCCCATTCGAAGTCGCGCACGGTGCCTGCGTAGTCCTTGAGCAGCGGCCGCGTGGGCCCACCGCCAGCCGGGACTACAGCCAGCCAGGAGGCAATCCGGTTGGGGGAATATTCTTCGAAGGCGATCGTTTGTCCGTCGGGCGACCACCGCACGTTTCCCGCGAAGTCTTCGCTGAGGGTACGCAGGATTTCGCCCGTAAGCCGGCGCACTACAAGGAGCCGCGCCTGCCACATAGTATCGTCGTTGCGAGGCGTTGAAGAAGCGCTCAGCGCAAGTTCGGCGCCGTCCGCGGACCAATCGAATCAGGTGATGTGCAGCTCCTGCCTGGTCACTTGCTCCGCCTTGCGGTCGGCCAGCGTCAAAACCCAAAGCCGAGCGAATTTGTAATGGTGGTCCACGAAGTTCTCGTCATAGCCTTCTTTGTGGGCTTTCTGCTCGGCTTCCGTGTCGGGGTCGAGAACTGTGAAGGCAATCATTTTCTCGTCGCGGGACCATTGGAGGTCTGTGACAGCGCCTTTGAGGTTCGTGAGCTGCTCCGCTTCGCCGCCGTCGGTGCGCATCAAGTAAACCTGGTTTTTCGCCTCTTTCTCTTCCCCTACAGGCTCGCCACGGTCCGAGAGAAACGCCAGATAACGGCCGTCCGGGGACCAGCGCGGGTGCGTGTCACTCTTCGGACTCGCGGCAAACGACCGGGCTGGCTGGCTGCCATCGGCGGGCGCCACCCAGATGTTCGTATCGCGCGGCTTCTGCGGCTTGGTGGGGTCCGCGGGTTCGGTCACAACGAATGCCACCCACCTGCCGTCGGCTGAAATCTGGACATCACCCGCGGTTCGAATGTCCACCACGTCTTCCGGCTTCAGCGGGCGCTTTTCCTGGCCCAGCACGAGACTCCCGATCGTCAGGCAAAAGCAGGATGCAAGACCCAGAATTCTTTTCAAATCGAGATTCATACGGCCTCCCCGAGAGAACAGGCTTCCAGCCCGTTGGGCATTCGAAAGGGTATTGAGGCACCGAAACTATCGCAAAGGGCCGGGCCTGTCAATGCGCGTGCGGGCTTACAGCCGTATCAGAAGGTTGAATTGGAAAAGCAACCGTAGCGCGAACCGCACACCGCAAAGGCCCGCGCTTGCTTTTCCCCAGAGGTTGAGCCGGAGGCCCGAAATTTCTTAATCCCTCCGGAATTATCATATTGACATGTGTAAGGCTACAGGCTACAGTTGATCCGGTGAAAATACGGAACTTCACCCACAAGGGCCTGAAAAGGCTCTACGAGGAAGATAGCTATCACTAGGACGAAGGAAGCAAACGCCATGCCCATGAAGAACCCGCCCCATCCGGGAGATTTCATTCGGACGGAGATTATCGAGCCCGCGGGCCTGTCGGTGACCGCGGCAGCAGCGGCGCTTGAGGTTTCCCGGCCTACCCTGTCGAGCTTGCTCAACGGCAAGGCCAGCCTTTCCGGAAACATGGCGCTGCGCATTGAAAAAGCCTTTGGAGTGAAGATGGATACGCTCCTGCGAATGCAAGCCTCATATGACATCGCCCAGACCCGCAAGCGCGAGAACCAAATCCACGTCCGGCGCATTCATCCGCTCGCCGAAATTCCCGCCTGAAGCCCGGCGGATAGGGTGTTGGCTATGCCGATCCGGGTTATAGGTTTTGCCTCAATTAAGGTCCTAATATACCTATGCGTACAATCACTCTCGAAGAACATTTCACCACGCCGGAATTTCTGAAAGCCACCCCGAGCTGCGAGCGCTTCCCACAGCCCCCTGTAACGTAAGCACAGATGTGATAACATCTTCTGGAGGGGAATTATGCCAGCCACCAAAACCAAGTCCGTCCGCACAGCCGAGGCTTCCACTGAAAACGAGTACCGTGGCAAGCGGACGCGCACGGGAAACTCCTATGGTTTTCGCTTTGATCGTGCTCTCTTCAAAAGCCATCCCGAATTTGCCGGAGAGGTCAAGGCCCACGTGATCGCGCCCGGCCGGATGCTGGTATCCGTTGCCGAGCCGGTCACCGAACGCCGCGATCCCGTGATGCAATCGTTCCTTGCCTTCCTCGCGAATGATATTGCCAAGGCGCCTGAAAGGGTCAAGCCGATGAGCCGCGAACTGGCGGGCCGCATTGACCGCTTGGTCGAGGAAGTTTCCGTCTCTTGCAATGAATCTCTCGATGAGGAAAGCCTGCTCTGATGGAGGCCAATGGCTGGACGCTCTACCTGCATCCGCTCTTTCAGCAGCAGTTGGAGAAATTAACCGCCCTGGTGGAAACTCTGCAAGCGAAAGACCCGCTGCGCTACAAGGAACAGTCGGCCACGAAGCTCCTTACCACGATCAATTGTCATATGCGCGAGATCATTCCGCGTGATCCCAATGCGGCGGAGTTCCGTCAGGGCAATACGCTGGGCGCGGACAATCGCCAATGGTTCCGGGCGAAATTCCACGAGCGTTATCGCCTTTTCTTTCGCTTTTCCAGCAAAGAGAAAGTGATCGTTTATGCCTGGGTGAACGACGAGAGCACGCTGCGCAAGGCCGGATCAAGTTATCAGTTGTCAGTTCAGAAGCCATTAGCTATCAGCGGTCAACGCGCAGCGCACATCGATCAAGAATCAAGCACTGCGGGGTCTTTACGGAATACTGACGACTGACCACCGGCCACGAACTAGGGGCGAAGCAGAAGCAGAACAACAGACAAGCCCCGGCAGGGGCGACAGACCGTAGCCCATAGCGTGAGCTATGGGTGACGAGTTCGAGTAAATTCCTCTCAAGCCCCAGAGGGGCGAAAGAACAAGTCGCTGGCGCCCTCCAGCGCCAGTCCCAAAAAATACGATTGCCCCGTTACCTCGCGCCGTGATTTCTTTCGCCCCTGCCGGGGCTTGGGCGGGGCGGGGGCCGATGTTCCCACGGCTGGCGAAGCTGTGAAAAAATAAACAATCTCACGCAAAGACGCCAAGGCGCAAAGACTCGCAAAGAATAACTGCTTTCTTTTCTTTGCGCCTTCTTGGACTTTGTCCCGCGTTGGCGGGATGAAATGCTTTTGCTCTTCCAGGGATTTTTTCACAGCTTCTTGCGCCATGGGCTATCCCGCTCCAGCGGGACCCGCTACGCGGGCTGACGCGGCGCCACAAGATCGGAAAGAACACAAGCAGAACAAACTGGTGCTCTTCCCCATCCGCCTGGATGAGGCCGTAATGGAAACCGATCAAGCCTGGGCAGCCAGCCTCCGCCGCACGCGCCACATCGGCGACTTCCGGGCATGGAAAGATCACAACCCATACCAGAAGTCGCTCGACCGACTAATGCGCGGCCTCAAAGCGTAGTGCAGGGTCCGCACTCCGGGCCGCCAATCTTAATGGCGGGCGGCTTTTCCAGCGGTGCGGGTTCTTGCCGCGCCGCAGTAGCGCTGACCCCGCAAGGCGGGGTCAGCAGGTCGGGCACCCGCCAAAAATGCCGACCTAAAGGTCGGCGCTACACTTTCCCGGCCGCGCCGCCAAAATCACGGCGCGGTGGAAGAGCCGCCCGCCGCGGCGGTCTGTAGAGCGAACCTTGCGCTACATCTTTTCTTTTTGGGGCGGATCCGGCGTTCGGGTCCGCGGCTTTTTGTTGTCAATTGGGGACGAGCCGCAGACCTCCAAAACAGGTCTGCGCTACGCTTGCTCCTCCCCATGCAACGTCGAACAGAACTTTCAATGGATGCTGAAAACCCGGGTTTCCATGTTCGCGGCTCCGGCAAAATCTACCTTCACGTGCCAGAGCTTCGTCTGGTAGTCCCAGAACCACCCGGACTTCGCCACCTTCAGCCGATCCAAGCTACTCAACTCCTCCAGCTTCGCGTTCCCTGCTTCCGCGCTCGCCGGCCGTCGCCCTGCATAACCCACCGTCACCGGATTCCATTCCTGATTCGAGACCACCCCCACCCTCACCTCTTCCTGCGTCGCTTCCACCGAGGCAATCCGCATGTCCGCCATGGTCACAAACTTGTCCGTGTCCCCAATCACGGCCATCCCGTTTCGCAAGATCGGCGCTACGACGAAATACTGGTGTTTCGCCTCACGAACAAGTCCGACGGGCGAATCCGAATCCCTTATGAAGGCAGTGTGGGTGTCCCAGTCGTATACAACGGATTTACCAGCTCCGAGGTCCGACGGTGTGAAATCCGAAGCGTAGCCTGCTGAAGGCAAGCTCAATACGTAGTACCAGCTCTTGCCGGCAAAGTCCGACTCGGTGTAGCCAAGCGCACAGCCTGCTTGATAGCAGCGGTCAATCGGTACAATCGGTCGATCCGGCTTGAGGATGAGTTCGTCTCCCTCGCGATAGGTGTGCCGCAGCAGATCGAAATTACACTCACCAATTCTGTGACCGAGCTGTATTGACCCACCCAGGAGATTCGCGATTAAGGTGTCTTCAAACGCGTTGGGATCGGCAATCGTCTGGATATTGTCGCGAGACGGCCAGATGCCGACAGCCCCATAAAATGCACTCGTAAAAATCACCTGTTTCCAGAAAAACGGATCGTGATTATCGGGGTTATCGGGCCGTTTAACCGGCTCTGCCATCGGCACATGATGATCTTCGGTGGCTTGAAGTGAAACCATCACCGGGTTTTCCGTGGACTCCATGATGTTCCGTGGAAGCTGCATACAATATTGCATGTCGATTCCCTTTGCCTGGAGAGCCTTGGCCATGTTTTTGAAGTAGGTATCCATCTTGCCGCTACCGGACATCATCGTGCGGTTGCCTTCGTAGTCGCTCAGGAAATCGTGCTGGAGCAGAACGGTCCCCCAGGAGGCCAACTTGTCAGCGGTGTCTTGCCAGTATTCCGGACTGTAGAACACATCGCCCATCGATCCGGGGACTTCTCCGCCTACGTCGAAGAAGGCATATTTCTTGCGGTAGGGACTGTTGGATCGTATCCACATATAATACGACTGGAGCGGCTTGCCGAGCGTCTGGTGAAATCTCGCCAGACCTTCGGGAAACAGGTCTGCCCTGGGTTCGAACAAACCCTCTTCCATGTCCCGCTGCTGTGCAGCATCCAGGACATGGTAGGCGCCAATGCGCAGATCGTGGTCCTTTGCCTCCTTTTCTATTCCGAGAATAATATCCGCATACGTTTTGTAGCCAGGCTCCTTGAAGTCATGCTCATAGTAGTAGGCCCCGGCGTCATCCATGTAGACCAAATACTTCAACGTGTCATCCTGATATTTCGAGGGAATCTTTTTCCCAGCCCTTTCGAGCAATGCCCGCCCCCATTCTTGAAACGTATCGTGGATTCCCTGGCCGACCACCATGATGTGCTTATGTTCGAAGCCGGCCGGTATTTCCTCAACCAGCCCCTCGATGCCGCAACTGATCATGCCTCTGGAAATCCCGTTCCCCATGGCTAGTGGCCCGGACTGTTGCGTTGCAATAAGATAATTGCCAAATCCCGATAAAATGACAGCCCTGTAGCCCGGATATAAAAGGACCAGCGGGTCCACCGTACCCTGAACGCTGAAAGCGTCTCCATAAGCAAGTCTGTGACTCCACATTCCGCCACTGGTCCAGGAATACAGGTTCTGCGGTATTCCCCAACTGGGGGAAGCAAACTGGGGAAAGGCTACGGACGAGACGGTCCAATCGCCGCTAGCGTAATTTTTGAACCCCTTAGGGAAGCGTTGCACAAATATCAGGAACGGCCTGTCCTGATAGAGGTCGAAGGCGGTGATTATTGGTGTCTGGGTTCCGGGAACGGTCCAGCTCACGTCGACGAAGTCGTAGCTGCCCAAGAGGTCCTTTGCTGAGCCAGCTTTGACGCCGGCGAGTACAAGCCGTCCATCGGGATTTTCGTTGCCGCGCACATGATAAAACGTGCTATCAGTGCTTCTGAACCAACGATGGTTGGCGAAAACACTGATCTGTCCCCTGCCGAACCAGGGCTGCTCCTCACCAGGGGATAGCGCCGCACCGGCGGCGTACGCGGTGAGCTGCGCCACCGAGTAGTAGCCATCTTGTGGATTGATCGTTACGATGGTTCCAAATCTATTGTTCAGCGTGTACGTCGGCTTTGCCTCAGAAGCGAGGAGAGTAGCTGGCAGCAACAAAAGGAAAAACGCACAGACTAACAACAATACAGATAGTTGTTTGCATTCACCCGAATGAGACATAGCGCCTCCCTTGAGAAAGTTCTTCCCGGTACACTCTTCTGGGACACAGCACGCCTCAACAGCGCAGGTGCCAAGTGAGCCGTTCCCGAAGCAAGTGTAGCGCAGCACACGGCGTCATTAGGGTGACAGTGATGACCTTGGCGGTCTGCGTCAATCGATAATCGTCCACGACCTCGATGGCATTGCCAGCCCGGTCCAACCGCAGCGTACGATTCCAGAAAGCCAAATGCGCCGGGGGAGGATAAGCCTTCGCCAAGTTCAGGTGGAGTTCCGCCGCACGGTCATCCGCGTGGTAGCTCACGTCTGTGGCGGCAAACTGCCGCCCGGCGGATTGCATGACGCCGTCGATCGTGGGGCAGTTGTGATACGCCGACTGCATCGTCCAGATTTCGTACCGGTACGGGCTGAAGGTTTTGGCGGTTTAGGTTTCCACATCCAGGATCACATTCCATGTCGGATCAATGAGGCTCAAGCTTCTATGGACTCCACAGACAGCTTCCGCTTTCGCCTTTGTGAAAACGCAGAAGGGTTCAGCGGCATGGACTGGCCCTGAACAGGGATCGCTCTTGCCTTTCTGCCGCCGTTAGCATACCACCGGGGGGTAATGCGATAGAAGTTTGTCACCGCCTTGACGAATAGCAAGCCGTAGCGGTATCCTCACAGCATGAAGACCAAGAAGAACCCTGCTGCTGTAGCACCGGGCCGCAAGGGCGAACAAGCAATTGCGCAACGCGGTCCTGAGTATTTTGCTCAACTTCGGGCAGGCGTAGCGCAGCGCTGTTGATTCCGCAGCTTTCCGCCGGCCAGCGCTCACCGGTTCGGCTCACTATTGCCTCCGCACGGTATCGCGTGTAGATTGATCACATGTCCAGGTTGCGGCCGCTGGCGTTCACGGATCCACAACTAACCTGTAAGGACCAACTGAAGTTAATGGAGATAATCACATGAAGCCGGAAAGCGAACCTGCGACAACACCTCAGCCAGGCTCGATTACTCCTGCCACGGAAACCAAGCCGCCCTACCTGAACGAGGACTGGCTCTCAGTTTTGACCGGGCTGCTCCTGTTCCTACTCTCCTTGGCCGTCTTCCTGCGCCTCGACCTGCTCGGCTGGGCCGTAACCACCGCCGTCTGGACAAAGCCTACGGGCGCCCTCGGCTCAATTTCCAAGAACTACGCCGGCCTCCCGGGACTGGTATACCTGGCGGCCACGTATGTGTTTCTTTCGGCGCTTCTGGGGATCGGCGCTGCGGCTCTCAGAATCAACGTGGGGCGGTTCCTAAAGGGTTTTGCGGCGGTGTTTTTCGCGAGCTATCTGGCCTGGTTCATCGGAAGCTGGGCCTACATCGCCGCCACCCCCGACAAACGCAAGGCCTTCGGACTTACCTGGTCGCTCAGCCTCACGGCGGAGGCCGGTTTCATCGTCGCGCTCCTCGCGGGGCTGGCCATCGGCAACTTCCTCCCGTCTTTGGCGCGTGCGATAAAAGAAGCCATCCGCCCGGAGTTGTACATCAAGACGGCCATCGTGATTCTGGGCGGTTTTCTCGGAGTCACGGCGGCCGAGCAGCTTCGCCTGGCCAGCGCGGTGATGTTCCAGGGAATCTGCGCGATTGTCGTGGCCTACCTCATCTTCTGGGCCGCCGTCTACTATGTCGCCCGGCGGTACTTCAAATTCAGCCGGGAATGGGCGGCCCCGCTGGCCTCGGGCATCTCCATTTGCGGAGTGTCGGCCGCCATCGCCACGGGCTCTGCCATCCGTGCCCGACCCATAGTTCCCGTCATGGTGTCCTCACTGGTGGTCGTCTTTTCGGTCGTGGAGTTGCTGTTCCTGCCCTTCGTGGCCCAGACTTTCCTCTACCACCAGCCACTGGTGGCCGGAGCTTGGCTGGGCCTGGCGGTGAAGACCGACGGCGCCGCGGTCGCCTCCGGCGCCATCGCCGAAGCGCTGATCCGCGCCAAGGCGTTGAGCGCGCAAGGCGTCCATTATCAGCCTGGCTGGATCATGGGAGTCAGCGCCACCGTCAAAGTGTTTATTGACGCCTTCATCGGAGTGTGGGCGTTCCTGCTGGCCTGGATCTGGTCGGCAAAGATCGAGAATCGCTCCGGCGAGCGGGTACGGGCTCGCGAGATCTGGGACAGGTTTCCCAAGTTCATTCTAGGCTACCTCCTGACTTTCCTTATCGCCCTGGGGATTGGAGTTCTGTCACCTCCCTTGCTGGCCAAAACGAAGACCGCCATGGCGCAGGCCAACGTGTTCCGCAGCGTCTTCTTTGTCATGACCTTCTTCACCATAGGCGTCGTCTCCAATTTTCGCAGGCTGTGGGAGGAAGGCATTGGCCGGTTAGCCGTGGTGTACGTTGTCTGCCTTTTCGGATTCGTGATCTGGGTGGCGCTGGCAATCTCGTGGATCTTCTTCCACGGCATTCTGCCGCCCTTGGCATGAGACTGATTTTCTTCTAGGAGAAGCCTAATGACAGATCCCAAGATTGCGGACGAGCTCAAGCAGATGGAATATGAGCCACTGCTCCCGGTGGAGAAGAAGCTGATCGTTTGGAGCATTGTGACCGGAGTCGCTTTGTGCGGTTTTTTCCTCTGGCTGGGGCACAAGCTGATCCTACGCTAGGGTACCCCGGCCTGCCGTCCCCAAAAAGTATCGGAAGCCAACCAAGGAGGGAAGAATGCAAACTTATAACAGGCGAGGATTTCTCCAATTCACCACAGCGGCGGCGACGGCGGCGGTCGCCGGGCAGCTTTCCGCCAGCGTGCCGGTCGACACGTCCAAAAAGGCCTTGCGCCTGGGCCTACTGGTCTTCGTTTCGGACAACCCGGAAAGTGACATAGCCCATGTCCACGGGCTCGGCTTGCCCACCGCCCACGTGTCGATCCAAGACGTCTCACCCGCCATGGCCACTCGCTTGAGAAGCGCCCTCGACCGTTATGAAGTGGAAGCGACAGTCATACACTCATCGGGACCAGGAGAGGAGAAGTACGACTTGGTCCAAGCCCCTCCCATGTTCGGGCTGGTCTCTTCCCGGTATCGACGAGAGAGAATCGACCATCTGAAGAGAGCTTCAGATTTCGCGAAACAAGTGGGCGTGCCGGCGCTGTTTAACCAGTGGGGGTTTATTCCCGAAGTTCCGAGCGACCCGTTGTACGAACCGACCGTGATGGCAGCGCGCGAAATTGCCAACCACTGCCGGGGGAACGGCCAGATGTTTTTTAACGAGACGGGGCAGGAGACACCCATCACGATGCTGAGGACGATTCAGGACGCCGGCGTGGATAATTTGGGTCTGGTTCTGGATGCGGGCAACCTGGTGGTTTACGGCAAAGGCAACCCGGTGGATGCGCTTGACGTCATCGGAAAGTACGTGCGCGCGGTCCACGCCAAGGGGGGCTTCTATCCCACCGACCCCCGGTATCTGGGCAAGCAGGTCCCGGCCAGCCAGCACAGCAAGGTGGACTGGCCGCAACTCATCCGGCGCCTGAAGGCACTCGGATATGACGGCACGGTGACCATTGAGGCTGTTACCCCGGAGCCTGGACGTGACCACGAAATCCGAGGCGATAAGGCTTATCTGGAAAGACTGATCGCACAGGGGTGAGAGCGAGATTTGTGCCCGCGTGGTAGTTGCCACGCAAGAACGCCATAATTTCCATCCCCAAGCCCCGAATGGGCGACGCATGCCCCAGAGGAGCCGCAGACTTAAAGAAGAGGCCTCCCCGACGCGCTCGCCCCGGAGCCGGGTCGGGTGTGTTATCGTTAGGAGGATGGTAAGAGTTAAACACTGATGTCACATCGGGAGACTGGGGAAAAGCTCGAAGTGGTTTACGGCATTCATGCGGTCATGGAGGCCGTTCGCACCCGCACGATTGACCACGTGCTGGTCACCCAAGGCCAGCACAACCCGCGAGTGCAGGAGATTATTGATGCCTGTCGGGCCACGGGCATTTCGCTGCGTTTCGCTCCCCGGCCGGCGGTCGAGCGGGCGGCGGGCGACACCCAACATCAAAACGTTGTGGCCGTCTGCACGCCTCGGGCCTATGACGATCTCCGAACTCTTCTGGAACAATCCGCGCGGCCCCTGTTCATTGTCCTGGATGGGGTGGAAGACCCCGCCAACCTGGGGGCCATCGTCCGCACGGCGGTGGCCGCCGGTTCAGACGGAATTGTAATCCCGGAGCGCCGCGCCGCAGGAATATCGCCTGCGGTGGCGCGAGCTTCGGTCGGGGCGCTCGAGCACGTAAAGATTGCGCGGGTCACCAACCTGGTACGCGCCCTGGAGGAGATGAAAGAGCGCCGGGTATGGGTTTACGGCTTTGAGGCCCAAGCCGGGAAGTCTTACCTTGATCTGGACTATGCGCAGGGCTGCGCGCTGGTATTGGGCGGAGAGGGGGTGGGCTTGCATCGCTTGGTGCGGGAAGCGTGCGATGAACTGGCTCATATCCCCCTGCACGGCCCCGTTCCTTCGCTCAATGTTTCCGTGGCGGCTGCGGTGGTGCTTTATGAGGCCCTGCGGCAACGCGCCACGAAATGAGGGCGACCCCCTTCCGGCCGGGGGCGTCCCCCACGAGAAATTCGGCAGCGGAGCAAGAAGCGGGGGGATTCATGATTTGGACCTCGCAGATCGGTCTGCAACGCCAAGGCGCATGCGCACATCTAATAGTAAGCGGAGATGTGCGCGGAGGAGCGAATGCCTGTGAATTCCACTTCCGGTTTTCTAAAGTCCGCCTTAACCTTTGTTCTCACCGCTGGCTTTTGTGGTCTCCTCCTGTCTCCCTCTGCCCGCGCCCAGGAGGGCGTAGCCGGCGATAACCCCCTGGCCCCGAAGCCCAAGCAAGACCTGCCTGCTGATGCCAAGCCGTCCAAGATCGAGCCGCAGATTCGGGTCACGTCGAACTTCGTGACCACGCCGGTTACGGTGATTAACTCCAAAGGCGACTTTGTTTTCGACTTGCAGCAAAAAGACTTCGAGATTCTTGACAACGGGGTGAGCCAGCGCATTGAACAGTTTAGTCTGGAGCAGCACAAGCTGGAAGCGGTCATTGTGGTGGAAGCAAATAGCACCTCGGAGCCGCTGCTGGGCGAGGTCCGCCCCCTCGGTCCGGTTTTCTCCAGCCTGATGCTGGGGCCACAAGGAGAGGCTGCGGTAGTAACGTACGGCGATCAGATTCGAGTTGTCCAGGACTTGACCCAAGACAGCGCTGAGCTGGAAACCGCCCTGCGCGGTCTCGAGGCGCGTGGCAGTTCGGCTAATCTGAATGACGCCTTGGCGCGCGCCGTCTCGCTGCTCGAAAGCCAGCCGAAGGAACACCGCCGGGTAATCGTGGTTTTTTCGGATGGCCATGATTTGGGGGGCCAAACCCATAAGGAAGAGGTCGTGCAACGCGCCGTGAACGCAGGGATCACGATCTACGGTCTGGGATTCAGCCCGGGGCGCGCGCTGCTGGCCAGGCAACCGAAGGCTCCCCCACCGGACCCCCTGAACGACAACGTGGCACGCCCCTTGCCTCCCGGCATTGCGCCCACTCCCGCGAACGAGGAGCAACAATATGATATGCCCACGCTCCCGATCGTTCCACTCATCCTGGCGAGTGGGGAGATGATCCGTTCCGCGGTGGCCAAGAGCGCCCTGGAATTCTATGCCGGGTACACCGGCGGGGTGTGTTATGGGCATTGGTCAACGAAGGGGGTGCAGGACGAACTCAATCGGATTGCCGACGAAATCCAGAGCCAGTACGAAATCGCTTACGTGCCTCACGCGCCCAGCGAGAACGGTTTTCACCGCATCGAAGTGCACGTCGACCGAAGCGGAGTCAAGGTGCGGGCGAAGGCAGGATATTTCTTGGGCGGGACCAATCCTTAGGTTACTCTCGAGCGGCGGGGCCATCAGGTTCCTTCAGGAATCCTCGAAAGGCATCACCTCGACGCGCTTCCCTGATTTCAGCTCGATCTCGGCAAGATAAGGTCGCATGGAAAGGGCATCGACTCGCAAGACCATCACGTGAGTCACGCCCTGCTTCTTGCAGACCACGGTGAAATATCTATTGTGCCTGCCCGCGATCAGGATATTGGGGTAAGTCGTCCACTTGAGCTTTAGCTTGCGGACGGAGGGGCTCACATCCGGGCGAAATTGCATCAGCGTGATCGTCGAAAAAGGCATCTCCACCGAGCCCGCCGGACACTTGAAATTCAGGCCCTCCATTGTGACTTCCAACTTGCCGGCACAATCGATTTCGATTCTCTCGGTTCCGCCCTCATATTGAAAAACGGCGGCCCGGGCTTGTTCAACTCCAAAAGTCGCGCCGGGCGGAATCAGGATCATGAAGACCAGGGGCCAGATTTTCCGGGTTCGTCTTGCCCAATCTAATTTCATAAACAATTTGCTCCACAGGCGTCACGCGCCAAGCCGGCGGTACACCTCCGGCCCACTCCCCAATCTTAACGCGGGATTACCCTTGGGGGGGGAATATTTCTCTGGCGCCAGGTCATTCTGCTCAGGACCTTCAACGCCGGCACGGCGAACGGGTGTCTACCTGGGCGGGTCGTTGGAGACGGGAACGTCAACGTCAAAGTACCAAGGAACAGCTAGAGCACCCCATCGCGCCGGCCGGAACGACCACCGCTCGATGCTCTTCCTTGCCCTTTCAATCTGAGTGGGGATGCCCTTTAGGATTTCCGAATCGACCACTTTGCCTTCCGTGTCTACGAGTAAGCGCATGCGCACCGAAGGATCAGAGGATGCGGTCTCCTCCGGCCTCGTCAATACTTCAGGGGGTTTTACTTGACGGCGGAAGTCGGATTCCGCCTGCTCGGGACCAATATCCGCCTTCTTCATACGCAACGTGAAATTGATGTTCACGGAAGTTGCGAAAGAGGTGGAGGCACCCTCTGCCACAAGTGGGCGGTAACGCCACATTCGAACCGAGTTCAGCGCGGCCGCAGCCAAAAGGGGATTGCCGTCCACCACATGCGCACTCGCAACCGTCCCGGCAGGGGAGACCACGAGCTGCACGCGAACTCGGCCCTGAATGTAGTTCACCTTAGCCAGGAGGGGGTACTCCGGAGAGGCTCGGCGCAAAAGCCGGGCTGTAGCTTTTTTGGCATTCAGAACTGGGATTTGCTGCTGCCCTTCTGCACGTTGCGCCCAGGCGTGCGGCAACTCAAGAAGGCAAAGCAAGACGATACTCGCGCCTTGCAAGTAACGCCACGCCCACTGGTGAAGGCTAGCCATCGGCTTCAAAAATGACCTGCGCGACAACGTAACGGTCGGAGTGCGAAATCGAAACAGCCATGCGTGTAACTCCCATGCCGCGGGCAATTTCCTCCGCCCGGCCCCGGAGGATTAACTCCGGCTTGCCGCTCGGCGAGTGAATTATTTCCACGTCCACCCAGCGCACTCCCTCGCGCCAGCCTGTCCCCAAAGCCTTAAATGCCGCCTCCTTGGCTGCAAAGCGGGCGGCAAATCGCTCAGCTTGGTTCTTGAATTTCCCGCAATACGCGATCTCCGCTGGCGTGCACACGCGCTTGGCAAAACGCTCACCGTGTCTCTGGAGTGCTTCCGCGACGCGAGATGTCTCCATTATGTCGACGCCAGTCCCCACGATCATATTCAAGTCACCGGCGGTCGCAGCAGATTCAGTGTGCGCTCTTGACGCCCCCGGCCGTTTTCTGGAAGGCAGCCTCGCGTTCGTGAGCCCTGACCGTGTAGTAGATGGCCTTGTCGAAGAACTGGCCTAACAGGCGATGAAGTTCCAGCTCCTGGTAAAGGTCCACGGCAGAATCGACCAAGCCGGCAGCCCGAATATAGTCTCGTAGATTATATTTGGTCAAGATGAGGGCGTAAACAACCTCGTTGAGGGGGACTCCCTCGGCCTCGCGTCTCTTCCCCAGCCCGGTGTAAGCGGCTTCGATGTCCTCTTCCGCTTTGCTGCTCAGCCACAAGCCGAGATTTTTGTACACATCGTAGGTGCGACTGTGAATCGCCTCCCAGGAAAGTTGGTGGTAAGAGGCTGTGCGCGGGTTGGACTGAAGGTTGTTAACCAAGGCGCGCGTCAACTCGTCTGCGTGGTGTTCGATCATCCGGACGAGACGATCAGATAACATGGTCTTCCTTTCCCCAAATTCCTATGCTACAACCCTGATGTCCTTTTTTTAGCATATCAGGGCAGCGGTCAAAGTTCAATCCGCCCGAACCACCTGGGGATCTTACGGGGTGTGCTATATTCGGCTGTTGGGTCACTTTGCTTCACAAATCGTCCGGCGCGGCGGGCTGGCCTGGATTCAGCACCCGCTCATCGCCCGTTATTCCTGGCTGATCCATGCATTCAGTACCCGCCAAGGTGGGGTGAGCTGCGGTCCGTCTGCGGGGCTGAACTTGGGATTCACAGAAGGCGAGCCGCGCGCGCGAGTGCGGGAAAACCGGGACCTTTTCTTCCAGCAGCTTGGCGCGGAACATTTCGCGCCGACGGCCCTCCGGCAAGTCCATTCCGCCAGTGTCTATCAAGTTCGGCGTGCAACCAGCGGCGAGCTCGAGTACTGTCTGGGCGGGAATCGAATGCCTGAACAGCCTGGCGTTGCCCAAATTGCAGGTGATGGGCTATTGACCGATCAAGCTGGTATCCTGCTGTCGGTGAGAACCGCCGACTGCCTGCCCGTGCTGCTGGTGGACCCGAAACATCGAGCCGTGGCGGCGGTTCACGCCGGGTGGCGTGGGGCGCTGGCGCGCATTATCGAAAAGGCCGCGGGGGAGATGCGCCGCGTGTATGGTTCTGAACCTCAAGACCTGTTTGCCGTGCTGGGCCCTTCCATCCGCGTGTGTTGTTTTGAAGTTGGGGAAGAGGTGGAGGAAGCGTTTCAGGGGCGCTTCCCGCACGCGGATCGCTTCTTTCGCAAAGTAACCGAAGCCCCGGCGTGGCATTCCAAACGGCGTCCGCTCTCTTTCCTGAATATGCAACCGCCTGGGCACGGCCCTGCATGCGCCGCTCCCATTCATCTTGACTTGGTTGCCGTTGCCCGGGATCAGCTCCTGGCAGCGGGGCTTGCACCTCACCATATCGCTGCGGTGGATTTCTGCACGGCTTGCCGCACGGACCTTTTTTATTCCTATCGTAAAGAGGGAAGCCGCACCGGCCGCATGATGGCAGTCATCGGAATCTGTCCGAAGGCACGCTCGCGGAGGCCGCTCGTTTCAGGGCGCCGACCGGCGCCCTAGAGCGGTGTCCCACTTGGCAATCTAAAGGCACGTGCTCTCACCACCCCCTGCCCCTGCCTCGGAGAAGAGGGGAATTGGTGGGCTGGCTCCCCTCCTTGGTAAGGAGGGGGTAGGGGGTGGTTGTTGAAAACAATTAGCCGGGAATGGCCGCGCCAGGGTCGCTGGTTCGTATCCCTTCCAAGCGGAGCTGGCCGCAGGCGGCGCCAATATCCTGTCCCCGTGAAATGCGAATGTAGGCCGGAATGTTCCGTTCCGTCAGGAGCTGCTGAAAGCAAGCAAGTAGCGCGGACCGCCGCCCTGCGGCCCAAAGCCTTCGGGCGACGGGCCGATTTTGCGGTCCGCGTCTCTTCTGTAGCTACTATCGCCACCGTGCCGCATTCCATCGTCCGTCAGCCGACGGATCGAAACTCCGGCGTCCTTTTCCTTCCGATATTTCTTTATCGTCGTGCGCCTGCTCAGACGGCGAGAGAAATTCACCGAGCCTGATTTCGCCCTGTTGGCGCGATCCTTCAACCGAGCGCGGGCACTGCACCCTTTTCACCTGACAGTTTGGGTCTTTCTCCCCGACCAAGGGCCGCAGAGGAATCCGCCGGCTGGCGGATACCTCTGCGCTACTGCATTTGCGCGCCGGTGTATCCGGTAACGATTTCACTGGCCATGAAGTCAGTGAAGCAGAGCTCGATGAGGGCCGTCAGCCAGCACCGGCCGGCGGTAGTGGCGTCATTTGCAGTTAGCGCCCCTTAGCATACGCCGTCATTCCCGCTTTCGCGGGAATGACGGTGTTGGGGAGCACCCTTTCGACGCAAATGACGCCACTACCCGGGGGCGCCGACGGCGAACTCTGGCAACCTAGGTTCTTCGACCGCGCCCTGCGCACCGTCAAGGAATACAACGAAAAGGTCGAATACATTCACCTAAACCCGGTGAGGGCCGGTTTGGTCAGCCGCCCCGAAGATTGGTCCCGCCCTGCGGGATCAAGTTACAACGAATACGCCGGCATGAGCGCCGACGAATCCGTCAGCCGACGGACGGCTTGATCGTCGACCGCGTGAGAATGCCCTCCGATCAGCGCGCACGAATTTGATCGCTCCATCAGGGGGCCGAAAAGACGCGGACCACAAAAGCGGTGGTCCGCGCTTGTATCTTTGCTTCGCCGCTGATTTCGGGTGTAAAACAGTCCCTGGAGTTAGCGGTGTCCGGCGGCGGAGGCCGATCTGCGCTGAGGCCGGGAGGGAACTCCCGAGCCTGTCG
>Ga0182027_10004395_pt1 | contig 21847 bp, 13 predicted proteins | sample 712E1DmetaG_FD_121300 | JGI IMG/M metagenome (GOLD analysis project Ga0182027, IMG submission 121300) | Permafrost microbial communities from Stordalen Mire, Sweden - 712E1D metaG (Illumina Assembly) | ecosystem: Environmental > Terrestrial > Soil > Wetlands > Permafrost | place: Sweden... | reverse complement strand
TGCTCCAGCAGGTCCTGTTGGTCCGACAGAACCTGTAGCGCCTGCTGCGCCTGTGGGACCAGCAGCACCTGTGGCACCGTTAGCACCTGTGGGGCCAGTAGGTCCAATGCCAAATCCTGTTGGGCCGGTTGCACCTGTAGGTCCGGTGGCACCGTCAACGCCACTTGCTCCAGTGGGGCCGGTTGCACCGTCAGCACCACTTGGCCCAGTAGGACCGGTTGCTCCATCAATACCACTGGCACCTGTTGCTCCGTCAATTCCGCTGGGACCTGTTGGCCCGGCCGGCCCCATGGGTCCAATCGGCTGAAGCCAGATAGCACCGTTAAAATACCAGAAACCGATCGTATTATCAGTCTGATAAATCAACAATCCTGTAGCAGGTGATACGATAGCATTTTTTTGTGCTTCCGTCATTCTGGGAATGAGAAAACCTTTGGTAGTACTGCTCACATCAAGCATGGCAGAATTATCCGGAGGATTCCCTGCAGTGTTGATTGAAACTCCCTGTTGAGCAGATACCTTTAAACTTATTACCACAAAAAATATAATCAGTGAAATAAGAATTTTCGGAAATCTGTATTGTATCATAAAGACTGTTTTATTTTATTCCTATTTTGATTGCGAAATTATTTTTTTAATTCTTTAGTAACGGTTTTAATTTCCAGGTTCTTTACTTCAGGAACAGATAGTTTTTTAATTTCTTTTGGTTCCCTTGTATTTAATTTTTGCGGTCCGATTGCCGGGGCAAATCTTTCAGAAGAATATTTTGATATTGTTCCATCCTGCAACATTTCATCGGCACGATTTGCGGTGGCAAACCATGTAAAGTTTACGTTGGAATTTCCACCCTGAAGTTCTGTTACATCAAATCCATCGGCTGTTTGATTAGATACAAATACTCCTTTGCAATCGCCTTCCAATTGAACAAAAACCCTAAGCGGGTGCTGATCATTTACAATAATATTTTTAGTAAATACTTTATCCAATATAATGTGTATTTTTCCATTCACAAGTTTGCCTTTTCCGAAATCCTGAAAAAAGTTTTCCGGTGATTCAGGGCAACTCATTACCACCAGTTTATCATTCAGATCTTTTACAGTTGTATTAACAGTACCGTTTCCTTCTACTTTTCTAAGCACACCGGCTGCTGTGACCGCTCCAACGTAAACAAATGAACCAGAGCTTGACTGACTAAAATATCCACCATAACGAAGGGTTGCAGCAGTGGCAGAGTTTGAATACCCAACAACACCGGCAAGAGTTCCAGTGAATGCTCCACCACTTCCGGTTCCTAAATAACTAGGTCCTTGACCATTTCCAGCTCCGGCGATACCGGTTCCATTAGCATTAGTGTTTTGTGCGTTCATACCAAATCCAGTGGCACCCGTTACAATTCCCTGTATTCCATCTCCGGTGGCACCGGTTGATTGACCCCATAATCCATTGCCTGTACCATTACTACAATCACCGATCACACCGACACCAGCTGCTAACGTTGAAACGGCAACCCCGGAAACTCCTGCTCCCGGAAAGTAAGAAGAAGTCCCAAGAGATCCGGCTAAACCATCTCCTCCGGTTTGGTTATTAGTAAAATATCCACCAAAACCTATAGCTACACCAGCAGCAGCATTGTTTAGACCTTCAACTCCTGTACCTGTTGCATTGTCAGATCGTCCATAAACACCCCAACTGGCAGCTGTATTGTTACCATATCCATAAACACCTATGTTTGAGCTAGAAAATGCTCCACCGGTACCACTTGCTAGATAAGTGCCAGCAATACCATTCCCGGTACCAATAACACCCGTGCCGGTTGTATTGGAGTTAAAACCATTTATTCCAAAAGAGGCGTTTTGAGCGGTTGCTCCATCTACCCCATCGCCGCCAATACCGGCACCTAGAGCAGCAGTATTTTGTCCAAATACAGCAGTACCTGTAGCAACTGGTGTATAACCATTTATTACATCCGGGAAAGCAACCGTACCCTGTGCTTCAAATAAATCTGTTGCATATAAGGCAGTAGTTCTGTTAAAGAGGATGTTTCCTCCTGATAAGATTCTGGCTCTTTCAATATTGGTTGTTCTGATCGCCCAATCTATAGCATCAGTAGTGCCAATAAAATTGGTAACTATATTTGTTCCGGCATTTCCGGTAAGTGACCAGGCTGTATTTGTAGGCACATTGCCCCAGACACCTGTGCCTAATAATACTTGTGTAGCTGTTCCCGCGAGAAGAGGTAATAGCGTTCCATTAAGATCGGCTTGTACCATACGTGTTCCGACACCTGCTAATGAAGAAGCCCTGATATTCCCAATAACATGTAGAACTTCAGCAGGTACTGTTGTTCCAATTCCGACTTTACCCGTTGCATCTTCATAAATAGGAGCCACTGTACACGTTGCAGCTACACCATTAGATTTCATAATATAATTGTTGCTTACACAGCCAACAGGACCTGTTGCGCCGGTTGATCCGGTAGCACCTGTTGCTCCTGTAACACCAGCAGTTCCGTTATTTCCTGTAGCACCTGTTGGACCTGTTGCACCTGCAGTACCATTATTTCCCGTGGCACCTGTTGGACCTGTTGCACCTGCAGTACCATTATTTCCCGTGGCACCGGTTGGACCTGTTGCACCTGCAGTACCATTATTTCCCGTGGCACCGGTTGGACCTGTTGCACCTGCAGTACCGTTATTTCCTGTGGCACCGGTTGCCCCAGCAGTTCCATTATTTCCAGTAGCCCCTGTTGGACCTGTTGCACCTGCAGTACCGTTATTTCCTGTGGCACCGGTTGCCCCAGCAGTTCCATTATTTCCAGTAGCCCCTGTTGGACCAGTTACACCAGCAGTTCCGTTATTTCCTGTGGCACCGGTCGGGCCTGCAGCCCCTGTTGCACCATCAGCTCCTGTGGGACCTGTTGGCCCAATACCAAATCCGGTAGGACCAGTCGCGCCTGTGGGGCCTGTATTACCATCAATACCACTCGGCCCTATTGGACCTATTGGACCAGTAGCTCCTGTTAAACCTATTCCTGTTGGCCCTGTTGCACCATCAATACCACTTGGTCCTGTTGGGCCCGTTGGGCCAATTGGACCAGTAGTACCGTCAACTCCGGTTGGTCCTATCGGGCCTGTTACACCATCTATTCCGGTTGCTCCGGTTGGACCTGTTGCACCATCAATACCACTAGCACCTGTAGGACCGCCAGGACCAGTAGGTCCCATTGGGCCAATTGCCTGAACCCAGTTTGTGCCATCCCAGTACCAATAACCAATGGTTCCTCCGGTCATAGCATTATTTGTGTTAAACACAAGCAATGAAACAGCTGGAGTGGGAATAGTTACCATATCGGTTGTGGATAACAATGCTACACGCGGAATAAGCAAACCTTTATTAGCGCTGTTTACATCCAGCATAGCAGAATTATCGGGTGGAGTACCGGCAATGTTAATTGACACACCCTGTTGTGCATAGGATGTCAGATTAAGTGTAAGGCAAAACGCACACACTAAAATAAAAGCTCTCAAAGTCAACCTAGTTTTCATATTTCTTTTTTTTTATATTAGCTATTATAATTTCAGGTGGTAAATATAATAATATTTTTTTTACCACAACAAAATAATTTTATCGCAAATGATAATTCTAAAACGCATAACACTAATAACAATTAATGTCAGCAAAATGAACCCTAATTTTATTTTTTAGCTTGAGCCGAGGTTTGAGAAGAATTATTACTATCTGATTTCATCAAACTTTCCATCTTTATTTTTAAATCTTCTATTTGCTGTTGTTGTTCTTTTATTGCATTTACCAGCACCGGAATGATTTCATCTGTTTTCAAACCCAGGTATCCGTCAGATTTAGTTATGACAAGTTCAGGAAGTACTTCCTTTACATCCTGCGCAATAAAACCCAGTTGATTTTTTTCACCTACAATATAATCGAAGCGAACAGGTTTAAGTTTCAAAATATCTTTAAGTCCTTTGTCCAAATCAACAATATTTTCTTTCAGTCGACGATCGCACAGGTAAGTCCATGCAGCAGTACCTAAATATCCATTACCGACAAAATATGCTGCCCAATTTGTTCCTGCACCTGAAGCAGTAGCATATACACCGTAATTGGTAGTAGCAGCTCCTGTTGCAGAAAAATATCCTCCATAAGCATTTACTCCAGACCAGGTGTTCGCACCATAAGCGCCGTATGCGGCGACATCGCTTGCCTGATAACCTAAGGCCCCATATGTAAGAGGAACATTTGTAGTACTTACAAAGTTAGACCCACCAAAAACACCGGCATGAGGATCGTTTGCTAATGCTGTATTTCCATAATGATAACCTGCTACACCATAAGAATAAGTACCTGCTGTACTATTATCATATCCCAGAATTGCACCACTGGATCGCCCTAAAGCCCAGGAACCACCGCTTCCGGTATAGACACCGGTCTCTGCAAATATTGAATTGTTCCTGCCGCTTGCACAGGAACTAGTGCTGGTGTTAAAAACTCTGAGAAGTTGTTTCTGATCTGTTGCACTTGAATTGTCAATATAAACCTGCTGGTTATTCGATCCCATATCATCATAAACAAATACACTCCCTGCGGACATTGTATTAGGGTAGATATAATTTCCTGCATCAGACCATAAACTTGTTCCTCCTGCATTAGCCCATGAAAGATTTCCTCCACCGTCAGTTGTGAGTTGCTGACCACTTAAGCCATCAGTATTTGGTAAGATATACGTAGTTGCACCTGCAGCAGCAGCAGGTGAAAGTCCAACATATCCGGATGTTGCTCCGGATAATCAGATGGTGCCTTTTACATCTAAAGTGGATCCGGGAGAGGGCTGATTAATGCCTACATTACCGTCAGCCCTGACAAATAGCCCTGTGGTTGCACCGGCATTACTGGTTGCCTTTAAGACATATTGAGTATTGGCGGATGATTGAACCTGAATAGAAACTCCGTTGGCATTTGCATTTGTTGTACTAAAAGTACCAATATTGCCGGCACCTGAATTTAATATTTTAAGAACCGAACCGGTTGCAGGAGCATACTTTTGGTTGAGCGTAAGAATAGATGCATTATCAACTCCAGTTCCTGCTGTTTGGGTCAGGTTGGATTCAAAATTAACAAGGTCTCCGTTATATGTCAGTATACTTGCTGCGTTATTGACAATATCGCCACGGGCAATATTTACAAAATGTCCTGTATGCGTCAATGAACCGCCAGTAGCATTGATGACAGGTTTGATATCAATGTAGTTTCCTGTTACCGGATTACCACCACCTAATGTTCCCCCTGCATAAATATAGCTGCCTGCGGAAGGGAAGCCATCAAATTGTAATTGTCTGGATGTGCCATCAATAGTATTAAGTTCAACTATGGGTCCGGGATTGAAGCCAAAGACTCTCATAGTGGCAGCTGTTCCACCCCAATCACTGTTTTGGATGTCCACCAGGGGAAATGTTGCATGAGATGCTCCGGCTGGTGCATTCTGAGTAATGGATAAAAGAGCAACAGTCCTGTTTGAAACGGTCTGGTTAGAATTCAATAAAACAGTTTTATTGTATCCGCCTTGCACATCTACCAGCTGGGCAGGAGTTATAGTCCCTATACCAATATTTCCGCCTGAGGAAATTCTCATTCTTTCCAGGTTATTAGTAGCCACAACCCAATCCTTGGTATCTGTAGTTCCGATGAAATTATTGTTGACCGCCACACCTATTGCAGAAGTTGAAGCTGTTGTACCTGTGTTTCCGGTTATATGCCATGCAGTAGCATCAACGCCGGCTGCAGCAGCAACCCACTGTGGTGCTAAACCTGCGCCTTGCGAAGTTAATACCTGACCTGCTGTTCCTGCATTGTATGTAGCGCCATAATAAGGCATCAGGGCGCCGCTAAACTGATGTTGAGTTACGGAGGTATTTCCGATAACTACCGTATTACTGGTATTTACAACAGCATTATAGCCGATAGCTGCGGCATTGGTAAGTCCTACTATACCCACATCTGCATTATTTCCGATAATAGTATTATACGTTCCCGTGGTGTTGGCATCGCCGGCCATAGCTCCCACAAAAACATTATACCCGCCAGTGGTGGTAGCCCAACCTGCCTGACCGCCCAAAAAAGTATTCTGAGCAGCAGTAGAGGTAAGCCCTGCCTGAGCACCCACCAGTGTATTAAAATCAATCAGTGTCGAAGCACCCCACGCACCAGCTCTGTCACCAATAATAACATTTTCATGCCCGCCGATATTAGCATTTCCTGCACGCATCCCGAGAAAAGTATTATACATCCCGGTTGTATTATTTGAACCCGCTTCCCAGCCAAAGAATGAATTGTATTGTCCTGCAGCTAAATTCGCAATGCCTGCGTTATCGCCAACAAAAAAGTTTGATGTTCCAAGGTTGGATAATACTCTGACATTGTTAATACGCAAGTTCATGGCTGAAGCCATATTTATATTTCCATTAACATCTAATTTCTGCAAAGGAGATGTGGTACCAATCCCCACATTTCCGGTAGCATCTTCAAATATCGGAGCCACGGTACAGGTGGCTGTTGTTCCATTTGATTTGATCACATAATTTGCGGTAGCACATCCTACAGGTCCTGTAGCACCTGTCGCACCTGTTGCTCCGGCTGTTCCAACTCCCGTTGCACCAGTAGCACCATTCGCACCTGTTGCTCCTGCAGGCCCCGTAACACCTATAGTTCCTGTGGCTCCTGCCGCACCGGTAGCGCCCATGGCACCCGTTGCTCCTGCAGGTCCTGTAGCACCCATGGCGCCTGTGGTACCCGTTGCTCCTGCAGTACCACTGTTTCCCGTGGCTCCGGTAGCGCCGTCGGCACCTGTCGGACCTGCTGGGCCGGTCACGCCTGCAGAACCTGTGGCCCCCATGGCTCCGGTTGATCCTGCAGCACCTGTCGGACCTGTTGCTCCGTCAATACCGGTAGCACCGGTTGGGCCCGTTGCCCCATCGGCACCATTTGCACCTGTCGCCCCTGTGGGACCCGGAATGGTTGATGCAGCTCCTGTGGGGCCTGTTGGTCCTGTAGGTCCGCCTGAACCCAGAATAGGAACCCAGGTGGTTCCATCGAAATACCAGAAACCTGTTACATTATCTGTCTGATAAATTAACAAACCTGTGGCCGGGCCGGCAATAGCTGTTTTCTGTGCCTCGGTCATTCTTGGAATCAGCATTCCTTTTGCAGTGCTGCTTACATCCAGCATGGACGAATTATCCGGTGGAGTACCGGCTATATTAATTGATACGCCCTGTTGGGCAATTGCACTTATATTTATTACTAAGCAGAAAACACTTAGAATAATAATTGCTTTATAAAATTTTGTCTTTTTCAATTTCTTTGTTATTTAGAAGTTATTATTATCTGTTTTATGATTTATTTTTGAATTTAGGTTTCCCTGTAATTTACAGATTAAAAATAGTAATATTTTTTTTGTTAAATATTTGGCTTTTTCAGCAAAAGCAGGTTATTGCGAACAATCTGTCCAATTATCGGGAGTCACAGAAATAGGTGTAATTACCGGATTAGAAATAACTACTGCAGGTGTTTGTAAATATGATTGAACCGTAGCTGTTATATCTGTCACTAAAACAACTCCACCCGAAGAAGCATCAGTAATATGTGCCATTAAGCAAGCTGTACCGATTGGGCTGATTTTTTCTACACATAAATTGGTTTCAGCATAGGCATTTGTATGACGATGGCTGCTTGCAACCGTCAGGAATCCATCTGGCAATTCGAATGCACTGGCCGTTCCATCCCAGGGGTTCGGATGAGCATCTGCAATATTGTTATCTGTAACGGCCCATTGTATATTACCCGATGCATCAAACTTCCAATATGTTCTACTTGTTTTGGTATTAGGATGCCAACCGGTAGAGACACCAGAAGTGAAATAGCCACCATCTGTGCAGCTGATAACGTGCTCACTGGCAGCAAAACCTCCTGATGCAGCATAGCTTTTAGACCATATTAAATTACCTGTGGAAGAAAGTTTAATCAATAGTGGAGTAGATCCGGCTGCAACAATAACATAATCACCAGCAGGATTTTGGCAGATGCCATAACCATCACAACCGCCTAGACCATCTATATTTGCTCCAATTATTTTAGCCCATTCCAGTGTACCGGTCGAGCTGAATTTTTCAACTATACACTGTCTTGATGCCGCTCCGGTAAGACGATATGACCATGACCATCCAACAACAATGCATCCGTTATCTAGGGTGGCAGCAACGTCTTGAAAATAATCATTTGTTGGAGTCGAAGTTGTATTTGAACCTAATTTTCTGGACCATAAATGAGCTCCTGTAGGACTAAGTTTGGTAATGAAACCTTCATAATTGGAAAACATTTCTGCTGCAATATAGAAACTTCCGTCAGGTGCCCTGGACAATCCAACTGCACTTTCGCTTAGTACAGCTGTTTCAACAACGCTGCTCCACATAACATTATTTGAAGAATTAAATTTTAGCAGCATCACATCACCGGTACCATTGCCCCAACTTTGCGTGTTTCCTGCAATAACATAACCACCATCAGCAGTTGTGTCAATAAACCCTCCGCCTTCTGCGTTTGCACCTCCAATAGTCTTCGCCCACTGAAAAGTTCCATTTGTATCAACACTAACTACAAAAATATCATTTCCGCCGCTTCCCCAGGTATTCGTCAGACCCGTAGCTATGATGCTACATTGCGAACGAATTTTTGCCACATCGTATCCATAATTTCCACCGGTATTTAATTTACCAGCCTGGAAGAGAAATTCTTTATCGTAAGGACATAATGTTGAAAACAAACTGGAAGAAAAAGAAATGACTACATCATCAGTAGAAGAGCCGCAAGCAGTGGTTATCGTCCACCGCAATGTATAGCTTACACCTATGGTTCCTGTAAAGGCACTGGTAGGGCTTGTGGGTGTAGTAATGCTGCCCCCCGTACCACTAATAATACTCCATGTTCCTGTTCCTGATATGGGCGTGTTTCCGGCTAGTGTAGTAGAGGTTCCTACTACATTTAACTGGTCAGATCCTGCATTTGCGGTGGTAGGCATTGGAGTGCATGTTCCGCACAACTCCCACCATGCACCGATTTTATATACATTGAAGCATTTTGTGTCTGTATTAAAAATTAACAATGCTTCGGCAGGACTTGAAATTGCATTTCTCTGCGCAGTAGTCATCCTTGTTATCAGGGTGCCTGTTGTAGCGCTTGATAAATCCAATAATGCAGAGGCATCAGGAGTTCCCGTATTGATTCCGACATTTGTACCGTTATCAAAAATCTGACTGCAAGTGGCAGATGTTCCATTTGATTTTACAACATAATTTGCAACTCCGCAACCTACAGGGCCTGTAGCACCTGTTGCTCCTGCTATACCGGTAGCTCCATTTGCCCCGGTAGGTCCCTGTGCTCCTGTTGTTCCGTTAGTACCGGAAGGTCCTGTTGCTCCATTAGCACCTGAGGGGCCGGTAGGTCCGATTGAACCTGTAGCTCCTGCAATACCTGTATTTCCCTGTGGACCTGTAGGTCCCATGGGTCCAATAGCCTGAACCCAGATAGTACCGTCAAAATACCAAAATCCGATGGTGTTGTTTGTCTGATAAATTAATAATCCTGTAGCAGGACTTGTAATCGCATTTTTTTGCGCTTCTGTCATTCGCGGAATTAATAAGCCTTTTGCAGTGCTGCTTACATCCAGCATAGATGAATTATCAGGCGGAGTACCGGCTACATTGATTGATACTCCCTGTTGGGCGAAAGAGCCAGTGCTAATGAAGAGCACAAATAACACCATCATGATACTGATAGAAATTTTCTTTGTTATCATTATAATATTTATTAATAGTTTGTAATACAAAAAAAAGTGCCGGGAAAAATATTTTTATTCTTACCTTACAAGAGTCACATTACCCTTCTTTACGATTTCATCACCGGTGAAAAGAAGAGCTTTCAGGCAATACACGAATATACCGGGATCCATGGGCTTGTCGCGAAGCTTGCCGTCCCAGCCAAACCCCGGATCGGTGGATTCAAATACTTTTTCGCCCCAGCGGTCGTATACTGAGAAAGTCATGGTTTTAATGCAATTTCCTCTTGCAAATAATATGTCATTTCTGCCGTCACCATTGGGAGTAAATATATTCGGAACAAACACATCCCCGCATTCCATATTCACATATACGGTGATAGTATCCGTATCAGTACAGCCGGCGGCATTAGTCACTGTAAGAATATACGTTGTAGTACCTTCAGGATCGGCATAAGGATCAGGACAATTAAAACAGCTTAATGCATCAAACGGGGTCCAGGAATAAGTTGTTCCGCCACTTCCGTGTAACTGAATCATAGCCCCAACGTCAATGGTAGTGTCGGGTCCTGCATCGGCCACAGGTATCGGAGAAACCACCACAGTAGCTGTGGCTGTTGCAGTGCATGCCCCGTTGGAAACAGTGACCGTATAAGAGGTCGTGGTGAGCATGGTATCAATAACAATAGATGCTGTACTGTCACCTGTGCTCCACACATAAGTGTTTCCGCCGGAAGCAGTCAGAGTAGTTGACATTCCTTCGCAGAGTGTAAGATCACCCGTAATATGTGGCACCGGTATGGGAGTTACAGTCACCGTAACAGTGGTGGTTGCCGTGCAACTTCCATTGGAAACCGTAAGCGTATAAGTTGTTGTCGTAGTAGGATTAGCTGTCGGACTCTGGCAGTTCGTGCAGCTCAGCCCTGTGGAAGGGCTCCAGGCATAGGTGGTTCCGCCTGCACCATTTAACACTACCGAACTCCCTGCACAATAAGAAGGATTAGCCGGAGTAATGCTTGCAGTGGGAGCTGCTATCACTGTCATGGTAATGGTATTAGAAGTAGCTGTGGTGGGCACAGCACAGGGAGCATTGGAAGTTAAAATCACGGTGATCACATCTCCATTATTCAGCGTGTTGGAAGTGAAAGTGGGTGAATTGGTTCCTGCATTTACTCCGTTCACCTGCCACTGGTAGCCTGGTGTAGTGCCTCCGTTGGTGGGTGTTGCAGTGAATGTAACCGAAGTACCTGCGCAGATTGTTCCCGGAGGAACCGCAGCAATGCTTACAGATGGGACGACTGACGCAGTCACCACCATGGTAATTGTGTTTGAAGTAGCCGTGGTGGGCATGGCACAGGGAGAATTAGAAGTCAGAATAACAGTGATGACATCACCACTATTTAATGTAGATGAAGTAAAGGTGTTTGAATTGGTTCCCGCATTTACTCCGTTCACCTGCCACTGATAGCCTGGTGTAGTGCCGCCATTGGTGGGTGTTGCAGTAAATGTAACTGATGTGCCTGCACAAATTGTTCCTGAAGGAACCGCAGCAATGCTTACTGCAGGGATTACAGTAGATGTTACCACCATGTTAATAGCATTTGAAGTAGCCGTGGTGGGCGAAGCACAGGGAGAATTGGATGTCATGATCACCGTGATTACATCACCGTTATTTAGGGTGGAAGAAGTGAAAGTAGGTGAATTGGTTCCTGCATTCACACCATTCACCTGCCATTGATAGCTTGGCGAAGTTCCTCCGTTGGTGGGCGTAGCGGTAAAGGTCACGGAAGTGCCTGAACAGATAGGTCCCGATGGAACCGCCACAATACTTATCGATGGAATAACCGATGAAGTTACGGTGACTGTGACGGTAGCTGTGTTGGTGCATCCTCCGGCTCCTGTACCGGTGACGGTATACGTAGTAGTTGTCGCTGGTGTAACTGTTACCGAAGTACCGCTAAGACCTCCGGGATTCCATGAATAAGTGGTGGCTCCGCTGCCTGTGAGCACTGATGATTGCCCTGAACAAATGGCAGCAGGAGACGCACTGGCTGTTACAGTGGGTACTGGATTCACGGTTACTGTAACTGTGGCTGTATTGGTGCATCCTCCGGGTCCTGTACCGGTAACGGTATAAATGGTAGTTGTTGCGGGTGTTACGGTAACTGATGTGCCGCTAAGACCTCCGGGGTTCCATGAATAGGTGGTAGCTCCGGCACCGGTGAGTACTGAAGATTGTCCTGCACAAATGCTTGCAGGGGCAGCACTGGCTGTGACGGTGGGCACTGGGTTCACGGGCACTGTAACTGTAGCAGTATTGGTGCATCCTCCGGGTCCAGTACCGGTGACGGTATAGGTGGTAGTTGTTCCGGGTGTAACTGTTACCGAAGTGCCACTAAGACCGCCGGGATTCCAGGAATATGTTGTGGCTCCTCCGCCTGTAAGTACAGAAGATTGTCCTGCACAAATGCTGGCGGGGGAGGCACTGGCCGTGACTGTTGGTATTGCACTTACTGTGAGGTTAACTCCATTATCGGTGCCCACCACTGAAGGAGTAGAACTGATGACACGGATCCTGTATAAGGTGCCGGCAGTTGTGCCGCAGGGAATAATACAGGGAATGGTTCCTGCATTGGCTGTGCTTGCCAGTATTCCAATATTCACGGGGGTGGCAAAACTTCCGGTGGCATTTGATAATTGTGCTGTATAAATATTACCGGCAGTAAAAGTTCCGGTACTTGTAAATGGAACATTTACTGCAGCACAGGGACAAAACGGGCTTCCTGTAATGACTCCGGTAGTAATGGTGTTTGTAACTCCTACAAAAGTAAAATTATCAGCTTGTACCCAATCGGACAAGCTATAAGCTCCACCAAGCTGAACTGTAATATACAGACCGCTTACAGGGGCAACGAAAGTTGCTATGCGGTTGGTCCATACACCGACGGGCATAGGGCCCGTATAAACTACCGTGCCAAAAGCATTATTCACGGTGGAAACACCAATCTGGACAGGTTGAGGGTTGTATCCCGAGTATACTCTGTCCCAGAATGAAATAGTATAGGTGTTCCCTGCTACCAGCGGTGCTGAAAGAGTCAGAGAAATAGCATCGCTGCCGCCACCCGTGAAAGCAATATACCACGAACCGCTTTGTGGTAACCAATAAGTAGGAGTAGTAAGAATATCCATATCGCCATAAGTGCCGAATGCAAAAGAGTTTGACATATATCCGTTATAACCCGCATTGGCAAGGTTGATCTGATCCACACCTCCCGGGCAGGAGTTAATTTCAAAATCACCGTTGAGGAAAGCCTGCGAAAAGGTCGGTGATAATGAAAAACAGATAGTGAAAAATAAAATAAAAAGTATGCGTAATTTCATAGGGGTTTGGTTTTTCTGATACGATGAACAAATCTAAGGCAAAGATAATAATTTTAGTGTGTAAATATATAAATTTTAACGACACCAAAATAAATTTTTTTCTTTAGCTTGGGAATAAATGTTGCTATATATTTAAGGGAAGGATTTCAGCAGTTACCAGATTGGGTTCAAAGGTTTCCGGATTGAGTTCGGCCCCTTCCGGAAAAAGTGCTATATATTAATGAATAGTCAGACATTGTTATTTGCCGGGTTGTGTTAGTCAGAGACTAACCTTTATTGAGGACGTAGTTACAAACTACCCAACAGAGGGGAAAAGTAGCAAAAGAATCAAGGCAAAACGAAGCTTCAGCGCGCTCCTGAAAAAGCAAGAACCACTGGCAAAATAGTGTTTGAAGCAGCGGTGGTATATAAAAAACTATTACTCTTTAGTTCTGCTTCAAACAGACGCAAGCGCCTTTGCTGTGGTTCTAAACTTTTTCAGTTCACAGCCTACCCTAACCCCGCCGTTTTGCCGATCCCAACGCACAAAAAAAAATATTCAGAAGGTCGGTCTTTAACGTAAATTTTTAAAAGGCCGGTTTTTTAGAAGATTAAAAATAATGTGTTTAATTGAACTATTTATTCGTGAAGTGTTTTTCTAATTATGGAACTCATGATTATAAAAATAATTGTAATTTAGTTGAATGAATGGCATGGGATCGAATTGCAAATTCGATAATTAATAAAGCGGCATTGCAAATGCCGCTTAGCGGGGGTTTTTTAGAAGATTAAAAATAATGTGTTTAATTGAATTATTTATTCGTGAAGTGTTTTTCTAATTATGGAACTCATGATTATAAAAATAATTGTAATTTAGTGGAATGAATGGCATGGGATCGAATTGCAAATTCGATAATTAATAAAGCGGCATTGCAAATGCCGCTTAGCGGGGGGTACATTTGGAAGAGGTATATGGAAATCACCATTAAAATGCCCGGAAACGGGTACAATAAATGAGACAGCAACATACACCGCAGACAAAATAGTTGAGGCCGACATTATACAATCTACTGCTACGGTAAATAGCGGAAGAGATATTGTTTATAAGGGAGGCACTAAAATTACATTAAGTCCCGGTTTTAATGCATTTAACGGATGTAAGTTTGATGCATTCATCCAAGCATGCGAATATGGATATAGTTCTAAAACCACGCTTAATCATTTTTCCTATATTAATAATGAAGAAGATTCTGAAAAGAAATCTTTGGAAAATTCTTTTAGTGTAATTCCAAACCCCAACAATGGCAATATGACCATTGAATATTCTATTCCACCGGAAAACAATGCTGAGTTTGCAATTTATGATATGACAGGACGTAAAATTTCTTCATATATGTTATCAGGAATAAATAATCTCATAACTATAAGTGCAAACCTGAACAATGGTGTTTATGTTTGTAATTTGATAATAAATGGCAAAACCACTGCTCAGGGAAGAATAGTAATTATTAATTAATATTATTAAATTATACTATTAAACAGATTTATTGTATTTTTGTATTATACTTTTTTATAAAAAAGATACATAGATATAAAACAATGACTGCGTTTAGAATACAATAACCATGAAAAAATATTTACTTTCTATATCACTGGTCATAATATCAACATCTTCATTCGGACAATGGGTCTGGGACTTAACTTTTGATGACACTTCTTATATTAACAGAGTTATAATTGACACTATTGATAATCCGAGCAACATCTGGCAAATCGGTCAGCCAAATAAAACAATATTTAATTCCGCTTATTCATTTCCGAATGTTATAGCAACTGATCTGTTAAATTTCTATCCAAGCCATGACACTTCATCCTTTACAATAATACACATAGCAAATTTAGGATGGTTGCATGACGCCGATATTATATATATTGATGGCTGGTATTATGTGAATTCGGATACACTGACCGATTATGCATACATTGAGTTTTCGCCGGATCACGGTAACACCTGGTTTAATATTGACAGCACACAAAATAATGGCTGCTGTTTTGATGGTTATCAAGAATTGCCTATATTTTCAGGAAATTCGTTTGGCTGGAAACATTTTCATTATTGCTTATGTGCTACCACTCCTGTAACTTTTGGAGATACTGTGTTGTACCGTTTCACGTTTATCAGCGATAATGTTCAGACAAATAAAGATGGAATTATGTTTGACGATTTGCATTTTACGGATGAGATTGAAGGAATTAAAGAAATTCAAAATAATAATCCTATTACAATATTTCCTAACCCGACACAAGATAAAATCACTATTGAAGCAAAAAGCACTAAAGCGCAAGATTATGATTTGTCAATAAAAAACATTCAGGGACAGGAAGTACTGAATGAAAAAATAAATTTAATAAATGTAAGAACTATTGACGTCAGCAACATGAGCAATGGGGTTTATATTCTTAGTTTGCGGAATGAGAAAGAGAATTTTGTGAGAAAGATTGTTGTGCAGCGTTAGAAATGCTTTAAGTGAGCCAGAGTGTTAAAAGTGCCTAGAGTAGAGAGGTACGGATATTAAGGCAAAAAGCATAAGGGAAATTAAATTCAGAAATTGATTTTGTATTTCAGGGTTTCATATGAAAAATAAACTCACCGCCTTCGTCGCCTACATTCTTCAGCGGGCTGCCGATGGGTGTCTGGTCCGAATTGTTGGATACGGAAATTTTCACATATTGTATGATCTCGCTCACCGAGAATTGTTTCTTGGTATTATCCCTCAGAAATTTGAGGAAGTATCCTGCAAAAGGGCTGTTGTTGCCCGCATTTCCGTCAGACACCACTTCGAGCCTTCCAGAAGTGAGCCCCCAGCGCGATTTGAATTTCTCCACATTGTCAATATATCCTCTTGATCCCTGCGAAAACAGCGAACCCGAGAAGCATGCATCCGCCACCAGAAAAATATGTTTTGCTTCAAATGCTTTCAGATATTTCAATAGTGTTGAATTAGGAAGATATTCCGTTTCCATATCCTTATGCGCATCCACTGGAATCCAGTAACCTTCGTCGATCCCCTTATCATAAAATCCATGTCCTGAAAAATAAATCAGCAGATTATCACCCGCACCAATTTTCTTTTTCATCTCCGTCATTTTGCCAAGAATGTCTTTATAAGTGGCCTGATCATCGAACAATTCAAAAGTATTTTCGGGTAGGAACTGGTATTTGTCAATCAGCACTTCCTTAATGTCTTTAGCATCCTTGGTAGCATTATTTAATTGGGGCCAGTACATATATTTGTTAATGCCAATGATCAGGAGGAAATTTTGTCCTGTAAGAGTTGATGTCACAGTAGCTGCATCGTCCTTCACCAGTTCCACCCCTTTTTTAGCAGGTTTTTCCACATTGCTTACCTCTGGTGCATTGGCCGATTTCCAAATGATCACTGTTTTATCAGCGCTTGCAGAAGCCATGTAATTGTCGTCCGGAGTAAAGTTCACGGAAAACACGTCGTCCGTATGCATTTCAAGGTACACGCCTACTTCGGGCTTTCCATTGTTCCAGTCCCAGGTGTGAACTGTTTTATACTGATCACCTGCCACCAGTGTTTTTTTGTCATGTGTGAAGGTAATATCCCAGGTTTGTCCACCGCTATCATCCGCAGCAAAAGTTTTCATAAAAGCCACTTTGCCTGCTTTTTCATTCGCTGCACTATTACGATAAATTAAAATACTATCTGTAGTGGCTATGACAATAGAATTATCGTCGGGATGAATAGCAGAAGCATATACCCAGTATTTCTGCGGGATTTGTTGAGAGCGGATAAAAGCGCCGCCTTTCACGGAATACACATATATATAATCGGCAATCCCTGCAGCCACAAGGTATTTATTGTCAGCGCTGAAATTCAATGTATAAATATACTGGAAATTATTTTTTTCCAGCGAATCTGTTTTTACAAGTTTAAGTTTTTCGTTTTCCCAACTATAGATAAATAATAAAGGATTACTTCCGCCTACGGCAAGATACTTTCCATCCGGGCTTAATGCAATATGCGTGATGCTCCATAAATCGTTTACATTGGCATACCCGATAATTTTTTTATCAGCGATGCGCATCACGGCAATATCGTGTGAGCTTTGATAAGTAGAAAAGAAAAGGTATTTTTCATCCGGCGAAAAAACGATATTCTCCGCACGATTCTCTTTATTTCCCTGATAATGCCAGATTTTATTGTACTCTTTATCGTAGAGCTCTATCAGGTTATCACCGGTGCTGAGTGCAGCATAATTCCCTTTGGGTGAATAAATAAAATAGCGGACAAAATCATTGTAGCCTTCGAAGGTTTTCCATTTGGTGTAAAGAAACAGCTGAGCCGAAACCTTTGGAGTACAAGAGAAACAGGCAGAAGCCAGACACATAACTATTAAAATTCTGCGAAAGGACATTTGTATATTTCTTTTATTTTCTTTCACCTGATGAAAATTTGTTTAGCAAATATAAAAATATTTTAAAACACCGTTTAAAATTTTATTCCTGAAACACCAGGCTGTTTTCGGGAATGGCTGCCCATTTCAGGGGATATTTAATTACCAGTTCACGGTTCACATTGGATTTTCCATTGCAAAACACGCTTTCGAAATTCTCTCCGTCGGTCATGTGTAAAACGCCATCCAATGAAATGATAAGGTATTTGCCCTGTTTGATAGTGATATCTTTTTTCCCACCTGCATTAAACTCCCGGTAATAGGTAATTGTTTTTCCTGTCAGAATATTATTCATTTGGTTGGCCTTGAAAAACTTTTTCATTTTTTCTTTTTTCTTCTGATCCAATGAGTCGGGAATAATTTGTGATTCGTCAATTACCATGCGGTACGTAGTGTCGTAAATGCCCCACTGATTGGGATAAATCAACTTCCCGTAATCACTTAAATCAACACCCACAGTATTGAGAGTTTTATTTCGGATAAAGAATTTCACAAAAAAATTCTTTGATTTGGGTGTTTCATATAATACCGAATCAATAGTAATATCAACCATTTTCCCGGAATAGAACACATGACGTTTCCCAGTAATATCATTTTGTATTGGCAAAATATTTTTGCTGCTGGTATGATAAAACACAAGCATTACAGCAATAACGGACGTCAATAAAACAACAATTATTTTCTTTTTACTCATCTCAGCTTTTTAATTATTTCTTCTTCAAATGCATCAAGCAATTTTTCTTCTTCGGTCCTGCGTATTCCTCTTTTAAACATTCCCAGGCAATTTGATGTGTAGATATTCACCAGATAAAGTGAACTTGTTTTGTCATTTCCCGTGATCTTTAATTTAGCTTCGACGCAATCGCAGTATGCATCATCAGGAGCCACATATTTTTTCACGGGAATGCTCCAGCTGAACCTGCCAGTATCGGATTTTAAAAACTGGGTGTCTTTTTCGAGTATTGAGATTGTCATAATCGTATCAATTTCTTTGGTATTGCATTCTCTTAAATTATCGTATTTAAAAATTGTATCAGGATAGCGGTAAATTCCTTTAATGGAAAAATATGCCGAATCTTTATTTTGCGTGATCATGGTATCAGCATGAGCAATATCAAGGGAAAGAGGAATATTGATCTGGCAATCGTTTTTAATGCGGTTCAACCTGTTTATGAGTTCCTGTTCTGAATATGGAAAATCATAGCGTTTTTCGTAAGTAAAAGCTTTGCGATAGCTTGTAGCTGCAAAAGCGAAAACAGTGATTATCCCAATGATTGAAATAGCAAAACGATTCGGAACTAATCTATACTCTCGTCCTGAAACATACCAAACAAGAGGAAGAACAAGTAGTGCAATTAAGTCAGAAAAATCAACAGTGCGGTTAATGGTAAGTGGAGATAAGCAGTTCCACCATTGTATGAATCCTTCTGAAACGGGCGATTTCCAGAGAATAAAAAGAAAAGCAGTGATGAAAATAATAGTTTTTTTGTATTCAGGTAACAGAGCAATAAAAAATAAAGCAAACACAAATAATCCGGAAAAATCAGAAAGTTTTCCGGTAAAAATGTTATGAAATTGTTGCTTCAGAAATAAATCGTTCAACAAAAGCAACATAAGTGCTGAGAGGAACGGAAAGGAAATCAGAACTCTAAAAGATCGACTGGTCATGATTTAGTTTTATACAAAAATAAAAAAAATACATTCGCCCGATTAAAAATTTTTTTTCTTCGTTAAAGATTAATTATTTACCTTTGCAAATAAAAACTAATTATTAACCCTAAAAAATAAAAAAATGACTTGCATTGCTCTTACTGTTTTCATCCTTGCATTACTGGCAGTATTGCTTGGATTTATAGGACTGGTTGTCCTGATCCGTGGTTTTGTGGACAAAAACACCAAAGGAATTAACAAAGGTACTATTATCGTGTGTATTGCACTTGCGATGATTGTTACAGGCGCATTTGTTGGGAGTTTACGTTGTTACATGCTTCACAAACAGCAGCGGAATAACCATGAAATGATGATGCACAAAATGATGGGCCATGAAGGTATGGAAATGTTCATGGATAAAGAATGTTGTGAAGGTGACAGCGCTAAGATGTGCAAAGGAGATAAGATGATGATTGAGAAAAAAGAAATGAAAGGTGAAGGTTGCGATAAAAAATGTGATCACAAAACCTGTGATCCTGCAAAATGTCCGCACGATAAAAAATAAATTGTGAGAAATAAAAAAGCCCCTGATTTCTCAGGGGCTTTTTTATTATGGTAAGTTCTTATGCGATCCGTCGCAGAAGGGTTTATTTTTAGTATGTTTACACATGCACCAGGCAATGTTTTTGGGTTCTTCAATCACCACCTTTACAGGATTGAACTCGCTTCCCGCATGCGATCCGTCGCAAAAAGGCTGATTGGCGCTCTTTCCACAGGCACACCAATAATATTCACCTTTTTCCATCTTCATAATTATCGGTACTTTTGCTGCAATCTTAGGTTCTTCCATGATTATTTTTTTTATAATATATTTTTGACAAAGGTAGTCAAAGCTTTTTTAATTCTTGTTCTCAATAATTAAAAAAAATCCTGTAGGTTTGTAAACAAAAAATCATGAACATTTTATTATTGGGTTCCGGAGGAAGAGAATGTGCATTTGCTTGGAAAATGAAGCAAAGCCCTTTACTGAGCAAATTGTGGATTGCTCCAGGCAATGCAGGAACAGCATTATATGGAACCAATGTATCACTTTCTTTGAATGACTTTGATCAGATCAAAAAATTTGTGTTGGAAAATAATATTGATCTCTTGGTTGTAGGACCCGAAGACCCTTTAGTGAATGGTATTCATGATTTTTTCATTCAGGATGAAGCGTTGAAAAATGTGGGTGTGGTGGGACCGCAAAAGGCCGGAGCCATGCTGGAAGGGAGCAAGGATTTTGCAAAGGAATTTATGACAAGACATGCTATTCCCACTGCACGTTTTCGCACATTCAATAATTCAAACATTCAGGAAGCTGATCATTTTCTCGAAAGCCTGAAACCTCCATACGTACTAAAAGCAGATGGACTTGCTGCAGGAAAGGGTGTGTTGATTCTGGATGATGTTGGTGAAGCGAAAAGGATGCTTAGCGAAATGATCATGCAGGAAAAATTCGGTCATGCAAGTGCAAAGGTTGTCATTGAAGAATATCTGAAGGGAATTGAGCTTTCAGTATTTGTAGCTACCGATGGCCATTCTTATCAAATACTTCCCGAAGCAAAAGATTACAAAAGAATAGGGGAGGGCGATACCGGTCCAAATACAGGCGGCATGGGTTCTGTTTCTCCTGTGCCTTTTGCAGATAAAATTTTTATGCAAAAGGTGGAACAGAGAATTATTATTCCTACCATTGATGGATTGAAAAAGGAAAGTATCAGCTATAGCGGATTTATTTTTATCGGGTTAATGAATGTGAATGGTGATCCGTATGTGATTGAATATAATGTGCGCATGGGCGATCCGGAAAGTGAAGCAGTGATCCCGAGAATAAAATCCGATCTGGTTGAAATGTTTGATGGCATTGCTTATAAAACTCTTTCTGGGAAAAAATTACAAGTGGATGATTGTACTGCTGCTTGTGTGATGCTTGTGGCAGAAGGCTATCCGGGTGATTATGAAAAAGGGAAAGTAATCAATGGATTGGAAAATGTGAATGACAGTATGCTGTTTTATGCAGGTGCTAAAACTGATACGACAGAAAAAGTACTTACTAATGGTGGACGTGTAATCGCTGTTACTTCATTCGGTAAGGATTTGAAGGAAGCGTTGGATGTATCATACAGAAATGTGGAAAAAATAAAATTCGAGGGTAAATATTTCCGAAGAGATATTGGGCAGGATGTGATGTAAAACAAACAGCATGTTTTTGAAATTTTTTAATGCAGCAAAGCCCGGTATTCTTTTTTCTTTAGGAGTTATCGGACTAGTATTCTGGATAAGTGCTTTTTTCAGTGGATGTCAGCCTCCGCAAACGGTTTTTGCGTTGCCCTTTTATAAATACATATTTCAATTCACTGAACATTTTAACAGACTCTCTGTCATATTAGCATTTCTGATAGTTTTAGGTCAGGCATATTATATTAATTATGTTTGCGTGAAGTATGATCTGTCGCGGAAGAATTCCTACAT
>Ga0182027_10004394_pt1 | contig 21853 bp, 22 predicted proteins | sample 712E1DmetaG_FD_121300 | JGI IMG/M metagenome (GOLD analysis project Ga0182027, IMG submission 121300) | Permafrost microbial communities from Stordalen Mire, Sweden - 712E1D metaG (Illumina Assembly) | ecosystem: Environmental > Terrestrial > Soil > Wetlands > Permafrost | place: Sweden... | reverse complement strand
TTGGCCTTAAAGGCCGCACTGTGTCGTTTTCGTTTTGCTTTCATAAGTCTGGTCTTTCTTATCTACAGAAGACCGACGAAAGTCCATCTTAACCCGTGGTCTAATTTTTGGGGTCCACCTCAGAATGTGCATTTTGATCCACAGATTCTGCCCGCCATAGACCGCTTTTTCCGTGTGAAATTCGATGTTTTCTCACTCGCTTGGGCATGGCGATGGTATGCTGCCGCTCACCGCCCGCCGTCAGACGGCTTACCGCCCAGGGAGCCTCTGGCCTGTAAGCGAATTGGATTCAGAATCTTTGGACGGAATCAAAGCATGCCTGCCACAAACAGCCATACGAAGTAATAAACCAAGCCACGGCTCGTTGTGACGTAGCAATCTCAGGGTCAGTCACATCGGGATCGGATGGCCTTTGGGGGTGCATCAGGCGGTTCCGAAGACTATATGTCGCGCAAAAAGCGTCAAAATCAGCGTCATCCGTTATCGTGACTGTCACCCTACACGCCTTCCCAAACAATACAAAACTCGCTTCTACGTTCTCTCGAAACTGAAGACGACGTTGGACTTTAGCACCTCTGGCTGTCATCACCAGCTTCATGCCCTTCGCTTTTACGAGATCGTCTTCAGTCAAAGTTGCGCCGGAGATTAAAGCAATTTTCGGAGCAACGTGCTTCATGTGCCAGAGCAGGGCTTCTGTCGCCGCAAAAAGACAGCGAATCACGGTTCTGCGCCAAAACTGGTTCTTTTGGTCCTTTTGCCACTCTTTGGCAGCAAAGACCATATCCTCTTTAAAGGGCGTCACTGTCAAATTCATTTCCTGGCAAAGCCTTGAAACTTCCGCACCATCGCGTTGCAATTGAGCATCCATACTCTTCATTTCGCACATTTCCTTCCGTTGTCAAACAACTGATTTGCAACACTCGCCAAATGGCATATGACGGGAAAGCAAAAAGGAGGCCCCCGCACTCCCCCGGCCGCGCCCGGACAACCCTTCGCCGTCACCCGGCTCGATTCAGAGCCGGCTGCAGGACGACCGGGCAACCTGCCGTCGCTCGCGCCTGTGCCGCCAGTATTTGGCAATCTCTTTGGTGGCCTTGTGCAGCCAATCCATGTCAGCGGCCAAACGGATCATCTCGAGTGCTGCAAACCATTTTGGCGCGTTGGGAGCCGGATCGCCCAGCGGCGTCAGCTTGCCCACGGCCATCAAAATCTGAATGTCATGCTCCGCGGAGCCCGGCAGTTTTGCCGTTGCCACGAAATCAAGGCGTGCCGGCAAATCCTTCGCCGCCCAGGTTGCCAGCGCCGCTTGCATTAAATCGTCAGTCATATTTTGATTTCCTTTACTCAACAGCAGCATTGACTCGCCGGGACGCCGCAAATCATGCACCGACGTTCCGGTGCGGGACGGCCCAGCCGGACTTCGTCCTCGTAGGCCATCACGCCCCCGGTGGATGACCCTGTATAAGCGAGCAGTTGGCAAGCGGTGGCTTCCTGGATGAAACAGCGGCGGCCGGTGGGAAAGCGGCGGCAAGCCGCCGCACTCCAAAACCTGGCGGCGGCTCGGTCGCACATTGGTAACGCGAAGCGTCGTGGAGGGCGGAGCGCCAGTTGAACTAAATCCGGGAAACAGGCGCGTTCACCGAACTGGAAGGATTTTGTCTTCCCATTTTCAATCGCGCGCAATTTTGGCTTTTTCCAGCGGGCACTTTCCTCTTTAATGACCCAATGCACTTGGAACAAATCAGTTTAATCGGCGCCGGCCTTTTGGGCGGCTCCCTCGGATTGGCCATCCGGCAGCGCCAATTGTCCGCCAGGGTGCATGCTTTTGTCCGCCGCCCGGAAAGCGTGGCCGAATGCCAGCGGCTGGGCGTCGCCCAGTTCGCCACGCAAAATATGAAGGAGGCGGTCGAGCGCGCCGACTTGGTCATCCTCTGCACGCCCCTTTCCCAAATGCGGGAATTGGCCCTGCAAATGCGACCTTTCCTCAAACCCGGCGTCATGGTGACCGATGTCGGCAGCGTCAAGGCGGGTGTCGCCCAGGAACTTGAACCGCTTCTGCGCGCCGTCAAGGCCGCTTTTGTCGGCAGTCATCCCATGGCCGGCTCGGAAAAAACCGGGCTGGCCGCCGCCCGCGCCGATCTGTTCCACAACGCCATCTGCCTGGTCACGCCTACGCCGCAATCGCCCGCCCGCGCGGTGGGAGCCATTCAGGATTTTTGGAAGGCGCTCGGCGGCTGCCCCGTGCTCATGACGCCGGAAATGCACGACGACCTGGTGAGCCGCTCCAGCCATCTGCCGCATGTGGTCGCGGCCGAACTGGCCAATTACGTGCTCAGCCCGGCGCACCCCAGGGAACAGGCGCTGGTGTGCGCCAGCGGTTTTCGCGACACCACGCGCATCGCGGCCAGTTCGCCGGAAATGTGGCGCGACGTGGCGCTGGCCAACCGCAAGAATCTGGGCCGCGTCCTGGGCGTTTTTATCGAAGACTTGCAGGAATTCCAGCTCGCGCTGGAACGCGAGGATGTCCGGGCCATCGAGGAATTCTTCACCAAAGCCCGGCAGCGCCGCGAACAATGGCGCGCCCATTCGGCCACCATGTCGCCGGAATGATCCGCCGCCGCTTCGCTTTGGCGCGAGCAGCGAGAATATGCGCGTCGCAGAGAGGCTCGCCCCTCGAAAGCAGTGGCTCCGCTTGGGGAGACTTTGTGAGTTCCTGGGCACGGTGAGGATATTCGTTTGTTTGCAGATTTCCTCCTGGTCTGGAAGCCTGGTTCCTCACAAATGTATTTGAGAATGTTCTCCGCTTGCCGCAAACCAGTTTCCTGGGTAAGGTGGGTTCCATGAGCGCGGTCGAACTTGCTGTCAGAAAAGTCAAGAAATTGTCTGCCCGCCAGGCGCGTGAACTGTTGGGCTGGCTGGACGCGGGGCGGGCAATCGGCACGGCTCTGCAACGGCCCCCCCGGACAAAACGGCGAAGAACCACGGCTCACCAGCGCCTGATGAAACTGAAAGCCTGGGAAGACTCGGTTCGTGGAACGACGGATTGGGAGCCGCCCAGGATGCCCGACGATCTGGTCAAACCGTTTCGCCTGTGAATTTCGTGCTCGACACGAACGCGGTCAGCGAGACGAGAAAGCCCCGGCCAAATCCCGGCCTGATCTCCTGGCGCGACGCCCAAGACCCGGCTCACCTTTTCATCACCACGATCTCGTTGGGCGAGGTATGGCATGGCTTTCACCGTTTGCCACCGGAGCACGGCGACTATGAGAGCATCAAGCGATTCGCGACGAACCTGCCGCGGGCCTACCGCGTGTTGAACTTTGATCTGCGCGCGGCGGCGATTTGGGGAGAACTGACCGCCAAGGCGAATGGCCCGTTGCCGCTGCGGGATTCATTGATTGGCGCAATCGCCCGCTCACGCGGCTATCAGGTCGTTACGCGCGACGTGGCGCCATTCCAGCGCATGGGCTGCAAGGTGCTCAACCCGTGGCAGTGAGGTCCCCGGTATTTCGATATGGGCGGCGGAGCGGCGGCCCCGCCTTCCCGGCACACCGACATTCTTTGCAGGCAGGACATCTTCGGTATATCATCCGCGCAATGGCGATTCCTGAATCCATCGAAATCGTGCCCGTGGAAAAATCGGTCGTGGCGGAAATCTCCGTGCCGGGTTCCAAGAGCCTGACCAATCGCGCCCTGATTTTGGCCGCGCTGGCCGGCGGGCAAACCACCCTGCGCGGGGCGCTTTGGAGCGAGGACACTCAGGTTATGGTTGACAGCCTCCGCCGGCTCGGTTTCTCCATCCGCGTCAGCAAGGATCCAAGGGAATTGGCCAATCGGACGCTGGCCGTGCGCGGCCTGGGCGGAAACATCCCCAACGCGGGAACCGCCGGCCGTCCGCTGAAACTCTTTGTGGGCAACGCCGGAACCGCCGCCCGGTTCCTGGCCGCGCTGGTATGCCTGGGCCGCGGGGTTTATCGCCTGGAGGGGACTTCCCGGATGCACGAACGTCCCCAGGCCGGGTTGTTCGCCGCCTTGCGCCAATTGGGCTACCGGGTGGATTCGCCCAACCACCGGCTGCCGGCGGTCATTTTTGGAACCGGCCCGCGCGCGCGCGCCGCCTGCACGGTGAGCACGAAGGAAAGTTCGCAGTTCGCCTCCGCCATCGCCCTGTGCGCCGGGCGCGGCTTGTGGCGGGTGGCGCTCGCAGACCCAGACGCCGAACAGGAGCGCTACCTCGGCATGACGCGCCAGTTGATCCGGGCCTTTCCCCGGCGCGGCGGCGAATTTCAAGTGGAACCGGACGCCTCCAGCGCCAGTTACTTTTGCGCGGCCCAATGGCTGATGCAGCCGCCCAGTTCGATCACGGTCGCCTCCTTCCCCGCCACCGGCTGGCAAGTGGACGCGGCCTTCCCCGATTTCCTCCCGCTGCCCGCCACGGTTTCCCGGCGGACCCAGCTCGGCGACAGCATCATGACGGCGATGGTGCTGGCGCCTTTCGCCGCCGCGCCGGTGAAGTTCACGCACCTGGAACGGCTGCGCGTGCAGGAGTGCGAGCGGGTGGCGGCGATGCGCGCCGGACTGGTCCAATGCGGCGTCCGCGTGATCGAGAAGGGCCAGACCCTGGCCATTTTCCCGGCGGCGGGAAGACTGCGCGGGGCCGAAATCGAAACCTGCCACGATCATCGCGTGGCGATGTGTTTTGCCATTTTGGGCTTGAAAGTCGGGGGCATGGTGATCAAAGACCCCGCCTGCGTGAAGAAGACGTTCCCCAATTTTTTCCAAAAGCTGGCCGCCCGCCCGCCGCGCGGCCTGGGCGCGGCCATTCTCGACGCGCGCAACAGGCGGCGGTTGACAGCGGCTGAATTGTTCGCCCATTAGCTGAATCCCAATCCTAAAAAACCCTTGAACACACCGAATATCGTCATCGCCATAGACGGCACCAGCGCCTCCGGCAAGAGCACCAATGCCAAACGGGTCGCCCGCGAGTTGGGCTACATCTACGTGGATACCGGGGCGATGTATCGCACCCTGGCCTGGCACGCCTTGCAACAAGGCGTGGCCCCCCACGACGCCAAGGCCGTCGCCGCTCTCTGCCGCAAATGGAAAACTTCCCTGCAATGCGCGGACCATCAGGTCATTCTGCGGGTCAGCAGTTACTTTCCGGAAAAGGAAATCCGCACCGCCGCGGTCAGCGCCGCCGTGCCCCATGTCGCCGCCGTGCCGGCCGTGCGCCAATGGATGAAGCTCAAACAGCGCGAGTGCGCCAAGTTCGGCAATCTGGTGATGGAAGGCCGCGACATCGGCACTCATGTTTTTCCCCAAACCCCCTTCAAATTCTACCTCGACGCCAGCCTCAAGGAACGTTCCCAGCGCCGGGCCGCCGAGGGCGTCCAGGAGAATCTCGCCGCGCGCGACCGGCGCGACAGCCAACGGGCCGCCGCGCCCCTCATGATCGCCCTGGGCGCGACCGTCATCAACAACTCCCGCCTGACTCCCGAGGAGACCAGCGCGCGCATCCTCAATGAAGTCCGGCGGAAACTCGCCGATTCCCCCGCCCCGCGAAGCGGGGAGAGGGTCAGGGAGAGGGGTTGGCTCCATCCGCCGGTGGAACCCCCCAGCGCGCCCAAATGAATTGCAGTTACAAAATCGGCTGGCTTTTTTCCCGCGCCCTGTTCCGATTCTATTTCCGCTGGCGCGTGTGCAATCCGGAACGCGTGCCGGAGTCCGGGCCGGTGATTCTGGCCTGCAACCACGCCAGTTATCTCGACCCGCCCCTGGTGGGCGCGGGCTTGAACCGGCCCATCATTTATCTGGCCCGCGCCTCGCTGTTCCGTTTCCCCATTGCGGCCGCCCTGCTCCGCTCCTGGGAGGTGGTGCCGGTGGACCGCGACGGCGGAACGGGCCGGGGCCTCAGGGCCATTCTGGACCGGCTGGAACGCGGCGGCGCCATCATCCTGTTCCCGGAAGGCACGCGCACGCTGGATGGCCGGTTGCAACCCGCCCGCGCCGGCATCGGCCTGGTGGTCGTCCAATCCGCCGCGCCGGTCGTCCCCGTGCGCGTGTTCGGCACTTATGACGCTTACGGAAAGCACCGGCGCTGGCCCCGTCCGCGGCAAGTTACAGTCAAGTATGGCCGCCCCCTGGACTTCGCCTCGTTGCGCGCCGAAGCGGAGACAGCTTCCAAACCGCGTGTCAAACACATTTACCGGGAAGCGGCCGATGAAATCATGTCCGCCATCGCCCGCCTGGAGCCGGGGGAGGATTGATGGAATTTTGAATGTTGAATGTTGAATTCTGAATTTGGAAAGGGGGAAGGTTTTCATTTCACGATTTTGTTCAATCAGAGTCATTGCACCCGTGATTTGCGGGCATGAGCCTTCCGTCCGCGCGGCCCCGGGCGATGGGACCCGGACGCCGCATGCCCGGAAAGACTGCGGGCATCCGGCCCTGAACCAGCGGATGCTTTCGCCTGTAGCGGCGGTCTATGACCGTCGCTCACCGCCGCCGATGTCGCCGCAATCAGGCGCCTGTCTGAAAGCGCATCAGACCCTGATCGCCCTCAATCCCGTCAACGCGCAAGAATTCAAAGACGTCGCCCAATTCCTGGCCGAAGACCTACAGCGCCTGGAACTCGGGCAGAAGCAGTGAAGCATTTTGGCGGTTTTCCACCTAAATCCTCGCGCTAAGTACCAGAGCAGCCTCCGGATGGAATTCATCCGGTGCGCAAGCGAAATGATTCCATGTCCCGGCGATGAAAGCGAAGTCATGAAATTCTGGCGCCCGATTTTTTGGTTGTGGGCCGCACTCTCCTTAACCGGCTGCGATGGAAAGAATGGTTCTGGTGGTGGCGGAAGCGCGTCAACAAATCTTTCTATCGTCGTCTGGTCTCCATTTCTGCCGACGCCAGGCTCATACCAGCATCTTCAACACCTTGGACAATTGCGGCAGAAAGCCAGAGTTCTCATGGCTACAAACAGTTCCATTTTCGGCTGGAGACTAAACCCTGCGAAATTGCCAAAGGACTCTCCACTCAGGAATCTGTTGGGTATTCCTCTGGATGAATCGGCATACATGAGGTGTGGGGAAACAGGGGTGGACCAAGTGGTCCAGAACTATATCATCATTTATTCTCCAAAATCCGAACAGCGGTTCGGAGAAGTCAAGGTCAACCGCAAAACGGGCCTCGTCGACAGTGCATACGACGTGGAGTCACTTTTTGTCTTGAGCGAGATGGAGCGCAGGCTGCGCCAAGTCGTTGGCACGCGGCAGGAGGCATTGCGGCTCTTTAGTCAAGGATCGCGAACCTCAACTTCCCCAGAGCAGCAGCGGGCAAAAAAGGCTCTCTTCGAAGCTCTCTTTTTGCCGCCAGATGCGGATTTGGCAATTCGTATGAGTGCTGCGTCAGGTTCGAATGAAGGGCAGGGACACTTGGCCGTGTTAGGTGATTTTGGAATAGTTGCGACGGTGGATTATCCGATCGACGATGATATTCGCAGCGCGTTCGGGCTTTCTCATCCGAGTTACAAATTTGGTGGCCTCAGACTTTATCCCCCATGGACGAACCTGAACACTCAAGGCTTCCTGATTGACTCAGGTGGCATTCCTTACCCGAAAACGCATTCCTGAATTTGAGCCTATCCATTCGCCTGCTCTCCAGCCGCCGTGCCGGCATCGGTTATCAATTATCCCTCGTCCGCCTGGCTCCTCCACCCACGGTGGAGAAAATGGGGCTACTCAACGGACCCCAAATGAAGCGGCGGCTTGACGCCCGGCCTGGGGACAAGTAACTTTACCAATGTGCGGGGAGCCAGCCGCCCAGAGGCGGCCGGCTGAGAGTTTTGCAGTGCAAATAACCCGTTGAACCTGATCCAGGTAATGCTGGCGAAGGGAAGCACCTTCTCCGGGCTTTCTTCCGCCGCGAAAGTTTATGATGAGAACGCCAAAGAAACCGGCCAAGCGCCAGAAGAACGGGTCCCCGCCCCATTCCAGGAAAATCCATCTGCCCGGCAAAATCCACCCGGACCTGCGCGTGCCTTTTCGCGAAATCACGCTCAACCCCACCCAGTCCTTCAACGGCAAAACGGAAGCCAACGAGCCGGTCCGGATTTACGATTGCAGCGGCCCGTGGGGAGACGAGTCGTTTCACGGCGACGCCAAACACGGCCTGCCCCCGCTGCGCCGCGAGTGGGTTTTGCGCCGGGGCGATGTCGAGGAGGTCCCCCGGCGCGCCACACGGCCGCTTCGCGCCAAGGCCGGCCGGGTGGTCACGCAACTGCATTACGCCCGCCAGGGCATCATCACGCCGGAGATGGAATACATCGCCATCCGCGAAAACATGGGGCGCGAATTCACCGCCTCCACGGAACCCGGCAAGAACCCGCTGCTATTCCAGCATCCCGGCCAGTCCTTCGGCGCGGCCATACCGAGGGAAATCACCCCCGAATTTGTCCGCGACGAGGTGGCGCGCGGCCGGGCCATTATTCCGTGCAACATCAATCACCCCGAAATGGAGCCGATGATTATCGGCCGCAATTTCCTGGTCAAAATCAACGCCAACATCGGCAACTCCGCCGTCGCCTCCTCCGTGGAGGAGGAAGTGGAAAAGATGCGCTGGGCGATCCAGTGGGGCGCGGACACGGTGATGGATTTGTCCACCGGCCAGAGCATCCACGCCACCCGCGAATGGATTCTGCGCAACTCGCCCGTCCCCATCGGCACCGTGCCCATTTATCAGGCGCTGGAAAAAGCCGGCGGCAAGGCCGAGGAATTGACCTGGGAGATTTACCGCGACACCCTCATCGAACAATGCGAGCAGGGCGTGGATTACTTCACCATTCATGCCGGCGTCCTGCTCCGTTTCATCCCCCTGACCGCGCGGCGCGCCACCGGCATCGTCAGCCGCGGCGGCTCCATCCTGGCCAAGTGGTGCCTGGCGCATCACCGGGAAAACTTTTGCTTTACACACTGGGACGAAATCTGCGAAATCATGGCCGCCTACGACGTGAGTTTTTCCATCGGCGACGGTCTGCGCCCCGGCTCGATTGCGGACGCCAACGACGAGGCGCAATTCGCCGAACTCCAGACGCAGGGCGGCCTGACCACGCGCGCCTGGGCGCATGGCGTGCAAGTGATGAACGAAGGCCCCGGCCACATCCCCATGCACCTCATCCAGGAGAACATGGCCAAGCAACTCGAATGGTGCCACGAAGCGCCGTTCTACACGCTCGGCCCGCTGACCACCGACATCGCCCCCGGCTACGACCACATCACCAGCGCCATTGGCGCGGCGATGATCGGCTGGTATGGCTGCGCCATGCTTTGCTACGTCACGCCCAAGGAGCACCTCGGTTTGCCCGACAAGGAGGATGTCAAAGCCGGTGTGATCGCCTACAAGATCGCCGCCCACGCCGCCGACCTGGCCAAAGGCCATCCGGGCGCGCAATACCGCGACAACGCCCTGAGCAAGGCCCGGTTTGAATTCCGCTGGGAGGACCAGTTTAACCTGTCGCTCGATCCGGAGACCGCGCGGGAATTTCACGATGAGACTCTGCCGCAGGAAGGGGCCAAGACGGCCCATTTTTGCAGCATGTGCGGCCCGCATTTTTGCAGCATGAAAATCACCGAGGACGTGCGCAAATACGCGGCGGAGCAAGGCCTGGCCGGGGAAGAGGCGTTGAAAAAGGGACTGGAAGAAAAGGCCCGCGAGTTTGCGGAAAAGGGAAACGAGATTTACGCGAAGGCGTGAAAATCACAGCCAGTCCGCGATAGATAGAAGAAAGCCGCAGAGCTATTATAGAACCATGAGTGCCACCAAGGTTGCCATTACAATGGATGAAACCCTGTTGCAGCGTTTGGACAGACTCGTCAAAACCCGGTCGTTCCGCAGTCGCAGTCAAGGCATTCAGGAAGCGGTGTCCGAAAAAATCAGCCGCATGGACAAGAGCGCGCTCGCGCGCGAGTGCGCCAAGCTCGACCGCAAATCCGAGCAGGCGATGGCCGAGGAAGGACTCGCTACCGAGATTTCCACATGGCCCAAATATTGAGAGGCGATATTTAGGAGAAAATCACTTTATGCCCATCTACGAATTTGCCTGTCCCAAGTGCCGGAAGATTTTCAACTTTCTTTCCAAAAAGGTCGCGCCTGACCGTCTGCCTTCCTGCCCCAAATGCGGTCATCGCAAAATGACCAAGCTGGTCAGCGCCTTCGCCACCACGCGCGGCCTCAAGGCGCCGCCCGCCGCCGGCGGTGATGACGCCGACGCCGGCGGCCCGCCCATGCCTGACATGGACGATCCGCGCATGATGCGGGCCATGGCCGAAATGGAGCGGGACATGGAACACCTGGACGAAAATAACCCGCGCCACATGGCCCTGATGATGAAGAAAATGAAGGACCTCCTGCCCGCCGGCAGCGTGCCCAAGGATTTCGATGTCGCCATCAAGCGCCTGGAAGCCGGCGAAGACCCCGAAAAGATCGAGCAAGACATGGGCGACGTTCTGGGCGGTTTGATGGGCGGCGACGAAGACACCCCCGGCGCGCCCGGCGGCGCATACTCCCACGACAGCGGCCTCTACGACATGTAGGGGCGCTCTATGACCAACGCCGCTCATTCCTCCGGACCGGCTCATCGCGGCATCGCCTCTCCGCGCCTGAAGACCGGGGTTTTCGCGCTGACCGGGGCCAACTCGATGGCCACGACCTACTTTTTTTATTACCTTTATTTTTACACGCAGGACCAATTCCGTTTCGGGCAATTGCAGAATTTCGAGCTGGCGGCGCTGCTGGGGGCGGTCTATGCCGTTTTTGCTTTTTATGCCGGAAGATTTGCCCAGCGGGCCGGCTACTTCGCCTCTCTCCGGCTGGGCCTGGGGATCATGATCGCCGCCATTCTGCTCGGCAGCCGGACGGCGGCGTTGTGGCCGGCCCTGGCGTTGATCGTCGCGGCCAACATCGGCATGTGCTTCACCTGGCCTTCGTTGGAAGGCTTGATGAGCGAGGGGGAAACGCGCGCGCGATTGCGCAGCCTGGTCGGCATTTACAATACCACCTGGGCCGTGGCCGGGGGGCTGGCTTATTGCACCGGCGGGGCGATGCAAAAAAGTTGGGGACGCCAGAGCATGTTTTTCGTCCCGGCCGGCTTGCTTTTCCTGGAGATGATTTTTTCCTATTGGCTGGAGAAACAGGTTAACAGCCAGCCGCTCGCGGCGCGGGACAACCCCATCCCCCCGGTTGCGCCTGACGCCGAACGCAGCGCCTCTCCGGTGTCTGCGCGCACTTTTCTCAGAATGGCCTGGCTGGCCAATCCGCTGGCCTACCTGGCCATCCAGACGATTATTGCCACCATTCCGACCCTGGCCCGCCGTCTCCAGCTCAGTGAAGCACTGGCGGGCGTGGCCTGCTCCATCTGGTTTTTCTCCCGGGCGGGGGCGTTCCTGGTGCTGCGGCTATGGCCGGGGTGGCACTACCGGTTTCGTTTCCTGGCCGGCTCTTTTGCGGTGATGATTCTTTGTTTCGGCGCCATGCTGCTGGCAGGATCCCTGTGGGTTCTGGTCATTTCCCAGGCGGTTTTGGGTTTGACCTTCGGTTTGATTTATTATTCCTCGCTGTTTTATTCGATGGACGTGGGGGAAACCAAAGGCGAGCACGCCGGCATCCACGAGGCGGCCATCGGCGCAGGCAATTGCTGCGGGCCGGCTATCGCGGCTGCCGCGCTGCTGCTTTTTCCCGGTCATCCGTCCAGCGGCACGCTGGCTGTCTGTCTGTTGTTGTTGTGCGGCTTGGGCGGCCTGTTCTGGCTGCGCTACCGGAGCAGCGCAAACGTGTCCTCATCTGAATCCTGATCTTATCTTAATCCTGATCTTAATCCTAATCATCTCCGCGCTCTGAGCCGGCGGGGGCTTGACAAGGCGGCGCGCGGCGACTCAATTTCAAGGCGTATGTCATTGCTTGCTGGAAAAATCGGGCTGGTGTTCGGCGTGGCCAACCAACGATCCATCGCCTGGGCCATCGCCCAGGCCTGGCACAAGGCGGGGGCCACCCTCGCGTTCACCTACCAGGGCGAACGTCTCAAGGCCAACGTCGAGGAACTCGCCTCCGCCTTCGGCCCCGACACTTTGATTCTGCCCTGCGATGTCACCAAGGACGATCAAATCGCCGCCGTCTTTTCCCAGGCCGCCCAAAGATTCGGCGCGCTGGACCTGCTCCTCCACTCCGTCGCCTTCGCCCCCCGCGAGGCGCTTGAGGGCGAATTCACCAACACCACCCGCGACGCCTTCCGCATCGCCCTGGATGTCAGCGCCTATTCGCTCGTCGCCTTGGCCCGGGGCGCCGCCCCGCTGATGACCGGCGGCGGGAGCATCGTCGCCATGAGCTATTACGGGTCCGTGAAAGTCGTTCCCCGCTACAACGTGATGGGAGTGGCCAAGGCCGCCCTGGAATCCAGCGCGCGCTACCTGGCCTACGAACTCGGCCCGAAAAAAATCCGCGTCAACTGCCTCAGCGCCGGCCCTGTCAATACTTTGGCCGCCCGCGGCATCGCCGGCTTTTCCGACATGCTCAAACACTACGAAGCCCACGCCCCGCTGAAGCGCAATGTCCTCCCCGACGAACTCGGCGCCGCCGGCCTTTTCCTTGCCAGCGACGGCGCCGCTGCCATCACCGGCCAGGTTCTCTACGTGGATTGCGGGTATCAGATCATGGGCATGTGAGGGGGACATGTCGCGCCCAACGAGTCAATCCACTCGACAGCCCCCGTTGCGTATGCTATTCTGCCAACATGGATGAATTAGAGCGTATCACGAGGAATCCAGCGATTATGTCCGGCAAGCCCTGCATTCGGGGCACGCGGGTCACGGTCGAAAATGTCCTGCGATTATTGGCTGGCGGTCACGACACTGCACGCATCTTGAAAGCTTATCCGTATCTTGAAATGGAAGACATCAAGGCTTGCCGGCGCTTCGCAGCGGCCGGCGATGAAGGAAGGGCGGTACCGGTGCCTGCGGCGTGAAGCTTTTAGTGGACATGAATCTCAGCCCGGAGTGGCTGGATGTTTTGGATCGGGCTGGTTGGGAAGCCTGCCATTGGACATCCATTGGCCCGCCCGATGCCTCAGATGTTGAATTGCTGGATTGGGCGCAAAAGCGCGGGTACACCGTCCTGACTCAAGACCTGGATTTTACCCAGCTTCTCTTCCATCTCCGCGCCAGTGGCCCCAGCTTGGTTCTTTTGCGTATTGCTGATGAATTGAGCCGATTCCAACAGGAACGGGTTTGCGCCGCCATCAAATCCTCGACCACAGCACTCGAAACCGGGGCTGTTTTGGTGATTGACGAGCATCGGACGCGCGTGCGCCGCCTCCCGATTCACCCGGGAGAAGAGCCGCTTGGAGACCAGTCCTGACCGCTCATCACACCCCCCCGTTGTCAATCAAACGCGTCTTGCCGACGAAAACCGCCAGCGCCATCCGCGTTCCGGGCTTGACAGTTCTGACCGGCTGCAGCGTTTCCGGGTCGAAAAATTCCACATAATCCAGGCGCGCTCCGGGCTGCGCCTCGACCATCCGGGCTGTTTCCCGTCTCAATTGCGCCACCGCCACCGGCCGCCGCGCCACCGCCTCCTGGGCGCGCTGGACGGCCCGCCACAGCACCGTGGCCTGCTCCCGTTCCGCGGGCGAAAGATATTTGTTGCGCGAACTCATCGCCAGCCCGTCCGCCTCGCGCACCGTCGGCGCGACCACGATCTTCACCGGGAAATTCAAGTCCCGCGTCATCCGCCGAATGACCGCCGCCTGCTGAAAATCCTTCGCTCCGAAAACCGCCGCCGTCGGCAGGACCGCGTTGAACAGTTTTGCCACAATCGTCGTCACCCCGCGAAAATGCCCCGGTCGCGCCGCCCCTTCCATCCCGCCCGCCAGCTTCTCCTCCTGCACCGCGGTGCTGAAATCCGCCGGGTACATTTCTGCGTTGCCCGGCGCGAAAAAGACATCCACCCCGGCCGCGCGGCAGAGGCGCTGATCGCCTTTCGCATCGCGGGGATAGCGGGCAAAATCCTCGTTTGGCCCGAACTGGGTGGGATTGACATAAACGCTCGCCACCACGCGCCCCTTGCGGCCCGCCAACTTGCGCGCGCGCTCCATCAAACTGGCATGGCCGCGATGCAAGAACCCCATCGTCGGCACGAACACGACGGCTTTTCCGGCCCGTTGCCATTGGCGCGCCAACCGCTGCATGACGTTGATTTTGGAAACAATTCGCACACCGCAACCTTGGGCAAAACCAGCCCGCTGGCAATCCTAATTTGCGGCGGACGCGGCCTCAGATCACCTGCCCGTAATCTCCTATGATGTCACTGGCTTATCCTCAAACATTCCCCACGACGAAGCCGCCAGAGGTTGCCAATCCTCCAACTCCCGCGCCAATTCGGGAGACATGGGAGCATCGGTCAAAGGGATCAAAAGGACGCCATTCCGCGTTTCAACCACACGGACAATGCCTCCTTGTCGAAAACCCATAATTGGGGTAAGCTTGCTTGCATGAAAACATTGACGGTGGAAGAAGCCACATCCGGCTTGGGCCGCTTGGTGGATTTGGCGCTGGCGGGAGAGAGAATCCAAATCTGCAAGGGCAATGGAGTCGTGGAGCTGCGGCCCGCCAACGCCGTTCAGCCCGCCGCCAAGGAGCAGTTGACGCCACGCGAGGCGCTGCGACGATTGCAAGCGGAAGGGCGGCTGACTCCGGTACAAGCGGAAAAGTATCTGAGCGAGGTGCGCGAGGAACGGTTGGCGGCTGACGACCACCGTCCGGCATGATTCATCTCGATACGAATTACCTGATAGCGCTGCTGGTGAAGGGTTCTCCGCAGGCAATGGATGTGGACGGCTGGCTTGCCTCTGGACAAACCCTGGCCGCCAGCGCCATCGCATGGACGGAATTCCTTAACGGTCCAGTGACGCCGCTCGAAATTGCCAGGGCGGAAGCGGTGCTACAGTCCAGAATAGTCCCTTTCGCCAGGCCGGAAGCAATTTTGGCGGCGGAATTGTTCAACAAGACCGGACGTCGGCGCGGGTCGCGGTTTGACTGCCTCATTGCGGCGACGGCGATTTTGGCGCAAGCACAAGCAGCGACCGTCAATCAAGAGGATTTCAAAGTCTTCCTGCAACACGGGCTGAAACTGGCTGTTGCGCCGCTCCTTCCACCGCCTTCAACCCAGCCGGTCGCGAAAGCGGATTAATTCCGGCCCGTATTCTGAAGTTGTCCCGGCGTCGCCCTGCTACTTCGCCATCACCACGTCGTTGGCCTCGTCGCGCGACTCCTCCTTGTCCGCCTCGGCCTCGCCGGGCGCGGCGTTTTCGACCGCGGGTTCGGACGCTTCCAGCGGCGGCGGTTTTTGCCCGCCGGCCGCCTCCTCGTTTTTGTGGAACTTGACGCTGACGATCTTGCTCACGCCCTGCTCCTGCATGGTCACTCCGTAGAGCACGTCCGCCATCGCGATGGTCCGCTTGCTGTGGGTAATGATGATGAACTGCGAGTGAACCAAAAAACGGTGCAACACCTGGATGAACCGGTTGATGTTCGGCTCGTCCAGCGGCGCGTCCAGCTCGTCCAGCACGCAAAACGGGCTGGGCCTGACCTGGTAAATGGAAAAGAGCAGCGCCACCGCCGTCATCGTCTGTTCGCCGCCGGAGAGGAGGGAGATGTTCTGCAACGGTTTCCCCGGCGGCCGGGCCACAATGTCAATGCCGCATTCCAGAACATCGCCCTGATCCACCAGAATCAGGTCGGCCTTGCCGCCGCCAAAAACCTCGGTGAACATGGCCCGGAAATTGTCGCGGATTTTCTCGAACGTCTCGACAAACATCTGGCGCGTCTGGGTGTTGATGCGGTTGATGACCTCCAGCAACTGCGTTTTGGCCTGGATCAAATCGTCGTTTTGCGCCGTCAGGAATTGGTGCCGCTGCTCGGTCTCCTCGTATTCGTCAATCGCCACCAGGTTGACCGGCCCGATTTCATCAATCCGCCTTTGCAGCGCGGCCACTTGTTCGGCCACCGCCGCCCAATCCGTCGCCACGCCGCTGGCCGCCATTTCCTCCGGCGTGAGGGTGTGGACTTTCGGCGGGCCTTCCTCGGCCAGGGTGATGGTGATGCACTCGCTGCGGATGTCCTCCAGCTTCACCTGGTATTTCTCGCGCACGCGCTCGCGCAAATTCTCCGAGGCCATGTTCTTCTGGGCCAGTTCCACTTCCAGGGCGCCGCGCTGCTCCTGCAATTCTGTCAACAATTTCCGCTGCCCGCGCAGCGCCTCGTCCCCCCGCGCGATTTCCTCCTCCTCCTCCCTCTTTTGCTCCAGCCATTGGGCGATCCGCGCGTTGACCAGCTCGCGTTTGTGCCCCAGCGCGGCGATTTTCTGCCGCGATTCCGCGATCTCCGCCTCGGCCTGGCCGTTGCGCTCCAGGAAGGATTGAATTTCGCGCCGCCGCTGTTCCACCAAATGCGCCAGCTCGGCGAGGCGCTGTTCCAGCGGCCTTTTCTGGTTGGCGAACGACGCGCACAATTGCTCCTCCGTGGCCAGCGCCACTTTGGTTTCCGTCAACACGGCGCCGGCCGCCTCCCGCTGCTGGCGCAGGTTTTCCAGCGCGGCCGTCCATTGCGACAATCCGGCCTGGGCCTGCTGCTCGCGCGCTTCCTGCGCGGCCGCCTGGGCGGCCAGATTTTCCCTCCGGCCCGCGCCTTCCGCCTCTTGCGCGGCCAGGCTGCCGATCTCATAGAGGACCGTTTCAATTTTCTGCTCCAGCACGCGGGCGGAATTTTGCAGCGCGTTGAATTCGCCCTGGCGCGTGGCGATGGCCACTTCCTGCGTGCGCAATTCCGTCTGGGCCTGATGCAACCCCGCCTGCAACTGCGTCTGTTCGCTCAACAGCGCGCCTTTGCGCCGGCTGGCTTCCGTCACGCTCTCCTGCAGCGCCGCCGCGGCGCGCCGCAACTCGGCAATCTGATTCTTGCGCCCCAGAATCGAAGCCGGGGCCTTGCCCGATCCGTTGCCGTTGGCGCAACCGCCCGTGAAGACTCCATGCCGGTCGAGCAAGTCGCCCGCCGGCGTCACGAAATCAAACGCGCCCCCGCACTCCCGCCACGCCGCCCCGGCCGCCGCCAGGTCGGGCGCGATGACCGTGCGTCCCAGCAAGTTTTGCAGCAGTGGACGCACCGCCTCCTCCGCCTCCATGACGCTCAGGACAGGAATCATCCCGGCCGGAACCGCCGCCGTGGCGGCGCCGTTCCCGTTTTGCAAATCCAGTGCCGCCACGCTGGCCCGCCCGGACTTGCCGGCGCGCAGGCCGTCCAGAATTTGCCGGGCCGACTCCTCGCGAGCAGTCAACAATAATTGCAAATGGCGCCCCAGCGCCGCCTCCACCGCCACCACATGCGGCTCCGGCGCGCGCATCCCGTCGGCCAGCAAACCGAGCACCTGCTCCGTGTTCTTCAGCGCCGAGAGCGCCCCCGCCCCGAACCCTTCGCGCTCGGCGTCCAATTGTTCCAGCAGATGGAGCCGGGAACGGTTCTCCGCCTGCTGGCGCAGCCGGTCCTCCATCTCCTGCGCCGCCCCGGCCACTTCCTCTTGAAGGGCGCGCAGACGCTGCTGCCGCTCCTCCAGCGTGCCGCGATGCGCCTGCGCGTGGAGCTTCTCCGCCTCCACCGTCGCGGAAAATTCCCGCAGCCGCGCCGCCAGTCCCGTCCGCTCCTCCTCCAACTGCGCCTTTTCCGCCGAAAGCTTTTCCAACCGCGCCGCGTTGCCCTCTTTTTGCAGGTCCAGCGAGATGATTTCATTGCGCGTCCGGCTCAGTTGCTGGGCGGCGGAAAACGACTCCGCCTGCGCCTGGCGCAAGGACTCCTGCGCGGCGCGCAACTGGTTGTCCACCGCCTGGAGCGCCTCGACCTTGGCCTGCATGGCGCGTTGATGCGACTGCGCCGCCACCGTCGAAGCGGCGAGCCTTTCGCTCGCCTGGCTCAACTCCTCTTCCGCCACGCGCCGGCGTTCCTCCGCCTGGGCGATGTCGCCGGCGGCCTGAGCGTTTTGCGCCTGCCAATCGCGCATCCGGTCCTCGTTGAACTGGATGCGGTGCTCATGCCGGTCGCTCTCCCCCTTGAGTTCCATCCCCTCCTGCTGCGCCTGGCTGATGAGCAGCTCCTTTTGCGAAAGCTCATCCCGCCGCCTTCCGATTTCCGTCTCCCGGCTCATGACGTTCTCCGTAATCATCTCCGATTCCGCCCGCGATTTTTCCGCCTGCGCCTGGCGGACCTGAATTTCCACCTGCAACAAATCGAACTGATGCCGGGCCAGTTGGGTGTCCAGGTGCTGCAACTCCAGCATGAGCTGTTTGTAGCGGCGCGCCTTGCCGGCCTGGCGTTGGAGGGAGCCGATCTGGCGTTTCACCTCGCGAATCAAATCCGCCACCCGCAACAAATTCTGTTCGGTCGCCTCCAGTTTGCGCAACGCCTCCTTCTTTTGCGTCTTGAATTTGGTGATGCCCGCCGCCTCCTCAAAAATCATCCGGCGGTCCTCCGGTTTGCTTGACAAGATTTGCGTGATGTTCCCCTGCGCCATGATGCTGTAGCTGGTCCGGCCCACCCCCGTCCCCATGAACAATTGCTGGATGTCCTTGAGCCGGCACGGCGTCTTGTTCAGAAAATACTCGCTGGACCCGTCGCGAAAAACCCGCCGCGTCAGCGTCACCTCATTGTAGGCGATCTCAACGCCCGCCGCGGACAAGTGTTCGTCATCCACCCCGCTGATGGTGAGCGACACTTCCGCCATGCTCAAGGACTTGCGCGAGTCGGCGCCGTTGAAGATCACGTCCGCCATTTCCCCGCCGCGCAGCGCCTTGGCCGACTGTTCGCCCAGCACCCATCGGATGGCGTCGGAGACGTTGGACTTGCCGCAACCATTGGGGCCGACGATGGCCGTCACCCCCGGCTGAAAATTCAGCGAAGTTCGGTCGGCGAACGATTTAAACCCCAAAACCGTTAAATTCTTTAAATACATAAATTAAAGGATTGAGGGAGTGAAGCACATCCCCCGCCCAAAGTAAAGCGAAAACTACCATATAAAGTGGTTCCCTGTCCAGCATGTCCAAGTAATGGACGGCGCGGCCCTGGCCCGGATATTTCATACTTCCAGGTTCGGAGCGCCGATTTTCAATCGGCTTTCAACTTCTTCGTGACCCCAAAGCCGACTGCAAGTCGGCGCTCCGGACTGCGTGCGCCAACCCGGTAGGGCGGCGCTGCCACGCCGCCGCTGACGGCCGAAAGGAGTGCCCACCCAGTGCGCGCCTCACGGAGCGCATCAGTTTCGAGCGCGGCGAGCCAAATAGCTCGGAACGCGTTCCCAACCACCATATATGGTGCTTTGGACTTTGGAAGACCCCAAGTCCACCTGAAGTTCCATTGGAAGACTCGATCCCTAAGAAGCCGCCTGTGATTCTGGACCTGCATCAAGAGTGTGGCCGCGGCGTCCCGCCGCGATTCGCCGGGCGTCTGTTCGCAGATCACGGGTGTCTGAGTTTTTTGAACAGAAGGATACGAAGGAGGGATTCTTTTTGCCTTCGTTTGCTTCTGTGGCAAATCTTTTCCGAGCACGGCGCGGATGGAGAATCCTGAATCCGTGAAATCCGCGAAGCCTCTCTTAACGGGCTGTTATCAGACCTGTCCCGCAATCCGCTTCACTCCCCGCTCCGCGCTGTCATTGCGAGCGGATCCGGTAGAAGCGGCCGGGGCTGTTCGTCTGCAAGGGTTCGCTGAAACAGCACGAACCGTTGGTGAGCGCGTTGGTCTGGATCGGGGTCCAAACGGGGCAGGCCAGATTGGTGCAGGCTTCCACCACGATGGGGATATTGGTTGTGCCGGTGATGTTGAAGCCAAATTGATGGTTGCTGAAACCGAAACTACTGTTGCCAGTTTGGATGAGCGGATTCCACAGTAAAGCCGGACGACCAGCAAAGGTGTTGCTCCATCCACTTGATCCCCCTAAATAATAGATTGTGGCCTTCTTGTCCGCAAGAAACGGAGTCAAACCAACGGCAGGAGCGTTTCCCCCGAAATAAACGGCTCCGAGGATGGTGCAGTTCTGGAAGGCATCACTGCCAACATTGGTGACGCTGCCGGGAATCGTAATGGAAGTCAGGCCGGAGCACTGAGAAAAGGCCTCCGCCCCAATGCTGGTGACGCTGCCGGGCATCGTGAAGTTGGTCAGGCTGGAGTTCGCGAACGCACCCGGCCCGATGCTGGTGATGCTGTTGGGGATCGTATAACTTCCGCCGATGCCGCCCGGGAATTGAATCAGGGTGGATCGGGTAATGTCGAGCAATACCCCATGAACGCTGCAATAAAACGAATTGTTTGCATCCACCGTTATAGCCGTCAAGCTGGCGCAGCCCATAAACGGGTCATTTCCGATGCTGCTGACGCTGCCAGGAATCGTGACGCTGGTCAAGTTAGGGCAGTAACCGAACGCACAATCCCCGATGCGCGTGACGCCGAACTGGATCGTGGCGTTGGTCAAACTAATGCAGTCATTCCATGCAGATGCCCCTATGCTGATGACGCTGCCGGGAATGGTGATGCTGCTCAGGCTGCTGCACCACTCGAACGCACTCGCCCCGATGCTGGTGACGCCGCGGGGGATGGTGACGCTGCTCAGGCTGGCGCATTCAAAGAACGCATCCGCCTCAATGACGGCAACACTGCCGCCCATCGTGACGTTGGTCAGGCCGAAGCAGCATTCAAAGGAACTCTGCCCGATATTGGTGACGCCGTTCGGGATCGTCACGCTGGTCAGGCCCTGGTCGTCGTAGAACGCATTGACTCCAATGCTGCCGACGCCGCCGGGAATCGCGTAACTTCCGCTGAGGCCCCCGGGATATTCAAGCAGTGTGGATTGGGTTTTGTCAAACAAAACTCCATTTGTGCTGCTATAAAACACATTGTTTGTATCCACCGTTATAGCCGTCAAGCTGGCGCAGCCCATAAGCGGGTCATTGCCGATGCTGCTGACGCTGCCAGGAATCTTGACGCTGGTCAAGCCAGCGCAGTAACCGAACGCACAATACCCGATGGTGGTGACGCTGGCGGCAATGGTGACGTTCGTCAGGCTGGCGCAGCCATAAAACGCATACGACCCGATGCTGGTGACGAGCAGCCCGTTGATGTTGGTTGGAATGGTCACAGCCCAGGGAGGTCCAGTGTAACCGGCGATGTTGGCGCTGCCGCCGGCATTTGTGGTATATGCGTAGATGCTGCCGTTGGCGTTGGTGCTGTAAGCGTATTGGGCTTGCACCGCGGCCGGCGCGGCCAGGAGCAGCAAACCTAAAAGAACGAGCCATGTTGTTTTCATAGCGCCATGATGGGGAATGGATTATGGAGGCTCCCCATGCCATTCTGAGCCTTCGCCAGCAAAGAAGATGTGCTTATTGATTGTATCATTTTATGCTAATTGTTAGGGATTATAACCGGAGGCCATTCTTGCGTCAAAATCAAAAATGACCGCTTCGGGCAGACGGGGCGATCAGACGCCCCCGGAATCTAGCCCGCAAATTCCCTGATTCCCGGGTGGCACGGGCGACCCGCCCGTCCCGCCGGGCCACTGGCCCGGCAGAAGGCCAAATGTGCTGCTGGCAAAATCGCCGTGTCACGACTACAGACCGTCGTTCCCGGGTCCGGCCGGCGAGTCGCCGACCGGCACAGGCGGGGCGCCTGTTCCACCCAGCCAAAGGAGTGCCAGGCATGAAATGGCCGGGTCAAGGGACCTGTCCCGCAATCCTCCTCCACTCCCAACTCCGCCCGGTCATTGCGAGCGGATGCGGTA
>Ga0182027_10004393_pt1 | contig 21853 bp, 18 predicted proteins | sample 712E1DmetaG_FD_121300 | JGI IMG/M metagenome (GOLD analysis project Ga0182027, IMG submission 121300) | Permafrost microbial communities from Stordalen Mire, Sweden - 712E1D metaG (Illumina Assembly) | ecosystem: Environmental > Terrestrial > Soil > Wetlands > Permafrost | place: Sweden... | reverse complement strand
GCATTGGCCAGGCTGGACCCCCGCTTCCGCGGGGGTGACAGCGCTGGATTTAGGGGCTGTATTCCGACCTGTCATTCCCGCGAAAGCGGGAATCCACGAGTTTTCACACAGACTCTTCAGCCCTGCCCTTCCAGACCCGTGGAGAGAAACGCGGGTTAACAGACTGCTGAAAAAGCGTTAGCGGCAACTTGCCTCCATTCCGGAGCTTCTGGCCGGGTGAAAATTTAATTCGTGGAGCACTTGGAGGTGAAGAGTAGTTGCGGTAGAATGTGGGCCAGTAACGGTTAGTCATTTACCGAGGTCGACAACTTATGTGAGCTTAGCATCAGGAGGTATCTCTCCATGACAACCCGCACCAGGATTCTGTCGCTAGTGTTCGTGGCTGTGGTAGCGAGCCTGGGGGTTTTGGTCGCTCAGGCTCAGAAGAAACCCGCCATTGCTTATCCCGCTTATCCCAACGACCCGCGTCATTGGAGGCAGGTCAAAACCATGGTGATTTTCAGCAAAGAGAACAAATTATTTGACAGGTTCGGCGGTCTCCACAACGTTTACGTGAATGACATCGGCTGGCCCGCATTTAAGAGCGGCAAGCTCTTCCCGGACGGTTCCATGCTCGCCCTTGAACTCTACGGCACCACCAACTCCCCGGGGGCGATCGAGGGTCGAGGGCTGAAGTCCACCTATCTGATGAAGAAGAATGCCAAGCTTTATTCGAACACCGGTGGCTGGGGTTTTGAAGTTTTCCAGGGCTCGGATAATACACCCACCTTGAAGGATATGAAGGGGTGTTTCGACTGCCACCAAATGGGGAAGAGCAGGGATTACGTCAAGTCTGAATATATGCAGTAGCTGGACTAAGGAAGATAAATTGGACGCCCGCCGCTCCGGCTGCGCGTCTGCGTTGGGGTAGACGTGTTTGCCGGGCGGCGCACGGGAAATGGGAGTTAGCCATGCCCGCGGGGCTCAAGGACACACGCTACCGTAGGCTGGCGCATACCCCGCTTTCTGCGCCTCTTTCTGCGTCAAGTATTGTCCCGTCAAGGTGCGACCATACCAAGGTGAATCAGGGCAATGGTATTTCATCGCACGAGTGTTAACCCAAACCTTAACATCGGGCCTGCCTCCCTCCCACATCTGGGTCCTGCGGGCGGGCATCGCAGACCCGTGTGGCGAGTAAGGCTGCGCGTTGGGTGACGAGAGAGCTTGTGAGGGCCGCAAGTACCGGGCAATTCCTACCCCAATGATAAGAAGTGCGACCACGACCACCAGGCCGAGAGCCAGGAAGAGAAGGCGCTGGCGATTGAGAGGGTGCTTTCTCAGGAGGGAATCCGGGTGGTCAGACTCGGTTCGCAGGTCGCGCCAGACCTCGCTGGCGCTATGGTAGCCCCGGGCAAGGTCAGTAGCCATGCATCTTTCAATAATGGTGGCGAGGCCGCCCGGAACTGAGGGAGGCAGCTTCAGCTTGCCCGGCGAACCCGCCACGGTTCGAGAGGGCGGGTCTTCTCCCGTGGCCATTTGGTAAAGAAGCGTTCCAAATGCCCACAGGTCACCCTGCGGGGAAACAAGCTGCCCGCGCGGAGATCGTGCGGCCGAGCCAAAATCCACGAACTTGGCCTCGGCGTCCGGGCTGATAAGAACGTTGGAGGCTTTGACGTCCCGGTGGATTACCCCGTGTTCATGGGCATAGGCTAGAGCTTCGGAGAGCTGAATGGCGAATCGCCGTAGCAGGGTGGGCTCAAGCGGGCCGTTCTCTAACCTCTCGAAGAGCGATGGACCGTCAACATACTCCATCGCGATGTAGGGGAGATTCTCCCCCTCCGCGTCAACCTCGCCGACGTCATAGATGGTGCAGATATAGCGGTGGTCGAGGCAGCTCGCCAGCCGCGCTTCCTGAAGCGTCTCTGCCCAGGCCTCCTCGTCGCTCCTATTCAACACCTTGATGGCTACTCGGCGATCCAACCGCATATCGCGAGCCAGATACACGACGCCGTTCTGCCCGTGACCAAGTTCATGCTCGATCGTGTAGTGGCCGACCGTTCGGGGCGGCATGGGGCGAGTCTTTTCTCAGCGCTGGCGCTTCTCCTCTAATTTCTCAGCGCTGTTACTCCGCGACTATGTTATCGTCGGTTAGCCTATCATTAGGTTTTGGCAAAGGCAACAGCGCGCATGAGATGTCCCCTGCTCCTAATAGCGGCCAGTTTCGGGCTGGGAATATTTCTGGTTGGTTCCGGGCACGCCAACGGCGTTGCGCTCAGCGGGTTTCCAGCTTGCGTGGGAGTTTGTTTGCTGGCTGGTTTGCTCACGTTGCGCGCGGGTTGGGAGCGGGTTTCTCTGCTTCTGGTGCTGATCGGCTTTCTTGCCGCTGGCGCTTCCGCAGGCTGCTTGTTCGAGTACCGATTCCCTCCCAACCATGTCAGCAAGCTGGCCGCGCAGGGGGTTGACCTTCAGGATCCTATTCGCCTGCAAGGGCAAGTCATCTCCACACCCATTCGCACTGCTTACGGGCTTCAATTCGACCTTGAAGCAGAGCGCGCCGAAAACAGGGAACGCTCTTACGATTTGACTGGAAAAGTGCGGCTGCGTCTTCAGGCATCCGAGCAGCCGGAAATTTCAGCGCTCCTGGATTCGTTGCATCTCCAGTACGGTGACGTCATCCGAGTTTTGGTGCGCCTGCGAAAGCCCCACACCTATCAGAATCCGGGCAGCTTCGATTTTCGCCACTGGATGGAATCCACCGAGGACATCTATTGGGTTGGTACTATCAAGAACCCCCTCCTGGTTGAAAAGCTGCCCCGCTCGAGCCATCCCGGGATTTGGACACTGGTTGAGCAGATTCGGAACAGGTTGCTCCGATCGATAGACAATATTTACCCACGCTGGTCTGCGCAGGGGCGGTGTGGCACGGTGCTCAAGGCGGTCTTGCTGGGCGACCGGTCTTCCCTGGATTCCGAAACCATTGAGAATTTCCGCAAGACGGGGCTTTATCATCTGCTGGTGATCGCCGGCCTTCACGTTGGCCTGCTGGTGTTGCTGGCAGCTTGGCTGCTGCGCTTGTTCCCGCTCGGCGAACCTTCAAGGCGCTTGATCGTCCTTGTGCTTCTCCTGTTTTATTCCGTCTTGGTTGAGCAGCGGGCGCCCACGTTGCGCGCCACCTTGATGATTTCGCTTTATCTGCTGGCCCGGCTGCTTTACCGCGGTCATTCCACGCTGAACGCTATCGGGCTGGCGGCGCTCATCCTGCTGTTCTCTCGCCCAGCCTGGCTATTCGAATCCGGATTTCAACTTTCCTTTTCAGCGGCGCTGCTCATTGCCGGTCTGGTGGCGCCCATCCTCGCAAGTACAACGGAGCCTTATCGGCTCGCTTTACGTAACCTGGACGAAATCACCCTGGACGCCCAACTGGCTCCCCGGCAGGCGCAATTCCGGCTGGACCTGCGCGCACTGATCACAGGGTTAAGAACGCGGTTGCGATTTCTGGACCAGCACGGCGCGTTGGCAAGCGCCGTCGTGACAGCGCCAACGAGGCTCATGCTATGGACAGCCAACATCCTGCTCTTCTCCACTATCCTCCAGGTGGGCCTGTTGCTGCCCATGGCAACGACTTTTCACCGAGTGGCGCTGGTGGGAATCGGCCTTAATGCTCTGGCCATTCCCTTAATGACCTTGCTCCTGGGGCTTGCGGTTCCGACCGTGTTACTGGGCGCTCTGCTTCCCGCACTGGCTGCCTGGCCTGCGAAGGCGCTGGCAGTCGTCATGGCAGGCCTGTTTGCCTTGACGGATCTCCCACATTTGCCGGCTTGGCTTTCGTTCCGAGTGCCGAACCCGCCGTTGTGGGTTGGCTGCGGGTTTGTGCTTTCCATACTCGTAGCCGCTGTAGCACTGGGCAGGCACGCTTGGACCTTTCGGCTTTCGATGGCGACTCTCGGGCTGATGACGGTGTTGGTCACCATTCACCCTTTCTCCCCGCGACTTCCCTCCGGAATCTTAGAGGTCACAGCGCTGGATTGCGGCCAGGGCGATTCACTTTTCTTGGTGCTTCCTGACCAAAGCACGATGCTGGTGGATGCCTCAGGAAGCCGCAACCGCAGCACCAGCGAAGGCGCGTTTCAAGGCCGGTCCTGGGACCCGGGAGAAGATATCGTGTCGCCTTACTTGTGGTCGCGGGGGCTCAAGAAGATTGACATCGTGGTGCTTTCTCATCCCCACGAGGACCATCTCGGAGGCCTTTTTGCGGTCCTCCGAAACTTCCAGATCGGCGCGTTCTGGCACGCCACAAATTCTGCTACTCCGGCCTACTCGGCTTTGTTGGAGAGGGCACGGCAAAAGGGCGTGACTGAGCGGGTGTGGGCGGCTGGAGACGAACTGGAGCGTGGTGGCGCCATCGTTCGCGCCTTGTGGCCCCCGCGGTCGTGGCGCCCGTCCGGGCTTCCTTCCAATGATGACTCGCTGGTTCTCCGCCTCTCCTACCACGGGGCGAGCCTGCTTTTGACGGGCGACATCAGCACGAAAGTCGAGCAGGAACTGCTGGCTTCCGGAGAAGCCTTGCAGAGTCAGGTTCTGAAAGTGGCCCACCACGGTTCGAATTCATCCACCAGTCCGGAATTTCTCGCTCGGGTCAACCCTCGCCTGGCCATCCTCACCGGAGGTTCCGGCGGCTTTGGAAACCTGCCCAGTCCGGAAACTCTGGAGCGCTTGCGGGAGCGGCGGATTCGGGTTTTCCGTTCGGACTTCGATGGAGCAACGACGGTGGAAATGAGCGACGGCTCCTTGGAGGTGCGTTGCTACGGCCCATCGCTCGCAGATTCAACTGCGCCTGGAGCCGGAGCATCGAGGGTAGGCGGATGGACTCTCCAGGTCCGATAGAGTGAGCGGGACACCTGGGCGCCAAAAAGCATGATGGCCGAGGAAATGTAGACCCAGGACATCAGTGCCACGGCCACCCCGATGGAGCCATAAAGCTGGCGGTAATTGAGAAAAGGAAGGAGATGAGTAAACAGCGAGCGCGCCGCTTCCCACAAAAGAGCCGTCAGTAATGCCCCGGGAAAAGCCTGGCGAAAATTCATAGGGCGGTTGGGCAGCCGCTCAAACAGGACCAAGAAGATGCAGAGCGTAATGCCGAAAATCGCGGCCACGAAGATGCCGCGATAGCAGAATTCCACGAAGGGGAGCACCGGGCTTGCAACCCAGGTTCTGAGCCAGGCGTGGAGGTAGACGCGCGTTCCCACCAGGAGCGTTGAGATCAGGGTGAGGAAGCCGAATATCCCCGCCATTTCCAGGGCGACAAGCCTTCGTCGCCACCAACTTCGTCGCTCCTCCACCTCCCACGCCCGGTTCAGTGCCCGCTCCATAGGAAGAAAGACACCGGAAGAGCTCCAAAACAGAAGTAAGAATGACAGGATGCTGACCCTTCCATAAGCTCGCGAAATGCCGACCAATTCCCTCATGATGAAATCTGCCCTGACGGGCAGGTAGTGTCCCAAGACCAGGGCCAGCCGGCCGGAGAGCTCATAATGGCGGATAAATAACCCGCTCACCGCCAGAAGAAGGAATAGCAAGGGGAACAGGGCGAGCAGACTGTAGTAGGCAATGGAGGCGGAGACGGTGAGGGAGTTCTCGCGGAAGAAGTTCACCAGCGAGTCGCGAAGCACCGCACGCACTTGCCACCAGCGCGCAGGGAGCAGGGTCTTTCTTTCCGTCGTAATCTCAGTCGTCATTGGCTCCGCTTGGAGTCTTGCATTCACATCCGGCCAACGGAATCCGCACTCGCCAGCCTCTATTAGCTTATACTAGAATTGTTTTAAGCAGGGCGAGTTCCGGGTGTTGGATCAGTTTGATGTAGAGGCGGCGGAACCTGTCCCGATCTTATCGGGACGCCGCCATTTGGCGATCCCGCCTTGCGGGATCGCCGCTACGGAGAGCCATTGGGTCCGTCAGGTGACGGATAATATCGCCGCCACAGAGAGGAGGGCGTCGCCGTGGCCAGCCAAGAAGAAATCCTCGAGGAAAACCGAAAGGTAAGGCGCCTGCAAATCGCTGTGGACCTGGTCCTGAACCTGGTGGCTCAATCCGACATTCCCATCGAAGAGGCCTCAGAACTCGTTGCCCAAACCCGCCGCTTCGCCCTCAACCTTTTCCCGGACAAAGCGCAGGTCTACGACATCATCTACCAGCCCAAGTTCAAGCGCTTACTGGTTGAAAAATACCGATTGGTCTGAGCGGCGAGATTTGCGCCACGCTTTACCGCTTTTCCGGGGAAGACTTTTCAGCCACGCGGGTAACGGACTTCAGCGTGGCGGTAATGTTCCCGACGGCGATCATGAATCTGATCCGCAAAGGCAGGTGTTGATCGTCGTCGCTGAACCAGACCAGCATCCGTCCTTTCCTTTTGAACAAGCCGCCGAAGACTTTAGGCTCCACGCGGATGGCAGAGCGGTTCCCAAGGGGGGTTTGGATTTTTTCACGCGCCTGAACATCTAGAGTCACGTCGTAGGTCTTCGAGCCATCGTTAAGCGGCAGGTGAAGGGGCTTGCCGATTTGAAAATCCTGCCTGCGCAGGTAATAGAAAGCCGTTACCACGTCTTCGACACAGCTCGGAATCTCGCTTTCCGCGTGCTTGAGAGGATCGTGGGGTCTGGTCAGGTCGCGTTCTTCAAGAACTGCCAGCTTTCGCTTGGAATCAAAAACGATCTCAGTTTCCTTGCGCCGCCGCCCTTCGATGATCTTTTTTGAAATCCGTTCGGAGCACAAGGTCTGGGGATTAAAGAAGGAGCGGTATTCGTTCTGCACGGTAAAGAGGAGGGAGACAAAACCTTGAGACTCAGCCGTGGTGGTGACGGTGTAATCGTCCTTTAATCCTTGACGTTCACTCCGCAAAGTAGTGGAAACTATCCCGGCAGCGAAGACAGACCAAGTGACGTCATAGGTCAAGCGTTCTCCCGGCTCGAAAGGCAGGGCTTTTTCTGGTGCGGCTGGAAGTAGGGGGTACGCCAGCGCCAAAAGGACAAGCGTCAACCCTCCGAGTTTGAGTACAGAATAGCGCATGCTGTTAACTTGGACGCTCATGGCCGGGTAAAAGTAACCCGCTCAAATCTATCTCAACCACATCTTCAATGCCAGAAAAAACATGATTGCCCCATATCCCAGCGCCGCCTCGTACTCACGGTTCTTCAGGTAAAGCTGCCACTGAAACTTCTCACTACCGGCGCGAATCCGGCGCAACTTGGGGAAGAACAGCGGGACTTGCCTCGCAAACTGCTCATAAGCCTCTGGGAACTCCTGTCGCAGGAACCGCGCTTCGCGTTCCATCACCGGCCAGTACACCAAAACGAAGAAGGCTGTGAAAGCCACACCCATGATCCACGAGCGGCCGGCCAGCGCGCCCCCCAGCCCCATCAGCGCACTTCCAAGGTAGAGTGGATTACGGGTGTAGGAATATGGGCCGCCCGTAGCGAGACGCTGGTTCTTGGCGAGGTGGCCTGCCGCCCATGCCCGCAACAGGAGACCGGCCAGCGCCAGCGCTCCACCCGAAAGGAGCATCGCCACGCGAGGCTGGGCGAGGATCAAGAAGGCGATGGCAAGGGCAAACCCCAATGATACGCGCCATCGCGAGGCCCAAGTGGCATAGTCTTTAGGCATTGACCCTCGCCAGACGTTCCTCGATGGCCGCTTGGACGGATTCGACCGAAATACCCTCGATGTAAGTGGCGTTCGAATCCCGGCGGGTGTGATTAACAGGAGCCCGATTGTAAAGGACGATGTCAGCCTTATTGAATGGTCCATTTCGCGCCGGGTCGGTGGGCCCATGAATGGCCACCAGCGGCGTTCCCACGGCTGCCGCCAGATGCATCGGTCCCGTGTCGCCTCCCAGGAACAATTTCGCTCGCCGCGCCAGCGCGATGAATTGCACCACGCCGGAGGGAAAATAAAAGGCTCGCTGGCTTCCCGCGTTCTTCAGAATTCCTGAAATCAATGCACTTTCTCCTGGCGACCCGGTGAGCAGAATCTTGCCGCTAAACCGGGACTCCAGATGGCGAAGAAGCAGGGCGTAGTTTTCAGGCGCCCAACGCTTAGCCTTCCAGCCCCCACCGGGATTAACGATCATGAAGTCCCGCGCCTCGAGACGAGCGAGTTGGTCGTCAACATACTGGTCGGCCTCGAGAGTGCGCGGCAAGGGGAACTGCCAGAGGCCGACGCGCGCTCCCAGATATTCGACCAGAGCGAGGCGCTCTTCGATGACGTGTTGCCGCCCCGCCGCTGAAACCCGTCTTGTGTAAAGAACGGCCGCACTCGGTTCGCGCAGCCAGGGCTCGGCCAAGCCCACTCTCTCTTTCGCGCCCGTTAAGAGCGCGATTATGGCCGACTTCCAGAGGCCTTGGAAATCCACCGCTGCCTGGTAAGCGCCCCCACGCAGCGCCATCAAGGTGTTCACCATTTCCTCGACAATTGAAATCGGAGGAAAACTCCCGCGCCAACTGAGCGTATCAAGCGTAATTATGCGGTGGACGTAAGGGTTTCCCGCCAACAGTGACGCATAACGATTTTCGATGAGCCAATGGATTTCAGCTCGTGGGAAAGACTGCCCCAGCGCCGCTACGGCTGGAAGGGCATGCACGATATCGCCGATGGAACTCAGGCGAATCACCAGAAAACTTCGCATGAACGTTACTCTCGCCCTCTCCCCGGGGGAGAGGGTGGACCGCGCCGGAGTTTTCCCTAGCCGGCGCGGGCCGGGTGAGGGGTCATTTGCACGGCGAGGAGGGTACGTCCAACAAAGTATCGCGGGAGGGAAGCACTCCCAAGGCACCCCTCATATCGGTTACGGGAGGGTCTCGCCGTCCCATCGATGGTTCGGGTCGGGGTAAAACAACGCCCCCGCCGGTTCCCCTTGGTGAATTACGAAGACCATCCATCCACCGGGAACTTTGGCACGCGTTGCACTGACGCCTTCATGGTCGTCACGACCGAGACGTTCCCAACGCATCTGTTGACCTCCTGCCCTTATTCCCCCCCTTGGTTACAGATGGGGTTAGTGGGTGGTAAGCGAGTTCGCCTATCCTGGTGCCCACCACCCCCCCAGCCCCTCCTCAGCCGAGGAGGGGAGCTATTAATCTTTTCGATGGCGCCGGGCGATCTCCGCCAGCAAGGTCCGGGTCGAGTGGTCCTTGGGGTCACCGACGATGGCCACGGCAATCCCCAGCCTTTCCGCCAAGGCCCTCTCGGGAACCGTCTCGGTGGTGTAGTCGGGCCCCTTGCAATGCACATGCGGGAGAAGTTCGCTCAGCATGGCCTCCGCAGTGAATTCATCGAAGATGATAACGTAATCCACCGGCTCGAGCGCGGCCACCAGTTCTGCCCGCGCCTCAGCGGGGAGCAGCGGCCTTCCTGCGCCCTTGAGAGCCGAGACCGATCGGTCGCTGTTAATCCCGACCACGAGCACGTCCCCTTGTTGCTTCGCCGCCTGAAGATAGCGGACGTGGCCGGGGTGCAAAACATCAAAACACCCATTGGCGAAAGAGATTCGGCGCCCACCCCGGCGCAACTGAACACCGAGTTCAGTGGTTCCTTCTCGTGGTATGATCCGGGCGCTCATGCGTTTCGAATCGCCTCGATGATTTCACTGCCGGTGACGGTAGCCGTACCTCGCTTCATCACTACCAGACCGCCGGCACAGTTGGCGATCATGGCGGCATGCAGGAAGCTTGCGCCCGCCCCTAACGCCAGCGTGTAAGCGGCAATCACCGTGTCTCCCGCCCCGGTCACGTCCACTGCCTGGTCAGAACCGAAGATGGGCAAATGACGGGGTTCCCGGCGCGGCTCAAAAAGTACCATGCCGTCATGGCCTCTGGTGACCAGGAGCGCCTGAAAGCCCTGGCGGCGCATTAGCTTTCTCCCCAAGGCATGAAGCCGTTTCAGGTTGTTGCCGATGGTCTCTCCAAAAGCCGCCTCCACTTCCGGCTCATTCGGCGTTGCCGCGGTAATGTTCTTATACGTCAGCAGGTCATAGCGGGAGTCGATCGTAATCGGCAGTGGAGCGCTTCCTTTTTGGCGGCTGAGAAATTCCACCTCGCGCGCGTCCGTCGTGCCGTAGCCATAGTCGGACAGCAGAAGGGCGGAAGAGGCGCGCAGCAGGGAAAGGGCGCTGCGGGTTAACCGCCTTCGAATATCCTTGGCCAATAATTGAGCCGGTTCACGATCGATGCGAACGATCTGTTGCCGTTGCCAGTGGCTAAGCCCTCCCAGGATGCGCGATTTCGTTGGGGTCTGGTGACCTCGAAGCCGGACCACGTAGCGCGTGGAAACACTCCTCTCTTGGAAATAACGGAGCAGCGCCTCGCCCGTCTCGTCGTCACCCACCACGCCCACCGGAGTAACCTGGGCGCCGAGGTCGGCCAAGTTATGGGCGGCGTTTGCGCCACCGCCAGGCGCTACTTGCTTCTCGCGCTGTTTCAAAATCAGGACCGGAGCCTCACGGGAGACTCGAGCGATTTCCCCATAAATGTATTCGTCCGCCACCAGGTCGCCCAACATGACGACCCGCCGGCGGGGAAATCTCCCAATGATCTCGAGCAGAGCGGCGCGGTCTTGAGCAGTGATCTTCATAATTGCGCTTCGTCAGGCGATTTCCCAATCTTTTACCGACTCCAGAGCCGCCGTGTATACGTCGTCCACGGAAATTCCGGTCATACATCGGAAATCAATCGGGCACTGACGGAGGCCACAGGGACTGCACTCCACAGGATGCTTAACGATGCGCACTCGAAGACCCACAGGTCCGGTGGCACGCTCGTCTGTGGAACCGAAGATGGCCAGAAGCGGCAAGCCCAGCGCTGCTGCCACGTGCATGGGGCCGGAGTCGTTGGTGATAACCAGGTGGCACTTCGCCAGCAATGCCATGAACTCTCGCAGCGTGGTTTTCCCTGCCACAAGCACAGGGGTATGTTCCATGGCCCGCGCCACAGCCTCAGCCATGGGCTTCTCGGCATGTGACCCGAAGATTAGCACATCCGCGCCCAGGCCATCAATCAGGCGGTCCGCCAGGTTGGCATACCGGTCCGGCAACCAACGCTTTGCCGCTCCAAAGGATGCGCCCGGACTGAGCCCTACCAAAAACCGCCGGCCGCCCAGGCCCACAGTTTGAAGCTGCTTCACGGCCCACTTTTGTTCGGAATCCGCAAGGTGGAGGCGGACCTCCTGGAGCGTTTTTGGCCTTTCAATTATCCCGCAACGAAAGAGTAATTGCAGGTAGTAGTAAACTTGATGCCCATAGGCTGCCGGTGGCGGAAGCTCGACAGCCTCGCTCAGCAGTGAACTCCGCCCATCCCGCGCGTAGCCGATGCGGATGGGAATGCGCGCGCACCAAGCCATCCAGGCAGCGTGGAAGGCATTCTGAAGGAGCAGGGCAGCGTCGAAGCGTTCCGAGCGGAGTTTCCGGACTAATTTCCAGAACCCTCGAGCTCCTCGATGCTCGCCCTCCGCGTCATAAACGATTTGCCGGCTGACCGCCGGATGGTTCCAATAAATTTCGCTGACCCAGGGTTTCGAGACCAGAACGATTTCGGAATCCGGGAAGCGCGCGTGCAGCGCCTCAATCGCCGGAAGGGACATCACGGCGTCGCCAATCCAGTTCGTGGCCCGCACCATGATCTTTTTCGGATTGCAGGAGCGAATGTCGTGTTTCGTCAATTCACCCTCCGCGCTGCTTCCACCTGGGCCAGCAACGCCCGCTCGAATTCTATCTTCTCCTCGATTTCAGGCTGAATGCAACAAGCAAACAAGGGCTGCGGGGCATTCCAATCTGGCGGCAGGTTCATGACGTCCTTTTGGGTGGTCAGAGTGGCCTCCGCACCAGCACTCCGCGAATGCGCGAAAATGTTGTCCAGATCATGGCGCCTGTACACATGGTGGTCGGGAAAAACACTCTCCGCCACCACCCCAAACCCCCAACTTCGCAAGTCGGCAAAGAACGCTGCCGGGTTCCCAATTCCACAGAAAGCCGCCACTTTCTTGCCGAGCAGGTCCTCGCCGGGTTCCGGCTGACCGCTTCGCGCCTCCACCAGCCCGGCAAACCTCGTAGAGCAGCGAAAGATTCGGGCTCCTGGATTCAACGCTTGAACGCGACCTTGCAACCCACTCGCATCCCCCAGTTCAGTTCGGGTAAGTATTACCCAGTGCGCCCGCCGCAGCGCTGAAAATGGCTCCCGCCAGCGGCCGGCGGGAAGCAAGGCGAAGTCGGACGAGGCGTGCGTGACGTCGAGCAAAACAACATCAAGATCGCGATAAAGGGAGAGGTGTTGAAATCCATCGTCCAGCAGGTGCACGGTAGCCTGAAAACGTTGCTCGCCGATGATTCCCGCGCGGAGCCGGTCTTTGGAAACAATGATGGGCACATTGGGCAGTGCTCGGGCGAGCGCGGCAGGTTCGTCACCGACATCCCTGGGATCGGCGATGCGGTCCGGGCCGGGTTCAAGAACGATGAGCCCTTTTCCTGCACGCCGCCCATAACCTCGAGTGAGGATGCAAGGGCGATGCCCGCCTGCGAGCAGAGTCTCAGCCATCAGGATCACCAGCGGAGTCTTGCCTGTTCCGCCTACGCTCAGGTTGCCCACACTTACCACCGGGCGATTCAAACGCGCGGTTTTGAGCCACCCGCGACGATAGGCATCGTGGCGCAGCTCCACTCCCGCCTGGAAGACCGCCGATAATGATTGAAGTAACGGATTCACTCTTCGCCACCTGGAAAATGGCTCCCCTCCTCGGCGGCGGAGGGGGTTAGGGGGTGGTGAACACGGAGTCAAGCGCGCCGGTCGACCACCCCTTGGCCCCCTCCTAATCAAGGAGGGAAATCGCCGAGAGCATTTTCATCTGCAAGGTCGTGGGTCGAAGGCCCGTGATGTCTGCGCTTTACACCTTGCTGTTTGCTGATCCTTACTCATATCTTTGGCCGGACACGGAGGCGACTGCGGCGAATGAACGGGGGGTTTACGCATGGCGGTCCCGTTGAGTCCAACGTCGAAACCCTCCGCCGTACCCTGCAAGGGCACGATATAGTAGCCGGGGGCAACGCCCCCGGAAGACTAACCCGGAGGCCGCCCGAACCTGAAGGGGTCGTAGAGGCGCGCGTAAACGTCTTATGTCCGGTCGCATCATCGTACGTGTTCGACCCCTTCAGGGTCGGGCGTGGTGGGGTCGCCGGTTACCGGGGGCGTTGCCCCCGGCTACTTTATGAATCCCCTTCGGGGATTCTCAGAAAATCTACACCCCCGGTGTTCAGCAAAAAAATGTGGAACACGCTCAGTGCGGTTCGGGGGAGACTCGCGCATTCAGCAATCGCTGGATCTGTTCCAGCACCCGAGCCGTCGCCCCCGTTTGCTTTTCCAAGACCTGCTTGCCGCGCTCGCCCAATCGTTGGCTAGCGCCGCGGTCTCCAAACAACTTCAGCACGGTTTCAGCCAATTCTTCCGCGTCCTGAACCTGGACACATGCATCTGCCTCCAGGAAAAGTCGGGTGATGTCCTGGAAGTTTTCCATGTGCGGGCCAAAAACCACGGGCTTCGCCCAGTACGCGGCTTCAAGAATATTGTGACCCCCTGTGGGGACCAGGCTCCCCCCCACAAAAACCACATCAGCCAATTCGAAGATTCCTGCCAATTCTCCGATGCTGTCGAGCAAGAGGACTTCGGGCGCGGCCACCTGGCTTGAAACCTCCGCTTCTTGGGATGCCAGATGCGTGCGGCGAGTGTAGCTGCAACCGGAGCCGGTCAGAATCTGAGCAACCTCGTCGAAGCGCGCGGGATGCCGCGGGGCGAGGATCAACAAGGCCTTGGGATACTGAGCCCGGATTTTACTCCAGGCCTCGAGGACCAGGGGCTCTTCACCCGGCATGGTGCTCGCTGCAATCATGATCGGGCCACGCTCCGTAATAGTCGCAGCTTTCTCCAAGAGGCGCGGGAAGTCGCCGGCCCGAGGCGGCTCCGCATCGAACTTCAAGTTTCCGGACAATACAACGCGCTCCGGCGCAGCGCCCAAATACTGGAACCGCTCGGCATCCGCTTCCGTCTGTGCGCAGATCACATCCACATGTTCGAGCACCCGGCGCATAAGAGACCGAACCAACAGGTAACGCCGAAAGGAGCGCGGCGAAAGCCGCGCGTTGACAAGAATAATCTGTGCTCCATGCTCGTGCGAGGCGCGCAAAAGGTTGGGCCATAACTCGGTCTCCACGATCACCAGTAAAGACGGCTGAATTCGTTTCAACGCGGCCCCAACCGCCCCGCGCCAATCCATGGGCAGGTAGAACCGGCCGGCCACCGAGGGGAGGCGGCTTTCTCCAGCCGAGCGGCCTGCCGGCGTCACACTGCTCAGGAAGATCTTCCTGTCAGGAAACAGGCCCTGTAGATTGCGCGCCAGCCTCACCACCGCCAGGGTTTCGCCAACTGATACGGCATGAATCCAAATAGCGCCGCGCTCCGCCTGCTGAAATGATTCCGGCAACAGTCCGCACCGTTCCCGCCATCGCCGTCCGGCCAGTTCGCCACGCCGTTTCCAGAGGTAGTAAGGGGCCGTCAGGAGCACGCCCAGCGTGACCAAGAAGCTGTAAATCAGATACATCATGAATCGAATCGTGGTTCAGAAACCTGCTAGATTATATGCCCAGAACGGAAGACCGACAACGACGGCGCGGTGTCGGTAGTGGTTCAGTTTTATGTTGTAGCGGCGAGCTTACCTCGCCAAATGGCGGCCTATAGCCGCCTCTACATCAAACTGTACCATTACCGCGGTGTCGTGAGTCTTCGAAATGCGGCCAAAGAGAGACACTCAATGGCGCGGAGCCCTACCCCTTGGCACGAAGCTGGTGTAGCGCGTCTCGCGGCGCTTATGATTGCCAGGGCCGATATTGTAGCGCTGAGCTTTAGCTCATCACGTGCCGACAGGGAAACATTGTCTGTTGCTATGGGCATTTTTCCCTTTCCCGTAGCGGCGGGTTTACCCCGCCATTTGCCTCCTTCCCCGGTCGCGAGCGTTAACCGCTTGTGTTTTCAGCAACATTCCCGTATCTAAGGGTTAAGTGCTTTTGTTTTCATAGAGATTCCCGCTTTGTTACCAGGTTTTCTACAATGGTCCTTTGTTTTCAATAACATTCCCGCGTCGTTCCGTCAAAAAAGAGAATTCTTTTCGATTTGCAGCCCCTTGTCAAAATTCGGTGGCATCGCCGAATACTTAGCCCTCTCCCTTGGGGAGAGGGTGGTCCCGCTGTCCCGATGCACTTCATCGGGAAGCGGGCCGGGTGAGGGGTCTTTCGCGCGGTATCCGGCGCAGTCGAGACTCTTGGATCGTAGTACGCTAGGATGCTAGCTCACAACCTGAAACTCGTCAAGCATTATTTGTTGCAGCCGGTGGTCCCCCAAAAAGCCGTGAAGGAATTGAGACCCTTCACCACAGAGACACCGAGGCGCAGAGAACTGAATAAGGAAATGGGCTTTCTCTGGTAGCACTAGCAGTCAGCTTTTTCCCGTGCCGCGAAGATTGCTCCTCGTGTCATTAGCGCCTCCGCCCTGCACCATCCGGTGCGCGGCTCCGTGTCCTCGGTGGTCAGAAGAGCCTCAACACAGAGAGCAGATCCATGGCCAATAACGGCTATCCGTGATGACAGAAACGGGTGTCGCGGGGTTAAGGCCCAAGGGTAGGTTCTTCGTGCCCTGCAAGGGCACAAGATAGTAGCCGGGGGCAACGCCCCCGGAATCCGCGACGTTCGGCCCCCGACCCTGATGGGGTCGCATTTCCTTGAGCCGCCCGACGCAAGACCGCCGTGGCGCCACCCGGATTCGGCCCTTTCAGGGTCGGACCCTGTTGGGGGCGCGTTTTCCGGGGGCGTTGCCCCCGGCTACTCTCTCGATCCCCTCCGGGGATCAGGAGTCGACAGTGCTGAGGACGTCCTGGGGGGCAAAAAGCAGCTAAAACGCCTTCCAGTCCGCTCGGCCTAAATTGCTCGCCTGAAACGAGTAATTCATCGAGTTTCTTGAGGGCACAGCGCAGCGCAGACGTCGTGAGCTTTTGGCCGGCCAGTGTGCATCAAAATGCTCCAGCTAATTCCCCTCCTTCGTTAAGGAGGGGGCAGGGGGTGGTTGTCCTGCGCGCTGAGTTCCGTACCCACCGCCCCCTAATCCCCTCCTCAGCCGAGGAGGGGAGCTATTTTGAGGGCAGCGAAGAATCTGCTTTTGGTTGCGGCTCCGTCGCGTTGTGCCTCCGTACCTCTGTGGTAAAAGTAGTCTGTTTCTCCAAGCCTTCTCAGTTCAGGTGGTGTGGCGCGGCGCGGAACGCCCTCTGATGCTCCGACCCCGGCCACATGACGGGATGTAACGCCGGCTGTAATCCGCTGCTGTGTTCCGGATTGTGATTTCCTCGGTCGTCCTGACCCCGCAGGCGCGGGAGGAGGATCCCATTTTCTGCTCACGTTTACCGCCGCGGAGCCCGCCTAGCGGGCGATAGAACTTAGCCCAGGGCGCAAGCCCTGGGAAGCCGAGCCCCAGCGCCGGCCTAGCCCCGCAAGGGGCGGCAGAACCAGGGAGAGTTCGCGCGTCGAAACCTTTTCTTTCGCCCCGCTGGGGCTCCCGCGAACAAGAGGGCCTTCTGGACCCAGGGCTGACGCCCTGGGCTAAACTCTTACGGCCCTCCGGGCCTTTTCCTAGCGTACCTATTACGTTCGGAAATACTTTCCAGACGACGCAATTGCCGAAGCGTCATTTCCGTGTCGCACACGCTCTCGTGGGGTCGTCTTATTGACGAGAGCTTTGCTGTCTACTATGCTGCACAGTATCGAAGGAGGGAAGCCAAATGAACCGCCGGACGTTTCTTTCGGGTAGCGCCATTGCATCTATCGCGGCTGCGGGTTTCCGCCCGCGTTATGTTCGGGCTGCGAAACTGGTTGCTCAACATGGTGAGATTTACAGGCAGCTCGGTGTACGCCCGCTGATTAACGCAGCCGGCACTTACACGATCCTCACGGGTTCGCTCCTGCCCGAGCGAGCCTGCCGCGCCATGGAAGAAGCCTCGCGTAGCTTTGTCCGGCTGGAGGATTTGCAGAAAGCCGTGGGCGAGCGCATCGCCAAACTGCTCGACGTCGAGTCGGCGGTGGTTACCTCCGGCGGCGCCGGCGCGACCATGCTGGCCACGGCCGCCTGCGTCACCGGGACCGACGCTGAGAAGATCCGTCGCGTCCCCAACCTTGAGGGCATGAAGAGCGAGGTCATCATTCCCCACGCACATCGCAACGGCTTTGATCACGCAGCGCGCAACGTGGGAGTCAAGCTGGTTGAAGTTGAGACCCTTGACGATCTCCACCGCGCAATCGGTCCCCAGACCGCCATGCTCTACTTCACCAACATTTTTGAGCACAAGGGGCAGATTAAGCGCAAGGAGTTCATCGAAGCGGGCAAGCAGGCCGGAATTCCGGTGTACAACGACGCGGCGGCCGAGTTGCCGCCAGCCACCAATCTTTCGAGTATCATCCGCGAGGGCTTCGATCTGGTTGGTTTCAGCGGCGGTAAGGGATTGCGCGGGCCGCAGAGTTCGGGCTTGCTGCTCGGCCGCAAGGATTTGATCCAAGCCGCGGTCCTCAACAACAATCCCATCGAGGATGCGATTGGCCGGCCGTGCAAGGTGGGCAAAGAGGAAATGATGGGCCTGCTGGTGGCGGTCGAGGAGTATGTGCGACGCGATCACGAAGCTGACATCCGACTGTGGCGAGGCTTCATGGAGAGCGTCGCCAAAGACCTACGTGGCATTTCCACCGTCACGGCCGAGGTCTACGTGCCCGGCCCCGGCGGACACCCGGTTCCCTATCTCCGTGTGCAGTGGGACCAGAACCGGCTGAACCTCAAATACGCTGACTGTGTCCAGCAGTTGCGCGACGGCGACCCTTCGATCGAGGTCAACGCCGGCGATGATGGGCTTTCTCTCGCTTCCTACAATCTGTATCCGAGCGAGGAGCGCATTGTCGGCTTCCGGTTGCGCGGAATTCTGCGCCAGACCGCACGGCGCGCTTGAACGAAGCCGGATACCTTTGGCGCCCTAAGCGGGATTTCTGACAAGGACCGGAAGGGCGGGGCTTTAGTCCCGCCGCTTCACGGCCCTCAAATTATTTCCATGTCTCGCGGTCCGCACAGTCCCGCACCTGCGGGACTGTGCGGGCCGCGAGAGGGACCGTTGGGAGAAAGCCGCTCCTGCGGCGGAGCTAAAGCCCCGCGCTTCCGCGAAGTGACATCATCGCAGGAAAGGCTGAGGGCCGGTGCGAGGAGGTAGATACTTCTTCGGCACCTGGCAGGCGAAGGTGCCAAACCAGGAAGCCACCCTCAATTCAGCCGCCATTCCAATTATCACGTGGGCTTCTTGCGGCGAGAGGCCATAGTCGCTTGTCAACCACGCCACCATCTCCGAGATGGCATTGCGGAAGCCACGTTCGATGCCGCCGGGCACACAGCCTAGCGTGACGATCGAGTCAGGATGCTCAACGCGCGGCCAGCCGATGGGGTGTTTCTTTAGCAGGTCCACGGTGAACTGCACATCCAGGGAGGTTTCCGTCCCGTCGCCCAAAAGTTCGCCGTCACCGAAGCCCGCATGTCCGTCACCGAGCATGAAGTAAGCCCCTGGTTCGTAAACTGGCAGGTAGACGATCGCTCCCTCGTCCATGGCGTTGTAATCCATGTTGCCACCGTATGTGCCCATGGGCCCGGAATCGATGGCCTGCTTATTGGGAGGCGCCACCCCGATGCAGCCGAAAGCCGGGTGCGCCGGAAATTCGAGCTTGACGCGCTCGCCGACGGCGCGGGAGGGCGCCACCACGCCGCGCACGCGATCCAGATTCCAGCGCATGGCGTTATGGCGCCCGGGTTGCAGCCACTCCTCGCAGCAGTCTGCGGGAAAGAGTTTCGCGATCGTTTCCGGGGCCAGAGCGTCAACCGAAATCCGCGAGTTGTTCCAACCCCAGTCGCGGTTCAGGCGCACGCGGTCGAGACGCACCACGAGCACGTCGCCCGGCTCCGAGCCTTCGATGTAGAAAGGGCCTGTGAGGACGTTATCGCCATCAAAGATCTGTTTGCCCGTCTCGTCACGCCCGCGCGAGTCGAGACATTTGGTGATCACCGTGTCCCCGGGGCGCAGGTGGGCAAGCGGTGGGTGCGCGGCCGAGAAGGTTATATAGTAGCGGTCGGGAGAAATGTGGTGAGTTTCGCCGTGCAGCGCTGAGCAGGCGAAACAGATGGCGGCCACCATAAGGAAAAGCTTTCTGATAGGCATGTCACTCTCCTGGTAGTTTGGAGTGCGGCAGCTTGCTGCCGCTTTCCGATCGCGCGAGCTTGCTCGCGCGCTTGCCGTCGCCACACAAACGCAGGCACGGCCAGCAAGCTGCCGCACTCCAAAGCTTCACCCCATTCTGCGGGTAATGATTACCGGTAATTGCTGTACGGTCCGGCGCGACTGAGATCCTGAACGGTCAGCCCCTCGTCGTCGGTCATGACCTTGCCGCCCCGGACGACCATGATGACGCGGCCCGCATCGACCAGCTTGACGTCGGCGACGCCGCCTTCCACGAGTGCCGCGGGTGTTACCTCGAACCCTTCGGCTTCCACCACCACGCGCGCGTGCGCAGCTTTGAGGCCGTGCCCAATCCGCGCCACGCGATTGCCGATAATACCCAAGTCCACCTCCCCCGAGTGATCACCGTTACGCCCGTGCTTGATCAGCAGGTCGTAGATCGTGGTGTCCTGTACCGCCGGGGGGCGGGGAATCCGTTCATAGACGATCTTACCGGCGCGAACCGTCAACACGTTTTCGAGCCGCTTCGTACCCAAGCGCTTCGCCGGCCACGAATCCTTGAACGCGAACACACCGGTCTCTGCCTCCAGCACGGCGATATCGGCCACACGCCCCACGCCCAGCGTCCCGAGCTCCGGATATCTTCCGATCTCCTTCGCGGGGTTCACCGTCGACCGCACCAACACATCCTCGAGACTCATGCCGAGGAACATTAGCTTCGACATCACGTTCGGCATGTTCGACTGCTGGATGCGGACGGATTCCGAGTGCAGGTCTGTGCTGATCGTATCGGGCAGGAACCCTTGCGCCACGGCCGGCGTCGCGACCGGCCACAGAAAGCTGCCCCCACCGTGGCCGACATCAAACAGCACCCCGCGCTCACGCGCCGCGAGCATCCAGGGCTGGACCTTGCCGGTGAAGCGGTCGATCAGCTCGATCTGGCGGTCGTTAAACATGTGCGTGTGGATGTCCCCCGGGCGCATGTGCTCCAGCAGCTCCTCCCGCGAGGTCCGGCCCGAGTTGCTGAAGATATGACTGTCCACCATGACGGGCACGTGGGCCCGGCGCCCAGCCTCCACGGCTCGATCCACGGCCGTCCAGCCGGGCTTGGCAAAGTGCGCGGTTTTGATCCCCACGATGACATCCCGGTTGCGGATAATCGTGTCGGCGGTCTTCGCCGGGTCCATGTCTTCCGTGTCGCTCTCGTAGGGCTCACCGATCATCCCCTTGCCCACGATGTTCAGCAGCGCCAGCACTCGCGTGCGCGAGTTCGCGATGACCGTGTGCCGGAACCTGTCGAAGGTTCTCCAGCCGCTGCCGCCGGCGTCCACAATCGTAGTCGTCCCCGCGGGCAGTGCGTTTTCATCGGGTGGAATCGCTCCCGCATACCCGAACACGTGCATATGCAAATCCACAAGTCCGGGCACAACGTACAAGTTCGACACATCCACGACCTTGCGCGCCTGCGAGGCCGGAATGTTGGGCTGAAGGGCGGCAATGCGATCGCCCACCACTGCCACGTCCAGGCGGGCATTGACTCCGTTGCCCGGATCGATGACCTGCCCCCCGCGCAGCAAGAGGTCGTATTGCTGCGCGGATGCCGTCGCAGTGAAGAATGCTGCCGCCAGGATGAGCCGCAGAGTCCCTATGTCAATTCTAGTGCGCATTTGCCCTCCAGTGCCGGGCACTGTACCCCGTTTTGTCCCTCCTCGCGACCAACCAACTCAGGGATCCAGTGTTGTTCCTATTATCCCTAAAATATGGATAGGAATTGCAAGAATGTCACTGTAGCTGGTGGACCTGGGGAGGTTCGAACTCCCGACCCCATGGTTGCAAACTGTAAGTGGGGTACTTGCTACACATGACAATGATTCGCTGAAGACCGCGATTTATGAGACACTTACGGCTATTTTGCAATGCGACAGAAAGCGACCGATTGCGGCATTTCTTCATCGAGGTGTGCACCAAAATGTGCACCAACCTTTCTGCCCTGAAATGGTGCAATGACGCCCAGCAGACGAGCTTCTCGGCTTGGCACGTGCCCGCGTGTCCCCCAGTCCAAATGTATACGACAGCTTGAATCCAGCCTAACGCCTTGAGTCTGGCACGGGCGACTGCGTATGAATAGCCGCAATAGCAAAATCACGGCCACAGGATTTGACCATGAGGTCCAGACGATTTACCTTTGAATTCCCACAAACTTCCACTCTTGACGCGTCCAACAATTGCTTCGGCACCTCACAACCTCCCGCGCGAGGCCCACCAAGTAGCCAAAACCTATCGAAATCGTCACCACTGCCGGGAAACCTGATTCTCCCTGGCCCAAGGGAGGGTTTCGGGCGCGAGGCCGGAAATGGGCCAAGCAGATATGCACCTGGTCACGATACGGATGGGGTGCCCCATCCAAATCGTTTCGAGGCCAGGGGGGTCTCCACGAACATCGCAGTCGAGAGACCCTCCGGGCTTGTCCAGGAGGACACATGGATTCGAATACAATCTTCACGAGCTTGTTCGGTGGATGCCTGAAAGCAGCCGATAAGGCTGC
>Ga0182027_10004392_pt1 | contig 21860 bp, 22 predicted proteins | sample 712E1DmetaG_FD_121300 | JGI IMG/M metagenome (GOLD analysis project Ga0182027, IMG submission 121300) | Permafrost microbial communities from Stordalen Mire, Sweden - 712E1D metaG (Illumina Assembly) | ecosystem: Environmental > Terrestrial > Soil > Wetlands > Permafrost | place: Sweden... | reverse complement strand
CTTTGAATTCTACTAAGTTGAATATTACTGACCAGAGGTTTAATGATACTACTGCTGTTGGTTCTGTTAATACTACAGTTCAGGGTTTGTTGACTAGTAATACTTCTACTAATGCTTTGATTGCTGGTGTTAATTCTTCTGGTAATCTTCAGAGTTTAGGTTTTAATACTACAGCTCAGTTGAATACTTTGTATTATTCGTCTTCGAATCCTGTGGGATTTGTGAACAGTTCTGGTCTTTCTATATATAATGATACTACTGCTGTTGGTTCTGTTAACACTACAGTTCAAGGATTATTGACTAGTAATACTTCTATGAATTCTAGGGTTACTAATTTAGAAACGTCTAATACTACTCAAGCAACTTCTATTGGTCAATTGAATACTTCGATACAAGGTTTGGTTACTTCGAATACTTCGACTAATGCTTTGATTGTTGGTGTTAATTCTTCTGGTAATATTATTAGTTTGGGATTTAATACTACAGTTCAATTGAATACTTTGTATTATTCGTCTTCGAATCCTGTTGGATTTGTGAATGGTTCTGGTCTTTCTATATATAATGATACTACTGCTGTTGGTTATATTAATACTACAGTTCAGGGTTTGTTGACTAGTAATACTTCTACTAACTCTAGAATAGACACTTTGAATTCTACTAAGTTGAATATTACTGACCAGAGGTTTAATGATACTACTGCTTTGGGTTCTGTTAATACTACAGTTCAAGGATTGTTGACTAGTAATACTTCGACTAATGCTTTGATTGCTGGTGTTAATTCTTCTAGTAATATTATTAGTTTAGGATTTAATACTACAGCACAGTTGAATACTTTGTATCTTGGAGTTTCTGACCAGCGTTATAATGATACAACATTGATTGCTGGAAAGCTTGATGCTATAGACCAGAGATACAATGATAGTGCTAGTGTTAATACTTTGAATAGTACTAAGCTTAACATCTCTGACCAAAGATTTAATGATACTTCGTTGATTGCTGGTGTCAATTCTTCTGGTAATCTTCAGAGTTTAGGTTTTAATACGACTGCTCAGTTGAATACTTTGTATCTCGGTATTTCAGACCAGCGATATAATGATACAACATTGATTTCTGGAAAGCTTGATGTTACAGACCAGAGATATAATGAAACTACAAGCATAGGATATCTGAATACTTCTATAAGCGGATTAGTAACGTCTAATGGAACGACTAATACTCGTATTGATAATGTTGCATTGAATATTACTGGTTTAGTAACATCTAATGCTTCGACTAATACTCGTATTGATAATGTTGCGTCGAATGTTACGAGTTTACAAGCATCCAATACTTCGACCAATGCTCGCATCGATTACTTGAATAAAACTGATGTGAGTTACACGACAGCCAACGTTAGTGGAATATTCAGAGCAATAGGCGATTCCATATTTGATGCAGGAACAATGATATATAATGCGACAACAAACTTACTGCAAGGAACGTTCAGCATAAGCACTTCTGGAAATATAAACACAACAGGAACAATAAATGCTACAGATATGTATGTAAATGGAAATGGCGTGTGTACAGGGACGAATGGACGATGCTCAGATGCGACTAAATTAACGATGACTGATATAATAGACGAGAAAACGTATTTCAAAAAATATGATTTCGAGAGTATGACGGCAGGATATACGACACTTTGGGCTCCAACACCTTGGGCTGCTGCAGGAACATCAGCATTAATCGCAGGCAACAATACACATCCAGGAATGGTAAGTGTGTCAACGAGTGCAACAGCTTCGAGCGGATATTGTTATCAGATAACAGGAGCATCAACATACTTGTTGGACGGAGGATATGTTACAGAACTAGTGTTCAAGCCGTTGACTAAGACAGGAAACGGCACAATGGGAAGGTTCGGATTTATGGACACATTCACAGCCGCTGAATCTGTAGACGGTGTATATTTTAATATGACACAGATGCCGAATAATACTTCAATAGAAATAATCGGGATTGCATCAAACAACAGCATCAGGACAGCAACACCGACGAGATATAACTTAACGAATAATACATTCTACAATCTGATGGTATGGTTGCCAAGTAAGACTCAGGCGAATTATTATGTCTTTAGCGAATCGAACGCATTATTGTGGAACGATAATATAACCGTAACAACACAACAATATATTCCAGTAGCAACAGGAAGAGAAACAAGCAATGCAGTATGTTTCTGGACGAGCGGAGCCACAACAGCACAATTGATGGCTAATTTAGATTATATTAGTGTAGGATCGAATACTTCAGTAAATAGATGAGGTTATGCAGATGGAACAATGATGATTTGATTTATGGATTGAAAACTTAATGAAGAAAACTGAGAAAAACAAAAATATGTATCATAATAAAGAATTTGGAAAGAGAAATGGAAGAGTTCCAGATAGAATGCATCTTAATAGTTTATTGAACATTATGTTAATGTTCATAACACTATTATCATTCACAACATTATTCGCGACTCAAGTCTATGCAATCAGCGGCAGCGGTGGAACTATCAATTTGAACTCTGAAATTGGAAGTTTATCATATAATGGAATTGGTTCTGGAACAAATTCATACGGTGGATCTTCAACTATCTATGGAGAATTTAGTGTTGGAAGTTTCAGCGGAGGGTTAGGATTATTAGGAGGAGAAGGCAGCTTGACAGCAAACTTATCGATTATCTCACCGTCGAGTGGTGTAGTAATCATAGGAACAAATGCATATTTCAATTATATACCATCAGGAGACATAAATAATTGCTCATTATATTTTGATGGTTCATTGAGAGGGTTTAATTCGAATCCAACTATGAATTCTGTTAACTTATTCATCGTAGATAGCCTCTCTATCGGAAAGCATTTCTGGAGTATCAATTGTTCATATGGCAAATATTCTTTGGCTGAGTCAAGAGAATTCACGACAATCATGGTGGCAGGACTTGACGTTAATAGCACATATCTTGCAACAATAAATGCATCTGCAGTTCCAAACTTGACTGTGTCAAAAAGTGAAGGAAGAATAGTATTTGGAGGATATACAGATATAAGTAATGGTATAGATTTGAGTGCAAATGTTCGTATATCTTCGAGATCTATATATGTAAATTCTGCTGCCGTACCAATGTTAAACAAACCTGCAACATTGACGTTAAATGATATTCCATTCAATAACGTTGTGATATGGCGTGATGGCGCAGTATGTAATGATTGCAGTATATTGTCCTTGTCAGGCAGCAAGTTAGTATTTAGCGTCACAGGATTCTCGGAATATACAATTACAAGTACTTCAAAACTTGCAACTTATGATGATAGCGATTTTAAAGGGATATTGCAGAATCAGACGATGACATTCAATGCGAATTATACAAATATAACTTCAGGAGATTCAATAACAGGGTCATGTAATATTATATTGCCTGATGGAACGCATGCAATGACATACAATGCAACATCTGCAACATATCAATACACTTCATCGTTTGAAACTAAAGGCGTGCAACCTTATACTGTCCAATGTACTCCTAGCGAGAGCGGATTTGATGCATTGAATGTAGATGCGACATTTGCAGTCAGCACTCCGCCTCCAAAAACATTTGCAAATCTGAATGTCTCACAGGGTCCGACATCGTCGATGAATATAAGCAATGATGCTTCTATAATATATGCTGAAGCGGACAATGTTACAGAATTAGCGTTCGATGCTCAGACTGTTACAAAAACTTGGCAGGGATATTATGGTAATGTAGTAGGGAACGTAACATTATCAGATACAAATTCTCACTCATTATATAATTGGGAATTGGTTTCTCCGAATGGAGAGATATATGCTACAAGATCTCCAAGCGTAAATTGGGAAACTGTCAGATGTGCAAATCTTGTGGAATTGCAGGCAGAGAATACTGTGTTAGGAGTGAGCGAGGCTGCTGATGATTCAGTAACAAATACATTCAGAAATGCATCAAGCTTCAATAAGTTCTATACAGGAACAATACAGATCAACAGCAGTCAGAATTGTTATGCAACACACCTGAATGATAATAGTGGAATACAGTCAGAGCATTACGCGGAATTATTGTTGTCAGATTCGACATTGATGATATATACTACGCTGCTTGATCCTAATGCTATAGGATTTGACGGCAACAAATACAACTTCGAGATGCTGGTAGGGCAGAACGGTCATACTGGAGATACTACTCCGACGATGTATTATTTCTATATAGAGATAGGATAAATATTATATAGAAATTAAAGAAGTTGTCTGAACTAATAGAATTAATTTATTCTTTTCATTCTCCAATTATTTTTATTAAAATTCTTTTATCTCTCTGTCCATCAAAGTCTCCAAACCTTTTGCGAAAAGGTTTATCAAAAGCACTCAAGGACAACATAAAGTTGTCCGAACTATTTACTCTCCAATTATCTTTATAAGAATCCTTTTATCTCTCTGTCCGTCGAATTCTCCGTAGAATATTTGCTCCCATGGACCGAAATCCAGCTTGCTATCTGTTATTGCAACCACAACTTCACGCCCCATGATTGTCCTCTTCAAATGTGCATCAGCATTGCTCTCGCCTGTCCTATGATGTTTATAGTTTGGGTCTTCTGGAGCCAATGCTTCAAGCCATACCATGAAATCCTCTTCTAATCCTGGCTCGTTATCATTGATAAATACTGATGATGTGATATGCATTGCATTAACCAAACATATGCCTTCCTTTATTCTTGCTTCCTCAACTGCATCCTCGACCATCTCAGTAATATTAATCAGTTCTCTTTGCTTTTTTGTATTAATCATCAAGTATTTAGTGTATGTGTTCATGCTAATGGATTTGTGGTCCACTTTATTTATTTTACTATAATATTCAGATAATATCCATTTTATCTTATAATATGCATAAATTCTTAAAATTTTTGGAATTCTAAATGTGGACTTATGTTCCATATCGTTTATATATTAAGGTATATATTATGATGTTATAATGTTGGTGGTGGTTTGACTACCGGTGGTGGAATTATGAATAATACAAAAAAAAGTGTTTTGGTGGCTGGTAGCATAGCTTTTGTTTTTTTAATTGCATTTTCTGCAGTCTATGCATTTCCAGGAACATTTTTCGGACGCATGTCGGATAAAGTTTCATCTAGTATAAATCCTAGAAATTTTGCATACAACGATAGCGCGATAACGACTGCTCTGCAGAATAATAATTATAATGCATACATGAACGCTCTTGACGCGAAATGGCAAGCATATAGATCTAGTATGACTCAAGACGTCTTTAATAAAATGGTTCAAGACTATAATAATAAAACATCTCAAATGCAACAGCGTCAGACAGCAAACGCTCAAATAACTCAGGCAATAAAAGATGACAGTTATACTGAATGGCAGCAGGCAATAAGCACTCTTCCAAAAGCTCCAGCATTCGCCAGTAAAATAAATGCTACGAACTTCGACACATATGTGCAATTATATAATGCGCAGCAAAGCAAGAATTGGACAGAAGTTAAAACATTATCTGACGAACTAGGAATAAAAGGAGCTCCGGCTGTGTTTGGTCTTATGGGTAGTGGAAGAGGTAATGGCGGTATGATGTCGTATCATCAATTTGGTAATCATCCTGCAACAAATTAAACCTACAACAAACTAGATTTGTGTGAACTACAAACCAAAAAAGTAAAATAGCGCGGTGATAAAATGAGAGCAATTAATACATTTTTTTTATTTTTATTAGGATTATCTGTAGCATTATTTGTTGTTGGATGTTCTTCTAGCAATCAAGTACAATCATCTCAGAATCAACCAATGGTTCCTGATCAATCTGCTACTCCTACGCCTGCTGTTGAAGGACAGAATGGTGCCCCCAATCCTGCTAGTCCTCCTTCAGACGGGTATAATAATACTTTTGATAGAGAAGCAATGCGTCAGAATTCAATAGATGCATGCAATGGAATGAACGAGAATGATTCATGTCAACTAACATTTGGCAATAGGACAATGACCGGAACATGCAGAAGTTTCAACGATACATTATCATGCACTCCAGCTAATCCTACAGGTGGTAGAATGAGAGGAAGCGGAAATTATACCAGAAACGGAAATTACACAAGGTATCAAGGCGGTGGACAATAAATTTTTATATTTACTTTTTTATATTTTAAATTATATTTAATATTATTTTATTTAATTAAGCTTTTTTCTTTAACGCTTCTAATATTTTATTAGCTTTCTCTGTTCTTCCCATTCTTTTGTATGCTTCATACTCTTCTTTTAAATCTAAAAGCGGAAGTGTCATGTTTGCAAAATTTATGAACATTAATGTTTCTTGGTTCTCTTTTCTTATCCAAATATTATCATACATATATTCCAGATTGGCTATTAATTCGACTTGAACTCCTTTAATTTCGAACAATCCATAATATGCTCTAAATTGGGAATTACTCTGAAAGTGCATCGGTTCCATAGCATATTCTTTTAATATCTCTGAAATTTTATCAGCACTATCCGTGTCTGTAAATATGTTTATATCATTAACTTTAACATCAACGCCTTGTATGGCTAGAGCCATACTTCCTCCTAGAACCCATCGTAGATTTTTATCCTGAATTTTATTAACTATTATCTTCAATGCATCTATGCTTTGTTTAGGAACATTGATGTTCATTTTATGCTCTCCAGATATTCAAATTTATGTTTAAATCCTTTCAATCCAGCAAGTTTTTCTATCGCTTTATCAAAGCTTGAACCATACTGCGCAGCTTTTTTTGGTCTTTCAGAATACTTGCCTAAATATGGTTCTGCAGCTTTCCGCAATATTAATTTTGTTCCGCTAGAATTGATTTTATATTTTACCGGAATCTTCATCGAATATCCTATCAATTCTTCGTCGAGAAATGGCGTCGTAAAACTGAATTTTAATGCTCTTGGTATCGCCGAGTCCCGAAGTAAATCTCTTTGATACATCTTCAACAGTCCATCAAAACATTCATCGTTTGTAGGATTAAGTTTATGTCGTTCATATCCTGCAAACAATTCTTCAGAACCTAGACCTGAAAAGAATATTTTTTCATGTTCAGAAATAGAATGTGCAGCTACTTCGACGGAGCCCACGCCTATTGTAACAACATTATTGACTTTAATACCGTAATGTTTCGATGCATCCTTCAGTATTATTGTGGTCTTCTTGATTATGGATTCCATTTCTTTGAGATTGAATACTTTAAATTTGAATTCATCATCGCTTAACTTCAGATGCTTCACGACTTGCTGTGCATGCATCACATCTTCAGGCTCTTTGAATTGCCCGTCTTGAAATCCTACGGTATAACAAGTAAAATTTACTTTTATTTTTTTACAAATTGCAGCGATATAACTTGAATCTAAGCCTCCTGAGAAACATATTCCGACGCTATCAAGTCCTTCAACTCTCTCTTTAATCGCTTCGTCAGTTAATCTTTGGACTTCTAAAGCAATTTTTGATTCAGAATCTTTTAGTTCCGAGTCGGGTCTGAAACTATTTATCTTCTTAATCCATTCGCTTTCTGGAATGATTTCTCCGTCTTTGACAAAGAATTCTTGCTTCATGATTTTTAAGAATGTTCAAAGGTTTTTAAAGATTGTTACTCTAAAATAGAAAGGTATAAATATGTGCTGGTCCAAGATTCATAAATCACGTTATGAATTGATGTGGAGGCTAAAATGGCAGAACAATTAAGTCCAGAAGATAAGGTTACTGTTGATAGATTAAATGAACTTTCAAGAATATTTTTTCATACTTATTATAGTAAAGTTCCTGGGAAAAATGTAGAGATGATAAAAGATCATTGGCGTTTTGAAGTTGTGATACCTATGAGTCCTGAAATTTTAGATAAAGGGATACTTTTCCATTCAAGATGGGGATCATTCAGTTTGCAAACACATAAGCAATTTTATACAATAAGCGAATTGACTAAACAGTTAAATACTGGTGTAGACTTAATCATATTTTATATGGGCAATCCGCTTCCCGAGGAATTTGAGAGATATGAGTTGGAAAAATACCTGCGGCCGCAATGTCAAAACTTATTTCCAAAAAATACAATATATTTCTCTGCGTTAACATAATATTATTTTCTTCCTTTTCTTCTTTAATAAAACTTTATAAACTGATATTTATTCTCGAGATTGTACTAATTAATAGGAGAAATATAGGAGTAAAAATGCAGATAGGCGTCGTGGGAAAAGCAAATGTAGGAAAGAGTACGTTCTTTAAGGCAGCCACATTAATGGATGTTCTCATAGCTAATTATCCGTTTGCAACAATCAAGCCGAATCATGGTGTAGGATTTGTAAAAATAGATTGTACTGACACATTCTTTAATACTCAATGCAATCCTAGAGAAGGATTCTGTATAGCTCATAAAAGATTTGTCCCTGTTGATGTGATTGATGTTGCTGGACTAGTTCCTGGAGCACATGAAGGCAAGGGATTAGGAAATCAATTATTAGATGATTTAAGACAAGCCCACGCATTGATTCACGTCGTAGATTTTGCAGGAACAACAAATGAACGTGGAGAACCAACAAGTCCTGGAACAAGAGACCCTTACGAAGATATCAAATTTTTAGAGGAGGAAATAGATTTCTGGTATCTTGGAATACTCAATAAAGGTTGGGAAAGATTTGCAAGGCAATTACAGCAAGAGCATGCTGACCCATGCAAGGCATTAGGCAAACAATTATCTGGATTGATGGTTACTGAAGAGATGGTAGAGGATGTAGTAAGAAAACTTGGCCTGCCAAAAGAAGAGGTAACATCATGGACTGATAATGATTTGATGGATATAGCTAGATCATTAAGAAAAATAACCAAGCCGATGATAATTGCAGCAAACAAGATGGACATTCCAATAGCGCAGGAGAATTATACTAGAATAAAATTTGAGCATCCAGAATTAGTAATAATTCCATGCAGTGCAGAATCTGAGTTGGCATTGAAAGAAGCATCAAAACATCAATTAATCAATTATATTCCCGGCGATTCAGATTTCGAATTCGTCGATGAAGAGAAATTGACTGAGAAGCAGCGAATTGCATTGAATTTTATCAAAGAGCACGTCTTGAAAAAAGTCGGTTCAACAGGAGTCCAGGCAGCAATAAACACTGCTGTTCTAGATGTTTTAAAATATATTGCAATATTTCCTGGAGGAGTAAGCAAATTAACAGACCAGTATGGAAGAGTGCTGCCTGATTGCTTCTTGATGCCTCCTGGAACGACAGCATTAGACTTCGCATTCAGACTGCATACAGATTTTGGAAAATATTTTATTAAAGCAATAGATGTAAAGAGAAGATTGCCCGTCGGAAAAGATTATCCATTAAAACATCTGGATGTCGTTGAGATACATAGTGGAAAATAGTGAGAATTAATATGACTAATCAAATAATCAATAAGAAATGTATTATAATTCATGGTTGTCCATCGGATGCAGAAAAAGTCATGGATTCAAAAACGAGAACTTACGACAAGCATTGGATGCCTTGGCTTAAGACGCAATTAATAAAAAAAGGCATTTCAACGGAAACACCTTCAATGCCAGCACCATGGTACCCTGACTATAAAAAATTTAAAAAGGAATTTGAGAAATATATTGTCGATGAAAATACTATTCTGATTGGCCACAGTTGCGGCTGTGCATTCCTGGTTCGCTGGCTTGGCGAGACAAAGAGGAAAATATTCAAATTGATTTTAGTCGCGCCCTGGAAGATTCCTGATGAGAATGATACATATAGACCAAAATTTTATAATTATCCTATTGACGTTAAGATAAAAGACCGCGTTCGTGAAATAATCATGTTCACTTCTGATAACGAAGAAGAAGATGGTAAAAAAAGCTTAAAGATGTTCCATGATATTCTAGGTGGTAAGATAATTAGTTTGAAAAATAAAGGTCATTATACACTTGGAGATATGGGCACTGAAGAATTTCCAGAATTGTTAAATGCAATAGTAATATACAGCGGGAAGTAACACGAGGAATTAAAATGTTTATAGGATTAAGCACAGGATGTTTGTATAAAAATAAAGGACCTATCTCTAAAGATGCGATTAATGATATATCTTCGACGGGTTGTAACGCTATAGAGTTGTGTGCAGCATCTAAGGACAGGATATATCAGCTTGACTCTATATCAAATTCGGATTTGAAAGCGTTTGATTATGTTTCTTTACACGCTCCTGATGACGTCATTTTTGATGGTTCTACTAATGCCAAAATGGTTCTAGACGAAATTCTCAAGCAACATGAAAGATTAGATTTTGATTTGGTTGTAATTCATGGGCATAATGTTGTATCAAGGAATGTGCTTAAAAACTATAATCTTCCATTCGCTATTGAGAATCATGATACTCATTTCGGAAAGAATGTTGCAGAGATGGAATTAGTATTCAAAAATTTTGATGGCAATATGGTCTTAGATGTATTACATTCATATATTGCAGGAAAATCTTCTGCTGAACTAACAAAATCTATGAACGATGAATTCAAGAATAGAATTGTACAGATACACTTGAGTGGTTTAGGAGTACACGATGACTCGCAACAGCATTATCCTATATATATCACTAGGCAATTAGATATACTAAATTCTATACCAAAAAATATTCCAGTCATAATCGAGAGCGTTCTTCCAAAATACGATTCTATTGACAAAGTGTTAGCGGAATTAAAGAATGAGTATTCATATGTAAAAAGTTATTTGTTAAATGGAATGAAATAAGAGACCTGTTCTACTTCAAGATAACTTTCAATATTTCTTCAGGTTTATCGACTGTAAATTCGGCTTTTCCTTTCAGCTCAGAGCCAGTTACTCCCCATGTTACATAGATTGCTTTTGCTTTCACAGATTTGCCAGCCAATATATCTTCTTCTTTGTCTCCAATCATGTAATCTGCGCCATTCAAATTCTTCTTAGCCATTTCAACAATATCTTTCTTAGAATATTTCAAGTCAGGAGTATTCGCATAAACTTTTTCGAAATACATTTCCATATTCAATAGTTTAAGAGAATGTTTTATCAGGTCAGATCTTAATGTAGATGCGATAGCAAGCTTGTGGCCTTTGGCATGCAATTGCTTAATCACATTTAACATTCCATCATACAATGCTTTGCCATTCATCTCGTGCATTACAGCAAGATAATGTAGTTTGAATATATCAGTCATAATTGTAGTAAGTTCTTTTTCATCAGTTATTCCAGTATATTTAGAGATTAACTGTTTATTCAATTTGTAATGGTCATTATTTTTCTGGGCTTCCTTCAGCCATTTAGGGTCTATAGTTTCTCCCAACGTTTTAAGTCTTCTAGTAGAAGCCTCGCTAGCAACATCCGGCTTAGCAATCGTTCCATCCCAATCGAATATTATTTTCATAGAAATAACCTTTATTTATATTACAGTCTTCATTCTATCTTTATTTTATCGCCATATGCTTCTTCAACGATATGCTCTTTGCCTTTGAACTTGTGTCTGATTGGTTTCAATAATAAGTCAATCTCTTTAGCAACTCCTGCTTTCAAATCCATCGGATGAACTTTCTTATTCATGAACGCATCATGCAATTCTTCTCGTGTCTTGAATGATAGGTTTCCGCCCCACTTCTCTGGTCTTTCGATAATAAATTCTTCGCTTTTATCCTTTTTCTGAGTCATGATAACAGTTTCTGCAAATTCTAACACACCATTTTCTGGATTGCCTTCTTCACAAAATGCTCCCTTCAATTTTTCTTTGATTGCCATTTCATCGTCTAGTAAATCAACTTTAGAATTCTTGATTGAACTTGACATCTTGCCTTCCTGAGTCAATCCTCTGATGAATGGAATCATTAATTCAACTCTTGTCTTATATCCTACCTGTGGCAAGAATTCTCTGGCAAACACCAATATCTTTCTTTGGTCAATCGCGCCCATCTGCATATCAACTTCTAAATATTCTTCATCTAATGCCTGCATTATAGGATAGATTAGTCCAGAAATCTTAGGATTATCTCCACCTTTAACGACTTCACTTGCTGCTCTTGTAGCATCTCTAACGCTCGCAAGTGTTGACATTCTAAGAACATCCATCATATACTTTTTATCGAGCTGGAATTCTGACCCCTTGACCATCTCAAAATGTTTTAAGTCTCCACCCATAGCTTCAATCATTGCTGGAATTACAATCTCGTAATATTTGTATCTCTTTTCAAGCAATTCCCACGGAGTATTATCTAATGCACCATGAATGTCTGCCAATAGAACTTTGACTTTGAATCCTGCCTTAATCAAATCAGCAAGCTTCTGAACCCAAGCAAAGTAACCAATATGTGGTCTGCCGGTAACAGCAGTTCCAAGGTATACAACAGGATGCTTCTTCTCTTCAAGCAGCTTAACTAATTCATCCTCGGTAATAATCTCCTGAGTATTTCTCTTGATTAGTTTTAGCCTGTCTTCGATGTCCATTCTCCTAGAACCTCATCATGATTTTAATAGTTTGCGGATTTTTATAGAATATCCATTCGCATACTCACAGTTCAAACTCTTCAATAAATCCGGATATCAATTTGTATTTCTCTAAATACTTGAATCCTTTGTCTGTCAATGTAACATATTTATGTCCATCGCTATCTACTATTTCTTTGACGAGCTCTTTAGATATCAACTCGGTATAATAATCCGAGAAACTATTCGAAGAAAGATTTGCACTTCTTAATAATGGAGTGAGTTTCATAGAATTATGGTGATTTCTGATTATATCCAATATATCGTAAATAACTGCCAGCCTGTCGCGTTTCTTGTTCATTTTAGCCAATGAGAGATTTTATTATATATTACAAAAAATACTACTATCGATACTATCTGGAAGAATATCTTTATCCACAGACCCCACATTCCGAATATTCTTGGCGGTCCCTGCTTGTCAATAATGAACAGATTAATCAACCATAAGAACGATGTGAGCATATATAGTATTTTTGTTTGGGATATTTTCTTAGTCTTCGTGCCAGTCCTGAATATCAATATTACTCCTATAATCAAGAGTATGAACTGCGCATACAAGATTATCAGATGAGAATGCAGAAAAAATGATGCCACTGAAAGTATTATTGCAGTTGCATGTCCTGTAATCATCAAGCTTTTTTTGCTAAATCTCTTCCATATGGAACTGAAGATGAGATACCATAATCCTAATGTACTAACGTATCCTACGCCCAATATAAAGAGCGGAGCGAACATTTCTCTAGGAATTATGAACTCGAATGTTTCTCCTGATAAGAATATCAGTTCTAAAATGAATCTTAATATATATGATAATCCGAAAAGTAGAAATGCGTCGCGAAAATATTTTATTCCATCATGCTTTGTAAGATTATAGCTTTCTTTAGTCTTTGAGAATATCATAAAGCATAGTACAGCGGAAATTATTGTAAAAGCTATTTCTGTTATGAATATTACCGGTTCAAACATGAATGGATGTGCCATATTATTCACCTTATTATTTTGTAAATATCTCTATATTTAAAGATTTATTTATATTTTAACATATTTAACATATTTTATGTAACATATAATGGTTCTGTATATAAAAAAAGTGGACCGTAAATCCATACCATTTATAAATACTACATGTATGCTTGTATCATGGAAAAACATCTTCAGAGAAATTCTGATAGTCCAGATAGTCAGAAGAATCATAATCCGATAATACTTAAATTAGACAACGTATTTAAGATATATAAGATGGGCGAGGTAGAAGTGCCTGCGTTGCGTGGAGTAAGTGTAGAAATTAGACGAGGAGATTTCGTCGCCATAATGGGCCAGTCAGGAAGCGGCAAATCGACGATGATGAATCTGATAGGATGTCTTGATATTCCTACAAAAGGGATTATATACTTAAAATCTCAGGATATTAGCAAGATGAGCGAGTCAAATTTGGCATCGCTTCGGGGAAGAACTGTAGGATTCATATTCCAACAATATAATCTTATACAATCCATTACTGCGTTTGAGAATGTGATGTTGCCATTAGAATTTTTAGAATATACCGATCAAGCGGCCATCCAGAGGACTAAAGAAATACTTGCAGTAGTAGGGCTCACTGATAAGGCGCATCACCTGCCATCGCAACTTTCAGGAGGGCAGCAGCAAAGAGTTTCGATAGCGAGAAGCCTTGTAAGTAATCCAGAAATAATTTTAGCAGACGAGCCAACTGGAGCTCTAGATAGTGTGACTGGAAGAGAAGTTTTGGACACTCTAACAAAGCTCTGGAAAGAGCAGGGCAAGACAATCATAATGGTTACTCACGATCATAGTATAGCGCAATATGCGCATACGATGATAGAATTAAAAGATGGAAAGATATTAAGAATTTCCGAAAATAAGAAACACAACATCGAGGTGGAATAATGAAAAAGATATTTTTAATTGTGACAATGGTTTTGGCTTTATTGTCGATAAGTATATTTGCGATAAACAGTAAATTTGTGGTTGGAGCTGTAGATAATACTGCTACTCAATCAATAGCGGTTGGGATAGTAAATCAGGATCCTGACCCGGCAGTTGCCGGCGATACTTTTGATGTCAGGTTAAGTACGGAAAATGATGGAAGCATGTCTACAGACAATATTATATTATCTATTGTTCCTACTTATCCCTTCGAGGAGGTTCCTGGAGAATCACTTGTGCAAAATCTTGGGCCATTGACAGCATTTCAATCAGGCGCCAATGTTCAGATATCAAAATATACTTTGAAGATAAATAAGGATGCAACTCAAGGAACATATTATTTGACGACAAAATATTATGTCGAGGGTAATGCGAACAATAGTATTACTAAACTTGTGCCAATCAATGTTAGAACTAGTCAGAGTGTTGAGGTAATTAATATAGATAAAACAATACTTGTTCCTGGAAGGCAAAGCAGCCTAAAGTTTGTGATAAACAATGTTGGTGGTGCACCATTAAAAGATTTAACATTCAGTTGGAGCAATAGTGTTCAAGCAATATTGCCTGTTGGAAGCGACAATACTAAATATATACCATATCTTGATGTAGGAGGAAGTGCAGAAGTCGAGTATCAGGTTATAGCCGACACGACTGTTACAGCTGGACTTTATCCATTAAATCTTGTGTTGAAATATTCTGGCGCTTCAGGCAATACAACAACAATAAATACTGTTGCTGGAGTATATGTCGGTGGAGGAACAGATTTTGATGTAGCATTCTCCGATAGCACGAGTGGAACTACTTCATTTACCATCGCAAATGTTGGTAGTAATCCAGCGACTTCAGTTTCTGTGATTATACCTACTCAGCGGGCGTGGAGAACAACAGGATCTAACTCTATGATTATAGGAAATCTTAACAAAGGCGACTATACTGTTGCAAGTTTCAAATTGCAGTCGCAGACGGCTGGTCTTGGAAATAGGACGGGTGGCGGAAGAAACATGACAAATTATACAGGTAATGGTGCATCAAACCCTTCAATTGGTTCTGCGGGTTCTGCGAGTTCCGTGGGAGGAAATGATTTGATGATGCAGATAGCATATACTGATACTATGGGTATAAGGACTGTAGTCAATAAGACCATAACTATTGGAACGCAAGCTTTAAGTTCGAATAATATGACCAGCGGTTCTGGTGCGTATGGTGCTAGAGGAGCAGCCTCAAGGTCAACTGGAATTCCAAGTTATATATGGTATATAATAGGAGCTGTCGTATTGGTTGCAGGATTCTTCGTTTATAGAGGATATAAAAAAAAGAAACTCTTGAACTCCAATGCAAGCATTAAAGATGTGTTTAAGGCGAAAAAGAAATAAAAAAATCGAAAAAAAGAAAAATCTGAAAAAAGATAAACCTGAAAATAAATAATCTGAAAAATAAAAAATATACAATATAAACAAACATTGAACAAACATAAAAAATTATAATGAAGCTACACAAATGTTTCAAACATGCATTGAATATGGTCCTTCACAGTAAGCTTAGAAGTTGGCTTACTATACTTGGAATAGTTATTGGTGTAGCTGCAGTTATAGCAATAATGTCATTAAGTGCAGGCATGGAGCAACAATTGAATTCTAGACTTGGAGGACTTGGCGCTGACATACTTACTGTAACTCCAGGATTTTCTCGTGGCGGATCAATATTTGGAGGAAGAGGAGGTCCTGAAGGTTTCGGAGGTGGTGGCGGTACAACGGCTACATCAACACCAATACAATTAACACGTACTGATGTTCAAGTTCTAAGGGGAATGCCGGAAATCGCGCTAATAGAAACACAGATTAGTGGCAGTACAAATATTACATACTTGGGAAAAACTGGTAAAGTTAGTGTGACCGGTGTGGACCAAAAAGTTTGGTCGCAAATAACCACTTCAACTATAGCGCAAGGCAGAATGTTGGATTCAGCAGACCAGAATGTAGTAGTAATTGGCGGCAGACTTTCTGCATCATATTTTGACAAGCCTTTAGGTATAAATCAAATGGTGTCTATAGGTGGAAATGCCTTTAGAGTTGTAGGAGTGCTTAATGACCAGAATAATGGGGTGTATATGCCTATACAGATGGCATCTACAGTAATTCCTGATAAAACCAATGGAGTCTATGATGATATTATTGTTAGAGTGCGTAATGTAAATCAATTAAATGAAACTATGACAGCAATGACGGCTAATTTAGCAATGTCAAGACATGTTACAGGAAAGACTCAAGATTTTTCTATAACATCCAGTCAACAATTGCAGGCAACTATATCCTCGACGTTGAGTGCAATGAGTACGTTCTTGATAGCTATTGCTGCAGTATCATTGATAGTTGGAGCTGTAGGAGTTGCAAATACAATGTTCACATCAGTCCTCGAGAAGACTAAGGAGATTGGAATAATGAAAGCGATAGGTGCGCGTAATCATGATATTCTTATGATATTCTTATTTAATGCAGCATTGATAGGATTGATAGGAGGAATACTTGGAATAATCTTAGGAATAATACTTTCAGGGTTTATACCCTTATTGTTAGCTGGTACGCAATTCTCAAGAGGGGGTTCGTTAGTAACGATGAGCTCTATAGTATTATCGCTATCGGTGGCATTGTTCGTCGGAATAATAGCTGGAATAGTACCAGCATATCAAGGATCGAAATTGAAACCGGTCGATGCTCTAAGATATGAATAAATGAATTATCGTTAGAAAACTATACAATCAAAAGTAATTATAGAATAAAAAATAAATTTTGAGATTTATTCCCACTTTCTATACATATATAAGCATGACCCTATGAGCACTACGCCGACTAAGAATCTTCCGAGTCCGCTCAAGTCTACAGGAGCAGCTTCATTATTTACATCACTTACAATATTGCCAGTTATTGAGCTACCAGCACCAGTATTTGTATCACTTGCTGTGCTCTGCCCGGAAAACATGTAAATTACTGCGACTACAGCTACGATTCCCACGATGCATAATAAGTATATCGGAGTTTTATCTTCCATAATGTTCACCCTCATAATTCTTTGTTAATATTATTGATTTATATCTATTTTATCAAATTATGCTTGCGTAAATATTTTGTATATAATTCAAATTCTCTGGAGCTTTTGAATCTTTCGAGTTTGTCGGCAGGAAGTTGTATAATCCAATTATGTAATCCGTGCAACAGTTCTCTCATCTCTTCGTCGTCCATTGTGATTTCAGGATTATTACTCATCTGCACGCCTTCATATTGCCTCTCTTTTTCTTCTCTGTTCTTGTCTGAGAAATTCAATTTCTTGAAGAATTTTTTTAGGATATTTTCCTGCTTCTCGTCAACGTCTTTCTCCTCTTTGCTGGCTTCTATAATCTTTTCTTCCATCGCTTCTAAATCCTTCTTGTCTTCAGGAGCAATATATTCCTCTTCTCTTGCACCAGCTTGTTCAAAATCATGTTTTAATTCTTGCTGTATCGCCATATCCATCTCCTCATCACGATGTTTTGGATGGATTTTCTTAATATCATTCTTCTTCCAGAAAGGCTTACCTTTACGCTCGCTGAGATATGATCCTAAATCTTTATTAATATCTTGCTGACCCATAATGATTCACCAACGCCTCACCCTTATCTTATAGAGAAATATCTTCTAAGGATATTTAAAGTTAATGATTTTATTGATATATTATAGGACTATTATACTAATTAGTTAACTCTTTTGGCATTCTTGATGAAATATCTATAGTTCTTTATGAATTTGATTATAGACACTTTGGAAAATATGTTTTGTATCATGAGAAGATTATCGTATATTCCTCTAATAAATCCTTTCTTTTCGGATTTCTTCGTATTCTTGACATTTGGCATGTTTACGATGGTAATTCTTTTCTTTCCTTTCACAAGAAAATCATTCATCAATGATTCAATAGCAAATTTTGTCCTTCTACAATCAGGCATTTGAAAAAAAAGTTTTTTTGATATGGCGCTCTCTCCGCCTATAGGATCAATTCTAAAAATATTAAAGAAAAAAATAGTGTCTCCCCTAACTCCAAGCGACAAGTCTGCCTTATTTTTAAGAACAGGATTAAGAATATTTGTGATATTCTGTCTTTTGATACCGACAAGATCGGCGTCAATAAAAAGAAGTATGTCTGACTTTGATTTTTCTGCCCCTTTATACATTGCATATGATTTTCCGGCATTAGTTCTCTCTTCGAGAAGCTTGATTTTTGAAGTTTTTTTTTGTTTTATGAATCTTTTCACGACTTCAGAAGTATTATCAGTAGAAAAGTTCTGCACGACTATTATTTCAGATAAGAGCGGATGATCATATATCGCTTCAAGAACAGATGAGATTCTTTCAGCTTCGTTGTGAGCAGGTATTATGCATGATACTGTGGTCATATAGATTACACCTTCAATATTTTCTGTTTTGTAAAATATACTATGGGGTCGCTGGGATGCTTCTGCACCTTTTTACAAAAAAGTTGCGTCAAAAACAAATAGGCTGCAAAAGCAGCGAACATCTGTTGATAATAAAGACTATGGGGTCGCTGGGATTCGAACCCAGATCCGACGGTCTGGAGCCGACTATTCTAGCCTAGTTATACTACGACCCCGTTTTTTTGACGTAGTCAACTAATTTTTGATAAACCTTTTTTAAAAAGGTTTGCTTTAGTTATACTACGACCCCGCATTTAAACTACGGCTCAGACACTAATAGAATTAGAATAAAGGATTATTTATAAAAGTTGTTGTCTATTCTCATCTTCATCGTCTCTAAGAGATTTCAACGAAGGTATATAAAAATTATCTTCATCCATTTTAGTTCACTTTTCTTATAATGCCCCAAACAGATTTATCTTCTAAGTGCCATTCCGGTATCTGTGGATTATAGTTTTCAGCACCGCTTGTTTCCATAATATATTTCAGCTGATGATCAAAAATTATTGGTACGCCATTTTGTAATGCATCGATGCACTCTTTATCTGTGCAAACCGTTTCTTCATTCATACTATCATTTATACCGTTTACTACTTGATTTATACCTCTAACGGTTAAGTTAATTCCGTTACGACCAGAATATCGACATAATGCAGCACGCGATGTTTTACCGACGCATTTTTCAGGTATAGGATCCTTCTCTGTAACTACTAAGAATTCTGCTTTTGTAGGCTGTATTGGAACTTTTTCGTCAATACTTACATAATTACGTCTAAACAATCCATTCTTGAATTTCCATCTCTTTCTATGTTCAATAGGCTCTATTGTGTAATCAGGATATTTTATGGCATCGCCAGTAGCAACTATTCCTACAAGTCCCAATGATAGAATGCTCTTCTTATCTATCATAAAATACATAATATTTTCGTATAAATCTTCTAATTTTGCAAAATAGTATTTATTATTTTCTCCAGATTGAATATTATTATCAGTATTTTTTCCATTAGGAAAGAATAATCTGCCTAAAATATCTTTATAATAGAATTTTTCAAAATCTTCCGTCGGTAAAATGTTTAGGCTGTCAACTTGCATTTTTAGAACCTTACTTTCTTGTTCTCTTTTGCTGTTTTACGAATACTGCTACGAATATAAATATTAAAATTATAGCAAATATTACCAAGTTGAAATACCAGCAGTATATATTGTATAGTTCAATCATTGATTTCTTTGGAACATTTCTTACTATTAATGTGAATTCCGGGCTTGTTGCTTTTCCGCCCATTTTATCGTATGCTGTGATTCTTGCATATTCCACGCCACTCCATCCTAATTCTGAGTAGAATGTTATAATATTACCACTACTTATGGCCTTGATGTGATTTAATCCTGTTACATTATAATTCAATGTTGCATTTTCTGGACTATAAAAGAATTTGCTTGCATCCAATACATATTTATCATCCTGTAGCCATTCATATGTCAATTCTGAATTGTTACTGGTTAGATTATATACTTGTGCATGAGTCTTTGGGAATCCTGCAAGCGATACAACCAAGATTAATCCTATAAGGAACAATACTACTAAGAATATGATTACTGACATCTTAGATTTTAATCTGTTCTTGAAATTATATTGGTAATGTGGTCCTTTTATCAAGAATATGATTATCAATAATATTACTATTAATATTGCCGCCATTTGATATAAGCTGACTTGCTTGCATACGCTTCCGAATGCTAAGTATTCGAACGCTTTTCTTACTAAACTCTTGTCTTTCAATTGTACTACAATATTTTTACTATATGTTGCCCCGCTCGCGTCTTGAACAATTACAGTTCCTTTGTAGGAGCTTTCATTTAAGCCTTGACTTTGAACGCTTAATGAGACTTTTTTAAATTCTGACTTATTAAGTGTCAATAATTTATCATCAGATGCGATTATTTTTGAACCATCCCATGATATTATATATGAATCCTCTACTAAACCCTTATTTTTTATTGGTATATTTATGTACTGTGTCTGATAATTTATTTTGAATTCATCCCTGCCAATAGTTGTTGCATGGCATGATTGTATATCATAACTCTTAATCCATGTATTGTCGGATTCGCTTATGCCATTGCTTATTGTTGCCTTGACTTGAACATTATAATCTGTACTATAATCTGGGCCGGTAATCAATAATTTCACACTGTCTCTCTGGCCTGGCTCTAGAGTTAGTTTGCTCTTTGATAATTTTATTGTTGATGGTGCACCAGCTAATGATAACGTGTATGTTTCCTTGAATGCTCCCTTGTTGATTACTTCAACATCATAGCTATAGTCATAATTTGCACATGTCTTCAATGAATTTCTTAGAGTAGTTCCGCCGTCGTATATGATAACTTCATGTTCATAACATGGCTTGAAATTTAATTTTATTTTGCTTTCTTTTACGATATCTCCAATCTCTGGAGTAACTCTGATGCTTACTTCCTTGCTCTTCTCTTCATATCTGTATGCCCTTGAATCTACGTCAATATAGAATGTTTTAGTCTTTCCAGGCTCTAAGCTGAATGTACTAACATTTAATCCAATAATACTTGCAAACTTTGGTAAATCATCAATTTTAACAGTATAATTATTAGCAACACTTCCCATATTAGTTATGCTCACAGGTATTTGTGTGGATGATACCCTGTTGCATACATCCAAAGCCGTGGCTGGATTGTTATCGCGATTGATTGTGAAATTATAATTATAATTTTGTAGTATATTTAATGGTGTGCTAATTGAAGCAGTCAATTTATTCTTTAAAGAATGTGCTGTGAATATTATATCCTTCTGACCATAGATTTCACAATCGAATTTTGCCGTAGCTGTGACTTTGACAAATTGATTTGGTGCAAGATTGAATGTCTTAGCATT
>Ga0182027_10004391_pt1 | contig 21860 bp, 15 predicted proteins | sample 712E1DmetaG_FD_121300 | JGI IMG/M metagenome (GOLD analysis project Ga0182027, IMG submission 121300) | Permafrost microbial communities from Stordalen Mire, Sweden - 712E1D metaG (Illumina Assembly) | ecosystem: Environmental > Terrestrial > Soil > Wetlands > Permafrost | place: Sweden... | reverse complement strand
TCTCGCCGATCTGGAACTGGTCGATTACAAGGTCCGTATCCTCAACAGCGGGACCGACGCTATCACCCGCGTCATGGTGGAAAGCCGCGACGGCAAGGGCGAACGCTGGTCCACGGTCGGCGTCTCCGAGAACATCGTCGATGCCTCGTTCGAGGCGCTGGTGGATTCGATCTATTACAAATTGTTGCGGGACGGAGTGCAGGCTACGTCCGTATAGAGCCGGGAACGCATGGCTGGTTTGAAAATCAGGGCGAGCGAGACGGCGGGCGATTCACTACACTGCCGCCATGTCCAAGACGGCTGAACACGCACCGCCGAACGAGGCGGCGGGGATTCTCTATGCCGGCGCGGCCTATTCGCTGTGGGGCCTGTTCCCGCTTTATTGGGCGTTGCTCTCCGTCGTGCCGCCGCTCGAATTGTCGATCCACAGGATGTTGTGGTGCGCGCTGTTCACGGCGGGTGTGACCGCGGCGCGCGGCCGGCTGGCTGTCGTGTGGCGCGTGATGCGGACCCGCAAGCTGATCGCGGCGCTCTCGCTTTCCAGCGTGCTGATCGCCGCCAATTGGACGATCTACATCTGGGCCATTGCCAGCCACCGGATCGTCGAGGCGGCGCTCGGCTATTACATCAATCCGCTGCTTTCGATCCTACTCGGCGTCGTGTTCTTGGGCGAGCGGCTTTCGCGGATGAAGCTTGTGGCGATCGCGCTGGCCGCGGTCGCGGTGGGGGTACAGATTTTCGAGGTCGGCTATGTTCCGTGGATCGCGCTCAGCCTGGCGTTGAGCTTCGGTTTCTACGGTTACGTGCGCAAGCTGACGCCGGTGGACGCACTGGACGGCCTGACGGTGGAAACCTGTCTGCTGTTTCCCTTCACGCTGGGGACGATCGCGTTCCTGGCGTGGAAGGGAACCGGCGCATTTCCGGCGGCGCATCTGTCGACCGACGCACTCTTGGTGTTGGCGGGCCCGGTGACGGCCATACCCCTTGCCCTGTTCGCGGCGGGGGCGCGGCGCATCCGCATGTCGACGCTGGGGTTCCTGCAGTATCTCTCGCCCACGATCACGCTCGCGGTTGCCACGCTCATCTTCCGCGAGCCGTTCTCGGCGGCCGACGCTACGACATTTGGTTGCGTGTGGGTGGCGCTGGTCCTTGTGGGCTTGGAAGGACAGTTCGCGCGGTTAGCCGCCCGTCAGGGAGCCTAGCGCTTGGGCGATCGCATCCATCGCCGCTTCCGGCGTCGCGACCAGCCGGTAGGTGGAGAGCAGCGCAGGCTTAGCAAAACCTTCGCGGACGATATGCGCCATCAGCCGCTCCAGCGGATCGAAGAAACCGCCCGTGTTCACCACCACGATCGGCTTCGAGAGGATTTGGAGATTGGCGGAGCTGACGACCTCGAAGAACTCGTCCATCGTCCCGGCGCCGCCCGGCAGCACCACGAAAGCGTCGGCCATCGCCAGCATGCGCGTTTTGCGCTCCTGCAGGTCGGCGGCGATGATGACGTCCTTTTCCCATTCTGGCGGCTGTTCGATCCGGCGCAGGAACTCCGGCAGGATGCCGGCCGCGGACGCCCCGCCGTCGCGCGCGGCGCGGGCGGTTTCGCCCATCAGGCCCACCCCGCCGCCGCCATAGACCAGCGAGAAGCCGCGTTCGGCGATCAGCCGCCCCAGCGTGCGCGCGGCCCGCGCATATTGCGGGTCGGCGCCGTGCGACGAGCCGCAGAACACACAGATTGCAGGATTCTTCTTTTCCATTTTCGTTTGCGGACTTGCGGAGGAACGCCCACCTTCCTAAACAGGTTCGCAGAATTTGACCATAGCGAAAGGCTCCCATGTCCCGCGCCTGGATGATCGTCGCGATTGTCGCACTTTGTGCGCTCGTCGCGGGATTCCTCGCGTTCGGCGGAGCCAACATGGGACACTGACATGGCAAGACCGCTGACCGAGGAGGGCGACGGCGCCCCCTCTCTGCGCCCGCTCTACAGGCTTCTGCCGTATCTGTGGCCCAACGGCCGCTGGGACCTCAAGGCGCGGGTGGTCGTTTCGATCGTCTGCCTGATCCTCGCCAAGATAGCGACGGTCGCCGTTCCTTGGCTGTTCGGGCAAATCGTCGATTCGCTGCGGGGACCGCTCAAGGGCGTGGCCGTGGCGCTCACCTTGGTCGCGGTCTACACCATCGCGCGCATCATGATGCAGGCCTTCGCGCAGCTGCGCGACGGCGTCTTCGCCAGGGTGGCCTATCACGCGTTGCGCGAGGTCGGCGTCTCGACCTTCGCCCACGTCCACACGCTGTCGCTGCGCTTCCACCTGGAGCGCAAGACCGGCGGCCTGTCGCGGGTTATCGACCGCGGCACCAAGGGCATCGACACGCTGCTGGGCTTCGCGCTGTTCTCGATCTTCCCCACGATCCTCGAGCTGGCGCTTGACGCCGCGGTCCTGTGGATCGCGTTCGGCGTGTGGTACGCGATCGTGACCACTGTGATGGTGATCGCCTACATCTGGTTCACCTTCATCATCACGCGCTGGCGCATTCAGTTCCGCCGGGAGATGAACCAGAGCGACACCGAGGCGTCCACCAAGGCGGTCGACAGCCTGCTCAACTACGAAACGGTGAAATACTTCAACAACGAGGCGCATGAGACCAGGCGCTTCGACAAGTCGATGGAGAAATACGCCCAGGCCTCCATCCAGACGCAGATATCGCTCTCGGTGCTCAACACGGGCCAGGCGCTGATCGTGGCCATCGGCGTGATGGTGGTAATGGCGATGGCCGCCTACGGCATCCTCGGCCACCGCATGACGATCGGCGGGCTGGTCACGGTCAACGGCTACCTCTTGCAGCTCTACGTGCCGCTGAACTTGCTCGGCACCGTCTATCGCGAGATCACCCAGGCGCTGGTGGATATGGACGCTATGTTCCGCTTGCTACACCAGCCGCGGGAAGTCACCGACAAACCGGACGCCAAGCCGCTGAAGGTGACCGGCGGCGAAATTCGATTTGACAACGTCGTCTTTTCCTACGATCCGCAACGCATCGTGCTCAAGGGCATCAGTTTTGCCGTGCCGGCGGGAAAGACGATCGCCGTCGTCGGCCCCTCGGGCGCCGGAAAATCGACGATTTCGCGCATCCTCTACCGCTTCTACGACATCAAATCGGGCAGCGTGACGATCGACGGCCAGGACATTCGCGACGTGACCCAGCAATCCCTGCGCGCGGTGATCGGCATCGTTCCGCAGGACACCGTGCTGTTCAACGACACGGTGCGCTACAACATCGCGTATGGGCGCATCGGCGCCAACGAGTCCGAGATCAAGGAGGCGGCGCGCCACGCCCAGATCGACAAGTTCATCCGCGAGCTGCCGCTGGGTTACGAGTCGATGGTGGGCGAGCGCGGCCTGAAGCTTTCCGGCGGCGAGAAGCAGCGCGTGGCCATCGCCCGTACCATCCTCAAAAACCCGCCGATCCTGCTGCTCGACGAAGCGACCTCGGCGCTCGACACCCACACCGAGCGCGAAATCCAAAGCGCCCTTCAGGAGGTCTCCAAGGACCGCACCACGCTGGTCATCGCCCACCGGCTATCGACGGTGGTCGACGCCGACGAAATCCTGGTGCTCGACCATGGCGAGATCGTGGAGCGCGGCCGCCACGACGAACTGGTCGCGCGCAAGGGCGCCTATGCGGCGATGTGGAACAAGCAGAAGAAGGCCGAGGCGGCGCGCGAACGCGTCAAGAAGATCGAAGCCGATCCGGCGGTCTCGCCGGGCATCTCCCGCACGGCGCCAGCCGGCGCGGCCGATTAGCTATTCTGCCGCTTCGAAATCGGGCTGCGGCGGCCGCCCGAACCGACGGCGCCACGCACCGGCGAACGCCTGGCCGATTCCGCCGAAGATCGCACCCATCAGCCAGCGAAAGCCGCGCTTGGTTTCGCGAATGCGCTGGGGCGCCGCCAGCATGGCCGGCACCAGGCCGAGCGTAATCATCTTGGAGAAGGCGAGCCCGAAGATCACCGCGGTCGAGAGCTGCACCCACATTCCCGGCGTGGGGTCACCGATCGTCACGCTGCGCTGCCAGAAGTTGATCTCGATGGCGAACATCATCGGCAGCAGGCCGCCGATCGCGGTGACGGTGGTGAGGAACACCGGGCGCAGACGCTGGGCGCTCGAACGGATCACCGCCTCGATCGGCTCCATGCCGGACAATCTCAGCCGGTGATAGGTGTCGATCAGCACGATGTTGTGGTTCACCACGATGCCGGCCAACGCCAGCATGCCCGTGCCGGTCATGATCAGCGAGAAAGTCTGGCCCATGACCAGCATGCCGAGCAGCGCGCCGATCATCGCCATCACCACGGCGACCAGGATCAGGAAGGTGTGATAGAAGCTGTTGAACAGCACCAGCAGAACCATGGCGATCAGGAACAGCGCCATGAAGGCGGCCACCATCAGGAAGGCGCCGGACTCATCTTGATCCTTGCTGGAGCCGCCGAAGATGACGCGCACGTCGCTGGGGAAGGACTGCGTGGCCATCCAGCTCTTCAGCTTGTCCATTTCGGCGTTGGGCAGGATCGTGTTCGGCTTCATATTGGCGCGAACGTGATAGACCCTGTGGCCATCCTTACGTTCGATGCTGTTGGTTTCCCTGGCCGGGACCATGGTGACGAAGTTGCTCAGCGGCACCATGGCGCCCGTGTTGGTCGCGACCCTGAGATCGTCCAGCGCATGAATGCCGCGCGCCCGGGCGGGATAGCGTACGCGGATGTCCACCTCGTTGTCCGAATCGTCGGGACGGTAGCGCGCGATGAAGATGCCGTTGGTCACGAGCTGGACCGCCGTGCCGATCTCCTGCGCATTGACGCCGAAGCGGCTCGCCAGCTCGCGGTTGATCCGCATGTCCCATTCGATGCCGGGAAGCGAGCGCGTATCCTCCACGTCGCGCATTTCGGGCTGCGCGTTCATATGCCGGCGGATCGTGTCCGCCACCTGATTCATGGCGCCGTAATTGTCGGAGGTGACCTCGAGGTCGATGTCCTTGCCGTTGGAGGGCCCGGAATTTTGCTTGGTCAGTTCGACGCGCAGCCCCGCCATGCCCTCGGTCTTCTTGCGGATCTCCTCGAGAATCTGGTTGCCGGGCCGGCGCTGTGCGTAAGGCTTCATCTGCACCATGATCTGGCCGATGTTGTCGACGGGGGCGTCGTCGTTTCCCGAATGGCCGGAGGTTGCATATATGAATTGCAGACCGTCGACGCCCTCGATGTGCTTCTCGACGCTCATGATCAGATCGCGCTTCTCGGCGGCGGAGAGGTTGCCGCGCGCGGAGACATAGACATTGGCGAAGTCGGGATCGGTGGTGACGAAGAATTCCACGCCTTTGTTGAAGACGCTGAACAGCATGATGATCAGGACCGCGACGCCGATCGCGCCGCCGATCACCTTACCGGGGTGGCGCGTCAAGCGCGCCGCCAAGTGGGCGTACCAGCCGGTGATGCCCGGAATCTCCCGCCAGTCGCCGATTTCCGACGCTTCGATGGCCTTTTCGTGCGCCTCATCGCGCACCGGCGGCTTGCCGAAGAGGCCTCCCAGCACGGGCAGGAAGATCAGCGCCACGACCGCCGAAGAGGAGAGCACGATGATCAGCGTGATCGGGAAGTAGCTCATGTACTTCCCCACCATGCCCGGCCAGAACAGCATCGGCAGGAAGGCGCCGACCATCGTCGCGGTGGCGCTGACGACGGGCCAGAACATGCGCATGGCGCCCGCGGCGAAGGCTTCGCGCGGACGTAGACCCTCGGTCATTTTGCGGTCGGCATACTCGACCACGATGATGGCCCCGTCGACCAGGATGCCGACGGAGAGCAGCATACCGAACATGATCATGAAATTGAGCGTCATCCCGAGGCTGTTGAGCAGCATGAAGCTCATCAAGAACGATGTTGGAATCGCGACGCCGACCAACAGACCGGAGCGGATGCCCAGCGCCGCGACGACAATGATCATCACCAGAAGTACGGCGAGCAGGATCGAATCCGACAGCGATCCGAGCTGGTCGCGAACGTAGGTCGACTGGTCGAACATGAAGTTGACATGGACGCCGGCCGGCCAGGACTTCTGCATGCGCTCGACCGTGGCGCGGACCTGCTCGTTGTTGGCGATGATGTTGGTGCCGGTGCGGCGCGAGACATCAATGGCGACCGTCGGCTGTCCGTTCATCCTAGCGTATTTCGTCGCGTCGTAGAAAGTGCGGTGGACGTTGGCCACGTCGCCGAGCGTGATCGTGGAATCGGCGGTCGAGCGGATCGGAAGGTTAAGAACGTCCTGGGCGGTTGCGATGACGCCGGGCACCTTCACGGAGAAGTTGCCGTGCCCGGTGTCGATGGCGCCGGCCGCGATCAGATTATTGTTGGCGCTGACCGCGTTGTAGATCTCGCTCTGCGTCAGGCCGTAGCTCTCGAGCTTGGCGGGATCGATGGTGATCTCGAGTAGCTCGTCGCTGGCGCCCGTGATATTCGCTTCAAGCACGCTCGGAATCGTCTTGAGCTCGTCGCGCAGGTTGCGCGCCAGATGAATCAGCGTGCGCTCCGGCACGTCGCCCGACAGCGCCACGGTGATGACGGGGAACGAAGAAGTGTTGGCTTCCCACACGCCCGGCGGGTCGGCTTCCTGGGGCAGCCGCGGGCGAGTGGAATCCACCTGGGCGCGCACGTCCTCCAGCGCCTTCTGCTTGTCGAAATCGGCGTTGAATTCCATGACGACCTGGCCGCCGCCCTCATAGGCGCGTCCGGTCATCTCCTTGATGCCTTCGATGGAACGCAGGCTGGCCTCGAGCGGTTTCACCAGCAGCCGCTCGCTGTCCTCCGGGCTGATGCCCTGATAATTGACGTAAACGACGATCCAAGGAATCGGAAGGTCGGGATCGGCTTCCTTCGGGATGGTGATGAACGCGTATATTCCGGCGATGAAGACGACAGCGATCAGCGCCAGGACCGGACGGGTGTTGTGCGCGGCCCATTCGACAATTCTGGTCATGACGCATTCCCGGCCTTGTCGGTCACCGTTTTCACCCGTTCGCCGTTGGTGACGAATTCCTGGCCGACGGTGATCACGCTCACCCGGTCGGGCAGGCCGGCGACCCACATGCCGTCCGGGCCGTCGGAGATGATGTGCACCGGCAGGAAGCGCACGATGCCGCCTGCGACCGTGCGCACGCCCACCGCGCCCGAATCGTCGAGCACTAGGATGCCGGGGGAGATCTTCTGTGCGTTGAGCCGCTTAACCGGGATATGGATGTCGGCGCTGACGCCGTCGCGCAACGCGGCTTCCGGATTGGGCAGTTCGACCTCGATGCGGAAGGTGCGCGTCGCCTGATCGGCGCGGTCGGCGACGAAGCGGACACGGCCTTCGACGGTCTGTCCCGTCACCAGCGTGGCGCTGGCCTTGTTGCCGGCGGCGATCTGCCCGACTTCCTCTTCGCTGACCGTGCCGACGGCCAGGAACGGTTCGGGCGCGATCACCATGGCGCACTTTGCCCCCACGGTCATGTAATCGCCGACGTCGACATAACGGTCGTCGACCATGCCGTCAAAGGGCGCGCGGATTTGGGTGTTGGCAAGCTGGATGTCCATGGTCGCCGCGCCGGCCTTGGCCGCTTGGTAGCTGGCCGTGGCTTGTGCGAGCTGGGTCTTGGAACGGAAGCCTTCCTTATAAAGTTCCTGCGCGACTTCCAATTCCTTCTGCGCCTGCGCCTCCAAAGCCCGGCCCTGCTCAGCGCGCGCGCCGCGATCGTTGAGCTTGATCTCGCAAAGCACCTGGCCTTGCTTCACCCGGTCGCCCTTTTCGAAGTGCAGCGCTTCGACCACGCCTTCGACTTCGGCGCGCACGTCCACTTCATGCAGGGCCTGGGTGCGGCCGCGCACCGTGACCGTGGCATCGTGGGGCGTGGCGTTCAGCACCGCGACGCGCACGCTGGGAATGCCGGAGGCGGGCTTGGCCAGGGCCGCCGAGGGATCGCTCGCCGACCCCCCGATCCGCAGCAATCCGGTCAGCAGATAGAGAACGACGACGATGGCGATGCCGAATGCCCACTGATATTGCGGCTTCATGGCCAGCCAGAAGCCCGGCATGAGACGATTGTAGAGACCGACAATCCACGATTTCAAAATTGCGAACACGACCCGCTCCACCCACTCGGCCGCCTGCCCAGAGCTTGCGCGCGCATCCTTGGCCCCCTTAGGCAGCGATTGACGCTATATCGGTACGAATTGTGGGGATTCAATGGCCAAAGCCGACCCCCCGCAGGAACAGGACAGGCTTGCAGCGCGCGAAGGCGCTTCCACTAGCGGAGAAAGGGCCGCTTTTTTGCCGCTAGATCACCTCGACGCGGTCGACCTCGACGCCCTTCATGCCCTGACGCGTGGAAAAGCGGATGCGCTGCTCAGCCTCCAAACCCATGACGCCGGACCGGCGCAGGGCGCTCGCATGAATGTAAACGTCGCCGCCGCCGTCGTCGGGCATGACAAAGCCGAAGCCCTTCTGGTCGTTGAAGAACTTAACCTTACCCTCGACCATCGGCCCGCTGGGGCCGGTGTCGCGTTCGCCGAAGCCGTCGGCGCGCGGCCCGTCGGCGAAGTCGCGGCGTGGACGGCGCGGCGGATTGGGGTCCGCCGTGCTGGTATCCACGGTATGCACGGTGACGACCTGCAGACCGCGCGGGGATTCCTGCAGATCGCAAACGATCGTCGCGCCTTGTGGAAGGCTGGTGCTGCCCAGCGCCGCCAACGCCGAGGCATGACAAAACGCGTCGCCGCCGTTTTCCAGCGTAATGAAGCCATATCCTTTGGTGGCGTTGAACCACTTGACCGTGCCCTTCGCGGAAGCCTGCGCGAGGGGCTGCGAGCCATCATCGTCGAAGTTCGCCATGAGTATGCCGATGCCGTGCCTGCCGGACATGGTCCCAAGAACGCACCGGCCCCTCCGGCCCCTGGCCCGGTGTGTCAGTTTGACATCATGCCTAAGAGTCAAGTGAATTCGCAAGTCATTCACGGCTGGCGCGTCCCGCCGGACGACGGCGGGCACGCAGGCTCTCGCAGAAAAGGCTGCAAACGCGCGATTAATGGCCGGCAGGGCCGCCTGTGATCCTGAGAACGATACGCAGGGGTCAGCCGGTTCTAGAACGGCCAGGGCAGCCAGGAATCGTGGCAGGCGTTGTCGTCTTCCTCGACATGGCCGTCGCCGGCGATGCAGCGCGCATGCCCCGGCGCGTAGAAGACGTTGCCCATGATGCGGCCGCGGGCCGGTCCGTCGATCGCCACCGCCGCGTGGCGCACGTTGGCGACGAGATTGTTTTCGACGATCGGCTTGCCGTCATCGCCGTCACCGGGAGGGTCCGCCATGAACTCGACCGAAGACGGAGGCGAGAAGGCGCCGGGCGGCGAAAGCCTGATGCCGACTTCGGCGCCGACGACCTTGTTGCCGCTGATCAGCGTGCTGGCGCCGTAGATCGCGATCCCGTCCTCTCTGCTGTCGGTGATCACCGAGCGTGTAATCTGCGACTCGGCGCCGGGCCCGATGACCAGCCCTTCCGCATTGTCCGACAAGGCGAGACGTTCGGCGCTGATGCTGCCCAGCCCGCCCGACAGCAGCGCCACGCCGGTCTTGGCCTTGTGGACCTTGGTGTCGCTGAGCTGCAGGCCATGGGTTCCGGCGGATGCCAGGATGCCCACCGCTCCGCCGATGATACTGGAGCCTTCCACGACGCCATCCGTGCGGTCGAGCGCCAGGCCGACGCCGTCATGTCCCATGTCGATGTCGATGGCGAGGTCGCGCAACTCGACCTGCGCGCGCCGGGCGTGGACGCCCGAGCCGTCGGTCTCGATATGCGTCGCCTCGACGCTCAGATCGCCGGATTCGTCCACATCGAAGGCCCAGTTGCGGGTGCGCGAGTCGATCGAGCTGTTGCGCATCACGACATGGCCGGCATGCACGAACACACAGGGCGCACTGCGGCCGCGCGCGATGAAGCGGATGCGGTCGATCGTCAGCGTGTCGCCGAGCGGGATTGTGGCGGCAAGACAAGGCAGATTGTCGGGCGCCTGAATCACGGCGGGGCTGCCCCCTCCCAAGGTCGAGATCGTCAGGGGCTGGCGGATTTCCACACTCTCCACGCAGGTCGTGCCGTCGCCGGGCGGCAGGATCAGGATCGTCGCATTGGGCGGCGCGTGACGGACCGCCGCGTTCACCGATGGGAACATGTCGCGGTGGCGGCCGCTGCAATCGACCAGCAAAGCGTCGTGATCCGAAAGGCGCAGCGGCCCTCCGCCGTGCTCGTGATGATGTTCGGATTCGCCGCAGCCATCCCGCCCGCCGCGGCAGCCGTCCTCCCGCCCGATTTCAGGAACCGGATCGAAGGGGTCGAATTGTCTTGCGATCTGGCCCGCGCGCTGGTCGACCGGCTGCTCGCCGTGCCAATCCGAGCCGACCGGCGGAGCGTCAGACCACTGCGCGCTGGCCGGCGCGGCAGCGAGGCAAAGCGGGGCCGCGAACAGCAGCAGACCCCAACACAGCGCGGGCCTGCGAGGCAGAGAGGGGACTCGCTTCATTATGGTCTCCTTGCCCAGTGGTGGCAGTCGATGCCGGCCTGCGACAGCAAATCCATGATTTCGCAGCGGGCGGGCCTGTATCCGGCCGCCGCCGAGGCGAGATCGAGGGTAACCGCCTTGTACATGTTCTGGGGCACACCCGGCGGCCCCGCCTTGTAGAGCACGCCGAGATTGAAGAGAGCTTCGCCGTAACGCTGGTCGGCGGCCTTGGCGAACCATTTTTCGGCGCGCGGGTAGTTCTTCGGCACGCCAACCCCCTGGACGTACATGATCCCCAAGCGGTTCTCCATCTCCGCGTCGCCGTCCACCGCACCCATCTGGATCAGCCGAACGACCTCTTGGTCGGTGAGGAAACCGACATTGTCGTAATGCATGGCTTTCCGGAATTGCCGTACGGCTTCCCCAAACGCCGCGGGCGAGACGTGGGCATAGCCGCGCGGGCACTTCAGATAGCCGGGGAAGATCAAAGCGTCCTCGATGACCCAGGGGGGAATGCTCCGCGCCAGCGCAAGCGCCCGGCGCTGGTCGAGATTGGGCAGGCTTTCGTCGGTATGGGGAACTCCGCCGGCCGTCGTGCCGGGGTAAAACTCGAACGGCGGCAGCCAGACCTCGGCGCGGGCCTCGGCCTCCGCCACGATCTTCGGAAGATTCGTGACGGCCGAGGACATCTCGGATTCTTGCGAGCCGACGTAATATTGGGCGAGGGGGTGGCCGCGAAGTGCGGCGATGTCGAAATACATCAACGCTTCGACGTCGTTCTTGACGATCACAGACGGTGCGCTGGTGCTATAGCCGCCATAGTTTCCGTAATCCGGGCTGCCGCTATAGCCGGGGTAGCTGCCGGTGCTCGGTGTGCTCGTGGAGTTGTAATTCATGCTGACGCTCGGCCCCTCGGTCACGCTTGTGCTGCCGCCGACACCCGGGGTCGTACCGACACTTTGACTCGTCGCCGCACCTTGGCTCGAGTAGCCGGCGCTGTTGTCGTAACCGGGCTGGGCGCCAGACGTGCTGGTTTGCGGATAGGAACCGGATTGCGGGTAGGAACCGGATTGCGGGTAGGAACCGGACTGCGGATAAGAGCCGGACTGCGGATAAGAGCCGGACTGCGCGGAATAGGCGTCCGGATTGTCGAAGTTATTCCATGAAACGCGAATTCGATGGCACATGGGCTGAGGTCTCGGCCTGCCGCCGAACAGCCATTGCCAGAAACGCGACCACCAGCCATCCTCGATCGGCCGGTCGCAATGGGTAATGAACACTGGCGGCCAGGTGCTCGGCTGGCCTCGCTGGGCGCGATCCATTTCGCGGTGCAGCTTGCCGAGCGTAAGAAAGCCCTCGGAGCCGCGGCTGGCCAGGATGTAGATGATCCGCGCGCGCGCCTGCATCCGCTCTTCGAGCGTCAGGGAATCGAAAATCCGTTGCATGCTGTCGAAGGCGCCGCGCCATTTCTGGTCGTAGGCGCGACCGGCAAAATCGTCGTCGTCGACGGGGTAAGAATGATTGGGGCGGACCGCCAGGTAATACCAGACGTAGGCTTCGATGGTGTCCTTTAGGCTCTCGTCCTGGGAATACTTATCACCCAGCGCCACCTGCGCGAAGAAATCATCCTGCTGCCACGCGGCCATGCGCCAGATCTTGACAGTATCTTCGAGCGCAATGCTCTGCTTGGCCTGGTCGCCATCCGCGTAGTCGGCCACGGCATGGGTCACGAAGAACGCGGTCGCGATCCCCGCTACGAATGCCGTTGCGAGCGCCAGTACCCTGAAGCCCTTGTGGCTCTTCCCGGCGCCGGCTTTGCGCCGCTCCGCCGACGACAAGGGCACCCCTTGCCTTCTACCCACTCCGACATCCCCCAACCTATTGCGCAGCGACCTCGACGCGACGAAGCCCCGCCTTCAACAATTTGTTTACTATTAACATTTGGCGGCTGTGTTGACCATGTCAATTCCAAGAACAAGGATGTTTTCCTAGGTTTGCCGGTAACCAAGATTTGGAAGAGATTCTGTGCCGCCGAAAAAGGCAGGACGCGAAATTCTGTCTTGCCCACAGGCGCTCGCCGCCGCTCGCCCGACCCGCTTTCGTCCGCCAAGCCGCTTGGATGTCTGGGCGCTAAACGGATGGTGACAATCGTGTTTCCGCACTTGTTGAACGAGGCGGCGGCGCCCATTTACCATATGCAACACATGTCGGCGCCGGCTGCTTGCCGTGATACCCGCCGGGATTTGAAATTGTTCTGTTGGCAAGCTGGAGGCTTGGCGTGATGGGAAGAAATGCGATCTTCGGCGCCCTGCTCGGCGCGACGCTCCTGTGCGCAGCCGCCCATGGCGCCGACCATCCCGGCGTGAAGCATCTGATTTTGCCGGCGGAAATGCCCAAACCCTATCTCACGCCTGCCGTCGCCAATTCTTCTATCATGATCGCACGGCCCGCAAACGCCGTTCCCGAAGCGCCGAAGGGATTTTCGGTCACGCCGTTCGCGACCGGATTGGCGAACGCGCGCTTCATGGCTCTGGCGCCCAACGGCGACGTCTTCCTCAGCGAACCGAATTTGAACCAGGTCGCGATCATCCATGACGGCGTGGCTCATCCTTTCGCGACCGGTTTCAACAAGCCGCACGGCCTGGCCTTTCATAACGGCGCGCTCTATGTCGGCGATCTGGTCGCGGTATGGCGTCTCGCCTACAGGGACGGAGCGATCGAGGCCGGCGCGCGCGCGCGTGTGACCCACGACGATTTCGGCGGCACCGGCGGACATTCGACGCGCGACATCACGTTCGGGCCGGACGGCACGCTCTATCTCGCCATCGGCAGCGCGGAGAACGTCGGCGAAGAAGCCGCCCCGCGCGCCACCGTGCAGAAGGTGACGGCGGACGGCCATATGCAGACCTTCGCCTCGGGCCTGCGCAACGCGGTCGGCTTGGCTGTTTATCCTGGTACGGACGATCTCTATGTCACGGTGAACGAGCGCGACGGGCTGGGCGATGGGCTGGTGCCGGACTATTTCACCCGCATTCAGAAGGGCGAATTCTTCGGCTGGCCTTATGCCTATATCGGGGCCCATCCCGATCCGAATTTCGGCGCCAAGCGGCCCGATCTGGTTGCCAAGGCGAAGGTGCCCGATCTGCTGTTCCAATCGCACTCCGCGCCGCTCGGCCTGGTGTTCTACAAAGGCGATCAGTTCCCGAAGGATTACAAGGGCGATGCCTTCGTCGCCCTGCATGGCTCGTGGAATTCGGCCAATCCCACCGGCTACAAGGTCGTGCGCATCAAGTTCGCCAACGGGCGCCCGGCCAGCGGCTATGAGGATTTTCTCACCGGCTTCTGGGACGGCAGCAGCTCGCCGGCGCAGGTGTGGGGGCGTCCCGCTGGATTGCTGGTGGCGAAGGACGGCAGCCTCCTGGTTGCCGACGACTCCGGCAAGACGATCTGGCGCGTTCGCTACGTCGGAAACGGCACGCCTGCGCATTAAGCGTTCAGGCGCCGAGGAACAGGACCCGGGTGTCGCCATAGACGCGTTCGTCGAGGCGGCGGAATCCATCCGCAGGCGGAACAATCTCGTCCTCGGCCGTTTCCGCCACCAGAATTGCGCGGTCGACCAGCCAGCCGCCGTCGCGCAAACAGTCCAAGGCAGGCGCGATCAAGTTCTTGCGATAGGGCGGGTCGAGGAAGACAAGTTCGAACGGCCCGCCGCTGCCCGCCGACATGGCCCCCAGCCCAGTCGCGTCGCGCCGCCAGATCTTGCTGGCGCCGGTCAGCGAAAGGGCTTCGACATTCTCGCGGATCAGGGCGCGGCTCTCGGCATTGTCGTCGACGAACAGGCAGAAGGACGCGCCGTGGCTCAACGCCTCGATCCCCAGCGCGCCGGTGCCCGCGAACAGGTCGGCCACGCGCGCGCCTTCCAGAGTCAGGCCAAAATCATTGTGCAGGAGGATGTTGAAGATCGCCTGGCGCACCTTGTCGGAGGTGGGTCGCACCCGCGCGTCGCGCGGCGCCGCCAGCACGCGGCCGCCGAATATGCCTCCCGTGACGCGCATGAAATCTCCCTGCCGTTGCGGTGGAAACTAGCGCAATCCTTCACCTTCGCGCGAGGGCCGCTGGCGCGCCGCCGCGCGGCAGGCTAAGAGCGGCGCCATGAGGCGCAGGCTCTTCTTTTCGGCTCTTATTCTACTGGCAACGCTGGTCCCGGCCGCCGCCCAGATCGACCAGGCGCCGAAGGTGATCGCGCGGCTGGTGGCGGACCGTCTCGCGGTGTCGCCCGGCGGCACGCTGACGGTGGCGCTGGAAGAGAACATCCGTCCCGGCTGGCACACTTACTGGTCCAATCCGGGCGACGCGGGCGCGCCGACCGAGATCAAATGGACCCTGCCGCCGGATTGGACGGCGGACGCCATCCAGTGGCCGTATCCGGAGCGCGATCCGGTCGGCCCGCTGATGGATTACGGCTATCAGGGCAAGGTCTGGCTGTTGGTCGATCTGCACGCGCCCGCCGACGCCGCGCCGGATTCGGAAGAGCAGCTAAGGGCCGCGGTCTCGTGGCTGGTCTGCCGCGAGGTCTGCATCCCCGAGGATGCAACGCTGGACCTCACTGTGTTCGTTCAAGCGAACGCGCCGGGACCTGATCCGATCGACGCCGAGCGATTCGCGGCGGCGCGCGCGAAACTCCCCGCCGCGTCGCCCTGGCCGATGCGCTATGGGCTTGGCGGCGATCTCAGCCTCTATGTGCAGGCGCCCGCGCTGGCCGGCGCGGCCAAACCCGTCGATGCGCAGTTTTTCCCCTCCAAGCCGGGCGAAGTGAACGATGTCGCGCCGCAGAGCCTAGGCTTCGCGGCCGATGGCATCGTGTTGCGCACGCAGGCGGGAAGCAATCTCGGCAAAGTCCTTGAGGGTGTTCTGGTCCTGACCTCGGCCGACAAATCCGTTCAGGCGTTGCAGGTGAATGCCAAGCCAGGCGCGGTGCCGCCGGCACATTTCGGCGAGGGCGGCTCGCTCGGTTTCGCGCTGGCGCTGCTGTTCGCTTTCATCGGCGGACTGATCCTCAACATCATGCCCTGCGTGCTGCCGGTGCTGGCGATGAAAGCCCTGGCGCTGGCCGGTCACGCCGGCGCCAGGCGGGGCCACGCGCGCGCGGAATCCTTCACCTACAGCGCCGGCGCGATTCTGAGTTTCATCGCCTTCGGCATCTTGCTCACCGCATTGCGCGCGGGCGGCGCGGCCATCGGCTGGGGCTTCCAGTTGCAGGAGCCGATCGTCGTGGCCGGGCTCGCGCTTTTGATGTTCGCCGTCGGCCTCAACCTGTCGGGCGTGTTCGAGGTGGAGGCGATTTCGGCGGGCGAGGGGCTGGCGCGCAAGGGCGGGCTGGCCGGCGCGTTCTTCACCGGCGTCTTGGCCGTGGCCGTGGCCGCGCCTTGCACCGCGCCGTTCATGGCGACGGCGATCGGTTACGGCCTGACGCAATCGGCGCCCATCGTGCTTGCCGTGTTTGCGGCGCTCGGGTTGGGATTCGCGCTTCCATTCCTCTTGCTCGGCATCTGGCCCGCGATGCACCGCATCCTGCCCAAGCCGGGCAAATGGATGCTGCGGCTGAAGCAGATTCTCGCGATCCCGATGTATGGCGCGGCGGTGTGGCTCGTTTGGGTCCTGTCGCAGCAGGTCGGCCGCACCGGGCTCTTCGCCGCATTGGCCGCGTTGGCCGCTCTCGCCGTCTCGCTCTGGCTGTGGGGCGCAACCCGCACCGGCCGTGATTGGGTGAGGAAGGCGGGAACCATTGTTGCCATCGTCGGACTCGCCGGCGCGCTTTACGCGCTGAGCCTGATCGGCCACGCCTCCGCGCCGCCGCCCGGCCTCAGCACATACGCCGGCATGAAGTCCGAGCCCTATTCCGCCGCCCGCCTCGACGCATTACGCGCCGCCCATCGTGCGGTGTTCGTCGACGCGACGGCGTCGTGGTGCATCACTTGCCTGGTGAACGAGGAAGCGGCCCTGTCGCGGCCGGCGGTGCGCGCGGCGTTCGCCAACCGGCACATCGCCTTCCTGGTGGCGGATTGGACCAACCGCAATCCCGCCATCACCGCGCTGCTCGAAGCGCATGACCGTTCGGGCGTGCCGCTCTACCTTTATTATGCGCCAGGTGCCGCGGACGCGGTCGTGCTGTCGCAAATCCTGACCGAAGGCGAGGTGCTGCAGGCGCTGGAAGCGTCCCGGCCCGAGTAGAAAAGGCGGAATCCCTGCGCCGGAATCGCTCCAATTGGGATCGCATCGCGGCTTGCGACCAAATGCCCATATTAAGTTTACAACTTTAATCGGCGGCGGGCGTAAATTTCGCTCCCTCGGGCGAAGGACCGACGCTCGGCTCGATCCTTGTATGTCCGCATCCGCCGAGACTTCGGGGAGCTCAACATGCGCAAGATCCTTCTCATCGCGACGTTGGCCGCGTCGACGGCCGCCGCGGCGAACGCGGCATCCTGGGTCGCGGTGTGCAATGACGGCAAGAACGTCCAGTATATCCAGACGGTGGACGGCGTGGGATTCCTTTATCTGAAGACGGACAAGGAATTCTACCAGACCGCCCGCTTGTCCCAGACCTCCTTCGACGGAGAGACACTGTGCGGCACCGTCCATTCCAACGCGGCTGCCGGCGCAGAGCCCGTCACGCAGGTCTGCATCAACAGAGCGCACCAGGACATCACGCTGAAATACAAGGACCCGACAGCGGCCGGCGGCACCGTGCAGGATGTGGGCGTGTTCTGCCCCGCGACCGTCACGATCCGCGCGACGAACCTCAAGGTGAAGTGAGCACGCCCAAAGTCGTGGTTGCGCGCGGAAGAAATTTCGCGCCGTAGTTTATCTTTCAGGTGGGGAACGACCGGTCGCGGCATGCGGCGGCACTTGTGCCGTTTGCGGCTGCGCCACGGTCGGGCGCATTGGTTTCGGTCAGCAGCGAAGATGCGGGCGGAGCGTCGCTTGAGAAAGAAAAAGGCACAGCGGAGCGTCTGCGCTTATGCAGAACTGCGCATAGGACCCTCGTTGATTTTGCTCATATCTTTTGCTCCCGCCCGAACTACCTTCGATTCCAAATCCAACTGAAATTGCCGCCCAGCGGCATTCGAGGAGGAATCACATGTCGAACAAGAAAGCGGACTTGGCGGGACCCGGCATCAGCACCTATGAGGAAGTCGCCAAGATTCTCCCCAACGACTACAAGCCCTTGCTGGGCCGGATGGACACCCAGCGGGCCGTGTTCGCGATCAAGCGCTACATAGAGGATAATCTGTGCAAGGCGCTGAACCTCGACATGGTCCAGGTGCCGCTGATCGTCGACAAGGCGAGCGGCGTGAACGATTACCTGGACCGCGACGGCTCGCGCACGCCGGTAGAGTTTCCCTGCGGGCTAGGCCTTGAGAAGCGCATCGAGGCACAAGTGGTGCAGGCGGCCACCAAATGGAAACGCCTGGCGCTTGAGCAGTTCGAGTGCAAGCCGGGCCAAGGCATCTGCACGGACATGCGCGCGGTGCGCAAGGACTATTTCCTCGACCACGACCACAGCTCCTATGTCGATCAGTGGGACTGGGAGCGGCGCATCACACCGGCTGAGCGCGACCTGAAATACCTCAAGACCACGGTGCGCGAGATCTGGAAGGTGATCCGCGGCGCCGGCATCGAAGCGCAGAAGCAGTTCCCGGCATTGCTAAAGGGCGGCTATCCGCCGATTCCCGAGGAACTCACTTTCATCCACGCCGAGGACCTCTTGGCGGAGTTTCCGAACCTGCCGCGCAAACAGCGCGAGACCGCCATTCTTCAGAAACATCCCGCGGTCTTCATCATCGGCATCGGCTGGGTGCTCAAGGACGGCTATCCGCACGAGATGCGCGCCGCGGACTACGACGACTGGGTGACAGACACCTCGAAGATGAGCGGACGCGAGACCCACGGCCTCAACGGCGACATCCTGGTCTGGAACCCGGTGACCAAGCGGCGGCATGAACTCTCCAGCATGGGAATCCGGGTGACCAAGGAGACCCTCAAGCTGCAGCTCAAGCTCTCCGGTCAGGAGGATTTTCTGAAGCTGCCCTACCATCAGGCGATCCTCAACGACCGCATCCCGCTCTCGATCGGCGGCGGCATCGGCCAGGCGCGGACCTACATGTATCTGCTGCGCACGGCGCATCTCGGCGAAGTGACCGTGTCGGTGTGGCCGAAGCAATTGAAGGAAATCTGCGCTCAGAAGAACATCCGCGTCCTGGAATAGGGGGACGAGGCCGGCGTGCTACAGCGCGGCGTGGCTGCCCGCGCGATAGGCGTGGGTGCCGGCCGTCAGCACGTGGTCTGAAGCCAGCACGTCGCCCGGCTTGTAGACCGGCCCGCTCGCCAGCTTGGCATAAAGCGCGGCGAAATCCTTGTAGGTCTCGGCGAACAGTTCCTCGAACGAGGAAATGACGAAATAGGATTCCTGGAAATCGTCGATGCGGTAATCGGTGCGCATCACCCGCTCGAGCTCGAAGCCGATGCGGTTGGGCGAGGGGCTTTCCACGGCGTAAACCGATTCCGCGCTCGACGACACGATCCCCGAGCCGTAGATACGCAGGCCCTCGCGGCTCTCGATCAGCCCGAACTCGACGGTGTACCAATAGAGCCGCGCCAGGTTCTTGAGCGCGCCGAATTGGGCGAGCGCGCGCTGTCCGCCCTTGCCATAGGCTTGCATGTAATCGGCGAACACGGGATGGGCGAGCATCGGCACATGACCGAAGACGTCGTGGAAGACGTCCGGCTCCTCGATGTAATCGAGCTGCTCGGGTTTGCGGATGAACTGCCCGGCCGGGAAGCGGCGGTTGGCGAGATGATCGAAGAAGATATTGTCGGGCACCAGCGATGGCACCGCGATCACGCGCCAGCCGGTCAGCCGCGAAAGCTGCTCGGAAAGCCGCTCGAAATCGGGGATGTGGTCCGGCACGAGTTTGAGCCGCTCGAGCCCGTCGAGGAACTCGCGGCAGGCCCGGCCGGGAAGCACCCGCACCTGGCGCTCGAAGAGCGTGCGCCAGATTGCGTGCTCGGCGGCGCTGTAGCGTTCCCAGCGTTGGGGTATTGTGAAGTCCGCCCCGATGTCGGGGTGGAGAGGGCGCAGCTCGTCCAGAGTCGGCATGACACGATTAAAAAGCCGCGCCCGGCCGGCTGTAAAGCCGAGTCTTATTGTGTATCACTTGCGGATTGTGCACCTTCGAATGCCGATCGGCGTCTGCCAGGACAACCCCATCGGCAAGGAGTGAAGGGATCGGCGCCTCGGCGTTGAATGTCTTTTTTGGATCAATGGCTTGATGTGCGCATTTGCTCCGGTATTGTCGCGGCTGCAGGGGTTTCGGAGGGAAGTTCCCGATGGGCAATCGCCGCAATTTTCTCACCAGTTCTCTCGCCATGATCGGCGCTAGCGCCTTGCCCGGCAAAGGAATCGCCCAATCGGCGCCCTATGCGGACGCCACGGCCGTCGTTTCGGTTCCCGCCAACCTGGCCGATGCTCGATTCCCCGAAGGCTTCTTCTGGGGAACGGCGACCGCGTCCTATCAGATCGAAGGCGCGTGGAACGAGGACGGCAAAGGCGAATCCATCTGGGACCGCTTCGCCCATACGGTCGGCAAGATCAAGGGCGGAGACACCGGCGACATCGCTTGCGATTCCTATCACCGCACCGGCGAAGACATCGCCATCATGAAGCAGCTGGGCCAGAAGAGTTGCCGCTTTTCCATCGCCTGGCCGCGCATCCAACCCACGGGCACGGGCGCGGCGAACCCGAAGGGCCTCGACCATTACAGCCGCTTTGTCGATGCGTTGCTGGAAGCGGGCATCCGCCCCGTCTGCACGGTCTATCACTGGGATCTTCCGCAGGCGCTGGAAGACAGGGGCGGATGGCCCAATCGCGATCTCGCCGGCAGCTTCGCCGATTACGCCGGCATCGTGGCCAAGGCGCTCGGGGATCGCGTCGCGACCTGGGCGATCTTCAACGAGCCCTATGTGTTCACCTATGTGGGATACGGCACGGGCAACCACGCGCCCGGCAGAAAGGGCGAAGCGCTCTTTCTGCGCGCGGCGCATACGGTCAATTTGGCGCAGGGCGAAGCCTTCCGCGCGATGAAAGCCGCGGCGCCGAAAGCCGCCATCGGCAGCGCCTTCAACATGGCTCCGGGGGCGCCCGCCACCCAAAGCCCGGCCGACCGCGCGGCGGCGGCGCGCTATCATGCTCTGTCCAACGTGTATTTTCTCCACACCGCGATCCACGGAAAATATCCGAAAGCTTTTGCGGGCGAGCCGCCCTATGAGGTCATGGGCTTCAAGCCCGGCGACGGCAAGATCATGCGGGCGCCGTTCGACTGGATCGGTGTGAATTACTATTTCCGCCAGCGCGTCTCGGCTTCGGCGCGCGGTTTCGGATCAAAGTACTGGCGCTATTCCAGCGAAATTCCCCATGAAGGCCCGACCACCTACATCGGCTGGGAGGTATATCCCCAGGGCATCTACGACATGGTGATGCGCATCGCGCGCGACTACAAACGGCCCATCGAGATCACCGAGAGCGGCTGCTCCTATGCCGACGGGCCCGAGCCGGACGGCCATGTCCCGGACGCCAGGCGGATCGCCTACCACAAGGCGCATCTGGCGCAGCTCGCCCGCGCCATCAAGGACGGCGCGGACGTGCGCGGCTATCACGCCTGGAGCCTGCTCGACAATTTCGAATGGGCGGAGGGCTACAGCCAGCGCTTCGGTCTCGTTTGGGTAGATTTCCGCGACGGGCGCCGCGTCATCAAGGACTCCGGCCATTGGTACGGCCGCGTCGCTGCCACCGGCCGCCTCGACGTGTGAGGTTTGTTGGCAGCGTCGCCTCAGCCCATCTCCGCGACGACCAGATTCTCTTCGGCCAGTTGCGCGACTGGGATGAGGTTGCCTTCCAGCTTCTTGCCGTTCAGCGTCAGCCGCTTCACGCCCTTCTGCACCCTGGCGGAGTTGCGAACTTCCAGGCGCACTTTCTTCCCGCGGAACTGGCGCGTCGCCTTGAACCCCTCCCACGCCGCGGGGATGCAGGGATCGATTCTGAGCCCGCCATATTCGGGCCTGAGACCTAGAATGTATTGCGTCGCCGTGAAGTACGACCAAGCCGCCGAGCCGGAAAGCCATGGCACGCGCGAGGCGCCGAAGCGCGGGCTCGCTTTGCTGTGGGTGAACTGGCAATAGACATAGGGCTCGATCTCGCGGATCTCGGCCCGCGTGTTCCAGGCGCTCGGTAGCGTGG